>Ga0164241_10000542_pt1 | contig 65985 bp, 56 predicted proteins | sample OricomyardsoilBY_FD_108780 | JGI IMG/M metagenome (GOLD analysis project Ga0164241, IMG submission 108780) | Backyard soil microbial communities from Emeryville, California, USA - Original compost - Back yard soil (BY) | ecosystem: Environmental > Terrestrial > Soil > Unclassified | place: USA...
CAGTTTGGGAGAGCGCTAGAATCGCACTCTAGAGGTCGTCGGTTCGATCCCGATCGGGTCCACTTTTTGCTTGCATTACGAGGTTCGGTATATTAATTTTGCTGTCCTCTTGATAAATCATTGCCCTGTGGTGTAACTGGCAACACGTCTGATTCTGGATCAGAAGAGTTCAGGTTCGAGCCCTGGCGGGGCAACATTTGAAAGATGGAATAACGCTTTGCAACAGCAGATGCGGGGTTCCATCATCCTGACTACGCCGCGTTCGTCTAGCGGTTAGGACGCCGCCCTCTCACGGCGGTAGCACGAGTTCGATTCTCGTACGCGGTACCCGATAAGCCCGGTTGATCCCTCAACCGGGCTTGTTATTTTCTTCCCACCCCTCCACCACTCTCTCCCGTTCAAAATATCTTCATGTACTACATGAAATGAACCGCGGAATTCATTGCAGGGATCTGGGCCCGTAACCGATATGGTGACCCATTCCCATCGATCCGCCGCTTCCATGAGTCCCCCTCAGGCGAGCCGTGATAACATTCTGAACTCCCTCTGAAAAACAGGCACAGTTTTTACAGTAGCAAAGAAGAGAGCACGTATGAACAGCTCTCACTATGTAATACCTGAGGAAGTTATGTTGTGGCAAATAGATAGCCGTATGCAGAATGAACCGAATACGATGGGCGACCGGCGGTATCGTATCATGGTAGTGGAGGATAACTCCGCTATCGCCAAAGCCATGCAATTCGCGCTTCAGCGCGCGGGGTACGAGACCAAATGGTGCGAGGATGAGTCGATCTACGAGCAGATTCGCGAGTGGCGGCCTGATCTTATCCTGATGGATCTTCGGATGCCTAGGCTTGATGGAAGTACGGTCACGGCAACGCTCAAATCTGATCCGGAGACTCAGGGGATACCGGTGATCATCGTCACGGCCGACCAGGTGACGCGCGAGCGCTTTGAAAAAACGCACGCCAACGATCTTGTCAGCAAGCCATTTCGTGTTCCGCAGTTGCTGGAGCGGATCGGGTACTGGCTGCGCGAGCGTGATATCACCCTGGGCGTGGCGCGAGCATCATAGTGGTATGGTAACGGCGTACACCCTGGCGCCGGCCTGTACCTGGCTATGTTGCTCGACCGGCCCCACGGAGTGGCATCGCTGATGGCTGCTCTCCATGGCCGTAGATATCACCGGCTGAGAAAGCTGTTATTGTCCTTCGATGCTCCCCAGAATTATCTGATGCACCGTCTGCAGAAGTTTCGGGCTGGGGAGCTCGCGTTCCCTGAATGCGAGATGGGTAATCGTGCACTCATAGATATGTGTGCTGGTGCTGAATACCGCGATTCGCGTCAGCGTCTGCATTGAGTCGGTGGTATAGGTAAATGCACCAAACCGCTTCTTTCCGATCGCAAACTCCTCGATATCTCCGAGCATCTCCGCGCGGCCATTGCTCCGTTTGAGCCTGCGCTGAAAGCTCGCGTCGCAGAGCCCGCGCAGCCCATCGCGGCCGAGGATGGTTTTTGCGGTGTTGTCGAGCTGTACCTCGCTGAAGATCAGCGAGAGCGTATACTCCGGGTTGCATGCCATGGCGAAGACCTGGGGCGACTCGAGCTTCTCGGGATCGAGCATTACCCAGGTGCTTGGCAGACGCGCCGACATATCGCCGCTCGGCGCATGGATCTGCTCGCTCGAGAGGGCGATCTTGGTGAACTCGGCATTGATGTCGCTCTGCTGTTGGAGCTGTTTCGGGCCCGTGCACCCCATGATAGTACAGCCAAGAACGACGAGAAGGGATCGCAGACGATATAAACGCCGTGCGCTGCTGGGTCCGATTGTCGAAGAGGAAATATCCACAAGATCTATCCGAAGATTCTATCTGCTTGTCGCAAGTGATTGGGAAATGGGCCCGCAGGCCCGGACGGGTTAGTGCGCTCCCCCCGGTGGAAGCTTCTCTCCGGCGCGTATCGCCACCGGCAGCACATTCTCCGCGGGGACGAGCGGGCAGCTATAGCTGGGGTTGTATGCGCAGTACGGATTGTAGGCGAGATTCATATCGAGCTGATAGCGGTTCTGCTCGTTGATCTCCATATCGATATAGCGTCCCGCCTCGTACGTCTCACCGCCGTTGGTGGCATCCTTGAACGGGATGAAGAGCGATGTCGGGTGATCCAGCGGCGTGAACGCGGTCAGCGTGCAGGGCACTCCGCCGACCGTGAATGTGAATGTGCCGTAGCGGCGCATGGTGCGTATCTCCCCCGTCGTCGTCCCCATACTGAAGGGTTCCGGCTGTTCCAGTTTCTTCAGCGGGAGATCGAAGACGAAGTCACTGGCCGGGGGGAAGTAGGTAAGGCCGAGGAAGCTTTTGCGGCTGGCCTGCGGAATCGGCGAGCCATCCCGCTGCAGCAGAGCGTTCTTCTCCTCCCGCGCCCTGAGAATCAGCATCGAATCGGCGGTGAACGCGCTCGTTCCGGCTGCTTCCTGCGCTGCGGTGTTCCTGCTTCGGCGTTCAGGGTCCGGGTGGCCGCATGAGGCGATGCCCAGAAGCGCCAGCGCCATGACCATCACTCGATAATCTTTTCTTCGTACGAGGCGATATCCACTCATTAGATGGGGAAGATGATCGTCACTAGCATAGTGGCGCCCGTGGATATGCGGGAGGCGAGTGTTGACTCCGGTATGGATAGCTCTTCTCTGCATCGGGATGCACACGCTGTGAGGAAGGAATCTGTTCCGAATATGGCAACTTACGAAATCCGCCCGTGCGCGTGCGGCGGAGTTATCAGCAGGCAACAGTCGCATGAATCGGGGGCGGAACTATGGCTCCGAGTGGAGAAATTCCGCTCTGCGGGCCCCTTTTCAACCATCATGCGGAATGCCTGAAACAAGCCTCCCGACCCGCCGTTTCAGGGGGAAATATTCCTTGCATGGCGGAGGGGGCGGACGTAATATTGAAACGGTAACCATGCCGGGCCGTCGATACCCTATGGTTGCGACCCCGGCCTTTGACAACCCGAACAGAGGAGCGTTCCCTGATGGATACGTATAATTTTGGTGACGACGACCTCTCTGAGGGACTAAGCCCTGAAGAACGAGACGACGTGATCCGTCGCTTTCGTCAGCGTCTGAACGGTGATCCCGGCGACGATGACGATATATCAATTCCTAACGTGGAAGTCCTTGAAGAGTTAGTTGAGGAATGCATTGAGGAGGAAAGCTTTTCCGAGGCACTTCGGTTGTGCGATTACTGGCTACGTTTTGCCCCCTACAGCCATGCCGTGTGGCTGCGTAAGGGGATCGTCCTGACCAACCTCGGCCGGCCCGAAGAAGCGCTCGCCTGTTACGACCATGCCGATACGCTCCATCCATCCGATATCGATACGCTGATCCATCGTGGCGTCGCGTTCGATGCGCTCGGTCTGGGGGATCGCGCGCTCGAGTGCTTCAGCGCGGTGCTGATGCGTGAGCCCGGAAACGAGGAGGCGCTGTTCAACCAGGCGATCGCCCTTGAACGGGTCGAGAAGTACGAGTCGGCCGCAGCGATCTTCCGGTCACTGGTCGGCAGCGAGCAGTACGGCAAGGAGTGCTGGTACGAGCTCGGGTACTGCTACGATTTTCTCGATAAGCTCGATGAATCGCTCCAGGCCTACGAGCGCTATCTCGATGATGACCCTTTCAACTTCAACGCCTGGTACAATCGCGGGATCGTGCTTGGCCGGAAGGGACACTTCCAGAAGGCGATCGACAGCTACGATATGGCTCTGGCGATCCACGAGGAGTTCCCTGCCGCCTGGTATAACAAGGGGAACAGCCTGGCGAATCTGGCCCGGCTGCCGGAGGCGGTGTATTGCTATCGCCAGACCCTGAAGTACGAGCCGGGCGATGCCGCGGCCTGGTACAACCTCGGCAATGCATGCGAGGAGATGAGCGAGTTCGGCGAGGCGATCGAGTGCTTTACGCAGGTGATCGCGCTGCAGTCGGATAATTACGAGGCCTACTTCGGCCGAGGCAGCTGCTACGATGCTCTTGAGCAGTTCGATAGTGCTTTGGAGGATTACGACGTGGCGATGGGATTGAACCAGCAGGACCCCGATCTCTGGTTTGCACGCGCCGATGCGCTCTATAATCTCGGGCGGGTCAAGGAGTCGATCGACTGCTATCAGCACGCCATCGAGATGGACCCTTCCGATGTGGAGTGCTGGTTCGAGTATGCGGCCACGCTCTATGAAGATGGCCGGTTTGCCGATTCGCTCCAGGCGTTCGATAACGCGATCAAGCTGGAGCCGGAGTGGAGCGAGTCGCATTACGGGCGCGCGAAGTCGCTGCTGGCGATGAATAAGTATGGGGAGATGGCCTCGGCGCTGCGCGATGCGATCCGTCTCGACCCCCGTATCCGCGACGAGTTCGCCGATGAGTTCCCCGAGGTTGCCGCGCTCAACGAGGTGCGGCAGGTGCTCCTCGACCAATAAGAGATCGGCCATGATGGCGGTAATCCCGTGCGGCGCTTATGCCGCACGGGAATTTTTATGATCCCTCGTCCCGAACCGACGTTCCACACAACCCTCTCATTCGCGCCTTGCCAACAGCGATTCATAATCCATCCCGCCCGCTTCGCGATGAAGACCTCCCGTCGATCGTCATCGGCATTCTGAGCTTCAACCGCCGCGACGAGGTCGCCGCCACGCTCGATATACTGCTGCGGACCGAGTATCCGCGCCAGAAGATGCGTCTGGTGGTGATCGACAACGCAAGCATCGATGGCACAGCCGCGATGGTGGCCGAGCGTTACGGGAGTGCGGTGGATGTGCTAAGTCTGCCGGAGAACATCGGCGCGGTGGCACGGAACCGGGTGATGCTCGGTGCGCCGGAGCCCTACATCTTCTCGTTCGACGAGGACTGCACCCCCCAGACCTCCCGTACTATCCGTGAGGTTGTCGAGTTTATGGAGTCGAACCGCTATTTTGGCGCTCTCTGTTTCAGGAGCATCAATCTCTACTCCCAGCTTGTCGAGTTCGGCGATATGGGGGTGAGCTCGCGCAGGAGGCTGGGAAGCGGCGGCAGCGAGGGGATGTATGTGGTCGGTGCGGGGATGTGCTTCCGTCGCGATGCGATTCAGCGAACCGGCGGATACGACGAGAGCATGTTCTGGGGAGGGGAGGAGTACGCTCTGGCGATGGAGCTTCTCTACCATGATGTGCCGGTGGCACTCGATCCCCGTTTCTCGCTGATCCATCGCCATGCCCCCCGCGCCATAACGCCGGCAAAGGCCATCGAGGCCGATACGCGGAACAATATCTGGATCGCGTTCAAGTATTTCCCTCTCCCTCTCGCGGCGCTGGTCGCCTCCCTGCATACGGCGAAGCGGCTGGCCACGGCGCTGATCAAACGGAAGCCCGACGGCGCCGCCGCGGTTCTTCGGGGCGCCCGTGAAGGACTGGCCGGGCTTCAGAACGTTCTTCCCCGCAGGATGCCGGTGCCGGTAAGCAAGCTGGCGCGCCATAACCGCTGGTTCTTCCAGATGTTCTATGCGGTCAGGACGCAGCCCCGCCAGGGGCGATGACCTGCGTCATCAATCTCGGCTCTCTATTCCTTCCATCGATACCGCATGGCTACTACATCCACAATCAGAGTGATCGGCGCCGAGATCTACGCGCGTCATGGGGTTGGCGAGGAGGAGCGTGCCATCGGCGGCCGCTACAGCTTCGATCTCGAGATCGAGGCCGATATCCTCCGTGCCGCCGCCACCGATGATATCGGCGAGACGATCAATTATCAGGAGGCATACGAGCTGGCGCGTGATATCCTCACCGGCACCAATCGCCGTCTGCTCGAGTCGCTGGTGGTCGATATCGCCGATGCGCTGCTGGCCCGCTTCCCGCGCGCCGAGTCGGTGACGGTACGGCTCAGAAAGCTCTCGGTGCCGATCGATGGAGTGATCGGGGCGGTGGAGGTGGAAACGCGCCACCACCGGCGGGAGGACGAAGGATGAGCAATGGGGAGATCGTCCTGCTGTCGCTTGGCGCCAATATCGGGGAGCGTGAGCTGACTCTTCTGGGGGCGCTCGAGATGATCGCTGCCATCCCCAACGTATCCCTGGTGCGTGTCTCGTCGCTGTATGCCACCGAGCCGGTGGGATATCGCGATCAGCCGGAGTTCGTCAACTGCGCGGCGCTGGTGGAATCACGACTGTCCCCCAGGGACCTCCTGAAGCGGCTGCGGGAGATCGAGCGGGAGCTGGGGCGGGTGGAGCGTCTGAAATGGCGCCAGCGGGAGATCGATATCGACATCATCCTCCATGGTGACCAGGTGATATCCACCCACGATCTGACAATCCCGCATCCGGAGATGGAGCGGCGCCTGTTCGTCCTTCGCCCGCTCGCGGAGATCGCTCCCGAGGCGATCCATCCCGTGCTGGGACTGACGGTGGGCCAGCTTCTGGAGCGCTGTCCGGACGACGGAGCGATTCGGCGCGTCTCGTTCGATGGGTGGCCGGGGACCACCGCGTCATGAGCACCCACCCTGCAGTGGCGGCTGGCACTCCCCGGTATATCGCCATCGAGGGGGCGATCGGTGCCGGCAAGACCACTCTGGCGACGATGCTCGCCGGGCGCCTGAACGGAAAGCTTGTGCTGGAGCGCTTCGAGGAGAACCCGTTCCTGCCCGATTTCTATCGTGATCCCCGTCGTTATGCGTTTCAGACGCAGATATTCTTCCTGCTGAGCCGCTACCGGCAGCAGCAGGAACTCCCCCAGCTCGATCTGTTCCACGACTATCACATCAGCGATTATCTCTTCGACAAGGACAGGATCTTCGCGTCGCTGACGCTCGACGATCAGGAGCTTGCGTTGTACGATACGGTTGTGCAGGCGCTGGAGGCGAACGTTGCGGCGCCCGATCTTGTAGTCTATCTGCGGAGTGACATCGACCGCCTGATCGCCAATATCCGGAGGCGGGGGCGGGGAATGGAGCAGGCGATCGATCCGGAGTATCTTCGCGATCTTTCCGAGGCATACAGCCGGTTCTTCGCCGCATACACGGCCGCTCCCATCCTGATCGTCAATACTGCCAGGGTTGACATTGTGAAGGATAGCGCAAGCTTCGACCGGCTTCTCGAGGAGATCCTTTCTCCTGCGGCCGTCCGGCTTCGGTTCTTCCCTTCATCACCCTGATTATCGCCCCGCCGAAGAGAACGGCCGGTGGCCCTGGCGCCCAACCTCCTTACCCGAACCCCGATGGCACGTATCTTCGCTTTCGTCATCGCAGCTTTTTTCCTCTACTGGGTTCTCAAGGGAACCCTGCGCCGCTTTCTGGCGCCGCCACGGGAGCGCCGGCGGATGCGCCGTAAGGAGCCCGTGACCACGGCGGTTCCGGAGAAGCGGCGGAGCCTGGGAATCGACTATTCAAAAGTAAAGGACGCCGATTATCGCGACATCCGATGATTATCGTGCCCGGTCGTCGCCGGGGACCGATCTCTGCAGAATTGGAACCTTGTTTGCTGGGATGCTATCGAAACATAACAGGGCGAAGTGGGATACCGCTTCGTATCTTATGCGAAAATCCCCTATCGAGCTCTTCCTATGATAACCAAGCAACGGGAAACCCTCGCCGCCATTGATGTCGGCACCAATAGCTTCCACCTTGTTGTGGTACGGTTGCTGGGCGACAGGAAGTTTTCGGTGATCGCAAAAGAGAAGATGATCGTGCGGCTGGGAGAAAGTCCCTCGCAGATCAAACAGCTCTCCAAGGGGGCAATGGAGCGGGGGATCGACGCGATGAAGCTGTTCGCTCTGATCGCCTCGCGCACAGCCTCGCCGATACGGGCTGTTGCCACCAGCGCCGTCCGTGAAGCCACCAACCGCGATGAATTTATCCAGCGTGTTCTCGAACAGACGGGGATCGAGATCGAGGTGGTCTCCGGATTCGAGGAGGCACGTCTGATCTATCTCGGGGTGCTGCAGGCGCTTCCGGTCTACAACGAGCGGATCGCTCTGTTCGATATCGGCGGCGGGAGCACCGAGTTCGTGGTCGGGGAGGAGGGGCGCATCCGATATGCGAACAGTTTCAAGATCGGCGCGATCCGCATGACGCAGCGCTTCTTCCCGGAGGAGCGGGCCACGGCCGAACAGGTGGATCGCTGCAAGCTGTACCTGCGCGGGGAGATCTACCATGCGGCCGAGGAGATTCGCCGCAGCTCGCCGAAGCATTTGATAGCGTCGAGCGGAACGGCGCAGACGATCGCCGCGATGGCGCTGACGGCACGCGCCGGCGGGGTGCCGGAGTCGCTCAATGGCGTTACCATCACGCGCCGTGAGGTGAGCGAGGTGGTTCAGCAGGTGATCAGGGCGCGCACGTTCAGCGATCGCGCCGCCATCCCCGGCGTGGACCCCCGTCGTGCCGATATCCTGGTTGCGGGAGGGGTGACGCTGGAGACAATCATGGAAGAGTGCGGCTTCAAGGAGCTGATGATCAGCACCTATGCGCTGCGTGAGGGGATCGTGCTCGACACGATCCAGAAGATCGAGGGGGAGCAGGGCGGTCTGGGGCATCTCTCCGATCTCCGCTACGAGACGGTGATGAAGATCGGGCGGATGTATAATTTCGACGAGCGGCACGGCCGCCACGTGGCCGATCTGGCCCTGTCGATCTATGATGCGCTGCAGCCGCTCCATCAGCTGGAGGAAGAGGCCCGGGAGCATCTGGAGGCGGCCTCCCTTCTCCATGATATCGGCTACTATATCTCCCACGATTCGCACCACAAGCATTCCCAGTATCTGATCCAGAACGGCGAGGCGCTGGGATTCACCAACGATGAGATCGGGATCATTGCGAACGTGGCGCGTTATCACCGCAAGTCGCATCCGAAGAACCGCCATCCCGCCTTCGCCCAGCTTCGTCCCGATGAGCAGCGGCGGGTGCGCTATCTTTCGGCTATCCTTCGCGTGGCCGATGGACTCGACCGCACCCATAAGGGGAATGTGGAGAAGATCGAAACCACGATCGACGACCGGAACATCGTTTTCCGGGTGAGCTGCTGTCCCGATGTCCTGCCGACCTACGAGCTTTGGAGCGCCAACCGGAAGCGGGAGCTGATGGAGGAAGTGTTCCAGCGCGAGGTGCGGGTCGTAAGCATGGAGGATGTCCCGGTCGAGAGCGCTCCGGCATGATCTCGATGAACCGATAATGCCCCCACAGAGAGCCGGCGCGATCACCTCACGCCGGCCGTCGATCCGCTTCCGGCCGCCTCCCCCCGTTGCCATCACCCCAGCCCCTTCGTAACAGAATCCCTCCGGTTTAGTAACTTTATTTTGGCTTATGGGTATCTTCGGTTTCGGAACTCCGCTGTTCGGTTGAGTGAAGAGTTCCATCCGTTGAGCCTGGCCCACGACGGTGGGCATCGGTCAGATTCTGTTCGGCGCTGAACATTTCCCCTCCCGGCTCCCGTTCTCCGAGCCGTATGCAACAGCCCGCCCTGTATGGCGATATTCTTTGGATATCGCCGCTTTCCGATAACGCCAAAGCTCCCAGGATGGTCCATCGATAAACTTCCACTCATATGAACATCGCCAGGTTTTGTCTGGTCGTTCTGCTGGCCGGGGCGTTCTCCCCGCTGCTTCGCGCACAGAGCGAATCGTACGACGACGTGATGCTGATCATCAACGATTCGAGCAGAAACTCGGTCGAGATCGGCGCCTACTTCGCATCGCGCCGGGGGATTCCGCAGCGGAATATCCTCCACATCACGGCCGATACATCGGAGACAATGGATTCGGCGGCGTTCATTCCGTTGAAGTGGCAGATTCAGTCGTGGATGGCCGCCAATAATCTGGTCGACTCGATCAACTATATCGTGACGACCAAGGGCTGCCCGCTCCGGATTCGGACGCGGCAGGGGGATGTGATCGAAAACGGTGCCGTCACGCTGCTCGGAGGGCAGTCGTCGTTCGAGGACTGCCTGGCGCTGATCAACGGAAGCGACTCCACGGCTATCCTGGCGAGCCGGGAGCAGTTCTTTACGTCGCGGTACTACAATTCGACCCAGCATTTCCGTCACGACAGAGTGACGATGCCATACTATCTGGTCACCCGGCTCGATGCCTATACGGTCGACCAGGTGAAGGGCTATATCCGGAAGGCCGAGGAGCCGGCGCTTCTGGGGGAGGGAGCCTGGGTGCTGGATATCGATCCGGGACGGGAGAATCCGTCGTATGGGGTCGGCAATACCTGGCTTCGGGATGCGGCGGCAGCGCTGCGGAATAAATCTCTGCAGGTGGTGCTGGATACGACCGACACCTACCTGCACGATCAGCGGAACGTGATCGGTTATGCATCGTGGGGAAGCAACGATGGACATGGTGGCGGCGGAGAAGGAGCCAGGCCGGGAAATACCTGGCTCAACGGCGCCATTGCCGAGACCTATGTCTCCACCAGTGGACGGAGCTTCCAGCCGGGGACCGGCTACGGCCAGTCGCTGGTGGCCGACTGGATCGCCGAGGGGGCATCGGCGGTGAAGGGCTATACCGATGAGCCTTATCTGACCGTGATGGCCGAGCCCGATATCCTCTTCGATCGGTATACCTCGGGCTTCAACATGGCCGAGAGCTACTGGGCGGCATCGCGGCTGATCGCATGGCGCCAGGTTGTGATCGGCGATCCGAAGATGCGGCTGCGCGTGCTGCTTGCATCTCCGCGGAGCCGGACCGTCATCGGCTCGGCTCCGCGATATGCCGATATAACCTCCGATATATGGCTCCGTAATGTATCGGCCATCCCGGTGGAGGTGACCGGAGCGACGGTTGATGGGGATGATGCCGGGGATTTTCAGGCGCATCCCGCCGGAGGATTTCCCTTTACGATTCCCGCCGGTGATTCGGTCGCCGTGCCGGTGACGTTTCGTCCGGTGAGCTACGGGGGGGAGGATGCGACGATCCGGTTCCGGCATCGTCGTGGCGCGAACGATACGCTCTCGTTCTCGGTCGGGATTCCGGTGAGCGGCACAGGGCTTCGTCCGGTGCTGGCGGCTCCCGATACCGTCGTTTTCAGCGCCTCTCAGGGGGGAAGCGTCACAAGGATGGTCACGCTGACCAATGAGACCGGATCGGATACCATCTCGGTCACCAAGCTGGCGCTGGGCGGAGCGGGGAGCGGGAACTACACGATCGATCCCTCGATCACCTATCCGCATGTGATTCCGGGAGGAGCCTCGTGGGAGGTGATGGTGACCTATACCGCGCCGAGCGCCGGAGCCGCGCCGCTGGCGACGCTGGCGGTGAGTTCAAACATCGGAAAGACGATAAACGTCAGACTACGGGCGACCGATCAGGTAAGCAGCGTCGGCCCGGCGATTGCACGGACGGGGGATATGGGGGTGGATGTGATGCCCAACCCGTTCAGCTCGTCTACAGTTATTCGCTATCGTACCATCGGCAGGCGAGAACATGTCGTGATCGATCTGTTGGATCTGTTGGGGCGCCCCGTCGGCACGATCATCGATGGGATGGAGAGCGCCGGCGAACACAGCGTGGTGTTCCGGGCGGGAGAGTTGCCGGCCGGCATCTATATCTGCCGGTTGGTGGTCGAAGGAGCCGAGGGAACCAGAACGATAACGCGTTCTCTACTCCATATCGATTGATGGTGACGAAGGGATGTGGTCTGGTTTTCTCTCGTATCACCGGGAAGGGAAAAGCTCCCGCGGTTGCTTTTTCATTGAAACATTTCAAATGTTTCTTCTTAGTATAGCAGTTCTTCCTGCCTGAGAAGCGGGAAGAAACAACTGGACTGTCTACAAAGCATTTCTCAATACACTCAATTCATAATCTGAAGGATCTAGCGACTATGAAGAAAATGCTAGTAACTGCTATGGCGTTCGCCGCCGTGGCCAGCAGCGCTCTTGCGCAGCAGACGCAGACGATCGCCCCGCTGACCCTCCCGAATGAGGGCCGCAGCCCGATCGGGCCGGGCAACGGTGGCCTGAGCGTCGCAGCCGATCCGACCGCCTACTTCTGGGATTACAACCTCTTCCGCCGCTTCGGGCCGGATGGCGATACCAATCGCCGCGATCTGACCGTGCCGCAGAATTTCGGTGGTGGCTTCGAGTTCCGTGGCTTCGGTGAGGTCTTCAACCCGAAGGTCCTCTATCAGTATTTCAACGGATCGGTCTACAGCGACGCGACCAGCTACGTCTCGAGCACCAGCGAGGACTTCGCGACCGATCAGGAGTACATCGACCAGTTCAAGGGGGCGACCAGCTTCACCGTCGACGCGATGTCGATTCCGCTGTTCAAGAACCCGAACTCCGTTGGAACGCCTGAGAACTCGGGCATCCTGTCGATCTACAAGACCAGCTTCAACTTCGGTGGCGCTTCCTACCGTTCGAGCGGCTTCCGCGCTGCGCGCGAGTCGTCGACGCTGACGCAGATGGAGGAGTACGAGCTTGATGGCACTGCGCTCGACACCACGATCGATCTTGAGAACAGCACGGTCAACAGCACCATCTTCACCTTCGATCCGCCCCTGGAGTTCGCCAACGGCGAGTCGATGATCACGCTCTACACCAACGACTTCGCCGAGGCCGTCGATCAGCCTGTCGGCGGCACCGATGATACCCGCGAGTGGCAGCGCGTCATCGCCTCGGAGGCATATCGCGAGGGTGGTTTCAATTCGGACGATCCAGACAATGTGATCGACGAGCGCACCAACCCGATCGATATGTACAAGACGATGGGCCTGGTGATGTTCCGCAACAACGAAAAGGACACGATCTACAGCGCCTGGACGGCACTGCAGTTCGGCAGCGGCTCGACGGCCCGCCGCGCGATCATCGATATCAACACCCGCTATAGCGGCACGGTCCTTCTCGCCTCGGGTGTGAAGTACTACTACGGCAAGGACGCCACCTCGCAGGGCATCGGCGCGGTGACCCCGAACCCGGTCCGCGAGAGCGCCGTTATTCCGTTCTCGCTGACCGAGCGTGCCGATGTGAAGCTGGACCTCTACAGCGCGACCGGTGCGTATGTCAAGAGCCTGCACACTGGTCATTACATCGCCGGCCCATACTCGTTCGAGTTCTCGACCGAGGGTCTTGCCAGCGGCACCTACCTGGTCCGCATGACCGCGGGTGACAAGGCATACTCGACCAAGATCAACGTCGTGAAGTAATTCGCGGCCTGGTCGGGCGCTTCAAAGCCTTACAGTTACGCCGGGGCCTTCCGTATATCGGAAGGCCCCTTTTTTGTTATCATTCCCACGGGCCCTTTCTCCGATCCCATGGGCCCCTCCGCAGGTCGATCAATCCATACGATAACAATCATGGCACACGCATCCGATCGCCGTCCGAACCGCCTTGCAGGGGAGAAATCTCCTTACCTGCAGCAGCATGCCTATAATCCGGTCGACTGGTTTCCCTGGGGGGAGGAAGCGTTCGAGAAGTCGCGAAGCGAGGATAAGCCGATCTTTCTGTCGATAGGATATTCCACCTGCCACTGGTGTCACGTCATGGAGCGGGAATCGTTCGAGGATGAGGCGACCGCCGAGCTGATGAACAGGCTGTTCGTCAACATCAAGGTCGATCGCGAGGAGCGTCCCGATGTCGACAACGTCTATATGACCGCCGCGCAGGCGATCAGCGGCGGCGGCGGATGGCCCCTCTCGGCCTGGCTGACCCCGGAGCTGAAGCCGTTCTATGTGGGGACGTACTTCCCTCCCCGCAATGCCTACGGCCGGCCCAGCTTCCGCGATGCCCTCCTGTCGCTGCATGACGCCTGGATCAACGAGCGCGAGAAGGTCTTCCGTTCGGCAAAGGCGATCGTGCGCGCCGTCGAGAAACATTCGCTGATCGCAGGGGACCCATCGGTCGATCTGGCGATGTCGCCGATCATCGACCGGTGCTTCGAGCAGCTTCAGGGGAGCTACGATCAGCGGCACGGCGGCTTCAGCGCCGCACCGAAATTTCCTCGCCCCTCCATCTTCGAGTTCCTGCTGCGGTTCTTCAAGGAGCGTGGCGACGACATGGCGCTCGAGATGGTGGCGCAGACCATGCGGAAGATGGCCTCCGGCGGGATGTACGATCAGCTCGGCGGCGGCTTTGCCCGCTACTCGGTCGATAGCGAATGGCGCGTCCCCCATTTCGAGAAGATGCTCTATGATGAAGGACAGCTCGTGGCGGCCTACGCCGACGTCTACAGAATCACCCGCGACGAGGAGCTCGCCCGCGTGATCCGCCACACGATCGATTATCTGGAGCGCGATCTGACCCACCCGAGCGGCGCCTTCTACTCGGCCGAGGATGCCGACAGCGAGGGGGAGGAGGGGACGTTCTACGTCTGGCGCGAGGAGGAGCTTCGCGGTCTTCTGGCGCCGGAGGAGTTCGATGCCGTCGCCGCCTACTACGGGATCACCGAGGAGGGGAACTTCGAGCATGGAAAGAACGTCCTGCACACCAGCATGACGCTCGAGCAGGCCGCCCTCAGGCTCCATGCGACGAGCGAGGAGATCGGCGCCCGTCTGGAGTCGGCCCGGGAGAAGCTCTTCAGGGCACGGGAACAACGGGTGCGTCCGCATCGCGATGAGAAAATCCTCACCTCCTGGAACGGTCTGATGATCTCCGGTCTGGCGCGGGCGGCATCGGCCCTCGATGAGCCCCGCTACGCGGAGATGGCATCGCGCGCCGCCGATTATCTGATCGCCACGATGAAGGTCGATGGCCGGCTGATGCATCGGGTCAGGGACGGCGAGGTGAAGTTCGATGGATATCTGGAGGATTACGCCTTTTTTGCCGCCGGTCTGCTGGATCTGTATGAAGCGACGTTCGAGGTGAAGTATCTGAAGGAAGCCGAACGGCTCGTCTCCGAGGCGGGACGGCTGTTCTGGGATGAGGAAGGGGGGGGCTATTTTATGACCAGCGGCGATGATCCGAGCGTTCTTGTCCGTTCCAAGAGCGACCATGACGGCGCCGAGCCGGCGGGGAACTCGGTAATGGCGATGAATCTTCTCCGACTCGGGCGCCTCTTCTACGATGAGGGGATGCTTGCCAAGGCCGAGCGTACCATCACGCTCTTCACGGCGCGCATCCAGGAGTACCCGATCATGATGCCGCTGATGATGGCGTCGGCGCTGGAGCTTTCCCACCCGCCGCGCCAGCTTGTGATCGCCGCTTCCGGGGATGCCGGGCAGACCGCGCATCTTGTGGGGGGCGCGCGCCGTGTGTACAGGCCCGGCACGGCGCTTCTGCTGGTTCCGGCCGGAGGAGTCGACCCCTGGCTGGCCGAGAGGGTGCCGACGCTGGAGGGGATGGGGCCGGTGGAGGGAAAGGCTGCCGCCTATCTCTGCGAGAATTTCGTCTGTCAGCGTCCGGTGACCGAGCTCGAAGCGTGAGCCCTGCTGCCGGGATCGGGCCATGGTGGCGCGACCGGGGCGCACGGCATATCCTGGCGAGCATGCTCTGATGATGCCGGCTTCGGCCGGCGGTCATTCCCCGAGGCCTCTGTCGATGAACGTTCTGGCCGATATCCTGTTCCATTCCGATAGCCGCATCTCCGATGAGCCAAGATAGCCTCCCTTCGGTCCCTGCCCTCAGCGTCTGCATCGTCGCATTCGACGAGGCGGCGAACATTGGCCGGACGCTCGAGTCGGTCGTGGGATGGGCCGGCGAGATCATCGTTATCGACTGCCAGAGCAGCGATGGGACCGGCGAGATAGCGGCGCGGATGGGGGCGGCCGTGTTCGAGCGCCCCAACATCATCCCCGAGGCGAACAAGAACGTCAGCTTCGACCATGCGACGCGGGAATGGATCTTCTGTCTCGATGCCGATGAGATCGTTCCCGATGCGCTCAAGCGGGAGATCGAGTCGGTGATAGCGCGCGCTCCGGCGGAGAACGGGTTCAGGGTGCCGCGCCGCAATTTCTATTTCGGCGCGCCGCTGATGCATGGGGGAAATTATCCCGACCGACAGCTGCGGTTCTTCCGCCGCGGACGGGGACGCTATCCGGGCAAGGGCTATCATGAGCGCATCGAGGTGGAGGGACGCGTGGGGGATCTCGACAATCCCTTCGATCATCATCCCTACCCGACGTTCGAGGTCTGGCTCCGGAAGTTCCAGTTCTACACCGAGTACGGGGCCGATGTTCTGGAGCGGGCGCAGGTGCCGATCACTGCGGCGACCATCCGGCATCATATGATCGTGCGGCCGATGCGGCGGTGGCTGGAGCGGCTTCTGCTGAAGCGCGGGCTGCGCGACGGCGTGCCGGGGGTGCTGGCGGCGAGCTTCGATCTGATCACCAATATCGTCAGCTTCGGCAGGTACTGGATGCGGGTAAAGGATCGCTGAAGGCCGCTGATATCACCGGCAGATCGTTATTTTCGGGACGCGCGCCGAGGCGCCGCAACGTGTCAATCCGGATCAACATATATGTTCATTCAACCGATATGACTACACCGTCCGATAAGTCGTCGATGATGTTCGCCAGCCTTGTGATGATGTTCAACTCGCAGGCGATGATGGCGATGGGGAAGCTTGCCAATCCGGTCACCGGAAAAGTGGAGCGGGAGCTGCAGGCCGCGCAGTTCATGATCGATCTTCTGGAGATGCTCGATGAGCGGACCAAGGGGAACCTGACCGACGATGAGACCCGCATGCTCACAACAACGCTGCGCGATCTTCGCCTTAACTACGTCAGCGAGATGAACCGGGAGCGCAACCCCGTCTCCGCCGGCACCGATTCAACGGGAACCACGGCGGCGACCGAGGGGATCCCGGACAACGTGGCGTGACAGCGCCGCCGCTCTCTTTTCAACCTCTCATGACTTCCGACTCCATGTTCATAGGTGTCATCGGCAATACCGGCAAGCCGGAGACCGCTCATGGAGTCCGCGCGCTCGCCGCGATCCTGCGTCGGCGCGGGGTTCCGTTTCTGGTGCAGGAGGGACTGCGCGAGGCCTTTCCCGATCTGGACGCGGTCGGCGAGTTCGCGACCGTCGAGGCGATCCGCGAGCGCAGCAGCGTGGTGATCGCCTTCGGCGGCGATGGCACCATGCTCTCCACCGGCAGGCTGCTGGCAGGATCGGGCGTCCCGCTGCTCGGCGTCAATCTCGGGAAGCTCGGGTTCCTCGCGGAGTTCTCGATCGATTCCCTCGAGCAGACCGTCGATGATCTGATCGGCGGCGGCTTCCAGATCGTCGAGCGGACGCTTCTGCGGGCGACATTTCCCGATAATCCCGAGCTCGATCCGATCATCGCTCTCAACGATATCGTGATCGACAAACGGGATGGCGCCCTGATGCTCCGTCTTCAGGTCCATATCAACGGCGATTACCTCGGCACCTACAACTCCGATGGGCTGATCCTTGCAACCCCCACCGGCTCGACCGCCTATGCGCTGGCCGTTGGCGGACCGGTCGTTGCGCCGAGCGCCCGTGTGATGGTGATAGCCCCGATCGCGCCGCATATGCTGACGGCCCGCCCGGTGGTGGTGTCGGATGACGCGGTGATCGAGGTGGTTGCCACATCGTCGCGACATGAGGAGACGATCCGGGTCTATGCAGATGGTCAGGTGCATCGAAGCGTGCCGATGAACGCGAGAATATCGGTCACCCGGCACCAGCATATGGCATCCCTTGTAAAAAGGAGATCAACAACATATTTTGATGTTCTCCGCGCCAAGCTTCTCTGGGGAATTGAACCGGTGCTGAATATTCAACGATTATAGATTCTGGTGATAACCATTAAGGAGAAAGGATCCGCCATGCGCACTTTCGTTACCGCGGCGCTCTGCGCGCTCGCCCTCGTCTTCGCCTCATGCACCGATGCACCGACGGCGACCACATCCACGAACTACGGCAAGACGACGCTCGACAAATTCCTCGAGAACACCGGCTATCGTGCCTGGTATGAGACCGGTTACAACGCATTTCCTGCGGCTGATGGGCAGACCTCCTTTAACAGCGCGGTCAGCACCATCAAGTCGTCGTTCGATCCGGCCCAGCATATGGTCGTGATGGTGGTCAAGCCGAACTGTGGCTGCCAGACGACGCAGACCTGGATGCCGAGAGTGATGAAGACGCTCGACGACGCCGGCATTCCGCACGAAAATCTCCTTCTCTACGTGACCGATGCGAACCTGACGGGCGTCGATGCGGATGCCAAGACGAAGTATGGCATCACCGGGGCCCCGATGTTCATCGTCGTGAAGGGAACGGAAGTCAAGGGTGTGATCGAGCCGACCACGGTGACGACGCAGCCGCCGATCGAGCAGGATCTGGCCTCCTACTTCGCGAAGTAATCGCCCGTCTTCGGGATCGCCATGAAGCAGCTCCGCCGGCATTCCCGACGGGGCTGTTGTCGTTTGGGCGCAGAGCCGTGGGGATGGTGCACAGGCCGCACAGGTTCTCAGAGCCTGGCGCGAAGTATCTCCTCGGCCCGCCGGAAGTCATCGGGGAGGGTGATCTTCAGATTGCTCCATTCTCCCTCCACCACGTGGACCGCGTGGCCGTATGCCTCGACCACCGATGCGTCGTCGGTGGCCGTCAGATGGTGCTCGGCGGCATGGCGGTATGCCCGCAGCAGCAGCTCCCGGCCGAACCCCTGCGGCGTCTGCGCCGCCCGAAGCTCGGCGCGTGGTATCGTCTCGATGATCACCCCATCGGCATCGACGCGCTTGACCGTTTCGTTGATCGGCAGGACGGGAATGGCGCCTCCATGACGGGCGGCCATGCCGAGCACCCGCTCGATCAGCGCGTGCGAGACGCAGGGCCGTGCCGCATCGTGCACCAGCACCAGCCCGATATCCGCCCGTACCGCCGCAAGGGCGTTGGCGATCGAGTGCTGCCGCTCGCTTCCCCCCGCCACGAACCGCAGATTCCCGGCCCCCCGTGTCATCCGCTCCGCCTTGTCGCGCCAAGCCTCGTCGATCGCCACGATGATCTCGGCGCACTCCGGGAGCGCGGCGAACGCACGTATGGTATGGAGAAGGACCGGCTCGCCGAGAAGGTCCACGTACTGTTTCGGCACTGTGCTGCCGCTGCGTGATCCGCTGCCGGCGGCCGGGAGTATCAGGGAGAATGGGATCATCGGGATGGAGCCTGGTGTAGTGGGGAAGGTCGCCGGTTTACATGCGCAGCAGCTTCGGCCGCGCCATCAGTGCGCCGAGCACCACGCCGCCGATCGCGCCGCTCAGCAGCGGCAGCGCCGCCACCCCTCCGGGCCGCGTCACATCGGCCGCACTGATGAACTGGCCGACGAAGAGAAACCCGATGGCTCCTCCCGCCAGCGCGCCGAGCACCGCCAGAAGGAGGGTGATCGCCAGCGGCCGCGCGATGAGGATCGGAAGGAACCTGCGGACGGCCAGCAGGACGATCACCAGAAGGAACACGACGGGAAGCGCGCAGAACGAGGCGAACATGAACGCCAGCAGAGCTGTGGGAAGGAGCGTCCCCAAATCACGCAGGCCCCACTGTATCACGAACATGACCACAAGAGCGAGCGTTGCCGCCGCCGCCGCGCCGAACCATGCGCTCAGGAGCGATCCGATATTGGAAAGGAGAGGAGATCGTGCCATCATTGAATAAATTTATCCGGCGAATATAGCCCGGCCGGAGATGAACCGCCGCCACGACTTTGGCGTTTCAGTTTTAGATTGCAGTTTATGGCACGATTTCCGGCGGCCTCGGCGAGTATGCGGGGACTGCCATGAAGAATTCATCGAACGCTCAGCATGACCATACGACCCGATCGTGACGCATTGATCATCGTGGACCAGCAGCTCGACTTCCAGCCGGGAGGCGCGCTCGCCGTGGCGGGGGGGGATACCATCGTGGAGGCGATCGACGCGCTTGCCGCGCATTTCACCGAGGTGGTGATCACCCAGGATCATCATCCGCGCGGGCATGTCTCCTTTGCCAGCTCGTATCATGATCGTGCCCCCTATAGTGCCGTCACGCTGGCCGAGGTCGAGCGCGGCGAGGTGCGGCTCTCCGGAAGCGCCGCCTTCACGCCGGAGGATCTGGCCGTGTATCTTCATGAGGCGCACGGGCAGCAGCAGGCCCTCTGGCCCGATCACTGCGTCATCGGCAGCGATGGCGAGCGGCTCGACCCACGTCTCGATGTCGCCCGCGCCATCCATATCATCAGAAAAGGGTATCGTCCCTCGGCCGACAGCTACAGCGCCTTCCGGGAGAACGACGGGGCAACGACGGGGCTGGCGGAATGCCTGATGGCGAAAGGGATCGACCGGGTGTTCGTGGTCGGGCTGGCGGGCGATTACTGCGTGCTCGCCACATCGACCGATGCGGCGGAGGCGGGGCTCGAGGTTGTCTATCTGGAGGATCTGACCCGGTTCGTCGGCGTTCCCGAGGGATCGAAGGAGGCCGCCTACGCGCGACTGGAGTCCTGTGGCGTAAGGATCATGACCTCGGAGTCGCTCCTCTCTCATCGAACAAGGAACTGATACGGAGTGAGAACACTGCTGGCGCATATCGCCTGGTGCTCCCTGCTGCTGCTGTGCGGCGGCGCCGGGGCTCTGTCGCAGGAGGTGCCACGCGGCGCCACCCCGCGCGGCGTGCTCTATGCGTTCCTGAGCGAGACCGCATCGACGGTCGATTCGATCGATCGCGGGGCATTCCGGGACAGGCTTGCGGGGGAGCTCGCGTCGAGCGATCCGCGCGGCTTCAGGGGTATGGTGCCCGGCAATGCCCGCTTCACCATCGATACCATCCCGGCTCTTGCCTCCTCCGGCAGCGAGCTGAGTCGCGTGGCGGCATATGTGACGGTGCAGCACGGGAGCGAGCGGGAGAACTTCTATCTTTTCTGCGTGGGGGATTCGGTCTGGCGTATCGAGGCGCTCCGGCGCTTTCCGACGCCATCGCAGCGCGCGCAGATCCGGGAGTCGATCAGGGAGATCGACACCGCGACCCCGGCCTACAGGCTGCTGCGCGCCGATCTGCAGCGCGTGCTGCTTCCCGACGATACGCTGTCGGCGATGTTCGGCAGGAGCTACCGCGACGCCGAAAAGATCGCCGACCCGCTCCGGAAGGGGGAGCGTTGGGAGAGCTTCCCTCTCCGCGACGTCGATTTCGGGAAGCTGGAGGAGTATCGTGAGCTCGACGACGACATCGCTCCGAACGATCTGATCTTCTATACGCTCGATCGTGCCGCGCTGGAGCGTCTGAAGCGGACGTTGGGTCTGCGGCGGATCGAGCGCGATCCCGATCATCCCGGCGCAATATTTTTCGTGACCGGGCAGATCGAGAAGAGCACCATCGGCTATATCAACGTGGCCGACCCGGCGGCGCTGCCGGAGATATCGAGCCAGGGGTTCATCACGCTGAAGCCGGTCGGGGAGAACTGGTGGCTCTACAAGCGAATTCGTTGACGGGAAGGCGCCCGGAAAAAAATGTAATGTCTCAGATTGCATCGTCGAGCACTGATACGCTGGGCCGGAGTTGAACTCCGGCCCAACATTCTGGCATACTGAGACGCTACCAAAAAAATTGCGGATCGTGAATTCGATCGTAACTTCTCCATTCCTGCAAATCATCGTAGCTTTGCGGGCCTCAGCTTCATGGCCGGTGTACGATGTGCCAGAGTGTGCCTCCGCCGGGTCTGATCTCAATACCTGTTCCGCGGTGTCCGTCTTCAGTCTCTAGCCTATCCATGAGACTTCAGCCTTTTGTTTTGTTCCTATGCCTACAATCACGATAGATGGAAAATCGATCGAGTGCGCCTCCGGCAAGACCGTGATCGAAGCCGCTCTCGAGAACGGCATCGACGTGCCCCATTTCTGCTGGCACCCGGCGCTTTCGGTCTCCGGCAATTGTCGGATGTGCCTCGTTGAGGTTGAAAAGATTCCGAAGCTCGCCATTGCCTGCTCGACGCTGGTCGCCGACGGGCAGGTGGTGCATACAAATAACGACAGGGTGGTCAAGGCCCGCGAGGCGATCATGGAGTTCCTCCTGATCAACCATCCGCTCGACTGCCCGATCTGCGACGAGGCGGGGCAGTGCAAGCTGCAGGATTACGCCTTCTCGCATGGCCGTGGCGAAAGCCGTTTCGTCGAGCTCAAGGAGCAGAAGGACAAGCGCGTCCCGTTCGGGCCCGAGGTTCTGTTCGATGCCGAGCGCTGCATCAGCTGCTCCCGCTGCATCCGCTTCTCCGATGAGATCGCCGAGCAGCCGGTGCTCACGTTCGTCAATCGTGGCGACCATGTGACGATCGACACCTTCCCCGGCACCGAGCTCGACAATGCGTATTCGATGAACGTGATCGACATCTGCCCGGTGGGCGCGCTCACCTCGCGCGACTTCCGGTTCAAGGCGCGCGTCTGGGATATGTCGTTCAACGAGTCGATCTGCCCCGGCTGCGCGCGTGGCTGCAATACCCATGTGGGCGTTCGCAACAACGAGATCCTTCGCCTCGATGCCCGCACCAACATGAAGGTCAACGAGTACTGGATGTGCGATGCGGGACGTCTGGGCGAGTTCGGCTACGTCAACCACGATCGTATCATCCGCCCGATCATGCGCCGCAACGGCGAGCAGATCGAGGCGGGATGGGATGACGTGCACGGGGCGGTGGCCGAGAAGCTTCGCGGCGTGAAGGCCTCGGAGATAGCGTTCATCGGCTCTCCGTTCGCCACCTGCGAGGAGAACTTCCTGCTTGCGCGGTTCGCACGCGAGGTCGTCGGCACCGGCAACATCGACATGGCGCAGTATATCGACCCGGCGTTCGCCGACAAGAAGCTCCGCGTGGCCGATCGCACGCCGAACAGCAGGGGCGCCCGCGAGGTCGGCATCGCTCCGGACAAGTCGGGGCTCGACTTGAAGGGGATCATCGAGGGGGTCAGGCATGGCCGGATCAAGGTGCTCTATGTGCTTGATCAGCAGCTCCCGGTCGATGATGAGCTTGCCGTGGCGCTCGGGAATCTCTCGCTGCTCGTGGTGCATGCCTCGAACGCAACGCCGATCGCCCGTCTGGCCGATGTGATCCTTCCCACCTCGACATATGCCGAGAAGGAGGGAACGTTCGTGAACGTGAACGGGATGGTGCAGCATTTCATGCCGGCCGTGGTGACGCAGGAGAACGAGCGGATCATGGGGATGAAGATGTCGCGGCTCGATAAGTTCGGCGCCTACAACGACCGCTGGACCCATGGCGAGCGCCGCGACAGCCGTCCGGCATGGCAGATCCTCCAGTCGATCGCCCGCGCGCTCGGCGCCCGGTGGGATTATCGCTGGACCGAGGATATCTTCGAGGATATCAGCCGTCGCGTCTCCTCGTTCAAGTCGATGAGCTACGATCAGCTCGACAGCTACCACGGGGTCGAGCTGGAGCGGGGGGATCGTCCCACGCCGCATGGCTGGACCTATGTTCCGCACGAGTTCCGTCCGCAGCTTATCGCGACCGAGAAAGTGTAGGAACCGATCCACGGCCCGGCGCGCCGTGGCCCGCAGTATGCGGTACGAATACCCGAAGGGCTCCGGCAAACCGCCGGAGTCTTCTATGATCGCAACGTCGCAATCGTCCCGGGATTTCCGGGAGGCCAATAGAAGTTAATTTCTGCTATGTCGCTCATAGACGTCATTATTCTCGTCGTCAAGATTCTCGTCGTCCTCCACATCTTCCTGATCGGGGCGGCATACGTCGTTCTGCTGGAACGCAAGGAATCGGCATGGATTCAGAACCGGGTCGGACCGAACCGGACCGGCTGGCGCGGCTCGCTGCAGTCGTTCGCCGACGTGCTGAAACTGGTGCTGAAGGAGGATATCGTCCCCTCGCAGGCCAACTACGCGTTCCACACGCTGGCGCCGATCATCTCGATCGCCATCGCGGTGGCCGTCTGGATGGTTGTTCCGTTCGCCGATCCCTTTACGATCGGTGGAAAGGAGATCGTTCCGACCGTCGCTCCCGACCTGAACGTCAGCCTGCTGCTGCTGCTTGCGCTCTCGTCGCTCGGCGTCTATGGCATCACGCTGGCCGGATGGGCGTCGAACAGCAAGTACTCGCTGCTGGGGGGCCTTCGCTCGGCCGCGCAGATGATCAGCTACGAGCTCTCGATGGGACTTGCGCTGATCGGGATGATGCTCTGCGTCGGGACGCTGAACATCACCCAGATCGTCGACGCGCAGGCGGGGACATGGCTCGGCATCCTTCCCCGCTGGAACATCTTCGTGCAGCCGCTCGGGTTCCTGATCTTCCTTGTGGCGGCGTTCGCCGAGACCAACCGCGCGCCGTTCGATCTGGCCGAGGCGGAGCCGGAGCTGGTGGGCGGCTTTCATACCGAGTACACGGGGTTGAAGTTCGGCCTCTTCTTCCTGGCCGAGTATGGCAACGTGATCCTGATGTCGGCGGTGATGTCCACCCTCTTCTTCGGTGGCTATCATTTCCCATGGGTGGAGAACCTCCCCTTCTTCAAGGAGCATGATGTTCTCCGCGCGCTGCTGCAGTTCTCGGCGCTCTTCATCAAGACGTTGTTCTTCATCTTCTTCTTCATCTGGGTTCGGTGGTCGATTCCACGCTTCCGCTACGATCAGCTGATGAACCTCGGCTGGCGCGTGATGTTCCCGCTGGCGCTGGCGAACACGGTGATCACGGCGATCGTCGTTGCGCTGTTGAAGTAAAGGGCGTTCTGGCGGAGCTTATCCGCCGATGGCTCCGATGACAAGTATGAGATGAATTATTCCGACAGATAGATATTCCTATGGCAACGAAAACAGTCAAGACCGGCACGCCGGCACGGCTCACCTTCTGGGAGAAGCTCTACCTCCCCGAGATAGCGAGGGGAATGGGCCTGACGCTGAAGCAGATGTTCCAGCCGAAGTTCACCCGCGAGTATCCGGAGGAGCGCTACGAGCCGGTCGGCAGCTATCGCGGACGTCCGGTGCTGGTGCAGGAGGATTACGGCGAGCGGTGCGTGGCCTGTGGCCTCTGCTCGCGCGTCTGCCCGGCGCTCGCCATCGAGGTGCAGGCCGCCGAGACCACCAAGGAGAAGGAGCGCTATCCTTCCCTGTTCGAGATCAACATGCTTCGCTGCATCTTCTGCGGCTTCTGCGAGGAGGTCTGCCCGGAGGAGGCGATCGTGATGTCGAAGGATTACGAGCTGGTGTTCGAGCATCCCGAGGATGCGATCTTCGGCAAAGACAAGCTTCTCGTTCCGGTCTCGAAGCTGCAGGATCGCCTGGAGTTCCTCCGGCAGTACAAGAACCAGCGCTGAGCCGCTGAGCGATACGTGTCGAGCCGATCCCCGGAAGCGGACCGGCTGGGAGCCTCAAACAGTATGCACGGCCTTCGCTGCAAGCGAGGGCCGTGCTGTATATAGCCGCCACGGCAACGCGATCGGCCGCATCGTTCCGGACATCACGTCTTCCCGGAATCATCTCCATATTCCCTTCTTATGCCTCAGCCAACACGTTCCCAGCGTATCGAAGGAGGACTTCTCGGTCTTCTGGTCGGCGACGCGCTTGGCGTTCCCTACGAGTTTCATCCTCCCGGCAGAATTCCTCCGCGCGCCGCGATAGAGTTCAACCCTCCGGCCGGTTTCGATCGGGCTCATCGGGGCGTTCCTCCCGGTACATGGTCCGATGACGGCGCGCAGGCTCTGGCGCTTCTCGCATCGCTTCTCCACTGCGGCCGGCTCGACACCGATGATCTCGGTCGGCGCCTGCTCGACTGGTATGCCCACGGATATCTGGCCGTGGGCGGGATTGTGTTCGATGTCGGCATCACCACTGCCTCGGCTCTGGCAAAGATCGCCGCCGGTGTCCCGGCGCATCAAGCCGGTGCTTACGGTGCGTACGACAACGGCAATGGCGCGCTGATGCGGACACTTCCGCTGGCGCTCTGGCACCGGGGGAGCGACGCGGAGCTTGTGGGAGATGCGGAGCTGCAATCGTGCCTGACCCATGGGCATCGCCGCTCCCGGGTCTGCTGCGCGCTCTACGGGCTCTGGGGGCGGCGCACTCTGGAGCAATCCCCGAATCCGTGGGATGCCGCCGTCGCTGCGCTCCGGGAGATCTATCGCGATGACGAGGAGGCGATCCACGAACTCGAACTGTCGGTCCGGCCCGATGACGACAGCCCGGGAACAGGCACGGGGTACGTGGTCGATGCGCTCCGCTCGGCGCGCTGGGCCGTTGCCCAGGGGGGCTATGAGGATGTGGTGAAGGGGGCGATCTCGCTGGGGAACGATACCGATACCACCGCCTGCATTGCCGGGGGGATAGCGGGTCTGCGCGATGGAGTCGATGGGATACCCATCCGCTGGCGCACGAAGCTCCGTGGCCGCAATCTTGCCGATCCCCTGCTGAAGCTGCTTCTCGAGCATGCCTCTGCCGCATGATGGGTAGTGTCTCAGTTTGAATTTGCCCCTTGCCCTGCTCGTGGTACTTCGCGACCTTTGCCCCCGTGAATGCAAAGCTTGACCGGCCAAGCATTCCCCTAACGGACGCACGAACAACCGAGGCTCAACCATCATGGCGATACGCCCGCAGAACAAGAAGCTCCCCCGCGACACGAACCAACGCGCCAAGTCCATCGTGGACATTGCCACGGGTGAGGCTGAGGAGCCCAAGGAAACGGTACCCGAGAAGAACCCCGCTGCTGTGGAGTTAGGCCGATTGGGAGGGCTGAAGGGTGGCAAGGCGCGGGCGGCGAAGCTTACACCAGAGAAGCGGAAGGAGATTGCGAAGAAGGCGGCGGAAGCGAGGTGGAAGAAGAAGCAAGGGGAATAAGTACGGAGAAGCCAAGAGATACGAAGCAAAGGCCCTACCCGATATCGGGTAGGGCCTTTGCTGTTTGGTTAGGTGCGCAACGGTTAATACGCATGCGCAGGACGCATTCAATAATAAGCGCTATTGCGCAATGCATAAGCGCGGATTATATTGCGGTCGGAGGACGCTATGAAACAGGTAGAATCACAAGCGGATGATCCAGTTGTTCGGCTTCTGCGAGAGCAAATAGAGGATCTTAAGGTCGAGCTTGGACGAAAGCAGTATGCATTGCAAATCCTCTTAGGAGGTCAAGATGAAGGGCAAAGTTCTGAGCTGTTACGACGGAAATCAGCAGTAGAATCAGACGAACCATCTGAGAGTCTTACGGCGGTATCTCTTAACGATGTAGGGCAACGTTTATCGGCAATCAAGAACGCCCCCCCTATAGCGAAACTCATCATCGGTTCGTTGGAACGAAAGCGCAGAGGGATGCATCGTAAAGAGATGATAGCCGACTTTGAAGAGCAAGGCTTTGAAGTGAAACCAGAATCCGTTAGCGCAACGCTATCAACCCTAGCGAACCAGGGTAAGGTTGTACGGGGTCGCTATGATACTAGCGCAAATACCGTTCATTGGTTCCTGCCAGACTTCCTTCGTACTACAGCAGATGGCAAGGTTCACCTAATGGATGGTTGCGAGCCTATCAGCGATATCGCTCTACGCTTTGGGACAGAAAACCTTAGCTTCGACTAGAGGGTAACCTGTATAGATAAGTGGCGATGACGGTATGTACGAAGAAGGGCCTTGACCTGCAAGTCAAGACCCTTCAAAAGCTTGGGAATTTGCGGAATTCTTCGCGGGAGTTCGCAAACCCAGGTCGGATGAACCCACTATATTACAGCTATGGCGGATTACCAACAGGGGCAATTTAACACCCTTTGGTGGTCCGCCAAAGGGGATTCTTATGACTGCACTGGTAGAAGCGCCACGAGGCGCACCGGCACTCTTGTGCCCTACCCCGCCCCTATCCTTCACGAACCATATCTACGCTATACTCAGCCTTAATCCGCATAGGCCGCGCGACTATATATCGCGTGGCCGCTTACTTGCATAACGCAATCTGAACTTTGTGCTTGACCGATAATGCATAACTCCGTATCTTTGTACATGAACAAGCTCCCACTTGCCAAGCGTACCAACATCCTTCATTGCCTTGTCGAAGGCATGAGCCTCCGCGCTACCTCCCGGATTGCCGATGTGTCGATCAACACAGTTACGAAGCTCCTGGTGGATGCGGGAACGGCATGTGCGGCCTATCAGGATGAGCACCTTCGCGGGCTGACATGCAAGCGTATCCAAGTCGATGAGATTTGGAGCTTCGTCTATGCTAAGCAGAAGAACGCATCGGATGAGATGAAGGAAGCGGGAATGGCGGGTGACGTGTGGACCTGGACGGCAATCGACGCCGATACGAAGCTGATCCCGTCGTGGCTAGTTGGGGCGCGTGATGCCGAATGCGCCAACGGGTTCATTGCCGATCTTGCCTCACGGTTGACCAATCGTGTGCAGCTTACCTCTGACGGCCTGAAGATCTACCTAGAAGCCGTTGACGGTGCGTTTGGAGCCGATGTAGACTATGGAATGCTTGTGAAGACCTACGGGGCGGAGATGGGCGGGGAACATCGCTACAGCCCGGCAGAATGCACCGGAGCGAAGCGTACGGCAATCATGGGGGAGCCTGACAAGGACCACATCTCCACAAGCTATGTGGAGCGCCAGAACCTCACTATGCGAATGCAGATGCGGCGGTTCACTCGGCTAACAAATGCATTCAGTAAGAAGGTGGAGAACCACGCACACGCCGTGGCGCTGCACTTCATGTACTACAACTTCGCAAGGATTCACAAGACGCTCAGGGTGACGCCAGCGATGGAAGCGGGGGTAACAAGTAAGCTGTGGAGTGTAGAGGATATCGCGAGGTTAGTACCATGAACAAGAAAACCTAGGCACTAATAAGCTATGTGCGAAACTTGTGGGGCGTCCTGTCAGACGCCCCACAATCATCTTTCTCTTTCAATCATGCTTATAGGCTAATGATCTGCCAGCGCTACGAAGCATTTGCCGATCAACAGCATCAGCCGATGGGAGGGTATATCCCTTATCTTGTAATACTCCTGTTTGCTTAAGCTCTTCTAAGACTCTATAAGCACTTTGTACATCAGGACGCCCTTGTGAATCTTCAGCTGTCTCAGATAGCAGCTGCTGAACTCGCTCGTTGATAGCCATAGCTCTTCCCCGGTTTGTGATTGGTTTGTTGTTAGATGTTAAAATTCGCTCTGCTATGAAGGAATAAGCTCTGCTCTGTGCGCTCTAGGTATTCTACCAAGAGATCGTTGTAGTCTCTGATAGCAGAACTTAAGATTAGGTCTGCGCCAAAATCTTCAATTTTTAGCCTCAGATGCTGTTTTAGGGTTTCCATACCTATGTAGCGACCGTGTGAGTGCCAATGCTTGTGATTGCCTAATAGAGTCGCAATTTCTTCGGCGCGAGCTTGTTTTTGTTCAAGTGTAACCTCTTGACCTATTAGCTCAGGAGTAGATTCATGTTTGATCCAATCAGCGAACTTATACTCAACTAACCACTTCTTAAGAAGTGTGATTGTCAAATTACGTGCCTGTTCATAGTGGCTTAGCTCAGCTAAGTCAATCTTCTGGAGCAATACAATCTCGGCAGCGGTTAGAGGATTGCCAGCTTCAGACTTAGCTAAGATACGCTCAACTTGGTCAAGGTATCCCATTGCTGGCACCCAGGTCTTCCCATTATACACTTGGGGGTCTATAGGTCCCAGAGAGGAAGAGTAGTCCATCAGTATTCTGTTCCCTGACATACAGAAGATTGTACCCGCTGACATCGCCCTATCTGGAACAATGAAGTTTATTGAACCATAGTAGTGGCGAGTCATCTCCACCATCTTTTCGGCTGCTTGCGCGCTGCCTCCGTTTGTACGTAAGATGATAGAGAGTGTTCTGGCGTTCTTGGGTTTGCTTGCCTGTCCTTCGCTGGGATCTTTATGCAAGTCCTCAATGAAATCCCTGAAATATTTCAAGTATGAATCATGAATGAGGCCATAGTAGAAGAGTACATCAGATTGAGTATGCACTTCAATTGCTTTTAAGCGCTCATTGCTAAGGGCCTTAATTGTACCATCGAAAACAAGCATAGTAAACAAGACTGTTTGGTGAAAGAATCATGGGGTAGAGGGAGAGCACATCAGCTAGTCCTTACGTGTTCTGAGGTGATAGCCTAACTTAGTGACAATGCTTAGCATATGCAACTTCTGCATATCTCCATAGAGGGGGATGATACTATGGCCCCGTCCAGCCTCCCAGACGGGGCCGCTATCACTCTACTTCCCTCTCCGTCTCATCCGTCGTCGTTGTATCCTTGCCCAGTGCCGTAGCGCTCGCTTCCGTTCCTCTGTAGCGACCTTCTCCAAGTGCTCTACGACCTCTAGAAGCTCTTGGTTGACGTAATCGCACACGGCAGTGCGCTCCGACAGATGACGGCTGTAGTAGGAACCCGCAACGTCGAAGGAGTCTCGTAGGCAATCAACGAATGATCGAACCCGTCGTAGCCGATCGGCAGGGTCCAGTGGAAAGCTGAGCGATGAAGCGGGCTTCGTGGCTCGTGGTTGGTGTGACATGGCATGTTCGGATAGAACGGCTCAACCGTTATCCGCGCCATGCCTGGCGCTCCGGTCCTCGCGGTTGCCGGACGGTTGAGCCGTGAACGGTGTGACAGTCCCGGAGGACTGTGGCATGTTTGGATGCCCGAACATAGATGCCGTGGGGCAGGTCTCCAAGCTAAGAAATCCGTTCCGATCCGCCAGATCCAAACTGAGACACTACCTGATGGGCGGGCGGCGCGTTACATCCGCAACTGCTTCGTGTCACCCGGGAAACCATAGGTATGTATAATCGGGAGAAGCGGATTATGAAGATGAAAATGCATGTGGCGCTCATTGTTGTCCTGCTCGGCGCGGCGGGATGCCATCCCTGCGCCACCTCGCCAATAGGGTCTGGTACTACGGTAGCGCAGAAGATTCTGTTCGAGACGGAGTATATCAACAGGGCGTGGGGATATCATCACATGGGGATGTGGATCGATAGCAGCGGTACGGTGTGGCGCTACGAGCTGGCCGAGGGGGAGAATAAGCTGGATGAGACCGGGATCTATGAGGAGTCCGATCTCCTCGACAAGTACATGCACAAGAAGGAGTATGTCGCCACGGTTTCGCGCGACACGCTCCGGATGATGTACGAGCGCATCGGGGCTGCCGCCGCCGGACAGCACTCCGACACCACCACGCCGATGGCCGATGCGGGGACGGTTCTCCATATCGCCTGGGTCTTCAACCCGGCGTCAGGTACCTATCGCGAAGTGGGATTGAGGATGCGCGGCGATCAGCAGTCCGATAATCTCGCCCCCGAGGCGCGGGCGATCGCCGACTGGCTCGATAGGCTCTGGGAAACCACGCGCAAGTAACGCTTCGCCGATTATCCGTCAGATTCTATTTTGGGCCGGGGAGCTGAACCTCTCCGGCCTTTTTCTTGTGATGCGGGGGAGTCTCCATATGTCGCGAGCCTCCCTCGGCTGCGCTTCGCAGCGATCCATCTTCCGAACCCCCTTCGTATGAACATCCTCGTGCTCAACAGCGGATCCTCCTCGCTGAAGTTCCAGCTTATCGATACCGATCTTGAGAAGATCGCCGCCGACGCCGACCACCGCCTGGCGCGGGGCGTCATCGAGAGGATCGGGTCGCAGGGGCTGATCCGGTTCGAGAACGGGGCGGGGAAGATCTTCCGCACCGCCCAGCCGATCCGCGACCACCGCGCCGCGATCGACGTGGCGCTCCGCTGGCTCGTGTCGGAGGATGCGGCGATCGCCGAGGTGAAGTCGCTGGCCGATATCCACGCGATAGGGCACCGGGTTGTGCATGGCGGGGAGAAGTTCACCCGCTCGACGCTGATCACTCCGGAGGTGATCGAGGGGATCGAGGAGTGCATCGATCTGGCGCCGCTGCATAATCCCGACAATCTCCGGGGGATCACGGCCGCCACCGAGATCTTCGGCGCGGGGATTCCGCAGGCCGCGGTCTTCGATACGGCGTTCCACCACTCGATGCCGGAGAGCTCCTATCTCTACGCGATCCCCTATCAGCTCTATCGCCGCCATCGCGTCCGCCGCTACGGTTTCCACGGCACCTCGCATCGCTATATCGCCTATCGCTACCGCCGGCTTCTGTCGATCCCCAAGGAGCAGGTCGATGTGATCTCGCTCCATCTGGGGAACGGCTGTTCGGTGGCGGCGGTCAAGAGCGGCAACTCCATCGATACCTCGATGGGGCTCACGCCGCTCGAAGGACTGGTGATGGGAAGCCGGTCGGGGGATATCGATCCGGCGATCATCGAGTATCTGATGGCGAAGGAGGGCTTCAGCATCGAGCAGGTCGATACGCTGCTCAACAAACAGTCCGGTCTGCTCGGCATCAGCGGCCTCACCAACGATATGCGCGATCTGCTGGCCGAGGAGCAGGAGCATGGCGACAGGCGTGCCCGGCTGGCGATCGAGCTCTTCGTCTACAGGATCAGAAAATATATCGGCGCATACCTCGCGGCGATGAACGGCGCCGACGCGATACTGTTCGCCGGAGGGATCGGCGAGAACTCCCCGGAGATCCGCTCCCGCATCTGCCGGGCGATGGAGTGGTGCGGCCTCCGGCTCGACGAGGAGCGGAACAGCGCGCTCCCGCCGGGAGCCGAAGGGGAGATCAGCGCCGAGGGATCGCGGCTGCGTGCCTACGTGATCCCGACCGACGAGGAGATGCTGATCGCGCGCGATACGGCCCGGCTGGTGGCGCGGGCGGAGGTGCCGGGCTGGTAGCCGTGGGAAGATCCCGGTCCGGGGATAGCGCGGGAACAACCAATCACAATGAACTCCGCCCTCGGCGCCGTATTTTTCAGCGGTACTACGAACAACTGAACAAGAGGAATCGGCTTTGATCTTCGCATATAGAAAAGAGTTTGCAACCGAGGCGCTTGCCGTTGCGCTGCGCCGCCGCGGATGGGAGTGCATCGAGACGGAGAACCCCGCCGAGGAGCTGGTGGCGGGACGCGCCGACTGCGCGCTGACGCCTGCGCTGGAGTATGGCCGGGCGATCGGCGTCGTGGACTACGCGCTGGTTCCCGGGCTTGCCATCACCACCCGGGGATTCGCCGGGCTTCTCAAGCTTGTGTTCAACAAGGGGCTCGTCGGCTTCTCCTCGATCGCCGTGAAGGACCCCGCCTCGGCGGAGGCGCTGGTGGCGCGTATGATCCTTGTCGAAAAGCATGACATCGAGCCGACGATGGTGAAGGTTCAGGCCGATGCGACGGTCGAGGAAATGCTCGCCGTCGCCGACTGCGCGCTGCTGAGCGGTGACGACGCCATCTTCCATGCGGCCGGCTATACGTCGCTTCTCGACCTCACCGATGAGTGGGGCGACGCGGTGGAGGCCCCCCTTCCCTACATGATCGCATGGGGGCGCGTCGGGACGCTGTCGCCGGCCGTGCTGAGCAAGCTGGTCGAAGCGCGCGAGGAGGCGGTGCTGACCTTCCCCGATCTGGCCGCGCAGCATCCCGAGCCACGCGCCGTGAACGAGTTCTACCAGCATTATCTTCGCGGGGAGATCAGCTATACGCTCGATGCGGAGGAGATTGCGGCGCTCGATACGTTCTTTCGCTACGCGTTCTACTACTCCGCCATTGCAGATGTTCCCGCCATCAAGTTCCTTCCCGACGGTGAGCCCGCGGATCTGCCGGCACGGGGCTGATCCGGGCAACCACTTCCCTTACGAGGAGAATCCATGCGTCGGCTTTCCATCGCTCTTGTTCTGACTCTTCTGGCGCTGCGGACCGCCGGCGCGCAGGATCTTCTTCTGAAGAACGCCATGATCGTCGATCCGGCGGCGCGCACCATCGTTTCCGGCGCCATCGTGATACGGGGGGAGCGGATCGTCGATGTGCTGCGGGAGTCTCCTGCCGCCTTCTCCGGGCGGGTGATCGATCTTCAAGGAAAATGGGTGATGCCCGGCCTGAACGACATGCATGTCCATTCGTTCGGCAACACGGCCCCCGGCGGACGGGCCGAATATCTCGGCACCGAGGGCGCGGCACGCACCATGCTCTATGCCGGCGTTACCGGATTTCTCGATCTTTTCTCCCCCGAGGATATGATCCTCTCCCTCCGCGACAGGCAGCGGAAGGAGGGTTTTCTCGGCGCCGATATCTACTGCGCCGGGCCGATCTTCACCTGCACCGGCGGACATGGCACCGAGTACGGCATGCCGACCCGCGTGATCAATTCCCCGGCCGATGCCGAGCGCCAGGTGGGGGAGCTTGCCGCCAGGCGTCCCGATGTGGTGAAGATCGTCTATGATCATGCCGCCACATGGATGCCGACGATCGATCGCGCCACGATGGAGGCGGCCGTGCGCGCGGCGAAGAACCATGGGATACCGACGGTGGTCCATATCGGCACTTGGACCGATGCCCGCGAGGCTATCGAGGCGGGAGCCCGCTGCATCACCCACATCTATCTCGATGCCCCTCTCCCCGATTCGCTCGTGGCGCTGATGCGGGAGCGCAAGGTCTACGAGATTCCGACGATGACCGTCGAGAGCGATCTCGCCAATATGCTACGCGATCCGGCGCTGCGCTCCCGTTCCCTCCTTGCATCGGTCGCTTCCCCCGATCTGATCGCCGCCTATGCCGACAGCAATGCGCTCGACGAGCGGATGCGGGGGTTCTATCAGTGGCAGGCCCGCGGGAAGGGGAATCTCATCGCCTCGGTCGGAGGGCTGAGCCGGGGGGGAGTCAGGCTGCTGGCCGGAACCGATGCGGGGAATCCGGGGACGTTTCAGGGCTACTCGCTCCATCGCGAGCTCGAGCTGATGGTGGAGGCGGGGATCAGCCCGTGGGATGCGCTGGCCTCGGCCACGACCGTCGCGGGAGAGTTCCTCGGGCGGGAGTTCGGGATAACGCCGGGGGGCGTGGCGAACCTTCTCGTCGTGGAGGGATCGCCGATCGAGGCGATCGCCAACACGCAGCGCATCGCGATGGTGATCTATCGCGGGGTGCCGGTCGATCGCGAGGGGATGCTGCATCCCGCCGCGCGTCCCTGGGCGACGTCGCTGGTGGATGATTTCTCCTCGGGCAATGCCACAAGCTCGGCCGGACCTCGCTGGGATATCGATCTCGATTCGTCGTGGGGAGGCTCCTCGACGCTGACGACCGAGCATCGCAACGGCACGCTCCATCTCCGTGGCAGGCTCTCTCCGAAGCCGGGAATGCCGGGTCTGGCGGGGATATCGCTCCAGCTCGACAGCGGGGGGGCACCGTTCGATCTGACCAGGTTCGACGGGGTGAAGCTCAGGATAGGGGCCACCGGAGGGCCGGTGCTGCTGAAGCTGATAACCGACGGCGTGAAGAACTACGACTACCATGCGGCGGTCATCCCGGCCGGCGCGAAGGTTCGCGAGGTGAGCATCCCCTTCTCCAAGCTCGGCCAGCTCTGGTCGCCGCAGATCCCCTGGAGCGGCGGCGATGTGCGCGGGATCGCCCTCTGGGTGAGTGGCGTCGCCCCGGCCGACTTCGATTTCACGGTGGACTCGATCGAGTTCTACAGCGCCAAGAAATGATACGCGCGCCGGCATCGGCCGGCGCGGCGTCCGATGGTCGAATATCAATAATTCAAATCCCAAGATCTTCTATGCCGAACCTGATTCTTCTCCGTCACGGACAATCGCAATGGAACCTGGAAAATCGTTTTACTGGCTGGGAGGATGTCGAGCTCTCCGACGCCGGGCGCGAGGAGGCGCGCAGGGCGGGGGAGAAGCTGCGCGATCTTCAGATCGATACGGTATATACCTCGGCGCTGAAGCGCGCCATAAACACGGCCAGCATCGCGCTCGATGCGGCCGGCAAGAAGGGGATGCCGACGATCGTCGATCCGGCGCTGAACGAACGGAACTATGGCGATCTGCAGGGGCTGAACAAGGCGGAGACCGCGCTGAAGTATGGCGATGAGCAGGTGCATGCCTGGCGGAGGAGCTTCAGCATCCGTCCGCCGGGAGAGAGGGGGGAGAGCCTCGCGATGACGATCGACCGGGTGATGCCCTACTACGAGAAGCATATTCTGGCCGATCTCAGAAGCGGAAAGAACGTTCTTGTGGTGGCCCATGGCAACTCGCTGCGCGCGCTCCTCTACAAGCTCGACAAGCATACCGAGGAGACGATCATGGATCTCAATATCCCGACCGGGGTGCCCCTGGTCTACCAGCTCGAGCTGCAGGGGGACGAGATCCATGTGATCGCAAAGCGGGAGATGATCGACGCCCACACCAGCGTCGAGTCGCCGATCGAGCCCCCCGAGTCGATGAAGGGGTGATCGGCGGCATACAATGAAGCATCGATAACGATCGGCGGGGCGTGCTGCTCCGCCGATCGTCGTTATGAGCGTTCCCGCTGCCGGCACGATCGCCAGCTCCCTTCCGTTTTCTCAGAAGACGAAGACCCCGGAGATGACCGGGACCAGCGGGATCTTCGGCGTCTTGGTATCCCCCGTGGTTATCCCCACGTAGCCGAGGCCGAAGTCGAGCGCGTAGCGGTCGGTGAAATAGCGCGCCGTCGCCAGGATCGGCACCACCCCGAGCGACTCCACCGAAACGATCTCCCCGGCGAGCTTCCAGTGACGTCCGATCCGGTGATCGCCGCCGACCGCCACCACCATCGCATCCTCATCGAACTCCTGTCCCGGCTTCAGATGGCGTTTGAACGCGTAGGCGAACGTCGCCGAGAGCCGGCTGTCATCGTCCCCATAGCTGATCGAGCCGTAGGGGGCGTTGATGGTGATTCTGGATTCGAGCGCATCGGTTCCCTCCTTGTCGTAGATGCTTCTCCCCCACTGGTATCCCACCGCGACGTTGAACCCGCCCCCGAGCGGCAGCCCCGCCTTTGCCCCGATCGAGTAGGCGCCGAACATCTCTCCGTTCACCCCGCCCCAGTCGTCGGGGAGCGGGAGCGCCCCCGCGGCAAGCACCATCAGATTATCGGTCACCGCGTAGCCCGCGGTAAGCCCCAGCAGGTCATAGCTGCCGACGAAGAAGCGCCCCTGCTTCGGGATGATGGCGTTCGGCACGGCGATCGATCGGAACGTCGTCGGGTCGGTGATCTCGGGTTCGGCCGTATCGGGCGACCGCGGTATGACGATCACCGTGCCGGTATCGGCCACCGCGTAGTTCGTTTTGCCGGCCGTGGGGTATTCCCGCCTGATCCATGTGACCACCGGGAATTTCCTGTAGCCGAGGTTATCGGCCTTGTAGCAGACGCGGTAGGTGAACGTCACACCGGCCGGAATCCTGACCGGAAGCTGTACCGGAAGCTTGAGAACGATGTTGGGATCATCGATCGAGATAGAGTCGAGGATGGCCGTGGCAAGCCCGTCGGCGCGGATCTGGAACTCCCGGCAGGCCGTGCTCCCCTGTTCCACCTCGCCGTAGCTGATCCGGTCGACGTTCCACTGGGTGGAGAGGGTGAGCGAATCGTTGTAGCGCTTGTTGTTGCAGTCGGTGACCTGCAGAATCAGATAGGCCCGTTCGCTGGCGGTGGAGACGAACACCTGGATATCCTGCTGCGTGCTGCAGTCGAACGTTCCCGTTCCTCCCGTTACGGTGACGTTCCTGGTGGAGCGCGCGGTGATCGAGCGGATGCCCGCGGCGAGCCTCACCGTGATCACATTCTCCCCCGAGTAGAGTTCCGGGGGGAAGATGCTCGTCGGACCCTGCGCGTGGCCGATGCTCAACCCCGCCAGAAGCAGCAGAATCGGGAGGAGGATCGATGTACTCGAACGTGCGTGTGTTTTCATAGAAGAACAATTCCTCGAGAACCTGGGATGGATAAAACTACTCTCTGTCGATTCCCTCGGCAAACTCTTTCCTTCCGGATGTTACAAAGGGAGGCCCGGTCCGTCTGCAACATAGTTTGTCGGGAGGGGCTCCGGCGCCGCGCGCCGATCGGTCCGATCGGGTGACGACCTCCGATATGCCCCGAAGGTTTATGATGATATGCCGAGGATAGAGCAATGAACACTCCCAGACCCCATGGCTTCCGCGTCGCTCCTCTACTGTCCCTCTGCGCGATGCTGCTGGCATCGTCCGCCGGCCTTCTGCATGGGCAGAGCGATCGATCGAACGATACCACCCGTCGCCAGTTGCGGGATGCTGCCAGCGCTCCGGCCTCGCTGGAGTCCTCCGGTTCGGCGAATATCCGTGGCGGCAGAATCGCCCCCGCGTCGATGGATGGGAACATGATGAAATCCGTGGGAGGCTCCCCGGCCCGGTTCAACGGGTCGATGCAGGTGCAGGCCCCGGCGCCGCTCGGGCAGCTCGGCGCGACGATCGGCGGCGCCAAGGATATCGGTTACGCCCGCCAGCTTATCAACGGAGGGCTGGTGCCACGCTTCGTCGACTTCTCTCCGGAAGGACTCTACGGCGAGCACGATATCCCGACCCCGCAGTCCGACTGCGATGCTCCGCTCTGTCTGTCGCTCGGCTACGGCTATGCCCCGACCACCGACAACAGCTCGAACGCGATCTTCGTGCATCTCGGTATGAGCTCCAATATCGCGGCCGATCAGTTCAAACGCTCGGCGCTCGATCTGGCGGTGGTGATCGATCGCAGCGGATCGATGTCCGGAAATATTGAATCGGTGAAGACGGCGCTGCGGAAGCTTCTCGACAAGCTCACCCCGGACGACCGGATCGCTCTGATCGGATTCGATAACGGCGCGTCGCTGCTCCTTGCCCCCACATCCGGCTCCGACAAAGCCGCGATCCTCGCCGCGATCGAGGAGATTCATACGGGGGGAGGGACGAACATCGAGGGGGGGATACGGCTCGGCTACGATCAGCTTGCGGCGATGCCGTCGCGCGACGGAGCGATGAAGCGGCTGATGCTCTTCACCGATCAGCAGCCGAACTCCGGTGCCACCGATCCCGAGAGCTTCGTCGGCCTGGTGCGCGAGTATGGCGCCAGGAAGATCGGGCTGAGCCTCTTCGGGATCGGGTTCGAGTTCGGACAGGATCTGGCCTACACGCTTTCGCAGGTGCGGGGCGCCAACTTCTTCTTCCTCGACTCGCCGGAGCGCATCGCATCGGTGTTCGATAAGGAGTTCGATTATCTGGTGACGCCGCTCGCGTACGATCTTACCGTCCGGATCGCCACCCCAACGGGGTTGAAGCTGACGGCGGTCTATGGTCTGCCCACCTGGAAGGAGGGGAGCCGCGACGCGGTGCTCGAGATCCCGACGGTGTTCCTCTCCTCCAATCGCGGCGCGATCATCCTTCGCTACGAGAAGGATGGCGATGGGCCTCTTGCGCTGGCGCCCGGCGACAGGATCGCCGGCGGCACGATCGGCTACACCGACATCGCCGGCCGTACCTATGCCGATCAGCGTGATCTGCGGCATGCGGGCCCGGCGCGTCTTGCCCCCGGAACCCAGTTCTATACGCACGACGGCATGCGGATGGCGGTTGCGCTGACGAATATTTATTTCGGACTCCGCGACGGCTGCACGCTTCTGACCGAGGGGAAACGGAAGGAGGCGCTCGATGCCATTGCCCGCGCCAAGGGGGTGGCGAATATCGAGAACATCGCCCTGCAGGACTCCGGGCTCGCCAACGAGATCAGGCTGCTCGATAAGCTCGCGCAGAATATCGAGGCGGGGCAGGCCGTCAGGCGCCCTGCGCAGCCAACGGATAAATAATCGCGTTCGGAACGCATCCGCTATATCCATTGCATCGTGACGGGAATAATCTCCGATATATCGGAGATTATTCCCGCAGCTATTATTGCCGGGGCCGGGGATGATATTCGATAATTATCGTCCGATTCACGCTGATATCCATCAGCACCCTCGGCCCGCAACGGCCGATATACCTGGATTCCGGCGTCGCGCGGATATGCTGATCGCCGATGATCGGGTAATTATTTCCACCGCATATACAACCCCGTCTGTTACGTCCTGAATGTTGCGCGTCATCAGGGAAATCGAAATTTATTTTCCTGACATCCATGTACTATGGAGCGGCCATGCAGCGACATCGCTTTTTTGCCATCATCCTTCTCGTAACGGTAATCCTCGCCGGCTGTGGAAGTCTCGGTCCCGCCTCCCCGTTCGGCGCAACCGTTGGCGGAGCGCAGGATATCGGCTACGCCCGGCAGATCATCAGGGCGGGAGGGATACCCGATTCGAGCGCCATTGTCGCCGAGGGATTGTTCAGCGAGCATGATATCCCCTCTCTGTCGGCGGAGTGTGGCGGCAAGCTCTGCATTGGGCTTGGCTACGGATACGCGCCGGCCGTCGATGATGGCGGCGAGGCGCTCTTCGTTCAGCTCGGCCTTTCATCGTCGATCGCGCGCGATGGGTTCTGGCGCCCGCGTCTGCAGCTCGCGCTTGTGATCGATAGAAGCGGGTCGATGGAAGGGGGACGGATCGAGGCGGTCAGGGAGGCGCTGCGCCGGCTTCTGGACAAACTCTCGCCGGAGGATGAGGTGACGCTCGTGCAGTTCAACAACACCGCCGAGACCCTCTACGGACCCTCGATGCTCGGGGACAAGAGGGCGCTGCTCGGCGCGGTCAATCGTCTGAAGGCCGATGGCGGAACCGACATCGAGGCGGGGCTACGGCGGGGCTACAGCGCCATCGCCGAGCTGCCGAAGCGGGCGGGGTACGAGCGGAGGGTGATCCTCTTCACCGACGCGCAGCCGAACATCGGCGCCACCGACGCGGAGAGCTTTCTCGGGATCACGGGGCGCTATGCCGATGAGGGGATCGGTCTGACGGCGTTCGGCGTCGGGGTGGATTTCGGGCAGGATCTGATCTATAAGATAACGCAGCTTCGTGGCGGCAACTTCGTCTTCCTCGAGAACAACGAGAAGATCACATCGGTGTTCGATAAGGAGTTCGACCTTCTGGTCACGCCGATCGTCCATGATATGAAGCTCCGGGTGACCCCCGCTCCGGGGCTTCGGCTTCGGGATGTCTATGGTCTTCCCGTATGGGAGCGTTATGGCGACGCGATGGAGATGCGTGTGCCGACGGTGTTCCTGTCGAACAATCGCGGTGCGATCGTTCTCCGGCTCGAGCGGTCGGAGGGGGGGAGCCTGACACTCCAGCCCGATGAACTCCTTGCATCCGGGGAGATCGACTACACCGATATCGATGGAACGCATGTGGCGAGGAGCGTCGAGCTGCGCAATGGCGCAGCGGCGGCGCTTGCCCCCGGCGGCCGCCATTATTCGCATGGCGGCGTCAGGGGCGCGGTTGCCCTCACCAACATCTATCTGGCTCTCCACAATGCCTGTGCGCTGCATGCGCGGGGAGCGCGAGCGGAGGCGCTCGCCGTGCTGGAGCGGGGACGCGCCGAAGCGCTGCTCGACGACGCTGTGCTCAACGACGCGGGGTTCAGAGAGGAGATCGCGCTCCTCGAGAAGCTTGCGGAGAATATGAGTAAGTAGTGTGTACGATCGGGGGCGGCCGCATCTATGGCGGTCGCCCGGATCATTCGGCGCGTCGAGACGGAGCGGTCACTCCCCCTGCTGATGGGCGCAGTTCCCCTGCTGGGTGCATTCGCCGCAGTTGGTATGCTCGCTCAGCGGCACCACGGCGAAGCAGCGGGGACAGCGGTCGTTCATCGGATTGGTGATCGTATAGCTGCAGGTGGCGCAGGTCCGGATCTCCATCTCCAGCTTCCGCTGCAGATCGTTGTTGAGCACCGGGAGCGCGATCGGCTCCGGTGCCGACGGCTTCTTCCGTTTGAACAGCGTCATCATCATGCCTCACTCCTTGCCATCATAGCGGTCATCGATTCTGCGGCGCTTCCATGCTATTATTCCCGTCGCACGCGGGGAGCGCCCGGCACCCCCCGCCATCACTATCGCGCGTGGCTCAGATGATGATCATCGCCACAATGCCCCCCGCCCCGAAGGCGAGCACCCAGCTTCCGGCCCAGATGATAAGCCCCTCGCGCGTTCCCCGCTCCTTCAGCATCACCATCAGCGAGGCGATGCAGGGGACGAACAGGGTGATCGTCGTCAGTGCCACCACCACCTGCATCGGCGTGAGGTTCATGCTATACAGTCCGGCGGCACCGAAGTCGCGGCGGACCAGCCCCATCACGAACGCCATGGCGGCCTCGGCGGGGAGCTTCAGCCAGCCGGTGGTGATAGGCTCCAGCAGCCGTACCCATGCGTCGAGGACCCCGGTCACCTGCATGATCGAGACGGCCAGCGCGCCGACGAAGAACCAGGGGGTCGCCTCCTTCATAAATGCGAGCGTCTTCACCCAGGTCTTCTGGAACACATTGCCGATCCGTGGCAGGCGCATCGGCGGCAGGTCGAGCAGCAGCGGGGATGATTCTCCCGGAAGGACCTTATCGAGCGCCGTGCCGATGGCGATGAAGATCGCGAGGATGACCGTCGCGTAGATGATCGTCGCCTTCCCTCCGGCAGTTGCCAGCAGCGCCGCTATCACCGCAAGCTGCGCCGAACAGGGAATCGCGAACTGGAGGATGGTCGTGGCGATCCGTTTTTCCCGCTCGGTGCCGAGTAGTCGCGTCGTGATGGTCGCCATCGTGACGCAGCCGAGCCCGAGGATCAGCGGGATGATGGCCCGTCCGTTCAGCCCGAGGCCGTTCAGCGACCGGTCGACGAACGTTGCAAGCCTCGGCAGATAGCCCGAATCCTCCAGCACCGAGAGCGACAGGTAGAACCCGAAGACGAGCGGCAGAAGCAGGAACAGCAGATAGGTGACGGTCATCGAGAAGGCGCCGAACTCTCCGAAGAAGATGATCGCCAGCGGCGCCGAGAACTTGTAGGTGATGGCGTTGATCCCGACCTCCTCTTCCCGGAACTGCTCCATCCCCTTGGCGAGCGGCCCGTCGGCATGCGTGCCGTTCGGGAAGCTGAACGTCCGCGATGCCAGCGTGCTGTCCTCGCCGGCGATATCCTGGCCGATCTTCTCGACGGTGATATCGGTCGCCACGAACGCCGACACCTGATCCTTGACGAACGTCTCGAAGTAGCGGTTGCCGAGCGTCCCCTCGGTGAACCCCACCACATCCTGGGCGATGAACTGCCCCACGAAGAGATAGATCAGATAGAGAACCCCCAGCAGGAACGGGAATCCGTAGATCGGCGAGACCGCGATGCGGCCGATCCAGGAGGAGAGGGTCCGCTTCCGCTCGATGGAGGTCATCACCGTGTCGAGCAGCCGGTTGACCCGGTTACGGCGGTCGATATAGATCATCTCCCGATCATCACCCGGCTCGATCCCATGGCGCTCGGCCACCACCGCGTCCCCCTCGAGCACCATCATCGCCTCGGCCTGCGAGCCGACGCGGCTCAGCATTTCGTGCAGCCTGCGGTGGAGCGCCGGATCGGAGGTGCCGGAACATGCCTGCGCGATATGCGCCTCCAGCCTGTCGAATCCCGTCTTGCGAATGGCGGTGGTCGCAAGCACCGGAACGCCGAGGCGGTTCGAGAGCTCCGCGATATCGATCCTGATCCCGCGCTCCTCCGCCTCGTCCATCATGTTGAGGCAGACGGCGATCTTCTTTCCCATGTCGATCAGCTGAAGCGTCAGGAACAGATCGCGCTCCAGGTGCACCGCGTCGACAACATTGAGAATGATATCCCCCTCGAGGATGATATCGCGCGCCACGCGCTCCTCGTCGTTGAAGGAGCTGACGCCGTAGATGCCGGGGGTATCGTAGACGGCGTACTTCGGGTTATCGCCATGCGAGATTTCGATGGTGGTTCCCGGGAAGTTCGACACATCGACGTACAGTCCGGTCAGATGATTGAAGAACACCGACTTGCCGACGTTCGGGTTGCCGACAAGCACCAGCTTGGTTTTGGATTGACTGAGGAAATGTGCGGCACTGGTGTCGACATGATGATGCCCCGCATGGGGCATCGCGTCGGTAAGCTCATCGGGGGTCGGAGAAGATAGATCGCTCATAAGTTCGGAATCAGTCGGTAATCATATGCCGGAAGCCCGACCGGCAACAATTGTGCGTCGGGGAGAATGAGGACATCACGTCAGATTGTGCTGGCGGGCCCTTATACCAGGGCGACGCCGATCGCTATGGCAAGGCTTCGCCCGAGGGCGATCTCCTGCCGGCTTGTCTCGAGCACGATGGTTCCTCCCGGAAGGCGCTCGATGCACTGGAAGCTGGCACCCACGCAGATGCCGAGGCGGATACACTGCGAGCGGAGCTCGGAGTTATCGGGAAGCGAGACGATCGTGCCACGCTCACCGCGGCGGGCATCGACAAGGCGTTTCTGTTCAGTCGTCATTGGTTTCCTGCTGCTCCACTGCCGCCAATTCCCCCTTGGCATTGCCGTTGCGCTTGCCACGGCGGCAATCGCTGCAGACGCCGAAGATCTGGAGCGTATGATAGACTCCCTGGAAATCGTGGTGATCGCAGATCTGTTTCTGCAGATAGCGAACGCTTCCGTTGGGGAACTCGATGATGCGGCCGCACTTGGTGCAGACCATATGGTCATGGCAGGGACGGTCGATGGTCTTTTCGTACTGGGCGAACTCGCCGGGGGAGAACATATAGCGCGAGACCAGACCGCACTCGTGCAGCAGCGAAAGGGTCTTGTATACCGTCGCACGGGATACCTTGCTCCCCTCCGCGCGAAGCTGCAGATAGAGCGAGTCGGCATCGAAATGCTCGTCGTATTTCAGGACATGGGCAAGTACTTCGAAACGCTCGGACGTAATGCGGTAGTTTCCCTCCCGCAGAAATTCCGTAAACCTCTCCTTTGCCCGTTTTTCGGCGATCGAGTGCATGCAAAAGCTCTTATTAAGACCGAATCTAGAAACAAACATAGGGGGCGGGGTGGAGGTGTGCAAGGGGAGAAGGCCCGCAGGGTGGCGCAATATGTAACGGGGCGGGGCGGCGGAGCCGCTATCCCGGATGCCTGCCTCCTGCCGGCGCGGCCGGGCTATGGTCATCGCTCGTCGGTGATCAATCGACGAACGGCGATGGGGGCCAGCGGCGGTCCGGGTTTCCGCGCCCGGGCACGGCCATTGCCGGCGATTGCGGGTGTGCGGAATGGGGCGCATAACCTCCGCCGATGAGCGGGGGTATTCCGGGCTCCGGCGCACTCTCCGGCGACGTCGGCGGTGAATCGTTGCGCCATATATGAAGGTGCTGCCGGAATGTATTTTTTGCATCAGCAGGTCCTCTCAACTCGAACAATGCAACGCACATGGATACTACGGGGACGCCGATCCCGGAAATGAATATCGAGACATTGCAGCGGAGACTTCACGAGGCCGATGACGCCGGGGAGAAGCTTCACCTGCTGATCCACCTGAGTAACAAGTTCCTTCATGTCGATATGGATCGCGCATTGGTCTACGCGAGGGACGCGTTGCGGCTGGCGAAGGCGGAGCGGAATACAGTGTGGACTGCATATAGCCTGATACGGATCGGGATGTACCATACGGCGAAGACCGAATATCTCAGGGCGCTCTATTATTTCGATAAAGCGAACGCCATGCTGGAAACCGTGCCCGATGTGCCGGAGGCCAGAGCACAGCTGTATAGTTATATCGCCATGGTTCATGGCATGCAGTCGAACTATGTGAAGGCGATGGAGTGGGCCGGGCGCGATCTGGATCTCTCCCGGGAGATCGGCCCTTCGCGGTCCCTCGTCAGGGCGCTGGGAAACATGGGGCTGATCCACGCCAATGTGCGGGATCTCCCCCGGGCACTCGCACATATGGAGGAGGGGCTGACCATCGGTCAGCTGATCGACGACCAGGCGGGGATGGGGCCTATTCTTGGCAACCTCGGCACGATATATCTCGAGCTGAACGATCTCGACAGGGCAGGTGAGTGTTATTCGCGATGCCTTGAGATAGCCCGGCGACGGGAGGAGCGGATGTCGGAAATAAGTATGCTCACCAATCTCGGAACCATCCATATGATGCGCAACGAGTGGGATCAGGCGCTCGCCTATCATAATGACGCGCTCGATCTGGTGGTTCCTCTGGGGATGAAGCAGTATCTGGCGAAGACGCTGGGAAATATCGGGAAGACATATCAGGCCAAGGGCGATCTCCAGGACGCCGTCGGCTATATCGAACAGGCGATCGATCTGTACGGGCAGGCCGGCAATATGCAGGCAGCGGCAATGGAGCGCGTGGCTGCGGCACGAGCCCATACCGATCTGGGGGATCTGGAGATCGCCAGACGCCATATCGATGGCGTGCTCGATAGCCTTGCAACTCTGGATGATCGTACCCTGCTTCATGATGCCTATGGCGTTCTTGCGGCCATCCACGAAAAGCAGGGGGATCATCAGCAGTCGCTCGCATGCTACAAGCTCTCGGCCGACGCCGCCGAACATCATCAGCGTGAGCAGGCGCAGCGCGCGCTGGCGATGATGGAGGCGCGGGCCGAGATCGAGCGAGCCTGGCGGGAGCGGGAGCTCTATCGGAACAGGAGCGATGAACTGGCCGAGGAGATGGAGCGGAGAACCCAGGCGCTCGCCATCGCCATGCTGCAGCTTGCCCGGAACAGCGAGCATGGCGCCAGACTCGAGGAGAGGGTGCGATCCTATACGGGCAGGGCGGGGAGTGAGGTTGATGATCTGGTGAAAACACTCCTGGTGGAGATCCGCCAGAGCAGGAGCGACGGGGGACAATGGGAAGCGTTCGAGCAGCAACTGCGGCGTCTGCATCCCGAGTTCCTTACGACGATGTCCGCCCTCTGTCCACTGCTGACCCCCACCGAGCTGAAGATCTGCTCGCTGATCCGGATCAACCTTTCGACGAAGGATATCGCCGATATTTTCTGCACCTCGATCCGCACGATCGATAACCACCGCTGGCATATCCGGGCCAAGCTCAGGCTGACGCGCGATATCAATCTCACCACGTTCCTCACCGCCATCCGGTGACCGGGCCCTCTGCGCGATCGCTCCATCGCCGGTCGCCGCCGGAGGCGGGCCACAGAGGGCTTCGGGCACAGACGGTCGTCGCCGGGGAGCCCTTCCCGCCATAATCCCACAGCATCTCGCGAAGGTCCGCCGATCTCCTTCAGAAATCACCACGGTGATTTCTGCCATCACATCATACCCCGGCAATGGGACATATAGGAATTAAATGAGTAATGCCATCAGCCGGTGCCGACTCTACATTGGCTTCGAACGCGCAGTGAACGGGGCCGGCCCATTACCAGGGCCGGCTTCCTCGGGGCCGCCGGAACCTTTTCCGATGGTCGATGCCGGTAGCGAGGGGGGACGCCATCCTCCGTCCGGATTTCCCGCGCGTTGGCTATGAGAGGTCTCAGACCGATCGTCGGTCTGCCTTCTGCCATCTCGTTCTCCGTATGCTTCGCCTCACGTGGGCCGGGACACACCCCCGTCGAGGAGCTGTATGACGGCGTGTCCGCCGGGATCGCGGTGGGCGTGCAGCGCACACTTCTATAAGGAATTCTTACAATGAACTATCGTCGATTGACCGTTATATCTCGTGCGGTGATCACGGGATGCTTTCGCCGTGGCCGGATGATGGGACTGGCCGTTGTCGCCATGGCCGCCGCCGCCAGCCTTCAGGCACAGACGCCCTTCAATTATGTCTACGGCGGCACCTGCTACGATCAGGGGTACAGCGGGGTGACTCCGGTCAGTGTAACCGGATGCGCCGGCACCGACAGCGGGTATATCGCCGTCGGGTACAGCAGGGGGGGAACCAACTGCACCGGCAACGCCGATGCGCTCGTGGTGCGGACGCGCCAGGATGGCTCGACGTTATGGGCACGTACCTACGATATCAACGGGGGGGGAGGAGTCGATACCGCCTTCAGTATCAAACAGCTCAACGACGGCTTTATCGTCGTTGGAGCCACCGGCACTCCGTCCGATGTCTTTCTGATGCGTCTGGAGTGCGATGGTTCGGTGCGATGGATACGAACCTACAACGCCTCGACCACCGGCAACAGCCAGGATGCGGGGTACGACGTGACGATCGCCACCCAGGGGAACAGCAACTTCGGCACGAGCCCCGGGGATTTCATCGTCGCCGGCACAAGCGATGCCCGGCTGGCCGGCAACAGGGATGCCCTGCTGATGCGGGTGACCAGCACCGGCAATCTGATCTGGGTATCGGAGTATGATCTCGGCAACGGGGCGATGGAGATCCTCGCCTCGGTGATCGAATCGCAGGTTCCCAACGGGGCATACAGCGGCGATGTCATCGCCGCCGGCATCGCCGATAATGTGCCGGGGCTCGGGACGCAGGCGCTGGGGATGCGCGTCAACGGCAACACCGGCGCGATCCCGGCAGTACCTCCCACCGGAGTCTACGGCATCGCCACCTACGGCGGGCCCGGCATGGAGCAGTTCCTCTCGGTGAAGGAGCTCACCGTGGCGCCGAACGTCGGCAATCTCGTCTTCGTCGGCGTTACCAGTGCTCTCGGAGGGTCCCCCATCAATACCGATATCTATGTGCTGAAGACGGCTCCGGCGCCATGCCTCAGGATCATGGATCGGATCATCGGCGACTGCGTGCTCGGGCCGACGAACCTGCGGGAGTTTGCGAAGGATGTCGTGGAGGTGAAAAATCCGGTCGGTCCGATCGCTGTCGGCGATCTGGCGCTGACCGGCGATGGAACTCCGGTCGCCACCCCGAGCGGCTCCACCGCCGCCACCGATGCCTTCCTGCTCGGCGTGCGGGTCTCGAACCTCACCCCGACCATGGGGCGTGTCTACGGAGATTATGGTCAGACCGGAACGCAGCTTCAGACCGATGAGGGGCATTCGATCGCGGAGGATCGCCAGCAGGGGTTCGTGATCTGCGGCCTCTCGACGAGCAACCTCCGCAGGACCTGCCCGGCGAAGCCGAGGGATCTCTATCTGATCCGGACGCTCGGCGCGGGCAGCAGCGATGAGCCGTGCTTCAAGACCTATAGTCCCATCACTGCAACTGTGGGCTGGTCGCCGGCATGCGCCAACCCGCTGCGGGTGCAGCTGATGCGTTCGCCATCCAGCTATACGGCCGTGCTGGGGAGCGTCGAGGGGGTGAGTGTGTGCAGTGACAAGCCGATCCCTCAGTGCTTCGGCAAGGATGCGCTGCCGGAATCGGGTGCCGGAATCGCGTCGTCCGAGGGGAGCCTCTCGCTTCGCTCCTATCCGAACCCGGTGAAGCGCGGCGAGCCGGTGATGGTTGAGTGCACGGCCTCCTTCAGCGGAACCGTTGAGGTGAGCGTCACCAATATGCTTGGCGAGGCTGTTGCCTCTACCAGGGCGGAGGTGAAGGAAGGGGCCGCCGTTACGACGATTCCTGTGAGCACGGCAGGATGGCCGGCGGGATCGTATCTGGTGGTGATACGTCACGGCGAGGCCGCCCGCTCGGTGGGAGTCGTGGTGACGCAGTAGTCCGGAGCGTGGAGCCGGGGTGATGCTCTTTGCAGCGTCGCCGTCCGGCTCTCCGGCCGACAGGCAACGAAGACGGGCCGATGGATATTCATCGAATATCCATCGGCCCGTCATGGTTTTGGGCTGAGTCGTTGCGCGACCTTACCGCGTCGGGGTTCCCCGGCGCAACTCGGCGACCTTCAGCCGGTTGGTTGCGCGGGCCAGAGCCGCCTCTGCGCGGACCATATCGACGCTGCGGTCGTGGTTGAGGCGCGCCTCCCGGATGCGCTCCTCGGCGCGGGCACGGGAGCCCTCGGCGCGGGTCAGATTGATCTCCTCGGCCGCCTCGACCGTCTCGGCGATAATTGTCAGGCGATTATGATTCATCTCCACGAAGCCGCCCGAGGTTGCGAAGTGATGCTCGCGCTGGTCCCCTTCAAGGATCCGGATATCCCCCACATCGAGCTGGGTGAGGATCGGCGCGTGGTTATAGAGCACCTGGAACGGGCCCGTCACCCCCGGAAGGTTCACCATCGAGGCTTCTCCGCTGAAGACCTGGCTGCGCGGCGTTACGATCTCTACGTGAAAAGTTCTATCGGCCATGGGTTCAGTATTCGTTTATCCGTGAAGTGCGGTCTGAGCGATGAAGGGGCGGATCGTGCGTCCGCCCCCGGTGTCGTGATCTGGGCGTCGGTTACGACTGCATCTTCTTGGCGCGCTCGCGTGCCTCGTCGAAGGTGCCCACATAACGGAACGCATCCTCCGGCATATCGTCTCCCTCGCCGTTGAGGATCGCCTCGAATCCGGCGATCGTATCCTCAGTCTTCACATAGCGTCCGGCCAGACCGGTGAACTGCTCGGCCACGAAGAACGGCTGCGAGAAGAAGCGCTGGATCTTGCGGGCGCGCTGCACGGTGAGCTTGTCCTCGTCGGAAAGCTCGTCCATACCCAGAATGTTGATGATGTCCTGAAGCTCCTTGTACGACTGCAGCGTCCGCTTGACCGACGAGGCGATGTCGTAGTGGCGCTGTCCGATCACCGCCGGGGTGAGGATCGTCGAGGTCGACTCGATCGGGTCGACGGCCGGATAGAGGCCGAGCTCCGAGATGGCGCGCGAGAGCACCGTGGTCGCGTCAAGGTGCGCGAACGTGTTGGCCGGAGCCGGATCGGTAAGGTCATCGGCCGGAACGTAGACGGCCTGCACCGAGGTGATCGAGCCACGGTTGGTGGAGGCGATCCGCTCCTGAAGCATGCCCATCTCGGTTGCCAGCGTCGGCTGGTATCCCACCGCCGACGGCATGCGTCCGAGAAGCGCCGATACCTCCGAGCCGGCCTGCGTGAAGCGGAAGATGTTGTCGACGAACAGCAGAACGTCGCGTCCCTCCTCATCGCGGAAATACTCGGCGAAGGTGAGCGCCGTCAGCGCCACGCGGGCACGCGCGCCGGGGGGCTCGTTCATCTGTCCGAACACCAGCACCGCCTTGTCGAGCACCGTCGAGCCATCGTTCAGCTTCGCCTCGGACATCTCGAGGTAGAGATCCTTCCCCTCGCGCGTGCGCTCGCCGACGCCGGCGAACACCGAGTAGCCGCCATGCTGCTTGGCGATATTGTTGATCAGCTCGAGGATCACAACGGTCTTGCCCACACCCGCACCGCCGAACAGACCCGTCTTGCCTCCCTTCGTGTAGGGCTCCAGAAGATCGATGACCTTGATGCCGGTCTCGAACATCTCCTTCTTGGTGGTCAGCGTCTCGAACGAAGGAGCCGACCGGTGGATCGGGTACATGATGTCAGAGGTGAGCGGTCCCTTGTTGTCGATCGACTCGCCGACAACGTTGATCAGGCGGCCAAGGGCGTTCGGTCCGACCGGCACGGTGATCGGGCGTCCGGTGTCGATCACCTTCATGCCGCGGCTGAGGCCGTCGCTGTTATCCATCGCGATGGTGCGAACGCGGTCCTCACCGAGATGCTGCTGCACCTCGACGACCAGGTTCTCCTGCTCTCCCTTGTCGTTCAGACGGGGGATCACCAATGCGTTGAGGATATCGGGAAGCTTTCCACCGGGGAACTCGACGTCGAGCACCGGCCCGATGATCTGAACAATCTTGCCTTCGTTCATACTGGTTGAGGTTCGTTTGATTGGTATATATAGTTGTTCACAAACTTGTCTGCGCGGGGAGTCTCAGGGCGTCGCGGAATACCATATGTATGGAATATGGCAGTTAGAAAGAATACGAAGTTACTGAAGGGGGTCGGCATCTGCAATCCGCGAATCGTTGCGAATCGAATCGGCCCGGCCTCTCCTCCGGCCGCCGGAGGGGCCATATACCGATCCTCACATTGCCACATCCTCTCCCTTTCGTAGCTTCGGCGTTTGATCATTCCGGCGCCGCGCCCGCGCCCAGGGACGGGTGCGCGCGGAGCCGATGCACGGCGGCGATGACGGCGGCGTGGTCGGGAACGATCGAACATTCAATATCGAGAGAGTACAACAGAGACATGCGTGCTTATCCGGCTCGAACTCATTACGCGGGAACCCTTTCCCCGGCACATATCGGAACGTCGGTATCACTGAACGGCTGGGTCGCATCCCGGCGCGACCTGGGAGGGCTGATCTTCATCGATCTTCGCGACCATACCGGCATCGCCCAGGTGGTCTTCTCCCCGCAGCATGTCGCCGAGCTGATGGATCGCGCCGGCGAGCTGCGGAGCGAATATGTGGTGGCGGTCACCGGCGAGGTGCGCCGTCGCGAGCGCCCCAACGCGCTGCTGCCGACCGGTGAGGTCGAGATCTACTGCACCGAGCTGGTGATCCTCAACCGGGCCGATACCCCGCCGTTCGAGATCGGCAAGCGCGATCAGGTGGGGGAGGAGCTTCGCCTGAAGTATCGCTACCTCGATCTTCGCGATCCCGATATGCAGAGGATCATCCGGCTGCGCAGCCAGGTCTATCAGGTGACGCACCAGTATTTCTCCGAAAACGGCTTCGTCGAGATCGAGACGCCGATGCTGGTGCGGTCGACCCCGGAGGGGGCGCGCGACTATCTGGTGCCCAGCCGCGTGCATCCGGGGAAGTTCTATGCGCTGCCGCAGTCGCCGCAGATCTACAAGCAGCTGCTGATGGTGGCCGGCTACGACCGCTATATGCAGATCGCCAAGTGCATGCGCGATGAGGATCTGCGCGCCGATCGCCAGCCGGAGTTCACCCAGCTCGATCTGGAGATGGCGTTCGCCGAGCAGGAGGATGTCCTCCAGATGATCGAGGGATATCTCGTCCGCATCTGGAAGGAGGTCAAGGGGGTCGATCTCCCCACGCCGCTGCTGCGGATGCCGTATGCCGAGGCGATGAGCCGCTACGGAAGCGACAAGCCCGACGTCCGCTTCAACCTCGAGATCGAGCAGGCCTCGGATCTGTTCGGCGCGACCGAGTTCAGCGTCTTCAAGGGGGCGCTCGACAATGGCGGCGCGGTCTCCGGCCTCAACGTGATCGGCGGCGGAGCATATTCGCGCAAACAGATCGATGAGCTCACCGAGGTCGCCAAGCGCTACGGCGCGAAGGGGCTGGTCTGGCTGAAGCTGACCGCCGACGATATGGAGGGAGGATCGGCGAAGTTCCTCTCCCCCGGCGAGAAGGCCGCGCTCCGCGAGCGCTTCCAGGCCGGCGAGGGGGATCTGATCCTGCTGGTGGCCGATGGGTGGCGCACCACGCATACTGTGCTCGGGGCGCTTCGCCTGGAGATCGGCCGGCGGGAGAAGATGATTCCGCAGAACGTTGACGCCCCGCTCTTCGTGGTCGACTTCCCGATGTTCGAGCGCGATGAGGAGACCGGCGGGATCACCCCGGCGCACCATCCGTTCACCTCCTACAAGCGCGAGGACGAGGAGTTCCTGGAGAGCGATCCGCTGAAGGTCCGCGCCAACGCCTACGATCTGGTGATCAACGGCTACGAGCTCGCCTCCGGAAGCATCCGCATCCACGATCGCGAGATGCAGGCGAAGATCTTCTCGTATATCGGGCTGTCGGCCGAAGAGGCGGAAAAGAAGTTCGGGTTCCTCCTCGAGGCGTTCCGCTACGGCGCCCCGCCGCACGGCGGCATCGCCCCCGGCATCGATCGCCTGGTGATGATCCTGGCCGGCACCGATAATATCCGCGACGTGATCGCCTTCCCGAAAACCACCAGCGCCGCCTCGCTGATGGATGAGGCGCCGTCGGCCACGAGCAACGAGCAGCTTCGCTCGCTCTATCTCAGGCTTCTGGAGTGATGCGATCCGTCCCGTGCCGGCGCACCATGCCGGCACGGGGATCGGTGCCGCCATAAAAAAACGCCGGATCGTTCAACACGATCCGGCGTTCTCCCATAACCTACCTATCCATTACCCATTCATCGAACCGATCTTCTTCGTAACCGGGCATCTTCGCCTGTCCGGTCCCGATGTTCCGCGCCCGGCCGGGAGGCCGGAGGGTCCGTAGTATCCAGCCTCCCGGTGGAACGGAATATTACTTCGCCGGGCTCTCGGCGGCGGCCGCCTTCGCCTTGTGTGCCTTGTGCTGCTTCTTGGCGTGCTTCTTCACCTTGGTCTCACTTGATCCTGCCGACGATGCCGTCGTGGCGGTGGTCGTCTGCTTCTGAGGCTGCGTTGCCGGCTTGGTCTGGGCAACTGCGGCGATGCTTCCGCATGAGAGTGCGAGCGCGACGGCGCCGGCGATAAGAGCGTGTGCTTTCATTGGTCTTCGTGCTGTCTGTTGGTTATCGTATCCTGTTCAATCGGGACCACACTGCGGTGACCGATATCGTCTGCGAACTTAGAGCGCCCAGATGATGGAACGATGATATGGTTCCGTGGCGCTTCGTGCGGTGCCGGAGTGGCCCGGCGGTCCGCTGTGCCATGAGGTCATGGGCACGGACCGCCGGCTCCGGTGCTCGTATCTCTACTGGTGCGAGGTGCCGGTTGCAGTCGGCTCCACCTTCTTGTGATGCCGTGCCGTCGCCGGCTTCTTCGCCATCACCTTGACGTTCTTTCCCTTGGCTGCGGTTGGAGCCGGCGCGGCGGCCGTCGTCGGCGCCGGGTGCGTCTGCGCCGGTTTTGTGCCGGCAAGGGCAATGCTCCCCGCCGCGAGCACCACGGCGGTCGCGGCCGATACGAGAGTCTTCATAGCCATCGTTCTATCCTTGATAATGAGTGAGCGCCGGTGCCCGGGCACCATGACCTGATCAGGAGTCGGTGATAAACTTAGCGGGGGGATATGATGGCGAGATGATGCTGGGAGTGGGAAGCCGATGGGAGGATGATGCGCACGGTGGTTCCATTGCCCGGCTCCGATGCGATCTCCACGCGCCCTCCATGCGCCTCGACGATCGTCCGGGTGATCGCCAGACCAAGCCCGGTGCCGGTGGTGGTGCGCGCGGCGTCGCCACGGTAGAAGCGGTCGAAGACGAGCGGTAGATCGTGTTGCGATATACCCGGGCCGCTGTCGGCGATGGTGATGATCGCGGCCCCATCCTTCTCGATGATATCGGCGCTGACGGTGCTGGCGGCATCGGAGTAGGTGATGGCGTTATCCAGCACGTTGGTCAGCGCGCGGCCTATCGCCGTGGCATCGCAGATGATCTCCACCGGCTCCTCGACATTCACCCAGAGCGAGATATGCTTCCGCGCGGCAATCGTGTTCAGCTTCGCGGTGCATTCGATCAGGATCTCGTCGAGCCGTTGCTGGGTTGTGGACATCCGGAGCTGATCGGCGTCGGCGCGCGCAAGCAGCAGCAGATCGCTCGCAAGCCGGCTCAGCCGCTCCACCTCGCTGATGCAGAGCTGGATATCCTCCTGCGCCTGATCGTCCAGATCCTTCCGCGCGGCAAGCCGGTCGAGCTTCGCCTGGAGCACCATCAGCGGCGTGCGCAGGTCGTGCGATGCATCGGCCACGAAGCGGCGCTGGCTGGTGAATGTCCGCTCGAGCCGCTCGATCATCGCGTTGAACGTTGCGGCCAGCTCCGCCAGCTCATCGCGCGAGCGTCCCCCGGCGACGCGCTTGTGAAGGTTGCTCGAGGAGATGGCCGCCGCCGCCGCGGTGATCCCCGAAACGGGCGCCAGCGCCCGCCGCGCGGTGAACCACCCGCCGACGCTCGCCAGCAGAAGCGACGTGGGGATGATCAGCAGCAGGATCTCGCGCAGCCGCGTCAGCGACGCCTCGAGCCGGTCGAGCGATGCCACCACCACCATCCCGAGCGACTCGTTCATCTGATGCGGAACCGTCAGCGCAAATGCGCGGTACTCGACCCCCCCGACGGCGATCGTCCTGAACCGTCCACGCTCCCGCCGTGGATGCAGCGACTGCAGCGAGTCGACCAGCGCCTCCATCGATTCCTCCGGCGTCGCCTCGTATACAACGCTGTCGGTGGTGGTCAGAAGGAAACGCATCGAGCGGAAGCGAAGGTTGGCCTGCGCGGTGACATCCTGGAGATTGTCGTACAGGGCGGAGACGCTGGAGGGGGTCTGTACCTGCGATACCAGAAACTCGGCGTAGTTACGAAGCTCCGTGTCGAATGTCTCTCGTTCGTTCGCCGCGAACACCGTATAGAGCACCAGGACGATCGCGCAGACGATCGATCCGAAGCTCAGCAGATACCAGAGCGTGAGCCGGGTTGTGATCGTAAACATTCGGTCCTTGTTGCTGCGTATGATGCGCCGGGGAGAGGCCGGTTATGGGAGCTCTACTCTTCCTCGAGCCTGTAGCCGACGCCGCGCACCGTATGGATCAATGTGGGGGAGAAGTCCTTGTCGACACGCTGGCGGAGAAACCGGACCAGCGAATCGACGACATTCGAGCGGGGATCGAAGTTCATATCCCACACATGCTCGCTGATCGCCTCGCGCGTCAGCACCCGCCCCTTGTTCATGATGAAGTACTCCAGCAGGGAGAACTCCTTCGCCGTGAGCGTTATCGGGACGCCGCTGCGGGCCACGGTACGTTTTGCCGTGTCCAGAATCAGATCGGCCACCTTCAGCTCGGTGGTCTTGTGCTCGGTCTGCCGTCGGCTGAGCGATCTGATGCGGGCCAGCAGCACACCCATATGGAAGGGCTTGACCAGATAGTCATCGGCGCCGACATCGAGTCCCTGGATCATATCCTCGGCCTCGCCGAGCGCCGTCATCATCAGAATGGGGGTGGTGATTCCCTCCCTCCTGAGCGATTTGCAGACCTCGCGGCCATCCTTTCTGGGGAGCATCAGATCGAGCAGGATCAGATCGTAATCGTTGCTCAGCGCAAGATCCTCCCCCTCGATCCCGTTGGCCGCGACATCGACCGAGTAATGCTGGTCTATCAGTTCGCGTCGGATCGCCTGGGCGATATTTGGGTCATCCTCGACAAGAAGTATTCTCATGGCATCGCGAATATACAGCGGAGACGGGTCAGGCCAGTGGGGGAGCTGCACGCCTTCCGACGGCTTCTGCCATGCGTCGCCGGTCCGGTATCGTACCATGAATCCGGCGCGGAGCATAACCCATCATCGTTGCTCAATGCCCGTCATCGATGGGCGTTTCCTCCCACACTATCAAATCAGCAATGACAAGCGATACTATCGATATCCAGCTCCTGAGAGGGACAATGAAGCAGGCCGCCGCCGAGCCCGATGCGGAGAAACGCGCCGCCATACTCGACACGATCAGTGTCAGGGCATATGGTGGTGATCCGGCCATGGCGGTCAGGCTTGCGGATGAAGGGCTGAAGATCTGCCGGTCGATGAAATTCAAGGAGGGGATGGCGAAATGGTTCAGGGAGCGCACGGTCGGACGGTCGAATATGGGGGATTTTCCGGGCGCGCTGGAGGATTGCGCAAAAGCCTGCAAACTCTATAACGAGCTGGGAATGGCCGATATGGCCGCGAGGGCTCGCTACAACGAGGCCATCGTCTACGGTGAAAAGGGGGACTATCACAAGGCCGAGGAGATTTTTCTGAGCCTTCTCGATCTGTTCCGGGAGAAGGCCGACAAATTCCAGTATGGCTTTACACTGTATGCCCTCGGAGGGATCGCAATGGATCGTGGCGAGTATGCGAAGGCCATGGATCTGTTCGTACAGAGCATGCACGTCTGGCGCGATACGGGAAATAAGCTCTGGGAGGAACAAATCGTCATCATGCTGGGGTCGCTGTACGATCGCATGGGGATGCATGAAAAAGTTCTGGAAATGAATATGCAGTTTCAGCCAGATACGCTCGCCGGCGGCAGCAACTTCGCTAATGCTGGCCTGATCTACAGCGGTCTCGGTGAGCTCGATGTGGCACTCGAATATTTCACTCAGGCGCTTGAGAAAGACAGAGGTCATCCGCATCACGAGGTGGATGACCTCGCGCTGATAAGCGATGTCCATCGGCAGAAAAATAATATGGATGTGGCGTTGCGATATTGCGAGGAGGCGCTGGAGAAGGCGCGGCATACCACCAACCCAGTCACCAAGGCACACGCCATGTCGAACGCTGCAATGGTCTATCAAACAATCGGAAGGTTCGCCGAGGCGGTGGATTTCATGCAGAATGTTCTCGCAATAGCGCGTACGATACAGCATCGGTACATGGAATATGGGGCGTACGAAAAGCTGGCGATGATTTATGAGAGGGCGGGGGATATAAATGGAGCATTTGCATCCTACAAAGCTGCAGTTCAAATAAAGAATGAGATCGAAACTCAGGAATCCAAGCGCGTGATCGCCGAATTGCAGGCGAAAATCGATCTGGATAAATCGGAACGGGAAAAAGAGCTGGCGGTGATGAAAAGTATGCAGCTCGAGCAGGAAATATCCCATAAAGTGAAGGAGCTTTCCGGGCTTGCGCTGAGCCTCCAGAAACGGACGGAATTTCTCGACAAGCTCAAATATCGTATCACGGCCGGGATGTCCGCTGATGGAGACGGTGGGGCCGTACTGCGGGAGCTGCTGGCGGAGATAGCCGCCGAGGAGAGCACGCCGCAGAGCTATCAGGAATTTGCGGAGGCTGTCGATAGAAGCCAGGAGAATTTCAATCGAACGCTGTCGCAGCGCTTTCCGCGGCTGACCGCCGCCGAGCTTCGCATCTGTGCGCTGCTTCGCGGCAATATGTCGACCAAGGAGATCGCCGATATCCTTTGCGTTACCACACGCAACGTCGAGACGCATCGATATCACATCCGCCAGAAGATGAAGCTGCCGAAGGAGGCCAGCCTTATAGCTTTCCTGGTTTCACTGTAAACACCCGCCATCCCGACAAATCTCCGCAACCGCATATCTGCGTCATCATCTGTCATGACGGCATGGGTATGCGGTTGCCCGATCCGAACGCCACCACCGTGATCATGGTACCGGGGGAAGTCTTAGTAGAAAACTAGTAGTGACGTCGATATGAACGGATAGTAGATTTGTTCAAGGAATATTCATTCTTTCGGATGGCTGAATATTATGAACAGATGGTATTGCTCGGGCATCGGTCCCCGGGACGTCGAAAATATTCTACCGCATTACACAACAGGCAATGATCATGGCAGATGGTAATTCGGTGATATACCGATAAAACGCTTCCACAAAACGGTGCGTTTGCCACAGTAGAGCGCATCCCATAATCACTACGTATCCATTCCCCTTCCACGGCTCTGTCGCCATGGTATAGGGATTTCTTTACCCAATATCAACCTTAGGAGTATGATCATGGACAAGAATCTGAAGCGAATAGTGCGCAGGACTGCTGCTGCCGTCGGGCTTGGGGCCTGTATCGGGCTGGCGGCGGCGGCCAACGTCCGGGCACAGGCGTGGCAGGCCGCGTATGGTCTTAGCAATGCCGAGGATGCGGCGCGTGGCGGGGTGATAGCAGAGGCCAGCGGCAAGATCGTTGCTGCGGGGCACGCACGATATATCAATTCCAACGATGTTTTCGTGGTCAAGACCGATGGATGTTATACCGCCGAGTGGATGGCTCATTACGACATGGGGGGAGATGAGGTGGCCCGGAAGATCCGCCTGGCCGGCGATGGAGGATATATCGTGGTGGGAACGTCCACCAATGCCTCCCATTGCGGTACCACGGACGATATATTCCTGCTGAAGCTCGATGTAAACGGAAACGTGCAGTGGGCGAAAACCTATGGTGGAGATGGGATCGACGAGGGATGGGATGTGCAGTGGGGAGTCGATGGCTATGTGATCGCCGGAAGTACCACCAGTTACGGGATAGGAGGGCGCGATGCGTTCCTGATGAAGACCGATCTGGGTGGCAACGTGGTCTGGTCAACCACCTATGGCAATATTGGCGATGAATACTTCCGCTCCTGCGCGCTTGCTGCCAACGGCGATATTCTCGCGACGGGAGCACGTGGCTCGACCATCTCTCTGGTACGATATAACAGCACGGGAAGCATTATCTGGTCGTCCTACGGGGGAGGGAGCAATGCGGTCGGCTGGCGGGTTATCGAATGTAGTAATGGGGATATCGCCATCGCCGGTGCCGCTGCCGATTATTCCGGCATCATGAGCGGTTTCATCACCAGATTGTCCAGCAACGGGGCATATATGACCGATCGAGTTTGCCGTATCAACGGCGGGCCCGACGAGTTTCACGATATGACCCAGATGTCGAACGGGCATCTTCTGGTCACCGGCACGCTCGCTAGCACCACTGGAGGATTCGGCGGTCGCAAGATGTATGTCGGAGAGTACGATGCGGCTCTTAATCTGGTCAGCGACAGAACGCATGGCGGGCCGAGGCAGGAGGAAGGATGGGGGGTGGCGTATGTGCCGAACATAGGGGGGCTGCCTGAATATGCGGCAGCCGGTGTGACCCTCAGCTTCGGCGTTGGAGGGCCCGATATGTACTTGGTGCGGCAGCAGATCAATCACCCTGACAACTGCGGTAGATTCACCGCCGAGGTCGACTTGAACATCATGCAGCCAGCATATGCGTTCAGTCCTGCCTATGATCCCTGGACGTGGCCGGCGGTACCGCGATGCAATGTTGATGTCACCACCAGGAAAGAAGGGACCACGACGCTTATCTGCAGCGACTGCGTGGGGAACTCGGCGCTCAAGCCGATGATCGGGCAGACGGGCGTCGAGGCTCCGGAGGATGGCGGCAGCATCCAGGCCTATCCCAATCCCATCAGGAGCGGTGAGTCGCTGAAGCTTCGGGTTGCCGATCCCGCCGATGGGAAGGCCAGCGTTACCGTCAGCGATCTGGCCGGAACGGTGATCTACAACGGCGAGGGGAACGCGTCGAGCGGTGAGGTGGCGGTGGCGACCGACGGATGGAGCGATGGCGTCTACCTGATCCGCGTGAAGATCGGCGAGACCATCTACAGCAGCAGGGTGATCGTCGGGGGAAATAAGCCGTGATCGGTTTCCCCGGAGTATGCTCCGGGGGAGCGGTGCCACGGCATGACGATATCATCGCGGGGGAGGCCATCCACGGGGAGGCATCCCCCGTTGTGCATGGCGATCGCTCCCGGCGGCTGTCACTTCTCCCGCTGTCTGATCTTCACTTTCATCCTCACCGTGTCGCTGCTGAAGACAGCCGGATCGTTCGAGAGCTGCTCTTCCAGAAGATCGCGTCCCTCGGCCGGGACGACCGCACTCTTTTCCGGTCCCGATGCCGTCGGACTCGTGCTGTGCGCGGCTCCGGCCGGGGGATGGGGCTCGGCCGCCGCTCCTTCGGATGGTCTGGCCGGGCGAGGGGCTCGGAGGGATTCCGACGGTCCGGCCGCCGGGCGTGGCTGCCCGATCCCCGTGCGCTCCGTCCCGGCCGGAAGCGCTTGCTTCTCCGCCGGGATCGTTTCCATGGCATGGGGCGGCGCGACCGCCGCGGGCTCATCATGACGCATCAGAGGGGCGACCAGAAATGTACCGATCGCGATTCCCGCCACGCCGATGGCGCCCACAAGAATCTTGACGGTGCTTCCGGAGAAGAGCGCCGCCGCTATTGCGCCCCCGCTTCCGGTTACGGCCGTGCCGATCGCCGGGGTCGTTGCCGCCAGCCGCGCCATCAGCTCGGCGCCCGGCTCCATCGCTCCGGTCGCCATCGTCCCCATCTCCTTCCGCATGCCGGTCGTGATGATAGCATCGGCCTCGACAAGCCGGCGGATCGATTCATCCGACTTCATCCGTTCGACGAACGCGGCCTTCTCGGCCGGGGTCATCATCCCCGTCAGGTAGTTCTCGACCAGGATATCATCTGTGCTGCGCATCACCGTTTCTCCTCCATCATATTCATCCGGCGTTGTGTGGGATCGTCTCCCATCGCGGCGGCCACGATCTTCCGAAGCTGAATTCTGGCCCGGGAGGCCCGTGCCCAGATCGCATCGGGAGATGTGCCGAGCATCGTGGCGATCTCATCGAATCTGTATCCGCAGTAGATGTTGAGCACCAGAACCTCGCGCTGGTCGAACGGCAGCCTGTCGAGCGCCGCCGTGGCGATCTCCTCCAGCTCCGTCCTCTCCTCGGCCGCCGAGCTGGGATGCCGTGCCTCGTCGATATCGTCGAGAGCGACGGTGCGCCGCCGCCGCTTCATCTGGTCGAGACAGAGGTTGCGGGCGATCCTGATGAAGAAGCCGACGGGATTCCGCACATGTGGGGGCGACGTCCGCAGCTTGATGACCCGCTCCCACAGCTCCTGCGTGATATCCTCCGCCTGCTGCTGGTCGCCGAGAAGCTTCATCGCATAGGTGAACAGCCGACGGTTGTGCCGGCGGAAAAGCTCCACGAACGCATCATCCTCTCCGGTGAGGAAGCGCTCGAAGAGCGATGCGTCTTGATGGAGAAGCTGAGCTGAAGGCATATCGCGTCGTTCGTCATGTAAGACCGCGGGAGCCCGCAGTGCGAGTGTCGGTTGCCTCATCGTGCTTCTGGTTCCTTGTGCTACTCCACCGGATGACGATATCGCACCCCGGCGCCTGACAGCAAATATTTTTTTTATCGGCTGTCAGGTTCGCGACGGCGCGATCGTTATACCGGGTGTGCGGGCACAAGAGCGTAGGGAACTTACTCATTGCCGGTTGAATCCATCGGCGGCGTTCGGGCGGCTCGGGGCCCGCCATTACAGCACCGCCCCGTCCGGGATCGGCGAGCCGGAGCGGATGCATCGGCACCGTACGGGAACAGAGGTCGAAGAACTAGTGAAGGATAATGTTATGAGAGTGAGATCATTTCTGATTACAGGATGCATGGCCCTTGTGCTCTGCGGATGCAGCGACAAGCTTCCGCAGGCCCCTCCCGATCCTCCGCCGAGCGTTCCGGCACGGGTTCTCTACACCACCAGCGGCCCGGGTGGCGCTTCGATCATGGTCGCCGATGCCGATGGATCGAACCGTCAGGCGATCGCCCGGGGGGCGCTGGCCGCTCGCGCATCGAGCGGGCGGATAGCCTATAGCAGGGGGGATAGTCTGTTCGTCGCCACGCTGGCAAACGGCGTCTGGGGGGAGCGGCTTATCACTGTGCTGACGGAGGAGGGGCACTACTTCGACAGGATGACCATCGCGATTTCTCCCGACGGGAGGCTGGTCACCTTCACGACCACCTACAATGATTTTCTGAACCCAATGGTTCGGCGAACCTATCTCACGCTCGCCGACGGCAGCTCCGGCCTCGGCGCCCCGTTCCTCGTGCCGGTCGCTTACGAGACGACGCCGGTCTTCTCCCCCGACAGCCGATCGCTGGCGTTCTACGCCTCCGACGATCCTACGACCTTTGGATCGTCCGGGCAGGTCTATGTCGCCAGCACCGACGGCCTTACCGCGCTGAAGCCGGTGGCACCGGTGGCGGAGGTTGGAAACGACGCGTCCATGTGGCTCGACTGGTCCCCCGACAACAAAAAGATCGTCTACTACAGCATCGCGAGCGGAGATTATGGATCGATCTATACCGTCGGCGCCGATGGAGCCGGGCGGAAGAACATTGCCGCCGGAGGGTATCCCGTCTGGTCACCCGATGGAAAAAAGATCGCGTATATCAGCGGCGCCAACGTCGATATCCTTATGATCAATGCCGATGGCTCGGGTGCTCCCGAAAATATCACCAATACCCCGGGCTCGATGGAACTCTACCCGCAGTGGTCGCCGGATGGCAGACAGATATTGTATGTCAGCTATCTGGGGGACCCGGAGCATGGTCCCGGAACCGCGCGTGTTATAAGCGTCGCCAACACCTCGGATGTCAAAAACGCATCGGAGACCGGTGAAATCTTCAAGGCGTACTGGCTTCCCTGAGACCACTGTCCCCCCATGTGCTCACATGGTCTGTTTTCGTGATCCCCTGGCATCCACATACGATGCCGGGGAATCGGTTCGTCGCATGGCGAGGTGCGAGCGAAGTGGCGTCCGGGGCCTGTGAATGATGCCGAACGTGAGACCCTGCGGAAATCTCCTCATCGCCGTGGGAACCGCATACAGGCCACAATGAAACGGCGGCCGGGCTCATAGGCGAGCAGAGTAGGTCTCGCTGGTAATCACCCTCTCGATCGATCCACTGGGCGTAAAGAATATCCCGGTGCAAGTCCTATGTACGATGCGTGCGTCTGAACGAGCTCCATAATGGTACGGGAGGGAGAATATCACCGGATTATAATCGCCATTGCCTGGGGTGCCCGCGTGCGCGAAAAAAATACCCGCGCCAGCATCATTCCATTCGATGATATACTTATAAATAACTCTGGCGATCGGTGATGTGATCGTCGCCATGAATATAAAATAATAACCTGCCGCGCGCTGTTTTCTTCATGTTTCGCTATTTGCCCGGTGATATATACCATATATCGAGTGCCAGGGCGCCGGTGCCGCCGCGATAATCGATGACGAAAAAATATTATGGTAATTACACGGCTGTGTGTGTCAGGTTGCAGCGCTCGAGACCGTTATCCATATGCAAAATCATCAACAATAATACGATGGGAGCGAATGATCATGAAGAGTCTGTTTATGATTTCGGTCGCGGCAATAACATTATGGGGATGCAGCGACCAGCTGGTTCAGGGGCCCCCCGCGGAAGGTCCCTCCGCAGAGGGATCGGGACGGATCGCCTATTCGACCGTTGAGGATGTGGGCGGCCGGTACCTGATGAAGGTGATGGTCTCGTCGCCGGATGGAACAGGGGCCACATTCGTGGCCGATGGACTCGTCGCCGGAAGTGCCGCCAGAGGACGGATCGCGTATACCAGGAACGACTCGGTGTTCGTCGCGACGCTGTCGGGGGGCGCATGGAGCGAGAGGCTTATCACAACGGTGGCGTCGGATACTACCATGTCGATCCATACTCTCTCGGTCGCTCTTTCCCCCGATGGCACCCTGCTCACATATTCGGTAAAGTGTAACAGCTATAGCGGGGGATTGATTATCGACACCCAGACGCTCACCTATCTGACGCGTGCCGACGGAAGCGCCGGCGCGGGGAGCCGTCTTCCCAAGGATAATGCGCACGAAACCGTCCCCGTCTTCTCCCCCGACAGCAGATGGATCGCCCTGTACAGTGGCAACCGGACATGGGATGGCAGTGCGACTACCGGCGAGATATGGGTGCTGAGCACAGGATCGAGCGGATCGATGGTTCGTGTGGCAAGCGGTATCAGAACCAAGCCGGACGGCGGATCGTGGCTCGACTGGTCACCGGCAAGCGACAGGATCGTCTATCAGACCAGCGACGACCTCGACGGGATCAGGACGGTGCATATCGTCAACCGCGACGGCAGCGGAACGCGCAAGCTTGCCGATGGTTTCTATCCCGTGTGGTCCCCCGATGGAAAACGGATCGCCTACATTGACATGATCACATGGGATATCTTTGTGGTCGATGCCGACGGCAGCGCTACGCCGCGCAACATCACCAACGGCATAGGAACATCGGAGCTCTATCCGCAGTGGTCGCCCGACAGCAAGAGTATCCTCTACACGCTTTACAGGGGAGACAATGAGAAAATGCCGGGAACGATCAGGGTGGTCGAGGTCGATAATCCCTCGAATATCAGGAGCGCGACCATAGATGGGGTCAATGCGTTCAAGGGATTCTGGGTAGAATAGCGGCTGGCATAGCATAACGATTTCCAGGGCGAGCCGTATATCCATCAGATCATGGGTATACGGCTCGCGCCATAACTCCGGCGGTGGGCGACTGTGCCTCATGGTAGGACCCGACTTCCGGCAGGCTCAATGCAGCACGCGGGGCCACCGGTGGAAGCGCTGATGCGAATACATATTCGTCGGAATATCGTTGCCACGGGAGGGGGGCTCCGCGGTCGCCGACAATTTCATCCGATCCAGCCATGCGCGAATCTTTTTCCCTGAACCACATCATACTCCTTGCGATCCTGTGCTGGCTGCTCCCTGCCCGGTCGAGCGCTCAGGGGAGCGTTCTGCTCGGCGCCGGGCTCGGCTACGAGTATGGGGTGCCGCTGGCGCTCGAGCGCGCGCCGGGGATCATCAACCGCTATACGTTCAGCGGCGAGGGGCGCTCCTACAATCATACCCGCTGGGCCGGGGGGCGGGTGCTGCTCCCGCGTCTGTTCGGCAATGGGATCGGATTGCTTTGCGCCGCCGATTATGCCATCTCCTCCGGCCAGTTCCGTTCGGTGCCCTTTCAGGGGCGCCTCATCCGGGAGGCCGATACGATCTCCGTGGCGCAGGAGTTCACCGTTGCGTCCAGGCTGGAGCTGCTGCGGGCGGAGCTTCGCGGAACGGTGAGCCTGGCCGACTGGTGGAGTGTGGAGATCGGGCCGTGGGGGAGTCTGCGGGTCGGCTCCGATCTTGTGCAGACCGAATACCTGCTC
>Ga0164241_10000543_pt1 | contig 65765 bp, 47 predicted proteins | sample OricomyardsoilBY_FD_108780 | JGI IMG/M metagenome (GOLD analysis project Ga0164241, IMG submission 108780) | Backyard soil microbial communities from Emeryville, California, USA - Original compost - Back yard soil (BY) | ecosystem: Environmental > Terrestrial > Soil > Unclassified | place: USA...
CCAGGTACCCTCGAGCCACCCCGGCTCCGCCGATATAGATCTCCCCTTGCACTCCCAGCGGCGATGGATTGCCGTACCGGTCCAGAACGTATACCCAGGCGTTGCTTATCGGACGGCCGATGGGGATGGTATTTACGTCTACATCCGGCTTCTCCACGGCAAATGTGCAGGCAAACGTCGTCGTCTCCGTCGGTCCATAGCCATTCAAAAGCGAAAGCTCGGGCCAACGTCTCCTGATCTGGTTGATCCTCCCCGGTTCCAGCGCCTCGCCACCCACCATCAAACACTTGAGCGATGGAAACCCAATCCCGAGATCAAACGCTCGGTTGAAAAGTCCGGTGGTAAGCCACAGCACTGTGACTCCCTGTTCTTCGAGGTACTGGCCCAACTCGGCCAGGTTCAGCATCTTCTCCTTCGACAGCACCACCAGGCGCGCTCCGCTGAGCAGTGCCGACCAAACCTCAAACGTGCTGACATCAAATGCCGGATTGCAGCCAAACCCGACCCGATCCACGGCTGATATGGAAACGTACTCTTCACAGCCCTGAATAAGATTTATGATTCCCGCATGGGATACGACGACGCCCTTCGGCGTACCCGTCGATCCGGATGTATACATCACATATGCCGTCGCCTCTGATGCACCGCGTCCGCTGCTTCTTGCCGACTTTCCAGCGACGAGATCAGTAGCGGTGCTCGCGCCTCCTGCGTTCCGCTTAATCACCAGCCCCGTGTACACGACGACAGGCGCATCACATCCCCCCATGACAAGCTGCTTGCGGTACTCCGGCCAATCGGGATCCAATGGCACGTAGGCCGCGCCGCACTTCAGCACGGCAACCTGCGCAATCACCAAGTCAGCGCTTCGCGGCACTTCCAGGACTACGTTGTGCCCCGGCGCAACTCCCATCTTATGGAGACGCTGTGCAAGCCGATCACTCTCGGCATCCAAATCTGCATAGGTCAGCGATACCTCATCACAATGGATTGCCATCGCCGCTGGCGTCCTGTGCACTTGAGCGGCAAAGCGACTGATCAGGTCGTCACTGGCGACGTCCTGGGAGGTCCCGCGAGAGCAACGCTCGATCGCAAGCCGCTCACTCGCATCCACGGACGACAGCTTAGCGATTTGTGCATTGAAGTCCGTCGCCACGACGTGGAACAGGTGCTCCAATCCCGACGCCCAGCGGACAACGTCGGTTTTCTCCAGGCACGTTGTGTCAAAGACCACTTCGATGCGTATCTTTGGACCTGCGTCATTGAAGCTAACGGACAATTCGACATTTGAACTGCGCGCAGGGAACTGCTCCACCTCCACCACCAATCCATCCATTGCACTTCCGACACCACCGTCCACTGCGGCGACGAGCATTGCCTGGAACCGCTTACCCCGGAGTACGCCCTGCCCCTCCCGATCGATCGCAAGCAAGGCTTCGTATGGCAGAGCGCCCGATGCCAGAACTTCCACTATCGCCTTCTGTGCCTCATGCACGGTGGCGTAGAACGGTCGGTATTCGTCGACGGATACGTGCAGGGCCGTCGTGTTCACCAGGCAACCCACAGTATGCTGTCTATCCGACACGCCTCGATCCGCGATTGGCACACCGAGCAGCACACTGCCATTACCCGACAAGCGCGAAAGCCATGTCGAGACCGTGGCCATTGCAAAAGCGAACACCGTCACTTCCCGCTCTTTGCATGTTTGCCGAATGGCCGCCGTTGCCGTAGCATCAAGAGCGAAGCCGAGTCGATCCGCAGCGCCGGCAGCCCCCACTCTCTCCCTCATGTTTGGTAACGACAGTGTCGCTGGCGCCGTCGCAAGGTGATCTATCCACCTTTGCACACGCTTTCGACTTCTCGATCTCGCCAGGTCACGCTGTGCGACCACGTAGCTCTCAAGGGTGTTGTAAGTGACCGAGTCTCGCGCCGGGGGACCGTTTATCCTTGCCCGATAAGCGGATGCTATCTGCCGCACCAATATGGCCATAGACCAGCCATCCGCAACCAGATGATGGAGCGCCAACAACAGGGAATGATCCTCGGCGCCAAATCGAAGGATTTTCGCCGCCCACGAAACTCCCGACGTCACATCAAGGGATGCGACGACATCATTCAGCGCAAGCTCGGTGTCTCTTGCGCGCTGTTCTGGCGCGTGAAGTTGCCGACTGTCGATGGATAGGTGAACCGCCAGGTTCGGCAGAACAATTTGAACGGCCCTTTTATCGCGCATCTCGAACTTCGTGCGCATTGAGGGCTGCCTGTTTGCAACGTCGACCAAGGCTTCAAGCAGGACCTCCGGCCGAAAGTGACCGCCGATGCGGACAGCGGCCGAGATCACCATAGGTGGAGCTCCAAGCCTCTCCGCGGCCCAAATGGCTTCCTGTGTGAAAGAAAGCTCGAACGCCTTCTCCACCACCACCCCGTCCTCTGTCACAGCCGATCGTCGCTACTGGCCCCTTGCCGAAGGCTCTTCGGTGTAATGTCCCTCCATACCTCCCGCACATACTCCAAACACACTGCCTTGGTCCCTGACGGACCGACTCTCACCCACCCCCCTGGAATCTCCCTGTCCGTCGGCCAAATCGAATACTGCTCTTCCCGATTGATGACGACGCAATAGTCGATGTCTGTCCTGTCAAACATAGCCATCCCTCCTTGATACAGTGGTACCTTCCGAAGACTGCGGATCCAATGTCACCTACGATCGCCCTCCCGATGCTGCTCGATATAGTCGGCCAACTCTTTGAGAGTGACCTCGCCAAAGAAGTTCTCCATCGGAATTTCCACGCCGAACTGAATCTCCACTGCACTGACGAACTCCATCGCTGCCAGCGAGTGCCCGCCGATCTCTATGAATCCGTCTGACAACCTGGCTTCCTTGATTCGGAGTATTTCACCCACGATTTGCAGTACTCGAGCCTCGACGGCGCTGAGACTCTGATCCTTCCGAGGCGATTCGGGCTCGGTAAGGTATGCCGACAGATTGACCTTTCCGGTCAGCGACTTCGGCAGCTCCGCCACAATGTCGACGCGTGCCGGAATAAGGTACGCCGGAACGAGTAGAGCCAGTTCCTTGCGGATGTCGCGGCTGACGTCCGCATTTCCATCGGCATCGGCGTCGAGTACCACCAAGGCTCCGATGGCAAGTCCATCGGCCACTTCATCGGCGTATGCCAGGGCATCCAACACTTGCGAGCATCTCCGCAAGGCTGCCTCCAGGTCGCCAAGTTCCACTCTGTGACCGCGTACCTTGTACTGCCGGTCGCGTCGGCCCATGTACCAGAGATTCCCCTGCTCGTCGCGCTTCCCGAAGTCGCCTGTCCGGTAGAACCGCTCTCCTGTTGAGGTATGGAGTCTCGGCACAAAGCGCTCGGCGGTGAGTGCAGGCCTTTTCCAATAGCCCAACGCCACACCATCGCCTGACACGTAGATTTCCCCCACCTCATTCGCATCAACTTCGTTTAGATCGTCACCGACGACCACTACATCGAGGTGTCCCAGCGCTCGGCCGATCGGGTAGCTGTCACAGGCTTCATCGGCAGCGCGGATTCTGGTGACTGTCGCATGTACCGCACCCTCGGTAAGCCCGTACATGTTAAGCAACTGCGTTGTCTCATCGCCGTGATGATCCATCCAAGCCTTCATTCGACTGGGCGCAAGCGCCTCGCCGCCGAACACCATGTATCGCAGTGACAGCGGCGGCCATCCGAGGCGCGCGTGCGCCTTCTGGAAGTTGGTATAGCCGGACGGCGTGAGGCTCAGCACCGTGACCTCGTCCTTCTCAATGAGCGCATGAAATGCGATTGGATCGGACCTGACTTCCTCTCTGACGACGACCAGTTTCGCTCCAGTAAGGAAAGCACCCCACATTTCCCAAACCGAGAAGTCAAAGGCCGCGGAGTGGAAGAGAGTCCACACGTCGGAACTCCGGAGATCCATCGCCCGACCCGCCGCCGCAAGCATCGCCTTTACGGAGTGCTGACCGAGGAGCACGCCTTTTGCCGTTCCTGTTGAACCTGAGGTATAGATAATGTAGAGCGGGTTACCGCACTCAGTGGCGTCCGGCAGCAGCGCCTTGACTGGCTCGCGTCGACGCAGAGCCGACACGCTTGCCTGATGGATGTCGGCACCAAGTTCGGGTGACTCCGTATCCACCATGATGAGATGCGGCTCCGCGTCGTCGAGCATCTCTTTTAGCCGTTGCGTCGGGGCTCTCTTGTCCAATGGAACATAGACCGCCTGGCAGGCGACCGACGCCAGAATTCCCACGACCAGATCGAATCCAGGGTCAGCCACAATCGCAATCCGGTGTCCGCGCCTGATTCCCGCCTCGCGGAGCCCGGATGCACATTCCTCAACGGCACGCAACAGTTCCAAGTATGTCCAGGCCGCCTCCTGCAGGACGACCGCGATTCTCCCTGCGTGCTGGCCGGCAATTTCCACGAATCGCCCATAGAGCTCCCAGGTCGAAACGTCATCCAGTGTTTGTCCCCTAACTACAGCTGCTTCACTCACCGCCAGCCTCCTGAATGCTGCAGTCATTATTGAGCAGCGTCTGCATTTCCTCCACTAGCACGCTCAGCAGCCTGCCGATTTCCATGTCCCCCATCCATTCCGCGTCATATACGGCCGTCGCTGTGGCGTGATGCCCCACACCGACGTAAACCGTCACCGGAAACTGAGTCCGGGAGAGGCGGATGCGAAAGTCTGTCAACTCAACTGCAGAATTGTTCTTCGACTGCAGCACTGTGTGATTCTGCACTGAAAGCACACAATGCGTTACGCGTCGGACGGCCACTGCCTTGATCCACCTGGCGATGTCAGACAATGCAACGCCGTCTGCGCTCTCCACCGTACGAAGCTCCTGCTCCATGATGACCAGGCTGTCTTCGACTCCCCTATTTCCGCTGGAGTAACGGACCGGCAGGATAGTTGCGAGCGGGCCTACCAGCTCCAGGATGTCCGGAAAGGAACTTTTGCGACCTGAAACCGCGGTCCCGAAGATGATGTGCTCCGATGCAAAGATCCTGCTAAGAGCACGCGCAAACGCGAGGTGTATGTACGTCGCCAGCGACACCTCCTTCGCCTTTGCCGCATCCTTCAGGGACGGCAGCAGATCCTCCAGCTCCACGTGGCGTTCCGAATACGCCCCGCTTCGCTTCCTGGCTGACTCGGAGGGGTAAATGCCTGCCTCTAGCCGAAACCTGTCCGTCCAGAACTCCTGGCCTGCGAGTCTCATGCTCTCAAGCCACGCCAGATACTGCCTCCATTTCACAATGCCTCGACAGCGCCGCTCCTCGGTGCTCGTGCCACCCACAAGCAATGCCGTCCAATCACGCAGCACCACCTGCATGGACCAGCCATCCACGATGAGATGGTGCGCAGTCCACACCAATCGCCAAAGATCCTCTCCAACCTGAAACGCCGTCACGCGACTGAGAGAGAGTCTGTCGACTTCGAAACCTCGCCGAAGCTCCGCTTCCGACCGTGCGCCGATTGCTGCCTCCCGATCCATGGCGGATAGGCTCCTGAGATCCTCGCACCGCCAACAATTCGCTTCGCGAAGCAATGCGACCTGGACGGGGGATCGGACGCCCTTCCAAATGAACACGGAGCGGAGCATTGGCTGAGCCGCAACTACGCGCCGCCAGCATCCTTCCATCAGCTCAGCGTCGACCGGGCCGCGAACCGAAAATGACAGCTGTTCCACGTAGGCCCTGCCATCCTTCGCTGCCGCGTGCTGAAACAACATGGCTGCCTGTACCGGGGACAGTCGAAACGCGTCTTCAAGTTCGTCCAGAGCCATCAATGTCCCGCTCCTGACGAGGATGCCAGTTCCGCCTCGGAGGCTCGAGGTGCAGTGGCGCATCTGGCGACCATTTCCATCCATCGCTGTGCGATACCCGCCGCTACGTCTTCCCGTACAAACCCAGCGTCATAGTGAAGACGAATGAAAAGTCGGTTCTCGAGATCCAATACATCCAGCTCGACGTCGGTTCGCACATGCTGTCGGCTCTGTATAAATAGTTGCACCGCCGCACCCTCTTCTTCGACTTCTTCGCCTGCCGACTCCACGGGAAGCACCGAACTCACAGCAATTCCGATTCGTGGCCGGTGATAATTAGCGGTCAACTGAAATAGTGGCGGTAGCCGACTGCTCTTTGTGCTTGCGAGTTCTGCGATGCAGCTCGATGGAAATAGCTGATGCTCGAGTACTTCGATGACCCTCGAACGCACGTAGCTCAGACCACCATCTGCTGCCGCCAGCCTTGCAAGAGAAAGGCGAACTGGCAGCGGATTGAAGAAGCACCCTATCGTTCTTGCGAACGCTGCGGCATCTCTTGCCGCCGCCGGTACCCCAACCACGATCTCCGTACAATGGACTTCGGGTCTCAACGCATGGACAAATGCCCACAGTGTCATCGCAAATCTCGTGCAACCGGCATCACGGGCACCGCCGATCCATGCTTGGTACTCGTCACCAGCAATGGTTATGTCAATGGATGCCGCGCGCCCGGTTCGTGAATCCCTCACTCGACCCGCCTTCCAGTCGATAAGCGGCCATCCCGTGCCCTGTTCTCTCGCCCAAAATGCCTTTAGGGAAGAACCTTGCGCATTGCGCAGCATGGCACGCTGCCACAGCACGTATGCGCGATAGGACTCGATGGCACCCTTAGCGGGCTCGCCGGTAACGGCCACCGCAACTACTTCCCGCAGTATCTGCCACAGCGACTCGCCATCAACTTGAATGTGATGAGCGTCTAGTTCGAGACGTGGCCCATGAATGTCGTCTGTGATCCGCGCTTGAACTGCGGGAATGTCGGGAGCATTCCTGTGTGATGGCTGCGTGGCGTAATTGGCCGGCCTTGGGCCCGGCAGATTGTCAGTCTCCCGGTACGCCAGACGCACCTGGTTCATTGACATCGGCGCAATTCTTTGGAAAGGGACTCCCTCTTCTACCCCGAACACGGCACGCAGCATCTCGTGCTGTTCGATGCAATTGCTCAGTGCACCCGCTAGGGACTTCGCAGAAACACTCGGCGGGAACCGGACCGCAAGCCTCAACATGAAGCCCGGCACTACCTCGTATGATCGACGCCCCATGACATGCCAGAATGCAAGTTGGATGTGTGACAGCGGAAACCGCTCTTCGGTGCCTGACGACAGGTTGATGGCCCTTGGTGGCTTCGGTGAATGTTTCGACAACGTCCGCGCTGTCAACTTGGCAACCGTGCAGTTGTCGAGCAGATCGACCAGCCCAATCTTCAGCCCAAACTGTCTTCCAAGTTCCGCCTGTAGATGTACTGCCGTCAGCGAATCGATGCCTAGCTCATTGAGTGTTTGGGAGGACTGCGGCGGCTCGCGAAGGGTCAGCACGTTCATCAGAACGTCAGCGACGCCGGCATTGGCGGTGAGCCCCAGCGGCTTTTCCCGTGGAAAGTTCACCTCCAAGATCTGCTTCAATGATCTGGTGGCGTACTGCCGCCGACATTCAAACCGTTGCGGCTTCCCACTGCTGGTCAATGGCAGTGAGTTGGACCTGACGAAAGCGACGGCGTCGAGTCTGCACTCCATCTCCCGGCTTATCGCTGCCGCCAGCTCTTCGGCGATGGCGCGCGGATCGCCACGATCGCCCCGAACATCCCGTTCGACGAGCAATACGACGTGTCGCTCGCCTGCTACTTCGTCCTCGATTGCGACGACTCGCGCCGATCCGCCTTTTTGCAGCACCTCCAGGGCAACAGTCTCGACGTCCTCGGGATGTATCTTTCGTCCATTGACATTGATAACGTCCTTCAGCCTACCTGTTATAAATAGTTCTCCGTCCAGGAGATATCCTATGTCTCCAGTCCTCAGATAGCTTGACGGATCGTCGACCAGGCAGGCGTCGAACGTTTCCTTTGAACTTTCCGGGTCATTCCAGTAGCCCAGCGCCTTACTTGGTCCGGACACCCAGATCTCGCCTCGCTCACCGGATTCGCAGCAGGTCCCACTTACAGGGTCGACAATCCGGATTCCATGGTGCGCCACCGCCGATCCGCAGCTGACATGCGCATTCGTGGGAGTGGCGGCCGTATCAGCGCGCGCGGGATGCCCACCGCCAGCATCGATACGCAGGCCGCAGCCTCTGGTCGATCCGGACACCATCAGCGTATTCTCGGCGAGGCCATAGCATGGGTAGAGCGCCCGGTCGCTGAACGCCACTTTCAAGAAGCGCCGGGAAAATGTCGTCAACGCCGTGATCCGTACGGGCTCTGCGCCGCAAAACGCCACTTCCCATCGTGACAGGTCAAGTCGTGCCAGTTCCTCATCAGTGATGCGCTGCGCGCACGCATCGTAGGCAAAACTGGGACCACCGCTAATGGTCGCCCCAAACTTACTCAGCCCTTCCAGCCAGGCGGCCGGCCGCGCGAGAAATATGCGTGGCTCCATCAACGTGGCGGTGACACCTGCGAACACCGTCTGTAGCAGCCCCGACATGAATCCCATGTCATGGTACAGGGGGAGCCAGGACATGTAGGTATCCGAGGGACGTTGATCAATCGCCTTGGCGACAGCGGCGGCGTTCGACAGCAGATTACCGTTGGTCAATGCGACGCCTTTTGGGGCGCCGGTGGATCCCGACGTGTACTGGATGATCGCGACGTCCGAAGCGCTCGACTCCTTTCTATAGGAGGCCGACGTCATATCAGCTACCGCTGCGACAGTAAGCAGCCGCACAGCGGAGGCTTCTGTCTCGAGAAGATCCAAGGCTTCGTTTTCTGGTGCGATCGCGAACCTGGCCTTCGAGTGACGAAGAACGCTCCTTATTCGCTCGATGCTCCTGTTTCTGCGGGGTACGTACAGCGGAACCGCGATTGCCCCAGCCAATGCGCAACCAAATACCGCAATGTGGAATGCCAGTGAGCCAGACAGAAGCAACGGTACTGGCTCGCGACGGCAGCCCAGCGCAAATAGTCCGTTCGCAAACCTCTCGGAGGCCGCATGCAATTGGCCGTATGTAATGCTTTCGATTTGATTTGCATTCCCATCGATGTAGCGATACGCGACTGCATCGCTCCGACGTTCGGCCTGGATTCTCAGCAGCTGGCCCAGAGACGTTGTCATGGAAGCCGAATTCCCTCAGCGGTCTTGCCGAAGACATTCTCTCGGAGCCTGATTAAGTCCTCCCGAGACAGGCCGGAGTAAGGAAAGTCCTCTGGGTCGACACTTTCAGGAAGTGAAGCTAGTGTCCGAATGGCAAGCGCCATTTGCCGAGCAGTTGCGCCAACCATTGCGCCCAGCGCCTCTTCGGCTAACGGCACGTTCGCAGCATCGCCTACAATCCACAATTGGCCCGCCACATCACAACTTCCCACTCGCAATTCGCTTGCTGCGGACATCTCTTCAATTGCTACCGGGTCCACGAAGTAGAGAGATCCAGCGTCCGTGGCACTCCGATGCCGCAATATTTCGACTGCACCCCAGTCGCACGTTACACGCACATCCCCGTGCCCGGCGACAGTGTGGTCACTCGTCTCCTCGACCTGAGGGACTTCGGCGACTATCCCTCTTTCGCCTCGCCGTAGGGATCTCCACAGTTCCCTCACAGCCGCCGCGTCACGCGCTCGCGGACGTCCATTGAGCCAAGTCTCTTCTCTACTACCCACCCACACTCCGCCAAGGAAGCGATGCCCGGCGCGCGCCACCTCCCCCATCAGGGCTTCCGCCAGCACCTCTTCAATGGAAACCCGTCCATGCAGGCAGACTCGGTGAAGCCACTCGATGGAATTCGCCTTTAGGTCCACCGGCACGTAAGCCCTGATTCGAGAGGCAATCATCACAATGGCGTAGCGGCGCTCGGGATGATTCCCTCCATGGATTCGACCCAACGCATGAATGTCCTTGGCCTCCTTCTCTAGCCACTCCCTCACTGCGTCGGGGTGTCCATGAATGGCGATGCGGTCCAAGCCTCCGCGCGGGTCCGCCATGCTGGCTGTCACGGGCTGCGGCATTCCGCCATCCGCTTGGTGCAATCGCCGCCTCTGGTACTGGACGCTCAGAGCGGTCGCGATCGAACGCATTCCACCTGAGGGCCGATCCTGGTTCTGTTCCGAGATCTCCCACTTCCAGGTTCCCTGGTTGCTGTCGAAGTCCGTCAAGTAACTCAGGAGAACAACGGTTGCCTCAGTGACTTCTCCATTGGAAGCCCAGGAGCGATAGTTCTTTGATTCACCCCCTGGCCTGTTGATCGCATCCTGGCTACGGCGCGAAACGTGTTGCGACAACGCTGAGATCGTGCGGCACTCAAATATCTTCTTCGGATCCGTCTGAAACCCACTCGCCTCATAGCGCGGCAGGAGTTGAATGGACTGCACCGAATCGCCACCCAGTGCAAAGAAGTCATCCTCGATTCCGACTTCCTGCACTCCAAGAATCTCGGCCCAGATTCTGCACATCGCCGCTTCTATGTCGTTTCTCGGTGGTACCACTTCCCTCAAATGGCTTGGTCTTGAATGCGCAATGGCCTGGGCGCCCGTCACCGAACTCTGCCCAGCGGTGAACTCCTTGTCTGAAGGGATATCGATCGGTGGCATGCTGGTCGGTGAGACGACGACCTGAGAAAGCTCCGTGAGCGCCAGGCAGTCCCAGAACATCCGGCCTCCTTCAGCAGGAGATATCTCGTCGCCAGATTCTTCCTTCTCACTCTGAGAATCGTGCTTCTCGGATGGCGTGGCAAACAGCCCGCGGACTTGCGCAGCACCATCTTTGACTCGAAGCTGTGAAAAGCCGACGAGCTTGACGAGCTCGCGGCCGTTTTCATCGTAGATGTTGGTGTCAAATGTCAGCGTCTCGGGAAGCGAGTTTGTTCTCTCATCCTCGCGCCGTCGACTATGCATCCATATTTGATGCGGCAACGACTGCCGCACAATGATGCTTTCGTAAGAGAACGGGAGATAGATTGACTTGGCGAGCTCCTCTCTTGCCAGAAGATCCCGTGCCGTCAAGTTCACGCGATCAAGGAGCGCCGGATGCATTGCAAAGCCACTCACCTCGTCAGCGAACTGGGGCCCCAGCTCAAGGTGCGCCAGCACTTCCCTCTGCGACGCGAACACGGCTTTGAGCGAATCCCAGCGCTGACCGTTGTCGATACGCTGCGGACTGGCGACGTCACGCGCCACGTGATTGCCGGCCAGCCGCTTCCGCAGGCTCTCCAGTGACTCTCCCGACTCCCACTTCCTGACGTCCCTGCCGAACGTACCTGCGCAGCTCTTCTGAGATTGCCCAGCACTGTTCGAGCCTTCCGCGTCAATGGAGAATCGGACCTCGTCGGCACCTTCTGAGGCGGGTTCAGCACGCACTGCGATGCACCGCTCCGTGCCATCCGGAACCGCAATTGGGTGAACGAATCTCACCGAGTGGAGCGCGACACTGGAGGACTGGTGTAGGCGCATCGCCGCACGGCAAACCATATCCAGATAGGCTGTTCCGGGGATGACGGGCATCCCTAGTATCCGGTGCTCATTGAGTATCCAGCTCGTTCTTGCCGAGTACATCTCTTGACTGATTACCGGCCATTGGTCACCGTCGCGTCGCGCGAATTCGGTGGGGACAGGGTTTTCCCCCATAGCCCTAACTTGCCCTCGACGCCTCGTAACCATGCGCGCACGCATGCCCACCATTGACCAACCAGGCCAATCGATCGCCACAACACGGCGCCTCGAGTTCTTTGCCAACCGACCAGCCGCCGCGTCAAGGAACGCATTGGCGGCCACGTAGTCCGCTTGCCCGACGCCGCCGCTTAGCGATCCCCGTGCGGAACAAAGCACCACGAAGCGGACACCATCCTGCGTTGCGAGAAAGTCCTCTAGATCTAGGACGGGCTGTAGCTTGGAGGCGACCACGCTGGCCGTCTCCTCCTCTGTTCGACGGCCTATCACACCGGACCCCGGCAGACCGGATGCACAGATGATTCCGTCGATCTGACCCATCGACGCACTTACTCGGCCTAGCACTTCGGAGAATCTGCCCGGCTCTCTGACGTCCGCAAGGAAGTGCCGGACTTCCGTCCGCCTACTCGCCGACTCCACCAGCGCGCTCCTCCGACTCTCCTCGGTAGGGCGTGTCTCTGTGTCGGGGCCAGCATTCAGTGAAAAAGGCGTCCGGTGCACCAATGCCAGCCGCACGCCCTCCCGCTGACTGAGTTCCTCGGCAATCTGTGCTCCTATGCCGCCGGTGCCGCCAAGAACGACGTACACGCCATTTGGCGCCAGGGTGAACGCCGTTCGTCCTTCGACACTTCTTTCCCTGATCCTGCGTTGCCACCACGATCCGTTGCGAAGCGCGATCACTTGCACCTTGACCGGGTGACGCAGACGGTCGGCGATGCGCCTAGCGAATTGTTGTCGCGTCTCAACACCGAACTCCCGGTCGTGCAGGTCCACCTGCAGGCAAGACACCCGTTCGTCTTCCTGCGGGAGCACGCGTATAACACCTTGTACCAGGGCCTGAAACTCATCCACGGTCTCATCGCCCATAATCTCGAAGCAGCTCTTCGTCAGGATTATGAGCCCGACCTTCCTGAGCTCGCGACACTGTAGGATCCCTTCCGAAACCTTCTCGATGTAGGGAACCGCTGCACTCGCTGTCCTTGGACCTTCGGATAGTGCAACGTTCGGGTCGAATACGATGACCTCCTCGAAGCCCTGTTGGTGAATCCTGCGCAGGCCCTCCGCCACCAGGGACGGGTCCCTGTGGTTCACCAATCTTGTGGTGACCCCGTCCTCATCGAGGCACCGAGCCACCGCCTCTGACAGGCCAAACTCGTCTCTCAAAAGAAGGACCGCCACTCGTCCATTCTGCGGCGATGCATCATCTATGAGCCTCTCCCACGCGATGTCGTACAGCCAGTTTGGCGAGGCGGTCCTGGTGCGTCGCGCGCCCGTCGCGCCCCCTGATGGCCAGTACCTCCTGTGTTCGAACGGATAGGACGGCAGTTCGGTGAACTTGGCGGCCAAGCTGTCGAAATAGCCGTTCAGGTCGAGTTCCAGCCCATCGCACCACATCGTCGTCAGCCGCTCGAACACCTGTTCCGCCTCGGAACTGCCTCCATCCTTGCGAACACCGGGATAGGCACGGAGCTTTCCCCTAGCAGCCCTGCGGCCGGCGATGAATCCGGACAACACACCTCCCGGGCCGACTTCGAGGAAGCGCCTCGTGCCAAGACTCTCTATGAGGTCGATGCCCTCCTTGAAGCACACCGGGGCAACCATCTGCCTGGACCAATATTCCGCGCTGGTCGCCTCTTCGGCGTGAATACGGCGACCCGACAGGCATGATATCCACGGTCTCTTCGGGGATTGCCGCGGGACGGTGTTGATGAACTCTTTGAAGGCTTCGGCGGCCGCGACCATTGAAGAGGAATGAAACGCGCCGGTTACCGATAGTGGTACGCACGTTGCGCCAGTTGCTTCCGCGATGGCCCTGAAATTCTCGATCGCGTTACCGTCACCGGAGACGACGCATCGACTCTCGGAGTTGTGCGCGGCGAAGTCGACAGTTATTCCCGTGCCGGCCAACTGATCCATTAGGCGCAGCACGCTTTCCCTGTCAAGACCCACAGCAAGCATCTTGCCGGGCTTGCTGCCTCCCATCAGGCGCGCTCGCCGGATGACCAGGCGAACCGCGACCTCCAGGGTGAATACCTCCGCGACCGTCGCCGCAACATACTCGCCGAGACTGTGTCCGATCATCTCCGTCGGAATCACGCCGAACTCTCGCCAAACGGCTGCAAGACCCCAGCTGACGGAGAACACGACGAGCTGTGCGCGCACCGCTGCCATCTCCATGCTTCCGTCGGCGGCGCTCAGCAGTTCCTGCAGACTGATCCCGAGTTCCGCTTGAATGACATCGGAGATTCTCTCTAGCTCCCGACGGTATGCGGGAAACTGCTCCCAAAGCCCGCGACCGACGTCCTCAGATTGAACCCCCTGGCCTGGAAACATCCAACATATCTGCTCTCCAACATTCGCCGCTTCCACTCCACGAATCCCTGACTCCAGAATTTCGTAGAGACCTCGACGAATCTGCTCCGCCGAATCTGCCCAGAATGCGACGCGCCAACCGTGTTGCATCCTTCCGCGCGCAAGTGTGTTCGCAATGTCGGCCGGAGCATTCTCGGAGAGCACCCGTGGCCTCTCCAGCAAACGACGAGCCGTTGCGAGAAGCGCAGGCCGGCTGCGCGCCGATAGAAGTATAGGAACACGGGGGAAATTCTCGACCGGGTTCGGGGCGTCCACCCACTCCTCAAGCACGACGTGCGCATTTGTACCGCCAAACCCGAATGCACTGACTCCCGCGCGACGCTTTGATCCGGGAACCACCTCCCAAGGCGCCGAATGTGCCGCTACCTTCAGTGGCGAGGAAGCGAAATCAATCTGGGGATTCGGCGCCTCGAAGTGCAACGTGCGTGGAATCTCCGCGTTGCGCATGGCCAACACTGTCTTGACTATACCCGCAATACCTGCTGCCGCGTCCAGGTGCCCGATGTTGCTCTTGACGGCTCCAACTGCGCAGAAGCCGACATCGCTCGTACTTCTTCGGAACGACTCGGTAAGGGCTGCGACCTCGATCGGATCTCCCAGTTGCGTGCCGGTGCCGTGTGTCTCTATATAGCTGATGGAGCGTGGTTCTATGCCCGCTGCGGTCCAGGCACTCTCCAGCACCGCGGCCTGTCCAGATTGAGATGGCGCCGTGTACCCAACCTTGCCTCGCCCGTCATTGTTTACCGCGGACCCAAGTACCATTGCCAGGATGTTGGATCGTCGACGGATGGCATCGGACCATCGCATAAGCACAACAAGGCCACCACCCTCGCCAATGACCGTCCCTTCGGCAGCGGCATCGAACACCCTGCAATGCCCATCCGGAGACAACACGCCACCGGCCTTGAACTGATAGCCGGCAATTCTTGGCGTACTTAGCGCCACCCCACCCGCCAACGCAATGTCACACTCGCCGGAACGTATCGATGCGCAAGCCAGGTGCAACGCGACCAATGACGTGGAGCAGGCCGTCTGCACGGTGATTGCCGGGCCACGAAGATTGAGATGGTAGGCGACTCTCGTCGCGAGATGGTCCTGCCGATTCGCAGTGAATGCCTGCGCCAGACCGACCAGATCAAGCAGCTCCTTCTGCTTCATCAGTACCGTTGGCAGGTACGTATTGATGGCCGCTCCTCCGAAGACACCAATCTTCTGGCGGGTCCGGCGGGGATCTAGTCCGGCGCTGTCCAACGCCTCTACGGCCAGTTCCAGGAAGATCCTCTGCTGTGGATCAAGGAGTTCGGCTTGCCGGGCACTTAGGCCGAAAAACTCCGCGTCAAAGTGCTCTGCGGATTTCAGCCAGCCGCGCGCTGGCACGTAACTCGCTGATGCAAGCTCATCTGGAGCGACCCCCGCATTGAGCAGCTCTTCCGGGGTAAACCGCTTTATGGATTCGACTCCGGAGTGCAGGTTCTCCCAGAACTGAGGAACGGTCTCAGCACCAGGAAACCTCCCGGACAGCCCGACAATGGCAATCGAATCTGCGCTCATGCTTTCCTCATTGCATCACGCGCTCTTTCTCACGCACGTCATCCTCTTCTGATCCGCGCGGCGAGTTGTCTGGCCGTCGGGTACCGAAACAGCTCGATCAACGACAGCGACACGCCGAGCTTGTTCAGTCGCGTGAATACTTTTGCCAGTGCAATGGAATCTCCACCCGCGTCGAAGAAATTGCTATGCGGATCGAGCGCATCCCTGCCCAACACGGAACTCCAGATCTCGATGATCTTCGCGTCCCAATCGACGTTAGGCGCGTCCATTGACTTCTCGTCGCTGCTCATTGTGCCCTCGTAATCCAGTTTTCCATTTTTCGTCTCGGGTAGCCGATCCAGCTGCCTGATCTGTTTCGGAATCAGCAGCTCCGGCAGTTCTTCTCGCAAGGCTGCCCGCAATCTGACTTCGCTTATTCGTACGCCATCCTTCATGAGCAGCGCGGCGACAAGATGCCCGTCCTTGGAGACACCAGTGACGGCCCTGGAAACACCAATTACCTTCTCAAACACCGTCTCGATCTCCGCCGGATCCACACGGACTCCACTGACCTTCAACTGCCGATCCGACCGCCCTACTATCACGAACTGCTTGCCAATCTTCATGGCCAGATCGCCAGTGCGGTACGCGCGTCCTCCGCCATCGGCAAATGGGTTTGGAATAAAGCGCAACGCCGTCTCGACGGGATCCTGCATGTAACCGGCCGCGACTCCGCCTCCTGCAATCAGAAGCTCTCCAACAGTGTCGTCGCCAAGCGGCGATAGATCCGCCCCGACGATGTACATGTCGACGCCATCTAGGGGCTCCCCGATCGAACCCGAAGGCGCGTCCGGCGTCACGGGCCCTACTGAAGCATCGACTGTGCATTCGGTCGGACCGTACAGGTTGATGTATGTCGTCGCGCCGTCTTGAAGTAGACGTTGCCACAGCACCTTGTCTATCGTCTCTCCTCCAACCAGGACGATCGAAGGCACCGGGGCGCCCGGTTGCTCCAGCGTTTGCCGGAGTCTCGTCGGCGTACAGTCCCACACATCCACGTCATGGGCGGACAGATACTCCGACGTCCCGATCACATCCAGTCGGAGGTGATCCGGGATCGGCACTAGGCAGCAGCCAAACGCAAGAGTCACAAGCTGCTTTACGGAGGCGTCGAATGTTGCTGGAGCGAACCAGCTGACGGTCTTCAGACTCCGGTTCGAATAGATCCGGTCCCATAGGCCACGTACCAGATTCAGCAAGGACGACTGGGTCACCGCTACTGCCTTGGGCACCCCGGTCGATCCGGAAGTAAAAATCGTGTACGCCACCGCATCTGCTAGGTTTTCCCCCATTGGCCGACATGGCGCCGCGCCGGGCTTCCAATCAATATCCTCGACAAACACTGTCGAGATCGTTGGCGGCAGAAGTTCACTCGTCTGTCTTGCGCAGACTACGAGAGCGACCTTGGCCTGAGACAGCATGTGCCCCAGTCGCTTCACGGGGAGGCTTCCGTCAATGGGAACGTAGATGGCGTTCACCTGCCAGATGGCATACGGAGCGATCACCGCTAATGGCCCTTTGTCGAGCATCACACCAATCGATGAGCCTGCTGCAACCCCACGGTCCCTCAGGTTCTTCGCCAGACAGTCGACCTGAAGCATCAGCTCTTCAAATGAGGTGCTCGCTCCGCAGAAGCGCACCGCGGGACGATCGGGATTCGCCTGTGCGACACCGCGCACCATGGCCAGCACCGAGTTGCCACGGTTCATGGGCGCATTCTCAGAAAGCCGCGTGGAGGTTGACGGGCAGCAACTGGCTGCCTGAGCAAGCCGTCGGCGATTCGTTAGCGCCAAGTCAGTCATGCCGCGCCCACACGCCTACCATCGGATCGCCCTGCATTGGCTCCGCCATCGCCACCAATATTTCGCGACGACCGTGAAAGCTGTCTCTGCCGTGCGCGACAAGCATGTTGTCGATCAACAATGCGTCTCCGGACTCCCACAAAAAGCGCTGCGCCTCGGCGGCGTACGCCGCACCGACCTCCAAGAGCATTTCCTCAGGAATTTCTGTCCCATCACCAAACCTGGTGTGTGTCGGTCGCTCCGTCGGATCCGGAAACGTGGCGTTTATCGCGTTCCCTATGGATGCCTCCATACTGTGGCTATTGAATATCCAAGCATGATTGAACCACACCTCCTCTCCGGTCCTGGGATGACGACGTATGGCCGGTCGAACCTGCCAGGTGCGAAGCGTTCCGTCATCTTTCCACTCATGCCGAATGTCGCGGCTGGCGCAAAACGCTTCCGCATCTGCCTTCGTATCGACACCCATGGCTTGTTGCCACGGCAATCCGAATGGCCGTCGGTAGTTGCGGATGTACTGCACCCCTAGCTCTGCGAATCGAGACCTCGTCGACTGAGATATTCGCGCCAGGACCTTCCTGGTGTCCGCCAATGGCGTCGCTCCCCCACTACCCGCGCGAACCGAACATGCAAACCAGATACGTAGCGGCCAAGACAGCGTATAGGACTGCTCTGTGTGCAGCGCAATCTCCTGGTCCGCCGGGTGTTCCGTGGACGTATACACCTGCAGACCCAACGCTTTTCTCGGGGAGGACTGCTCCGTATAGTTGATGACGTCCCGGGTGACGGCGTTCGCTACCCGCGACAGCTTCAGAGCACTGTCGACGCCAAAGCCACGAAACAGCAGTGCACCACATTTGTCCAGCGGGGCATCTACGCCACTCACTGGAACTTTGCAGAGAGACTCCATGCCATCGAATGGTGAATTGGCGAGGACCATCGCCGGGAGCGGCGTATCCGCCGCTGGCTTGGAAAGTGCGTCTATTTGAAAAAGTAGCGACTTAGAAAACACGACAGCCCCGCAGAAAATGCCTATTTGTTCCTGGCCATACTTCTAATCTTTGAGCAAGTGGTCCGTCGGTTTGGCGACGACCGCCTTCAGGACGGACTCCATGTTCTCTGACAGCGTCTGGATTTCTGCCGGGTGAAACAGCTGCGATCGGAACCGCAGATCCAGCCGCAATGTACCTCTCATTGTCATGGCATAGGCGACCGTCAGGTCGAAGGGCGCGTGATGACTTTGAATCTCCAGAGCTTCAACATTCACGTCAAACAGCTTTACGGCCCGTGGAGTGACGTTCTGGAGTATGAACATAACCTGGAAGATGGGGTTGGCACCGGGAACCCGTTGAGGCCGAACCGCCTTGACCACAACGTTGAATGGCACCCGCTCATGCTCGAACGCGGCAACGCAGTGCTCTCTAACCCGCTTCAGCAAGTTGGCGAAGGGCTCATCGTCATTCACCTTCTCTCGGAGCGCGAGCTGGTTGACGAATAGACCGAGGGCATCATTGCCAACGCCACCTCCTCTGCCGCCGATATCAGTTCCGATGACGAATTCGCGGAGTCTGGTGACCCGATTTAGCGCTGCGTAGAAGGCCGCCAGAAGCACGACAAACGGGGTTGTCTTCTCCTCCTGCGCCAGGCTTCGTATGCTTGTCAGGACTTCAGACCCGAAGTCGGTCACCAGGACGCCGCCGGCCGTCTCGTAGGTGCCCTGCCGCTTGGCTGCCACGTCAAAGGGATCTCGCGGCAGCGGCTCCTGCAACACGTCGGTCCAGTACATCAGGGATTCAGAACTATCTGGGGTCGTCAGCCACTGCTTTTCCGCCTTGGCAAACTCGAAGAACTTCCGATCCTCCTGACCAGGCTCAATCTTTAAGCCTCGTACAGCCCTCTCATAGTCCGTCTCGACTTCTCTCATCATGATCTGTTGAGACCAGCCGTCACCTGCAATGTGATGCAGGGTGACCAGCAAGCGCCATTCCCTGGCCCCGAGTTTCAGCAGTTCGACGCGAAGCGGCAACTCCTTGTTCAGGTCAAACGGCCGCAAGGCCCGACTTACCGCTTCCCGCTCAAGTTCCGCATCAGGCCGACTGTCATCCTTCGCCCGCTCCGCCCTGGAGACCACGGACTTCGGTGCCGGTTTGACGAATTGCATGGGGCCATCCTCGCCGTCGGCCACACTCAACCGAAGCACCGGATGCCGTTGAACCAATGTTGTAAAAGCAGCATCAAGTGCTGCTGGAACCAATGCGCCAAGGACCTTGAATGCCCAGATCAAATGATAGGATGGCGCGTCCGGCGCCATCTGTTGCATGAACCAGATCCGCGTTTGCGCGCTGGTCAGCGGCAGCGGCCCAAGATCCACCTCTCCCTTGGTCGAATCTTCCGTATCCCCCAGGGAAGCATGCACTTTCCGAGTGAACGCCCCCAATGTCGGTGCGCGAAAGAGGTCCGGCAGCTCCAGCTGCGGACCGATCTTCACCCTGACCCGCTCGAGCATGCCAACCGCAAGCACAGAGTGTCCCCCGAGCTCGAAGAAGTCATCCTTGGAGTTCACGGCATCCAACCGCAGATATTCCTTCCAGATGTCGGCAAGGATAGCTTCCAGGCCGTGGGAAACACTTTCAGCTTCCATCGTCATCTCCAGTTGCCGTTGTAACAACACGCCCCGCAAACTTCTTTCGATACTCTTCCTGCAGGCATCGGGTCACTTCCCGACGATGCACCTTCCCGGACTCCAGTCTCGGCAAGGCGTCGCACCGCATTACGAAAGCCGGCATTGATGTACTTGGGACCATCAAAGCGGCACGATCGAAACCTGCCGACCCGCTCCAATCGGCGACTACCATCATCGCTACCACGTTCTGGCCAAGCCGATTCACGATCGGTGCAACACACACGGCTGAGACGCCCGGCAGGGCGGACGCAACTTGCTCGATCTCGATGGGATAGATGTTCGTCCCGTGAACAACGAATCGATCGTCGCAACGGCCAACGTAAAAGAAGTTACCCTCCTCGTCTCTTCGAAGAATGTCTCCCGTGCATAGCCATTCCCCTTGCATTCGAAAACCACTCGCGGTTCGCAACGCGGCCGGCACTGTCTCATTGCGTACTAGAAGTTCACCAACGGCCGGGCTATCGACGCCATTTTCGTCGACCAGTCGAATCTGCCCGAACATGTGTCTGCCACAACTTCCGGCGGCAACCGACCCATGGCTGAGCGCGTCAAGATCATGGCCAATGCCGACGAGGCATTCCGACAGCCCGTACGCGGACAGGGCCGGAGCACCCAGACAATCCTCGATCTCCACTTGCACTGAGCCATTGCAGGCTTCTCCGGCGTATACGCAAGCCTTCAATGCCTTTGGCGCGCTTTGAGGGCTTCTGCCAATCTCTGTGATCAACGCGCCATACATCGATGGGAGAAGGATCAGCCATGCCAGCTGGCTGTCGTTGATCAGCTTCAGCACCAACGTGGCATCGAAGTGATCAAGGAGCAGCACGTCGACGCCCGCAAGAATGCCCTCGACGGAATAGCCGAATCCGCTGAGATGCGCGAGTGGCAGCGTTGAAAGGATGCACTTCGGCATCGAGGATCCCAGCTGAAGGTAAGGCGCGAATAGCTGATGATTCCGCAAGGCGAACGCGGACAGTTCGGCGTGCGTTCGAGCGATTACCTTCGCCTTTCCCGTCGTTCCGGAGGACAATGTCTCGAGAGCAATGGTTGTGTCGACATCGCCGTCGATGGCCTCAATCCAGCTTGTTGCTCCCCCTTTCTCACAGGCCACGGACTGACGGGCCTTCAAGGCTTCCAGGAGATACATTTCTCTCGGAGCCGATCCCGTCACGGCTTCGCCCATGCCACGCCGCTCAAGTCGGATCAGGTAATCCGCCTGGACTTCCGCAGCCAGCTTCAGAATATCCACGTGCGACTTGCCAGGTTTGATCGGAATTGCGATCGCAGCAGAAGCGATGGTCGCCAATAGGGTTGCCAGCCCAAGCACGGAATTTCCGCAGACCAGAACTATCCGGCTTCCCCTCTTTACTCCTTCCAGCCTCAGCACCTCCACCATTTCGCCTATCTGCGAGAACAGATCCGTCTTGGAAACGCTCGCCGAGACTGCACCATTGGGAAGGAACCTGACATCAGGCCGTCCATGTTCCCAAAGATAGGTAACGAAGTTCATCAGGCACCGCTACTCTTCTACAACCCACCGACATAGCCGACCCAATACATCGAAGCCGTCTTGAGGTCCGGGCAGCGAGACATCTACTGCTGCCGCTCCAACGTCAACGATTCTCTGTGCCCCACGCAGTCCGATCTCATCCCGCAGTCCGGCTTTCAGGTGCGCCGGATATACCGCCACCGTCTGGTTCTTGATGGATATTTTCGCCAACGCCTGTTCCACGCTTTGCAAGACGACGATATTCACGACGCCGCGCGAAAACCTTTCCACGAACTCGACTTTCTCGCCGTCCAATGACAGCAACACGCGGGGACTCATTCCGGACTGGCCGAAGACCACCTGATCGATCGCACCGATCTGCATAGCCTTGATGCACTGTGCAAGCATCGGCCGCAACGGAGAACGGTCACACCGCCGCTCCATTGCGTCGAGCACTGACCTACTGAGCTCTTTACATCGATCCACGCTTCCATGACCTTTCCGAACGATTGTGTAGATCACCCTGGGACTAAAGCACGCCATCTGATCAAGTTCGCAGACATCCAGAGCCAGGAGAGCAGCGAGCCTTGGCAACTCGTCGTCCGAAGTGGCGTCTAAATCCACTATCGCGACTCCCATCTTTGGGCCAAACACGATCACGTCCATATCGGCACCAATTCTCGGGCTGCGCCTCGTTGCGTCATCACCACCCCAGAGCACGAGTTTCTCGATGCACTCTGAGTTGTACAGACCGCCCTCCACTTCCGGGTCCCCACCCTGCCAATAGGCCGCTGACAGATGCTTCACAATCGGGTGCTTTGCGTCGACATCCACCATGGTCTTGATGATTGCAGGCACAGTGAAAAGGTCGTTTCTCGGCAACTTTATGATTGCGTCCGCCCTCACCAGGGCACTTCGTATGATCGTTAGCCCGCCGATAGAAGGAACGTTCCCAGCAATCACATGCAGGCTGCGGCAGCCTACCGCGCGCATCCGCACCGGCTTCTTTGATGGGGCCACTGCCAGCTCGTGCCACTGATTCATCCGGTCATCGATACGCGCGATTCGTATCCACCGCTCCAGCAGGTCTCGACTGAAGAGATCCACGATGTACTTGAACTGATCCGTGAGCATCCTTTCCGACATGTTCGAGTACTGGCGATGGTTTGCGATGGCCGCTTCTATTCTGCTATGCCTGTCGAGAGCCAGCGCGTCTCCTACCTCCGCCAGGAAAGCGACAATCTCTTCCATCGGCAGCGCTTGCAGATCTGCCAGTCCTTCCGGCCTACTGAGCGTAAGCGTACCCAACTCGCCTGCCACATCGACCGCTTCGACGACTGGCTCGCCTGGAAACGTTTTAATTCTCGCGTTCGCGGGCGCGAGTTCACGGCCGCGAATGAGCGTCGGGACGAACAGCGCCTTGGAGAGCCCGGACACCATCGATTCCGCGGGTGTCATGCTAGGTTCCCGGTGCCGTATCAGCGCAACTGATCTTGTCGTCGCCACCTGCGACTGCATCCAGCCTCGCCACATCGAACAGGTATCGGCCAGCGTTACCGCAGTCGCATCTGTCGTTCGTGCCTGAGAGCGTTACGACATCGCCGGTCGTGATTCCGCCCCAATACATACTCGCAAGCAGATCCAGGAAGGCAAACTGCCCACGATTCACCTTGGAAGTGTCAAGTACGGATCCACTTGCCACGTCCATAACGCAGCAGACTACGGAGGACGGCACATGATAGTTACCGAACCTGCACTTCGGAAATGCCGGAATAATTTCGGTCATCGAATAGAACTCAAACACTTGCTCGGTCCCGACGAACTTCTTCACGCTATCCGTGAAGTCCGATGGCAAGGCGCGGGCCTTGGTCCCACCTCCCGTGTGAAGCACGCTTCCGGGACCGAAAACATGGTGAATACCTTTTGAAAGTGCATCCGACGCCACGTCGTAAAGCACTGGCCAGACGCCGAAGATGTAGACGTCCTCGCCCGCAAATTTAGACTTCGCCTGGTCAAAAAACCTGGACATCTGATCTGGATCTGGCAGCGGCGACTTCGAATCTGCTGCACGACTCATCAACAACGCGTCCGCACTTCTCCGCTGCTTCGGATGGAGGTAGATGGCTTCTCGCGCCGGCAAACTCAGCTCCCTGATGGTCTGGACGGCGCGCGTCGCCGCCGTGGCGCCATATTCGAAGGTCGGTTGAATAACGGGCCTTGGTGTGGCGAGTACATCGGCAAGCCCACCACTGAACTTCCTGATTTCTCCGTCGACGTGCTGTGCGCCTGAAAGCCACTCCATTCTTGCCCGCGGCACAAGCGAAAGCTTCCCGCCTGTACCGAAGCTGTGTACCAACCATATGTCCGCCAGGTTTGCGAGAGTGTCTATCCACTCGTCGATCGTCGGTGCCGTCGTCAACTCGTCTTCAGGAAGACGAACTGCGCACAGCTGCTGGAGCCACTGTGTTAGCTGCCTTCGGTTCTCAGGTTTCAGGTAAGACTTTGGATAGCTCTTATAGACCTGTTGCGGGAATAGAACTTTGCTGAGATCGTCGAATGTCTCAATGCTCCTGATTCCTGCAGCTTCTGCGCATCTGTCCAACGCCACGATGTCCTCTCGCAATTTTGCCAGGTGGACGGACGCGTGATTCAACTGGCGCTTGTAATCGGTCTCAGCTTCCATGCGTTTAGTTTCTTGACTGCCACTTCGTGTTAGATCACCGAACTAAATCGAACTCCAACCCCCATCCGCTGTGAGGCAGCTGCCGGTAAGGTAGCTCGCGGCGCTGGAGGCCAGCCAGACGGCCGCTTCAGCGATTTCCTCCGGATTCGCAGCACGACCAAGCAAGGTAAGCTGCGCGATGGATTCCTGAAATTCCCGAGAGCTGTCGCGTCTCGCGGACTCTGTCATGGGTGTGTTTGTAATCCCCGGCGCGAGAACATTGACCCTTATATTGCTCGTCGCCAACTCCGCGGCCGCAACACGCGTTAGCCCAACGATCCCGTGCTTACTCGCCGCATAAGGACCGATGGAAAACTTGGAACCCACCAACCCAAATACCGAAGCTGTGTTCGTGATGGATCCGCCTCCGGATTTCTTCAGTAGAGGAGCTTGGTGCTTCATACACAACCACATTCCCTTGAGATTGGTACTTACGACATCGTCCCATTCTTCTTCCGTCACTTCACAGAGTGGCTTTACGGGACCTGCCACTCCCGCATTATTGAACGCGATGTCCAAGCGTCCATACTCGGTTTCTATCCAGGCGTGCAGCGAACGGACGGACGATTCGTTGCGTACGTCTACGTGACAGTAGCTCGCTGCGCCCCCGGCATTTCGAATTTCTGCCACTAAGGCGCGCCCTTCGTCCTCGCGCCGCCCAGCCAATATCACAGTGGCCTCTAACCCTGCCAGGCGCTTGGCAATCGATGAACCTATGCCTGATGTGCCGCCAACGACAAGAGCCACGCGTCCGCGGAATGTGGAATCTACGTACATTCACCAACGCCCCTTGTGGCGAGTGGGATTACCCGCCAATGTGTTCGGAAGTTGCTTCCTACTGGAGATTCCTTCCAGAACGAGTTCCGCAAGTTCGTCTGCGCAGGTGTGAACAGCAAAGTGGCCTCCGTGGTTCAGTATCCGCAGTTGAACTTCCGGATTCTCCCTGGCGATCGCTCTCGCATTGGAGAGGCTGACTAGTTGATCGTCGCTGGAATGAATCACCGACACCGGAACGTTGCGAGCCAGTTCCCGTAGGGTCTCTCGATACCCGGTTTCAGCACCTTTTTTGGTGGCGGTACCGGTTGGCGTGCATGCCAGCAAGATACTCCTGGCATATCGCGTCGCCCTGGCCTCACTTTGCCAAAGCATACCGGTCAGCCGCTTCAGTGTGGCCTCCGCGACCGTGGTTTCGGGGAGCAGGTCCTGACCATCTCGAAGCTGCCGGTAAATCCGGCTGCGCTCTTCGGCTCCGAAAAGCGCCATTCTTAACACCTTCTCGATGAAGCCACTTTGGAAAGCCGTACGTTCTGGATCCGAGCTCAAAAGGCTTGGTGGCGCAATGAATGTGGCCGAGGCAATCGACTGCGGCCTGTCAGCTATGTACTGCAGCCCTGTAAGAGCACCCGAACACCACGTTACTAAATGAGTGGGCCGATCATCGAGAGACTCGAGTACCGACCGCAGCTGATCGGCATGATCCCGGACCGATGGGACTGGATCGTCCGGCCCGCAATCCATAAAAGTCGCGCGTACGGGATCCCAGGCAAGTACGCTGAATTTGTCACTCAAGACCACGTACAAGGGACTGACAAGCAAGAACGGGCTTTCCGGCGGACTGATAAGGAGGATCGTTGGTCCATCCGCGCGCTCGCTGCGGTACGTGATCACCTCGCTCGCGTCGCGCCCACTATGCCGAATTTCGATATCAGAGAGCGGCTCAGACAGATTTTTGAAGGCCGCCCAATACGCGGGAACCTCGCGCGCGCGTACGTTCACGCGTAACCCCTGTTATGCGGCAGTTCTCCACATCTGAGCCAGCTTGCGCATTGTTTACCTAGCTCTGCCTCGGCTTTGGCGTCGAATTCCTGGAGCGCCTCCGCATCCAGCCGAGATCTTCCCTGCCCGGTAGTTCCACTCGAAAAGAACGCCGACGGGTTCTTGAACACACCGACCTCACCGCTGACCAATCTGCCGGTATAGCGTTTCATGTATTCGAAGTCGCTAACTGAAAGCACACGCTGCAGTCGTTCTTCGTCGATACCCAGATTCAGGAACTCGGAAATTCGGCGAACACTGTGTTCCGGTTCCTTTTTCAGTTCATTGAAATGCACCAGCAAAACATTCGATTGCTGCCGCAATTTCCACCATGAACGGACATTGCCCCAGAACGGCCAGAACGGATAGCCGTCCTCGTGCAACCACCTCCGGTAGCATTCTTCGAAGGATGCCGGCGCTTCCGAAGGCACTGGACCGAATTTTCCTCGATGCTCACGAAGCATTTCGTACCAATCCGGGGAAAGGTTTGCCAAGTGCCTGTACAGGCTCCACGCCACGTCGGGGCCGTCACGCGCGACATAGATGTACTTAACGTCATCATGCTGCGGTAGCGCATCGGCAGGCAGATGTGTCTTCAGGATGCGTCTATGCATCTGCGCTTCCAGCCGCGCCAACATCATCTCCTTGGATCTGAGTGCGAACTCTACCCACACAGACGTGTCATCGAGCTTGAGATCCGGCGACATCCCCCTCAGCACGAGCGCAAGAGCGATCTGTTGCACCCATGTACAGCCCGATTTGGCCCAACTCGCAATGACCACATCGTCATCACGAAATACAAAGCCATCCCAGTACGTGGAGTCGATGTGGGCATTTACTACCCTGGAGCTGCAACGTGTCACGACTTTGACCCGGCGATCGATGCGCCGTCCTCATGCTCGAAATTCACTGACGCGCGTTGTCACGTCGATCATCAGATCGGCCGACCGGCGAGTGAAGCTCGCGAATGAGTCTGACCTCGACCTCGACTGGTCTCGGCTGCTCATGCCGAAAGCGCTCGAAGCTTGCCAGACCGTAGATCTGACGAGCCGTCACATCGGGAATCGCTTGCGCGCTGTCATGGAGACGGAGATCCAATGACATGCGTGCATTGGTCTCTCCGATGTGACGACATACATCTGATGATGCAGACGCTGTCACCGTCAGCATGCATGCCAATGCGTCGTTCAATGCCATCCCTGTCTCCATTCGCTACCTAATGTCCGGATCGCCCGACATAGCCAGTGACGGAACTTTTGCCGTCACAGCGGAAACTGCATGAGGGCCGAATAGTCGCCGTTAGTCCTGAGGCTGTCAACACAGTTTCGTAAGACGCTCCGTGCCGTATCTGTTCTTTGACAACCACACGTGTGGACAACGAAGCAGGACTTTAGCAAAGTACACTTTCAACTCTAACAACAGGGATGTGCCGATGAAGTTTTCAATGTTCTTTGAAATGCAGATGGCCAACCCGACACGGGAGAAGGAGAGGCAGGTGTTCCGGGACTGCGTCGAACAAGCAGTGCTTGCCGACGAACTTGGTTATCACTGTGTTTGGGCGGTTGAACATCATGGATTGTTGGAGTACGCCCATTGTTCCGCGCCGGAGATTTTCCTGTCTTACGTTGCGGCAAAAACGCACCGAATAAGACTGGGTCACGGGTGTACGCTGTTGCCACACCGGTACAATCATCCGATCAGGATCGCAGAGCGAATTGCGACTTTGGATATCTTGTCGGGCGGTCGGGTGAATTGGGGTTCGGCAAAATCGGTAACTTCTGTGGAGCAGGGTGCTTTTCAGATTGCACGCGGCGAAGTGCGAGAACAATGGCTGGAAGCGCTGAAAATGATTCCAGAAATGTGGCGCTCGGAGATCTACAGCTATAGTGGCCGCTTCTTCGAGATTCCTCCTACTCCGATCATTCCAAAGCCCATCCAGCAACCACACCCGCCGATATTCTCTGCGTGCTCCAAGCCGGAGCAGGCCGCTGAACTGGGACGCATGGGGATCGGCGCACTCAACCTTGCGATGTATCACGATGAACTACTGGCTGACCGAGTTCGCGGATATAGAGAGGCCATTTCCACCTGCACTCCGATTGGCAGCCAGATCACCAATCACTTCGCCTGCAATCCCGCCGCCCTGGTGCTGAAAAACGACTTCAAAGCCTGCCGGTACGGTCTGCGTGGAGCGCGGTTTTTCCTGCAGGCCATGGTGTACTACAACTCGGCCGAGCGGCGCATCGGCCCCACAGACGCAGTTCAGGACTTTCCGAGCGCGGAAGAGATTGAAGAGTTCCGATCACGGCGCAATACACCTAACTCTCAACTCTCAACAATCATTGGGGATCCGTCGGTAGCTCGCGAAACGATTGCGCGCTTCCAGCAAGTCGGCGTCGATGAGCTGATTCTGGTAATGCAAAATGGCACCACTCCGCACGAACTTGTCATGGAATCAATCAGGACCATTGCGGACGAAGTAATGCCATATTTCACGCACTAATTCCGCACCCCAGCTTTCGGTCTTCGGACTGCGGCTACCGCACCATCGGCAATTCCCACTGCGGCCGACCGCCAGTCTTCGGCAACCACGGTTGGTAACATGAGACTTGGCGAGTATCAGCGACGGCGACTTCGAGAGTTCAGCTTCCATAGATCGCACATGGATACTGCCTATGTCTTTGATCTGGTGTAACTGATCGGCTAAAGCATCAGCTCTTTGCTCAGAAACAACTGCTCCGCACTTTTTCCCTGTTGCCTGCACACGGATAGGAACTTCGCCACCTCTCGCAGCTGGATGCTTTCTGGTGTGTACTCAAGCCCCATCAGGTATCGGAGCCATGGCTCCTGACCCATCGCGTATACAAATATGTTATTCACCTCAAACTTCGACAGCACTGCGACAGCCCTTTCGCAATCCATTCCGGAAAGCCTTCGAGACTCGTCGTCCTTCCTGGGCAATGGACGAGAAGTCGTGGGTCCATAGAGCCACGATAGCGGCGCCCCGTGGCACTCCATGCCCAAGAACAGTGCATCCAGATTCGCCCCGACCAAATCCGCAATTCGGCCATACAGCGCGGAATCTCGACCGTCAGAATCCACAAGAAATCCGATGCGACGCCCGAGCATCTCGATCAGCAAACCTTGCCGGGAGAAACATTCGAGGTCGACATGCTCTCCGGAGAAAGGGAGGCTAACGACTCGGCCACCTGGAATATCTACGACGTCCAATGGCTCCAGAGAGCGCACTTTCCTGAATCCAGCCTGCCTCAACATCAACTCCAACGAAGGATCGACCAAGCTTCCGGAGTTGTTGCGAGGTACCCAGACTTCGTCCACTCGATGGCGGACCTGGAGTAGCCATTCAATTGCGCAGTGGTCCTGATGACCATGCGTGATGATCACGCAGTCAATGCGATCGGGAAGGTCCGCGATCGTCAGGCTGTTGCCGGCGGCGCGATCCGTCGCAAATACCGGGTCTATGAGAAGAGAGAATTCTCGTGTTTGCATCAGCACGCATGCATGCCCGAAGTATCTCACCCGCACGCCCTCGCCTGAAAACTCGCGTTGATCGCTCGAAGGACCACTTTCCGTAAAAAGCTCGAACAATCGCTCTCGCTGCTGCTCGTCCATCTTGAGAGCTTCCGCAAGCTCATTTGGGGATGTCGGCTTCGTTCTCGCCGCGGCGATCTGATCCACCAACTCACTTGCGAAGGCAAGCTCAACTCTTGGATTTTCCCTGCACTTGAGACGCGGCGTGTTCATGAAGAATGCGCGGTCCTTGCTTTCGCAAATAGACAGCTCAATTGCTTCACCGCCCGTACGTGGAGGATTTGCATAGAGAATTCGTTCGTGCAGTCGCAGTCTTGCATGATGGTTCGCGTCATAGACGAACTCAACGAGCCCTGCCAACTCTGGAGGCAATTCGGCGTAGCTTTTGGACAGGCTATGGCCCGATTCCTTCGCAACTCGTTGACATGCCGCCGCCAGAATCTCGGCGAATCTGATCTCGCGCTCAAAGGTGCTACAGATGCCGAACAAGTGCTTACGAACGTCAGCCTCCTGTTCACGCCGCAGCTGAACAAACGGACCACCAAACAGCTTTGGATTTGCGGCGGCGTTTGCATGGACGTCCGGGTGTTCCAAGAAGGATTCAAGCAGCGGTATCTGCCTGTATTTGAGATTCAGCGCACTCTGCGCCGGTGCGAGCAAATGAAGCCACGCATACCAGCCTCTTATCAGAGGCTCGAACACGACATTTGATTTGAGGAATGCATTCGCAACCACTTGATTTTCCCAGCCCCCCGTACGGCCACGTCAGTGCAACTAAGCACAGATGAGACCCATCTGAAATACAGGCGCCGCGGCCCCGCAACACCCATCGCCAGGCCGAGTAGAATGCGCTGCCGCGGCGGACGAACTGCTCACTCCAACGGAGAGGAGAAGTTTGCCGACGTCCTGCCGATCATCAGACACTAGCCATAACTTCCTTGCATCGTCGTTGCTAACCGGCAAACGGCTAGCACTTGAAGAAGCCAAGGTGTAGGTTCGAACGACCATTGGACAGCGTCTGCTTGTGGACTTGACCATAGAATTTGCGAAATCGCAATACGTGTGGCCTGCGGACTATTGGCACAGACTTTCGTGGCCGTCCATGGAATGTACCTGGCACACCCCTGCTTCATCGTGACTGAGACTCACGGATTGACCGACGAGCGCGAGCCTACTCGCCAAGGCGTAGCGGATCTGCGGGTTAGTAGTGCAACGCTGCGACTCGATCGCTCTCTCCTTCCCAGGCGTCGCCATCGCTCCGCCGCCGCCTCGCGATAGGTCAGGATCGAGCACCATTGTGCAGCCATCACCAGCTCTGCCGGTGTGAGACGCTATTTCGATCGGCGTATGGCTTTTCGCTGTTGGTTTGAGAGCAAGCGGGTGAACACGTCCCGAATCTCTTCTGTCACCGCGATCCGCATCTAACGCAGTTTGTTAAGGGAGGAGTTCTCGTGAACCGCTCGATGAATGCGTTCCGCTACCGCTGGCCAGGCTGGATGTCATCGCTCCAGATGCTGCTATCAGTCAATGTCTCTAGTGCACCGCAGCATCTCCCTGCATTGGCCCAGGTCCGTCCCATATCTCATTGATTTTTAAGCTCCATGTTGCCCTTCCATTGCCGACCCCATCCCGCTGACGATCCATGCGGCCGGCCGGCGCGAAGGTTCCGTCGCGCGGCCACGGCCCTAGTCGTCATCGGCTAACGTCGCGGAAGGAGGCATCGAGGCTCGCGAGCGCCGAGGGGTATCGCATTCCGTGCTTACAAGTTCGACGGCAACTTCAGTACGCGGTGCCAGAGGTGTATGGCCGCTCGCTCATCGGTTTTGGCTGTTGCATTCCCGCTCCGTTCAACATTAATGTTGGAGCAAGGGAGCGCGGGCATGTACAGCAAACAATCCGCGTCGGTGCTGAACGAGGGTTCTTTTGGCTCGTGGTCACGCCAAGAACCCCCTACTCAAAGGACACTGAGTACATGTTCGAAAGAACCTTTCGCCCGTTGTCGTTGCTTGCCATCTTTCTCACTGCATGCTCTGGCAATGCCACCGATGGTCAAGCGCGTCGTTCCGGTAAGCCCCCCTTAAACGAGGTGACAGTACTGCTTGATGCCGGCTATGCGGGGTCGTGGCCCGCTGGGCTGGACCCCGCAACAAGTCCTACTGGGCGCGCCAATCTGAGCATTATGAATGCCATTTTTGGCGGCCTGTTTCAGCTGACAGCGAATGCGGACGGTAGCAATCCACGAATCGTGGGCGTCCTCGCCAGCGGATTCGAGATCACGAACGGCGGGAAGACGTTGATTGTTCGGCTTAGAGACGGCGTGCTGTTCTCCGATGGCACGCCCCTCGACGCGGAGGCTGTCCGTTACAACATCGAGCGGAACTTGGCGACCCCTTGTTCCTGCGCACCTACCGCTTGGCCGTGGGCGGACAAGAATCGCACCGTGATTTCCGACGAGCATACGATCGCCCTCAATTTCAGCCGACCGTTTGGCGCCGTGATCAACGCTTTCCCGGTTTCCAACATCAATTGGATCGCGTCTCCCACGGCTCTCGAGCGTATGGGCGAGGATCAATTCAAGCTGGCGCCCGTCGGCGCTGGTCCTTTCCGTGTTGTAGGCGACCAGTTAAGTGCTGTTCTGACGCTGGAGCGCAATCCGAAGTATTGGCAGGAAGGGCGGCCATACCTCGACAAACTCGTCTTCAGATCCATCGGCAGTGAACAAGCCGGTGTGCAAGCACTGCTTTCTGGTGATGCCCAACTGTACGAGGGGATGACTTCAACCTCACTGATGGATTTGGCTGCAAGTAGGAACGACATCGTTGTAACGCAGCAACCGCCCACCTCGACGTATGTCATCCAATTGAACACCCTTCGGCCGCCATTCGATGATGAACGCGCCAGAAGTGCCCTCTACTATGCGACCGATGTCGATGCCATCGTTCACGGCATTTTTTCGGATCGATATCCCAGAAGTCAGTCGTTCACAGCTCCGGGTGGGCTGTTTCACGAGGGAAGCGTGCCAGGCTATCGCGAATTTGACCTCGAACGCGCGCGGGCTATCGTGCAAGAGCTAGGCGGCATAAAAGTTACGCTAAATACGATACGCACGTTTGATGGTGAACGGATCGCAACAGCACTCCAGAGCCAGTGGAAGGAGGCCGGGATCGAAGTCACGACTCAGGCGCACGAACTGGGGAACGTCATTCAGACCTTCCGAGGCGGGACTTGGCAGGCCTTTCTGCAAACTGCCGGCTCGTACGACCCCGAGGCAGGCCCTGGGGTCAGCTTTCGATTTCGGTCCGATGGAATCTACACGGGAGTTCATGACGAAAAGCTTGACGCGATACTGGTTGAAGCCGCAGCGAGTCATGACGACCAAATGCGGTTCCAACTCTACCAATCCGCAGGCAAGCTGATCAGCGATAAGGCGTATGCGCCTTTTCTGTTTGCCGCCAATCGCGCCCAGGTGGCTACTCGCGATCTATCTGGCCCCGGGTTGACCACCAAGATTCCACCAATCATGGTCAATACCGCCATTCTCTGGACCGACGTCAAGCGAAATCTGGAGTGATCTACTCTAAGAGTGGGTTGTGGACCGACGCCGCCGCGCTTTCATCCCCCAGATTGGAGCTTTGCCGCGCCATCTTGCGGCGCCTAGTGATTGTTGGCACCGTTTTGATTGGCGTATCTGCATTGACATTCTTTGTCCTCGGAATACTTCCGGGAAATGCGGCGCAGACTCTTTTTGGCCAAGACGCGACACCTGAACAACTGGCGCGCATCGAGGCGGAACTCAACCTCGACCGGCCAATCCTAGAGCGCTACAACCTGTGGGCCGTGGAGGCCCTCCATGGCAATCTTGGACATTCGCTGGCGAGCCATCAAAGCGCAACGAAGCTATTGGCCGACCGCCTTCCTGTCACGATTGAGCTGGTAGTACTTGCTTTGCTTCTTTCTCTGATATTGGCGGTCCCTGCTGCGCTCGTCGCGTCACGATGGCCTGCACGCTTTATCGATCGAAGTGTCGCTGCCATCAATATCACAACCCTCTCGATTCCCAGCTATGTGTTCGCTCTGATCCTCGTACTCATGTTTTCAGTACATCTACGCCTGCTCCCAGCCATTGGATTCGTCCCTCTGCGTGAGAGTGTGGTGCGAAATCTAGAGTCGATGACTTTGCCGGCTCTCGCGATAGCGCTTCCGCTATTCGGCCTATACACCCGCTTTCTCCGTGGAGATCTGCTCGAGCAACTTCTGCATCACGATTACATCGTTGCGGCGAAGGCCAAAGGCATTGGATCCCTACGAATCCTTGTTCGCCACGCCTTGCCAAACTCTATCTCCGGTCTCCTCACTGTCATTGGGGTTAATTTCGGGGCGCTGATCGGCGGAACCGTGATCATTGAGCAGATCTTTGCTCTGCCCGGCATCGGCAAGTTGCTGCTCGAAAGCGTGCACGCCAGAGATGTCCCGATCGTACAAGCGATAGTGGTCACGCTCGCGGCGATCAGCACCGGTGTCAACCTGGCCATCGACGCCCTTTACGGAACCATCGACCCACGGACGAGGAACGCCAGTTTCTGATTCCAATCTCCAAATGACCGCGTCGTCTCGCCCGAAAGCACGCGGTCGTTTTCGATGGCCGCAAGGGTTTGGCGTCAGTTCGGCAGCCTTGACGCTCCTTGCGATTGTCATCGCATGCTTCCTTTGGCCTGAAGTGCACTCAATGCACATGCCCGTGGGCGGAAATGTCCGGGACGCAAACCTTCCGTTACTCTCGAGCGATCACCTGCTTGGCACGGACATGGATGGAAATGATGTCCTGTCTCGATTGCTTTATGGCGGCCGACAATCCCTCCTGGTTGCCTTCGGCGTTAACCTGTTGGGTCTATTGATCGGCGGCACCCTTGGAGCCGTGGCCGCCTACTTTCGCGGCTTTGTCGATACCGCCATCATGAGAACGATCGATATCATCATCGCCTTTCCGCCGCTGATTCTGGCCATTGCCATCTCCCAGGCATTCACACCAAGCACTGGGACTCTCGTTCTGGCACTACTGTGCTACAGCATCCCAGCTTTTGCACGAGTCTCGCGCGCCTCGACCTTGCGTCTCTGCGCGCTTCCCTTCATGACTGCAGCGCGCCTTTCCGCCACATCTCACAACGGCATCCTGAGGAAGCACATTGCTCCAAACGTTCTGCCGCAGCTGGCTTCCTACGCCCTTCTCGGTGTGGGGGTTGTCGTGGTGCTTGAGGGCGCGATGAGCTTCCTGGGCCTTGGAACTCCTCCGCCGAATCCCAGTTGGGGCGGCATGATCTTTCACGGCCAATCAGCGATGTTGACTCGTCCGCATCTCTTGATCGTGCCCAGCGTGATGCTGTCCGTCACGGTGCTTTGCTTCAATCTGATCGGCGAGGCACTACGCGAGCGGCTGGATGCCAAATGATAGACTTGCTTCGCCAACCCTCCCAGTCCGCTCCACCATCGCGTCAAGCCATCGGTGCTCCTGTACTGCAGGTATCCAACCTGAAGGTTGCTTTCGACCGCAACGGTCGCGTTGAGACGGCGGTAGAGGCACTGAACTTCGATCTTTGCGCCGGCTCCACGCTTGCTATCGTCGGCGAATCCGGATCCGGCAAGTCCGTTTCGTGTCGCGCCGCCATGGGACTACTCCCCGCAAATGCAATCGTAAGCGGCTCCATCCGCATCATGGGTGAAGAGTTCCTGACGTTGAGGGAGCGGGAACGCCAGTTGCGCCGTGGCCGGGATATCGCCATGGTGTTTCAGAATGCCGAGCGCGCCCTCAATCCCGTCATTCCCATCGGATCTCAGGTCGCGGAGTCGGTTGGAGCACATTCGCGCATGACGCGAGCGGCCGCGCGCCGTCGGGCTGAGGAATTGCTTCAGTTGCTGGGGCTTCAGACTCGGCGGTCTCTATATTCCGCATACCCGCACGAGCTTTCGGGTGGGATGCGACAGCGAGTGATGATCGCTATTGCCATCGCCCAGCAGCCCAAGATTCTCATTGCAGATGAACCCACTAGTTCGCTAGATGCCGTCACCCAGATTCAGACTATCGATCTCCTGCTGGATTTGCAGAAGCAGTTCGATATGGCCTTGCTCCTGGTCAGCCACGACTTGAAACTGGTGGCTCAATGCACCGACTCCGTTCTCGTCATGCGTCGCGGTCAGATGATTGAGCACGGACCCAGCGCCGACGTCCTGGAGCGACCGCGCACCGACTACGCCCGGTCTCTGGTCACTGCCGCCAATGATCTCTGCGCCTATCTCCAGGACTCCAAAGCCAGCGAGGCCAACGAAGCCCCGCTTCTGGTTGCGAAGGGCGTCTCTCACGATTTCGTTACCCGGGTCACTGCCGGCTCAAAGAGGGGTCTGGTTCGCGCGCTTTCCAATGTTTCTTTCGAGCTCAAGCGTGCAGAAACGCTCGCAATCGTTGGCGAAACCGGTTCCGGAAAGTCCACTCTGGCTCGCGCACTACTCCAGTTGCCAGCGCCCATGTCGGGTTCAATAGTGTTCCGCGGACACATACTGTCTGATCTGAAGGGGCGCCGCCTGAAGGAGCAATGGCGTCACATGCAAATGGTCTTTCAGGACCCATTTAGCTCGCTCAACCCGAAATGGAAGGTTTTTGACGCCATCGAGGAACCGATGATTGGCCATCGGTGCGTAGAGTCGTCCCTCCGGCGGGCCAGGGCCGAGGAGTTGCTTCACCTTGTTGGACTGCCCGTTTCGCTTGGCGATCGCCTACCAACAGAGCTCTCCGGCGGACAGTGCCAACGTGTTGCTATCGCGCGTGCATTGGCAACGAGGCCTTCCTTGGTGATATGCGACGAGGCCATGTCATCGCTGGATGCGATTACGCAACATCACACTGCTGAACTGATTCAGAAGTTACGGACGCAAACAGGTACAGCATGGTTGTTCATATCGCACGATCTGCGCATGGTGGCGAGGATCAGCGACCGCACTGCTGTCATGCACCTTGGACAGATCTGCGAGATCGGCCCAACCCGCGCAGTGTACCTGGAACCTCGGCATCCCTACTCGTCTGCCTTGCTGGAGTCCATCGCTGTTACGCGGGAACCTGGCTTGAAGCGATCACCACGCACCTCAGGGCCGGAGCCTCATGGCCCGGCGGCTGCACCGGCCGCCTGCCGCTTCAGCCCGCACTGCGACCGCGCCGAGGAGCGATGCAGGACGGAAGCGCCTCCGTTGAAATGCATTGGTGACGGTCATTTCGTGGCCTGTTATTTTCCCTTAAATGGCTCCGAGGTTTCTTGAGGGCCTGTCTCACGTGGGCGGGCGTGATCGTTTCGGGTTCCATGCTTGGCATTCCACAGGGTGCATGTCCACGGGTAGGGTTCGTACATTGTGAATCGAGTGACTACGTCGAAATCTTTGAGGTACCCGTGTTCACCATGATTTGCTGATAGTGTCATAGTGACGCGGGAACGACGCTGACCGTCGGGTCATAGCAACTCTCGACGGGTAAGTTCTGAGTTGTCGTTGCCGTCTTCTCTCGGAGGTCTTTCGCATTGGATGCAATTCAGGGCAAGGTGGCCTTCGTGACTGGTGCTGGAAGTGGCATCGGTCTCGGGATAACTCGAGCCTTCGTTGCGGCCGGTATCAGAGTCGTGCTGGCGGATCTTCGGCAGGACCGCCTCAGCCAGGCATTGGCAGCGTTTCAGGCCTCCGGCCATGGTGATAGCGTGCATGGTGTGCAAGTGGACGTCTCTGATCTTGCGGCCATGGAAGCTGCAGCCATGAATGCGCTGCACCGCTTTGGACGCATCCACATACTTGTCAACAACGCGGGTATCGGCATTGAGGGACCGCTCTCCGAGGCCACAGCCGCAGACTGGGGCATCGGGATGGGCGTGAACTTTGGGGGCGTGGTGAATGGTCTCCAGGCCTTCCTGCCGCTCCTGCGGTCGCATGGTGAGAGCAGCCATATCGTAAACACGGCCTCTCTGGCGGCCTTCGTTGCAATGCCGCCGCACCTTGCCATTTACGCCGCATCGAAAGCTGCTGTAGTAGCTCTCTCGGAGGCGTTAAGAGTTGAACTGGCCCCTTTGGGTATCGGGGTTTCGGCGCTCTGCCCGGGGCCGGTCAAATCGAACATCCACGAAACTCTGATGAATCTCCCAGAAGGCACATCGCTGAGCCCGACCTTCCGAGACGCCTGTGGTCGACTTGCCCATCGTGCCGTCTCGTCGTTGTGGATGGATCCCGATCAGGTTGGCTCCCTTGTGATAGATGCGATCATCAGGAATGCGCCGTACATCATTACTCATGGAGAATGGAGGGAAGCGATCGAGGGCCGCCACAAGGCCATTCTCGCGGCGCTGCCGCCAGCGCAGAACCCAGAACTCCTCAACTCAATGAGAAACAAATAGCCTGGTCTCAGCCATCCACCAGCACACCGCGCACACCTACGGCGATTTCCATGCTCCATGAACAGCACCCCCCTGCGAATGAGGGTACAGTCTTCATCACGGGTTCTGGCTCCGGCATAGGCCTGGAGTTCGCTCGGCAATACGCAATGCGCGGTTGGACCGTTATCGCCACGCACCGCTCTGATGCAAGACCCGCCGCTCTCGCGGCGCTTCAAGACAGATTTCCCGCGATTGTGCGCGTGGAGTCTCTGGACGTTACGAACTGCGAGAAGCTGAGCGCGGTGCGAAAGGTTCTGGAAGGCGTACCGATCGACGTGCTACTGAACAATGCCGCGGTGATTCGTACGGAGCCGCTTATCCCCCGAGACGGAAATAGAAATCAAAAACTGGGCACGCTTGACTACAGACTGGGAATGACCTTCATGGACGCCAACGTTCTCGGGCCGCTGCGCGTGGTGGAGGCGTTGGCCGACAATGTCAAAGCGAGCCGTCAGAAGAAGATCGTGACGATGAGCTCAGCCGCGGGAATGGTTTCGGGACCCTTACCGGCGTCCGGCGATCACTATTGGTATCGCAGCAGTAAAGCTGCATTGAACAGCGTGATGAAGCTCGTTGCAGCAGACCTGCGATCCTCGGGCGTTACAGTTGTATTTCTGCATCCCGGCGGCGTCGCTGTCGAGAGCTTTGCGGGCCAAGACGTCCCCGGCCTGCAGGCTCCAGCGGTGGTAATCCCGAAGCTGATGAAGGTCATTGATGGGCTATCGATTGAAGACACGGGACGGTTTCTTACCAATGATGGAAACGATCAGCCTTGGTAGGGCAATGATTGGAAGGCGCCAAAAGCACCTCGCTGTGGCGTTGTGCCAATACCTGCACCGTAGGACATCAATTAACAAGGAGGAATCCCTTGCATACGTCAAGACAGTTGCTAGCGAATCTCGAAGCCGGGGAGAAGATGAGTTGCTGCCAGATTGCGCTAAGCACCACAGACCTTGGTCGTTCGTGTTGGTGGTACAGAGACGCCTTGGGCTTCCGGCTCGCGGGTGGACGCCGGCAGCGCGAGGGTGAAGACTGGGCGTCCGTGCCCGGCTTGCCGGAGGCGTCCTTTGGCGTCTGGTGTCTTGTCGGATCCCGCCAGTTCTTTCAGTTGGAGATGTTCGAGTTTCTTCGCCCACGCCCGCGTCCTCTGCCGGTGGATCACGGTCCGCAAGACTTTGGGTATTCAAGTTTCGGAATTCATGTCCAGGACTTGGACCGGGTGCTCGACAGAATCGCCCGCACCGGTGGATCCCCGCTTACGGAACCTGTCGGTAAGGTTGGGTCGCGACGCGTTTTCTTGCGCGATCCTGACGGTGTGCTGCTGGAATTGATGGAAGATTTCGCAGTCGAGAGCCAGACCTCAAGTTATGACTCGAAGCTCGGTCCGTCCGTCGAGTTCCTATCGATAACTGTGCGGAGCCTTGAGCGGGTCAGAGAGTTTTGGGTACATCTCCTGGGTTTTGAAGAAATGAGCGGCGCCAGAATTCATGATCATTCTCACGGTCGACTCCTTGGCGTGAAGCCCGCAGTGAAGGAAACCCTAGTGTTGCGCGCCGGACCGGTAGTTCTTGAGTTTGTGCAATATGCACAGGATGTGTGCCGACCGCGACCTGCAGGCTATCTGATCAGTGACATCGGATTGTTGAACCTCGCGCTTGGAACACTTGATCGAAAGGTATTTGAAATGACCTACGAGCTTCTTTCCAAAAACGGCTTTGGTGGTCACCAGAAACCTTGGTGCGTTCCCGGCGTTGCAAGCGTTGTATACGTTCAAGATCCTCAGGGGTTGAGCGTTGAACTTCTGCATGTGGAGCCAGCAGCCCTGGCCAGAATGGGATTTATTGGTGATCTCAGCAGCGTCGCCCCGTAACAACCGGTTACCCGGCATGTGTCTCTCGGCCGGTATGTCGTGGATGACCTATACGCCGTAGACACTCATGTCGCCGCCATGAACTGTCTTGACGCTCCTCTCGCCTGTTAACCGGCATGCAATTCTGACCAGGCAAGGGGTGTAACCGGCGTCCATAATTGACCACCCCCTAACCTGTAAGTCCTTCGAGGATTTGGCGGGGAGAACACGGGTGTTGTGCATGGAGCGATTGGTAAGATCCGGCGCCGGCGGCTGGTGCAGGGACTCGATCAGCGCAATAGCACGGGATTTGGGTCTGGCGCGCAACACCGTCGAGCGTGCGCTGCGGCATGAGGGAGATGGCCACTATAGTTCGCGAGGGACAAGTCTCTTGACCACTTTTGCGCCACGACCCGCAGATGCATCAGAACCGGATCCGGCGGAATCACGGCCTTGGCAGCTGCCCGGCGGGACTTCGTCGCATCACTACCCTTTCCCGCCAGTCGGGCTATAGTCAGTAGGAGAACAGGGAGAAGTTCAAATGCGCGTCTCAATGAATGCTCATTGGGTCAGGTTGCCCTCATGGGCAGGCCGGTTGGCCTCTCCCTTGGTAATAGCAGCTGCCGGACTGGTTCTCACGGGACCGTCCCTCGCCGCCGGCCTAACCGCACACTCCATTGTTGGCACGGTCAAGTTTCAGCGTCCCGGCGTTGACGGAAACCCCAGCTTTCTGGACCGCATCGCCTCTCTCCTGATGAACAAGCCCAGACCTGTCCAAGATAGCGCCACGCTGCAGGACAAGGACGGCTTGATCAGTGAGGACCAGAACTCAGAGATACAACTCGTCTGCGCCAATGGCGCCACGCTTATGCTCAGCGGCAAATTCGATGCCTATCTGCGTCTGGGGAGCGATCAGCAGGGTTGCACTGTCTACATCCGGCAAGGCACGGCCGTGGCCACCACCGCGCCCTCCGCCGGCGCGGGTCCCACCATCCCCACCGTCATTCAGTACGGTGATGTGACGCTGGGCGCCATCAGTACGCAGTTTGGTGCCACGGTTACCTCATCGCTCGGTGCCCACGATGTCAAAGCTGATGCGTTCGTGGTCGAAGGCGAGGTGCGCGTGGAGCGGACGGCTAATGCCGCTGCGCCGGTAGTCCTGAAAGGGGGCCAACAACTACAAGCTGCCACTGCAGCAGTTGTTCCGATCCCCGAGGAGCGTTACTCCGCGCTCGCCACCAGTTATGCCCGGCTCGACGCAAAACAGCTTCCGGAAGCCCAGCGAGCTGAAGCGCAGGAGCAGCTGCGAGGAGCGTATCTCGCGACCCTGAAGGCACCCCACGATCTGGCGGCTCAGGGACGATTGGCACAGGTATATCAGGTGCGCCAGGTCCAGGTCTCGCCGGTGGCCCGCTACAAGACAAGAGAATTTACAGTTAATGCAGCGGCGACTCAGCATCAGGAATCTGTTCAGGTCGCTACGGGAAATCCCGCCGCGGAATTGAAGCCGGCGAAACCTGCGCAGCAGTATCAACTGAACGAGGCGACGAGCGTCGCCAAGTAACCAAGCGCGCCACTACGCATGGCTCAGGAAGGCTCGGATCGCTTCTTCAAGTATCGCGAGGAGATCATCAGGGCTTTGATCCTGACGGTCCCGCTGGGCATCCTTGTTAGCCAGCTCAACCGCCTCAAGGACAGCGCGCTCGACACCCCCTGGGTAGTGCTGTGGATTGGCGTCCCGCTCATCCTTCTGATCTTTGTCCTGCGCGCATTTCTAAAGCGTGATCACACACCGCTGCGCCACTGGCGCTGGACTGCGCTGCTGGTGGCATTCAGCGGTCTGTTTGCCGTCCTGGCCTCCACCGACGCCTTGCGCTGGAGCACGCTGGCCCAGGCGGACGCAAAGATCGGTGGGCGGGACTGGATGCTGCCCCTGAGGGTCGCGGACTGGCATTACTGGTTCGCGCGCCGTTCTGCGTCACCGGATGTACTTCGCGTCCTGCTGCTCGACCAGCCCGCCGAGAACCCTGTTGAGACCCTCCGCCAGCAACAGACAGAGCTGATCGAGCTGGCATCGGGGTTTCCCAAGGAAGATGCGCCGCTGGGCATGGCCTTCGACGTCTTCTACGTGGCAACGAGCCCGGCCGACACCGCGCTGTGCGCTGCCATCGATGGCGCTCAATTCCAGGTGTTCTCCGGGTATACAGCTCATCGGGATCAGGGCGAACTGCTGAAGTACCCCGAGAAGCCACCACTCCCCTGTCAGAAACGTGATCGCCAAGGGCATCTGTTGGCCTACGCCGATCTCGACGGCCGGGTTCGCGCGCTGAGGATGTGGTTTGATGACACTCGTAACGATCCGGCATTCAGTTGGAAGATCGCTCAGGAGATCGCCGCAAGGGCCAAATTGGCTCAGCCGCTCAAACCGCCATCCGACAACGTTCTGCGCTTCCTGCCGCCCAAGGAGCCGCTGCACACGATAACGCTCGAACAGCTGCGTTCGACGCCCGGCAGACTGCAACGCAAGTACCTTCTGGTGGGAATCCGTACCGATAGCGACCGCTACCCGACCCCCTTCGGCACACTACCCGGCACCATGAGCCAGGCCTATGCCATCCATTCGTTGCTGACAAATAACTACATCATCCGTCCCTCGCCGTTGTGGAGTGCTGCCCTGATCTTCGTCGGCTGCTTCATGCTGATGCTTTGCGTTATTCAGCAACGCACGACGCGTTTCGTGCTGGCTACGAGCGCATTGCTGACAGTGTTGGTTCTGGTGCTGGCTGCAGCCTCCATGTACCTGTGGCGCGCTTGGCTGGAGGTCATCTATCCGGTGGTTGCATTCTGGCTCTGGACCTGGATCCTGTTGATCGCCCGACGACGCCTCCATCCCAAGGCCACTTCCACCGCGCTCTCCCTGTCTACGCCTTGACGATCAGGCTGACAGCCTCTGTTCCCGTCGAGCGGGTGTCTGACAGGGTCGACTGTGCCTTGAGCTCATCGACCAGATCCTTGCGGGGCACTTCCGTATGCGCGGCCTCGGTGCCGTGTACCTTCTCCTTGGTTGATAGCACGGATAGCAACCGCCCCGCCTTGCTGGCACCGCCCTTGTGGTCAAACTCCTTCCACAGCGACTTGGGTGTCGCATTCAGACTACCGTGGTGCCCTACCTTGTAGAGGGTCACCCGCTTGAGCAGATCCACGACCTTCTTCTGCGACAGCGCAAACCGCCAGTTCTCCCACTGCGCATCCCCCGGGAACAGCAGGCACTTGCCGGCAAACTCGAATAGCAGAATCAGACTGGTGTTATTCATCGCATCATCAAGGCAGCGGACGATGGACAGCATCGACCCTGCGTGCTCCTGGCGCGCGTAGTAGATAAACCAGCGCGCATCCCAGGACGCATTCTTCACCACATGGCGCGGGAAGAGCGGTTTGCTTCCGCTGGCCGTCGCACGTGCCTGACGAGCCCAGAAGCGGGCGCGGGCATGCCAGAACTCGTTCTGGTTCTCGTCGGTCTGCGTCGAGATTCGGCCATCCTGCACCAGCGTTGGCGGCCCCAGTACATGCACCTTGACGCCGGGCAGCAGCGATTCCAGGCCAGAAGGGGCGCCGGCATTGAGGTATTTGGCCTTACGTTTGCCCATGGTCATTAAATTGACCACCGCCGAGCGGTTCGCTAGTTCATTGTCATCACCCAGGAACTCCAGCTGATCCCGAACGCTCTTCAGGTGTTTGCCGCCGAGTGTCTTGGCGAACTCACGAACCGATTCAGCGTATCGGTTCATGTCTCGTAGCGACTGCACATGCAATCGAGATTGATGCCGCGCACCACGCAGGGTCTTGGTCGCCTCGCGGTCATTCGGTGCCGCCTTGGGATCTTCAGTCCAGGGCTGCAGCACGATCTCGGGCTGCAGCCCTGCAATGATGGCGCCGGATCCCTTGGCCCCATTTTTCGCGAATCCGGAAATATGATCCTTATGCCGGTGGGTGGCCACCACGGCCGTCAACTTGTTGCCGCAGTCGGTGGCGATCTGCTTGGCGATGCGCTCCATGTACGGTCCCTTGCCAGGCTTGCCCTTGGGCAACCGCGTAGAACCGAAGTCGATCAGGATGTGCCGGTCGCCCGACGCATAGTTGAACGTCAGCAGGAAGCAATCCCCGAAGCCGACGTCATAGGCGCGCACAGAGGCGCCCGTGGGTTTGGCGGTAGCCACTACCAGTCCTCCTGCGGCGGCAGCCGCTCGCGCTGGTCGCGCTGACGGTGCATGCGTGCGATCCGGGCGGAAGCCGACGGCGCATCGACGGCGAAGTACCCCCGATCCCACAGTGACTGCAGGCGAGCGCTCTGCAGCGCGCTCGCGACGCCCGATCCAATGTGGAACTTGAGTTGCCCGTACTCGCTGAAGATCAGGCTTCCGCCACCGTGCAGGGTGATAAGCCGGGGACGCTTCATGGCTCCGGGCTTTTTGATGCCCAGGGACTCCAGCTCCGGCGAGAATATCTTCAACGTCTGGATGTACTCGGCTACCGTCTCCCGCAGCACCGCGCCATCACGGCTGGTGCGGATCACCGGGCGAACCGAAGTCACGCGCGTGAAGGCCTTGGGGAAGATTCCCAGCGCATCCCGGTTCTCCCAGACGAATCGCAGCGCGGTCTCCGGATCGCGTTGCAGGCGCTCGAGCCGTATGCCCGTCAGACTGAAATCACTGACCGGCGGCGGATCCCAGCATCCATCGCTCTGGGCATTGCTGGCCGGCAGGATGCCGTACCCGGCGAATTCCTTGCGCAGCACGTCCCGGTAATTGAACTTTCCGTCACCGGGAAACAACTCCCGGTCCGCCGTCAGCAGGGCGCTCAGGTAGTCGCGATAGGTCATATCCACGGGCGGCATGTAATCGAGCGCCCGGATGGCGATATGCAGCAACTGACGTGCCGCCGTCCCACCCTCCTCAGCCACCACCCGCCGCGTCACCGATCCGCCGCGCTTGGGCAGGAAATCCTGCAGCCGAGTGATCCAGATCTTCAGGAAAACACGCATGAAGATGGCCACCAGCAGCTCGCCCCGGTCATGCTCCTCCTCGAACCGCGCACTGGTGTAGTGGTGCTTGTCCGGAAGGATGCGCAGGGATTCCCTCAGCGCGCGGCCACGCGAGTCGCTGGACTTCTGTCCCATTTCCTCGGCGAGTTTCCCGAGCGCGGTCGATCCCAACTTCTCGATGGTGAACTGCGAGGCCAGCACACGTGTTGCCCGGGAGGTGAGCTTGCGCAGCGCATATTCGACAGTGTTGGTATGCCGGAACACCGACAGCAGCGCGACGATGTCCGCAAACCCCTCATGGAAGCCCGCCTGGTCAGTCGAGGAAGGCATCAGGTAATAGGGTCGCAGTCCGTCGACCAGGGCGTGGGTGGTCTCATGCACCACGATGTCATGCGACAGGCAGGTAAACACCCGACTGCCGTCGATTCCCGTGAAATACCCGAAGTTCAGGCTCTCACTGTCCCGCGAGTAGTAGGCGTTGTCCTCTTCGAAGGCGTGCGGCGCCACCTTCAGCTGCTGGGAGTTCGGAAACCCCCAGTTCACTGTCCTGCCCAAGGCCTGCTCGAACTGGTACAGCGTGCCATAGGTCAGCGCATACACATTCTGCTGGTGGAAATAAGGATCCCTCAGGATCCTCTCAGTCATCAGCTTCCGCTGATACGGATCGACTGTCAGCTTCGCGTCGCGCGAGCGATAGAGGGTGTTTGAGCTCGCGTCATAGTCGATGACATGGACTCGATGCCCCTTCGGTCCGCGCTGCAGGCACTCCGACGGCACCTCAACGTGCGTGGTCAGGACGCTGCCATCGGTATCGCGAAAGCCAGGATCCTGCGCCAGCACCGTCCACTGGGTGACCGGATTGTCATCATGTCCGTGACTGCGAACGGCAGCCCGTCGTTTCGGAACGCTCGCCATGGAACTTCCTTGGACGCGTGGCTTGGCGCCAATTACTATGACGCAAACGCACGACAGGTCAAGCGCGACCGAGCCTCGACAGCTCGCGTGCAGGGATAAGGAGGTCTCATGCAACGACTCGCCTTGTATTTCGATGGCACGTGGAATGACGAGGCTGACAAGACAAACGTATTCCGTGTCTTCTCACTTGCGGCCGACGGCCCGAACCAGAAATCTCACTACTTGACGGGTGTGGGCAACGTGTCCGGACACAAGATTCGAGGTGGTGCTTTTGGCGAGGGCCTCTCCGATCACGTCAAAGCCGGGTACGACTGGTTGCGAAAGAGTTATGACTGGGCGGCAGGTGAGGAAGCCAACCAAATCTTCATCTTTGGATTTAGCCGTGGCGCCTATACGGCACGGAGCCTCGGTGGATTGATCGCAGCCTGCGGCCTGCCCCGGGACAGCACTCTCTCGACCGATTGGCTCTATTCGCGCTACCGCGACCGTAAATCCGGTGCTGATCCAATCTGGAAACTCGATTTCATCCAGCGCACGGGTGAAAGACCTCTGACTGACGATGAGAAGACGCTTTTGGCACACTCTAAGCGGGTGGATATCCAGATGCTGGGCGTCTGGGACACCGTCGGAGCACTAGGCATTCCATGGACGGTGCCCGTTTTCAACAAAGCGAAGTATCACTTCCACAATCCCAATCTCAGCAAGATCTATCGGCATGCATTCCATGCCCTGGCAATTGATGAACATCGCGGAGCGTTCAAGCCAACGTTGTGGACGTTTTACCAGCCAGGCGCCGATCCGACTCCCCCTAATATTCCCCCCCTCCAGCAATGCGAACAACGCTGGTTTCCTGGTGCACACTCGGATGTGGGAGGAGGATGTGCGAATGCCCTACCGGATGCACCCGGACGCTGGCTCCAACAGAAGGCGCAGCAGCTGGGAATGACTTACACAGCGCTCCTTCAGACCAATCCCGCAGTTGCATCAGCAACCCGTGTGTCAGACTCATACAGCGACTTTATGAATGGATTTTATAAGGTCTTGAAGCTCGGTCGACGCCATTACCGACCGATCGGCATGCAGCGCAATCCGGTTAAAGGAGGCTGGTCCTGGCCAGTGAACGAAACCATTGACGAAAGTGCATTCACTCACAGCAACGGCGGCTCAGTCTACCCACTATCGAATCTTAGTGATTGGATCCGTGCGGTATCTGGCAGGGCGACTTCCATCTACGACGGAGCACGACTGGCACTGCGTTAAATATAACAATCCACTATTTGTTGTCAGTCGGTACGTCAATGCGGATCAAAGAACTCGACTGTCTGTACATCAAAACAGAATTGCACATGTTGCCATGAGCAAACTAGATCTGCTGCTGCGAAATGAGAACCGGCGCCAGCTCAACCATCGGCTTCATCCGAAACGGACCTGATTTGGATTGCGCGTCATAGGTCGCGTCAACAACGTCACTTCCCCGGACAAATACTTCCTGAGCCACTCGCTTCAAGAATGTCCTTGCCTCTCCCAATCCCAACGGCATGTCCGTCGCCATAACCAAAGGACTGCCAGCATTCAGGAATGCGCTCCCAAGTAGTGGAGCTGCGTTGCAATTCAATAGCACTATCGGAGGCAACTTTCCTCCAGTCTCTACAGACAACTTCTTAATATCCTCCACCCCAAATTTGACAATCCCAGCGTCGGTATCCAAGTACAGACTATTCCCGTCTGAGTGCGCATAGATGATAACTACGCCACCCTGCGAGTCCTTAAGCCGCCGAAGTAGTGTTTGAATATCTCTGGATTTAATGGCGTTCGCAGCACCGACCACTCGGAAGTCACGGGCAATTCCGTCGGAAAACCCTCGCCACTCACTGAGCGTTCCGTTTACTCCCATTTCTGTGATCGCCCGATCGGACATCGGCGAGTAGTCGAATACCGCTAAATCAGTGGAATGATCTCTCGAGGCCAATCGAGAAATGTTTGCGCCAAATCTGGATGGATCTGACTCCTGAACGATAACGATTTGATTCTCTGTAGCATTGTTCACGAGAAGCGAGGCATCAACCTGACTTCCCTTCAGCACCATCAGTGTTGCGTCCTTCTGCAACATGGAATCCGATCCAAGTTTCGTTAGCTGCTTGCCCGTCAGGACTTTTGAATTGGTAGCGTCTGATAAGTTCTTCTCTGGAATTTCGACGTTCCTGACGGTCTTTGCCCCGATCCCCATCGGCCGGCCCGGAGAGGACTCGAAATAGAACGCAGATATCCAAGCAATTCCCTCACCCATCAAAGTAGTGCGAAATACTGCAACTTTCGCTCCACCACTCCCTGGAGGAGTTGAAAGAAGAGCTTCACATTCATTACATACCTTTTCTTTATTTTCCAAAAACTTCTGAAACTCAATCCCTCCAGGGATCCTTCTCACGCTCTTCTTCTGAGCGGCCGCCAAGCAAAGCAAGCATAGCGCAATGACTAATATTCGCCGTGTCATTTCAGCCGCTCATGAACGTCCAAAACGTGGCCTTGCCCTCTTCTGCAACCCCTAGTGTTGCGCTCTTAACAAATGCGCGTGAAAGCATTTTGAGGAGCGCGGGCGCGGAGAAGCCCACGACTAGCGCCATCATGATTGAGATTGGCGATGCGAGTGATACTGACCAAGCATGAGCCACAACACCCCCGAGCAGAACTAACAACACAGTAACAATCCAATAAAATGGTGATCTCCAATAGCTTGGAAAGTTTTTCTTCTTTCGCAGCGCCGCCCAATGAAGAACCTCTGCTGCAAAGGCACCACCACATCCATACACAAATACTTCCATCGTCATAACCCCTCAATCACTGTGACAGGTGGCACCCACAATGCACCCTAACACCCAGATGTGCATTGCTGTGAGCACGCAGGTGCAGGTCCCGAGGCGCCCCTTAGGAATCGCTCGGAAACCCTGAGACAGCGCGTCGAAAGTTGAATGCAGTAGGTTCCGCCGACATGCACCTTACAGACTCTGCCTATCGAGCCAGCATCAACTTTCTTGACAACTCCGCCTGCGGCAGAAGTCCTATCCTCGACTAGCTGAACAACCTGTCCTGGGTTGAACTTGGCCATCTTGCCTCCCTGCTTCTACATCTAGTTAGTTGTGATCGGCAGGCGGCCCGCGTGACTTGCATATATTGCCCTTATCGCATCCAGGGATGCCTTTCGCTCAGCGTCCGTCCCGTTCACTATCGTACTTCGTTCCTGAAGAATCACCGCTGCAATTCGTAATAGGGCATCTCTGTGCGCCCTCACCTTTTCGTCAACAGTCGCCGATGCCGCCAATGTGTTAGCGAACGTTGTAGAACTGGAAGCAAGCGCCGCGCCAGCGCTCGTTGTATTCGGCGCACTCGGTGCTCCAGACACCTTCACGGGAACACCTGCAATTTGCGCTGCCAACAAGACAGTCTGCGTCGTAACTTTGGATGCAGCCGCGGCGATATCTGCAGGATTAAAGCTCAAACCTTTGATGGTAAAATTGCCGGGCCCTAACGCCTTGATTGCGATGTCCGTGTTTCCGAGAAATCCGCGCGCTAATGTTCGATCGAACATCGGAGCCCAGTTAGCCTCTTCGGCCTTGACGACATAGTATGTGTAACGGGAGTCGATAAAGCCGTTGCCGTTAAACAGCTGCTTGAGGGATTTCTTCGCATCAGCTTCAGCTTTTGATACGGCAATTGAGGCATTTACTGCGCTATTGATGGGCTTTGCTGCAACTGTCTTGTCCAGATCTTGTGAGAATATAGTGAATGCCCCAGATATATGTGCTTGACGCTCATCCATTGCACTCAAGATCTTCTTCGCCACCGCCTCCCGCTCTAGATCGCTCTTGGCCTGCCTGTATTCCAACCAGTACGTGCGGAGTTCAGCATTACTTGCCTTCACTCGCGTTGCCGCCCTGTCGTAAAGATCATTGATCTCCTGAGCCACTCCTCCCGCCAAACTTTGGGCGGCTATTTCAAGATCTTTTCGGTCCTGATTTCCAACTGGCAGTGCACTTGCTGCGTCGGTGTATTGCTTTGCGATCTGCTGATATGCGGCAAAGTGCTGGTTCTTCAGATCAACAAACACACCGTCGACAGCTATGTCGTCTTCCGATACTAGCTTTGGCATTACTCGTGCGATTGCATCTGCCTCAATTCGTGTTGATACCACTTCCGGCTTTAGAACATCTACCTGAACCCCTAATGAGGAACACCCTGCGAGGCCAACAGGAACCAAAGCCTGCGCTAGTCGGATTGCAACCTTGCTCGTTCGCTTGTTCATTTTTTGATCGACCGTAGCTATTGTGTTGACTGCTGTGCAAACCATGTTGCAGCCTGCTCCAGGCTATCGAATGCAACCGGTGAGGTTGAGATTCCGGTGGCCAGCGAGTTAACAACTCGCAACAGCGATTTTTCAGTCTCGTCCTTCTTTGGCGCGTCTCCAGCCGGCAGCAGGGCTATCAGCTTTATCAACTCGTCTGAAGTGGCATTTGCTCGTGCGGCTCGACCTTTCACGGCACTTGTGCTTCTTAGAATCTCGTCGCGATTGGTCAGATTTGTGATCGCGTCCGCAACTACTTGATTCTCAGCGAACTGTCCTATTGCTCTAGATACGCTGCTCGCGTTCGTGCTCAGTATCATTACAAACGTCCCGTGAGCCTCATCTGGCGACAACGGCTTTATCGCGTCTTGAGTACCGGGGTCTTTGAGGTTGGCAGAGAAAAGTTCTTGCGTCGCTGCCGGGGTGGTGGCGGTCTCACCGATCTTTACTTCGTTGAAGAATAGATCGACTGCTCTCTCATCGTAGTACCCGGATACATACCGTGCCGATGAGCCCGCCGCATATCCGGATACACGAAGTCGATAGTAGTTCGTGACTTCGTTAGTCGTCGCACTGATACTTTGAAAGTAGTGATCTTCTTTGAAGCTGGTCGCGCAACCCTGAAGAACAACAGCTACCGCAAGTGCGCTCGCAAACACTAATCTTAATATGCGCTTCTTCAGCATCTTGCACTCCTTTGCACGCCAACTTGAAGTGGCTTCGTAGTCTAAGTACTCAGCCTAAGTTGTTTTCTTCGGCAATATAGCTCTGAAATCGTCGCCGACATCTCCGAACTCGGCTAATGCTCAGTCTTTTTTGAGTATTGCACATCTCTCGTTGTTTTCTAGCTGTTCTAGTTGTTGCGCTCTCAACGAGTACTGAGCCTATTAACGCGCGCAACGACTCCTGACGAATTTCATTTAGCATTTCAAAAATGCCCAACATTAGTTGCGACAGGAAACCACCTTCAATCTCCACAGGGCTTCTCTACACATCTTTCTAACTTGCATTGAACAATGCTTGCACGTCCTATTAAGCGCGAAGATTAATCGGTTCCTTTTAGCTCAATTGCACCTTGCAAGTTTAGGGGCTCATCAAGAGGTTGAGGTCCTTGTTGCCACCTCCTATAAATGCCTGGTCGGGTCTCGACTTCTCCAGTCGGAATTTATTCTTCTCGCCTATGATTTATGGCCGCCTTTACCGTCTCCCTCGGCAAAAGGTTGCCAGGGCAGGAAAGATCCCGATATTTCGCAATGGCTTTCGGTTCTGTGTACTGCCCACCCGTAATCGTCACCTTGGTTCGCAAATAGTTTTTTGGACGATCAGGCAATTTTCACAATACGAGTAGTCGATCTATAGGTCGATTCATCGCGAATTGAATGCCATGTTGGTCAATGCCTAATCTCTCACGGGTGCATACCCAGATCATCTGTCAGTTCAGCGAGATATCAAGTCACCGACTCGAATCCCAGCGGTTGCTGGGGAAGTATTTTCCCAGGAGCGCCGACGAGGCCCTTCGCCCACCTCTTTTGCGGAGTTCTTTCGCAACGCTTGGTGCTAGCAGATGATCAAGACTGCTGCCCTGCTGGATATCGGATGGATTCAAGTGATGTCCCTAACGGTAGTATTTCATTTTTTGCATGCCTGGCGACGGTTCAGATCCACATCGGAATCCTTCCAACTAGATCGGTGATTTGATTCCTAAATAGAACGAGGCAGCTGAGGAGAAATTTATGGCTAAAGATGCGCCAGGCATGCGTGGTTACCGGTCCCGCAACCAAGATGGTCGTTTACGCGACAAGCGTGACGATACGCACATGGGCACCATCGAGGAGCAGTACGATCGGGATTTCGGGGTTCGCAGCGACAAGCAACTGGGAAATTTCCTTGAGGAAAATGGAATCGCCTCGTTGAACGATCTGATTGAAAGCGACCTTGGGAAGAAGGCTTGATCCGTGAATACCGGATAACATCGCGTCAGCAGCGCAGATCTTTTAGGTTCGCTCGCTGCGATCTTCAGCGAGCGACTCGACGAATTCATGCCATACACCGTGGCCGTATGAGTCGGTTATTGTTCTGCCACGCTTCCGGACATGATTGAACCAGCGACAAACGCCCACCGTCGACAGTTCTTCCATAGTTTAGTGTTCCGCAGGGCTCTAGGATACGGCCTGTGTAGGCCATCAATAGAAGGCAGAGGCCCCTACTGCAGTTCTAGCGCGCGGTGGAACTCATGCAGGCGGCTCCTACCTAGTCCACTTAACCTTCTTTCGTGACCCTGCGCCAATTACCGCAGATGCACCAGACCCATGGATCGTAAAAAATAGAAGATAGGCGTCTGATCTGCAACGATGCGGCAGGCAGCCTCATTTTCTTCGGGGGATCAGCCCCCCTCCCCAGAGCTCTAGATATCTTGCGGCCATCGCCTTAGTTTCCAGCCTGTTGGTATCAGCCAAGACTGCTTGCATGCGCTCAAGGTCATAGACCTGCGAATAGTCAGTGGCGGTGACATTTGTAAGCTCGCCAAGCAGCCATTCAAACTCTTCGGATTGCCCCATAACACCGCGCCGAAAACACCACGCATAAAGATCTGCGGCTTGCAATGCCATAAAATCCTGGTCTGTACTGAACATCGGATTGTCGGGCATGATTGAGTACGCGTCCGGCTCTCGCTCTTTCATCAGCTGCTTAATTGCCGGATACCACATGCGCGCGCGAGGGCCGAAAATAGCCTGTCGATCAAAGATAATCTCAAAACGCTCCCGCCAGCCCGCATCCCAGAGCGCGAAGCACGAAGCCAGGATTGTGTTCTGAAAGGGCCAAAAATAGGCCTCATTCATAGGCTTTGGCAGCACCGTCTTCCAAGTCTGTTCGTGGGCTTTCAAATCTATGATGGAATGAGTGCAGATCTTTGCATGGCGGTTAATGATCTGAGCAAAAGAGCGCAGGCGGGCATCTCTTTGCGCCTTGGACCATCCCCAGAATTGCCCCCCCAACCCCGCGCACTCGCTCATCTTGAAATATCGCACGCGCGGCGCCTGATTCAAGCAGTCCTGCCACTCCTGATCAAACCGCACCCAGTTCTCTGAGTGACCGATTAGTCCAGCCATGACAAAGAACGGCCCATCGCCAGGCGTCCCGCTTTCGTCAACGAACGCGCGAATTGGCATCGCTCCAGAGGCACCTATTACTCATTCTTGGGCATTCGGCACGCGGATGCGCTGGCGCCGCGTGCATGTCACAAATTCTATTTTGCCCGGACAATTCGCGCCGGAATCACTTCCCGGACGAGTTTAGGACCCAGCCGGGTTTCTAACTGGTGACGCTGAAGAATAATGACCGACCTATGCCAAGATCGTTCTCGAAAGTGACCACCAGGGTGACCACAGCCGATGGCGTTAACGAGAGATTTAGTTGGTCGGGGCGAGAGGATTTGAACCTCCGACCCCTTGCACCCCATGACTGTCGAATTGCCTACTGGCTGGCGGGGTACAAACCGCTGGTGGCACTCGCCACGGACTCTGGCCTCTCCGACGTCGCTCTGGCCAAGCGATGCCGAAAGCCTGGGATCCCCGTTCCGGCGCGTGGGCACTGGGCACGGGTGGCAGCGGACCGATCCCTTCGGCGGTCAACCCTATAAAGAGAGCGATTGACGAGCTATGCCATCTTCGACTTTCCGGCCTGGAGCAGGTTAAGCGCGAAACCGGAAACCGCGAGAATCAAGACCACCAGCTGAGCCACCAACGTCTCGACGGTTGGGAAGATTCCGAGAACTTCGATCCTCGGTGCCCATATCGGGTGAATGCCGAACCAGCCAGCCTCCTGGAGCGCGGCCACCCCCTTTCCAATCAAGATCACTGCAAGTACGGCGACGAGAAGTGAGGTCAACGAGAAAAAACGTCCAATAGGCATGCGTGCACTGGTCTTGAGCAGAATCCAGGCTATCGCCGCCAGGAGCACAACTGCCGCGGCGAATCCTGCCAGCAGCGCGTGGCCGTTACCTTCTGCAGCAAGCGCCGAATAGAACAGTATCGTCTCGAAGACTTCACGATACACCGCCACGAACGCCAGCAGAAACAGCGCCCACGCCGATCGATGTGACATCGCTGCAGTCAGTTTTTCCTTCAGGTATGCCTGCCAGCGTCCCGCACTGCTTTTCTGATGCATCCACAAGCCCACACTGAGCAGCACAATTGCTGCAAGCACTGAGCCCACGCCTTCGGTCACCTCCCGGCTGGCGCCACTGATCGTCACCAGATAGGTCGCGGCAATCCAGGTGAACACGCCAAGGACCAGCGCACCTACCCAGCCCATATGGACGTATCTCAGCGCGTCAGGACGCTTGGCCTTGATCAGGAAGGCGACGATGCCAATCACAATGAGAAGCGCTTCCACTCCCTCACGCAGAAGAATGGTCATGGCGCCAATGAAAGTAGTCATTGGCGCGGAGTCGCCTTGTCCGAGCTCTGCGTCCACCTGAGCGAGGAGTTCGTCCAGGTGCCTCGCCTGAGCGACCGCATCCGAGAGTGAGCCACTCGAGACGGATGAGCGATAGCTCAACATCGCGCTTTCCACTTTCGTAAGCAGGGACTTGTTGCGCGCCCCTAGCGTCGGCTCGATGGGTTCGAAGCCGTCGAGATAAGCCGAAAGCGCCAATTTCGTGGCCTCACGCCGATCGCCTGCCTGCAGCGCTGCCAGACTGTCCTTCAACCGCTGGCGAGCCAGACTCAAGCTCATGGGCTGCTCGGAGACAGTGACTTCCGGATGCGCCCGAAGATACGCGGTCACATCGCGCGCAGTGTCCGCCGGGAACTGCGCGGAGATCGCCGCCTCGGTCAGTGTTGTGACGCTCTCAAGATCCGGAAAGCGCGCTTTGACAGTCGGATCCGCTTCCCAGATCCGCTGACCCCGCTCTCGCATCGACTCGTTGTGCGACAAGCTGCCGACGAAGAACGCCAACGCCCAGCGGTCCTGCTCGGACAGCCGGGAGAAGCTGACCATGGATGTACCCGCAACCCCTTGGGAGATCACCTGGAACAACGCCATCACGCTTCGAGCCCGCGCGCGCTCCCGATCCTGAAAAACGACCGGCTTTGGATCCAGCGACGCAGCGGCAGGACCCTTTCCGTCGCCCGTCGCGCCATGACACGAAGCGCACTCCTGCTGAAACAGCGCCGCCCCGCGGGCGATATCGGGCGCTGATGTTGGTGCAACGGGAATTGGATAGGCGCCAATAAGAAGGGCGTTCGCCTGGTGGGCAATGTCTGCCACCGCCTCCGGGCTCGCCTTCGCTGCGACCGCAGCCCGAAGCGCCTCGACGCGTTCTGCCAACGCCGCCTTTTGTGTCGTCTCGGGCAGGCTTCCGACCTGTTTCACCGCATTGGACGTGAAATCGAGCATTTCGGCGTATTCGCCCTGGCTCACCACCTGGCTTCCCTGGACGGCACCGCCGTAGTCGACCGCAACATAGTCGATCAGTTGCCAGAGCTGCCTGGCGTCCGTGCCCGGCGCATCTGCCGCGCCGGATGGCCCTGATAGCATTGCAAGGACGGCTAACAGACAAGTCTGCTGGATCTTCATGAATTGGATCAGGACCTCGAGAATTGACCAAACATCAACTGTACTGCCAAGCCGCCGTGCCTGCCCGCACGAGGGTCAAGAATGTCGATTGACATCGTGGTGACCTGCGTCGCGCCCTCTTAATCTCGGACTCCCATTTGCATGCAACATACAGCGGAATTAATTGGCCTCGGCATTGCGGTATTCGCTGCCACGAACATCGACGACATATTCATCCTTCTGGGTTTCTTCTCCGATCAGAAGATCAATCCCCGCGCGATCATCTTGGGCCAACTCCTTGGTATCGGAGCTCTATATGTCGCAAGTGTAATCGGATCACTTGTATCGCTCGTTCTGGCGCCGACATATGTTGGTTTGCTCGGCCTTATACCGATTGCCATTGGACTCAGAGCTCTAACGAAGATGCGGAAGGACGCCGACGAATCAGCAGGTCTTCCGGTACGCGCATCACCATACGGCAACGTGATGGCGGTCGCCGCTGTAACAATTGCGAATGGCGGCGACAACCTGAGCATCTATACGGCCCTTTTTGCCAGTCGACCTCGGTACGACATTGTCGTGTTTGGCGTCATTTTCGTACTCATGACCTTGGTGTGGCTAGTTGTCTCGCACTGGCTGACACGACATCGCACTTTAGGCGCTCCGATCCGGAACTACGGCCATCGCGTAGTCCCCTGGGTATTGATAGTGCTTGGAGTATTGATCATGCATAAGGCTGGCACATTAAGCTTACTTACGGGATTCACATCCTGACCAATACCGAAACAGGAAGACCACAGGACCGCCCTCCGCTGCGCACTTGACTGGATTCCATACCACCACAACCCCTCTCGTGGTATCGACAGCCTGCTGAACGCCGCACTGGCGCTACGGCAGTGCAGCACACTCCGGGCTTTGCCCTTCGCTGACCCCATGCCTCCAACGATACAGCGCGGACATCACCTTCACCGCTAGCAGACGACCCTGCCGGTCACCACTCCGGCCAGAGCCAGCCCGTTCTCGGCAGGCTGGCCTGAACCGGTCCTTCGATGTCAGTCCTCGCCGCCCTTGATCAACCGAAGCCCGTTGGCCACCACGAGGAGGCTGGCTCCCATGTCGGCAAAGACCGCCATCCACATGGACGCGTTGTTGAAGACGGCCAGGTACAGGAACACGGCCTTGATGCTCAGTGCCAGTGCAATGTTCTGCCAGAGGATGACGTGGGTTCGCTGCGACAACTTTAGTACTTGAGGAATTCGACGCAGGTCATCGTTCATAATCACGATGTCGGCGGCCTCGATTGCAATGTCGGTGCCAGCAGCTCCCATTGCGATCCCGATATCCGCCTCGGACAATGCCGGAGCGTCGTTGATACCATCGCCAATCATGGCTGTTGGTCCAGAAGACTGTCGAAGCTCGCGAATGGCAGTGAGCTTGTTCTCCGGCAGGAGATCCCCGTGAGCCTTGCTGATTCCAGCCTGCGCGGCGATGGTTTCGGCTGTGCTCTTGTTGTCGCCAGTGAGCATGACGGTCGCAACCTTCATTTCCGTGAGGGTCGCGATTGCCTCCCGTGACGTCGGCTTGATGGAATCGGCAACGGCAAAGATAGCCAACACCTGCGTCGCGGAAGCCAGCAGCGTCACGGTTCGACCTTGGCGCTCGTGAGTCAGAAGCTGCTCCTCCAACTCGCGGCTGCAAAGTCCTAGCTCCTCCATCAGGCGATGGTTGCCGAGAAAGCGTACCTGTCCTCTAACGCTTCCTTGCGTACCGCGGCCGACGAGGGCACGAAATTCCTGGACATCGAATGCCTCTGCATTGAGTCCCTGCGCGATAGCGCGCGAAACTGGATGGTCTGATCGAGACGCCAGGCTCGACGCCTCCCTTGCGACCTCATCCCGCTCACCTTGCAGGGCTTCGAACGCAACCATGCGAGGCTTGCCTTCCGTAATGGTGCCCGTCTTGTCCAGGGCGACGACCCGAATCTTTCTGGCCTCCTCGAGATAAGTGCCACCCTTGATCAGGACACCCCGCCGTGCCGCATTCGCCAGCGCACTGACCACGGAAACCGGGGTGGCAATGACCAGTGCACATGGGCAAGCCACTACCAGCAGAACCAGCGCCCTGTAGAGAGCAGCGATCCACGTCCAGCCCATCAGCAGAGGAGCCAGTATCACCACGGCCAGGGCAAGCATGAATACGCCGGGTGTGTAGAACGACGCGAAGCGATCCACGAAGCGCTGCGTCGGTGCACGGGTTCCTTGCGCCTGCTCCACGGCATGGATGATCCGCGCCAGGGCCGTATCTGCAGCCCCGGCAGTAACGCGAATTTCCAGTTCAGCATGTTCGTTGATCGAACCGGCGTAGACGGCATCGCCGGGATTCTTGTCCACGGGCAGGGATTCGCCAGTGATGGGCGCCTGGTTGACGGCGCTGGCGCCGCGCTCGACCACCCCGTCAAGGGGAATGCGGTTGCCCGGAGAAACCCTGACGATGGCCTGCAGTGGAACGGCCTTCACCGGCACCTGCAGCCAGGCCCCATCCGGTTGACGAAGATCGGCCGCCTCAGGCGCCAGGTTGAGCAGTCCCTGTATGGCATTCCGCGCCCGATCCACAGCACGTGCCTCAATCAGCTCGGCGATGGCATAGAGCGACATCACCATGGCGGCCTCGGGCCACTGGCCAATCAGGAATGCCCCAGTGACCGCCACCGACATCAGAGCGTTGATATTGAGTTTGAACTTTCCCAGCGCCGAGAGACCTTTGCGATAGGTTTCCAAGCCCGCAAGAGCCACCGAGATGACCGCACAGATCATCTCCAGCGCGCGATACAGCCCTTTGTCGCCTCCCACATACGCGAGGACCTCGGCCAGACTTGCCAGCAGCAGGGCGGCCAGCAACTGCAGCATCTCCCGGGACACGCCTCTGCCGGATCCGCCCTGCACAGCCCCTTCCGGACCATCGGGTAGGATTACTGGCGCAAAACCCGCACCCCGGATAGCCTCAACGGCCTGTACCGCCGCTGTGTCGGTTGCTGTGATATCCAGCGTGCGCGCCCCGAGCTGAAAACGCAGGCTGCCGAGGCCATCGATCTTCTCGACCGCCTTGCGGATCTCTGCTTCTTCCGAGGCGCAGTCCATATTCGCAATGCGCAACCGAACGGTTTTCGACTTCTGCAGCTCAGACGCCATGCGTCTGCTCCGTCGCTGGCGCCGTACCGTTTTCAACTGCCTTGGTGCGCCGGAAGGTGTGAGCCATCCGGTACAGGCCCGGCAAGACCAGCAGCGTAAGCAATGTGGAGGAAACGATCCCTCCGATCACCACGGTGGCCAGCGGCCGTTGCACCTCGGCGCCTGTGCCCGTATTGAGCGCCATCGGCAGGAAACCCAGTGCTGCCACGAGCGCGACCATCAGGATGGGGCGCAGGCGAAGCATCGCACCTGCCTGAATGGCCGTATCCACGTCATCCCCGGCTTCCAGCCGGCTGCGGATGGCCGACACCATGACCACGCCTGTAAGTACCGCGACACCCGAGAGCGTGATGAATCCGACACCAGCAGTAATCGACAGCGGTATGCCGCGCAGCAGGAGCGACAGCACTCCACCGGTCAGCGCCAGCGGTACGCCACTGAAAACCAGCGCCGCCTCCGTTGCTGAACCGAAAGTCAGCATCAGCAGCAGGAAGATCATCAACAGGGTGATGGGAACCAGTACAGACAGGCGCTGGGCAGCCGATTGCAACTGCTCGAATGTCCCGCCATATCCCAGGTAGTAACCCGGCGGCAGCTTGAGATCGCTGTTCAACCTGGCCCGCACATCCTGGACAAAACTGCCCAGGTCCCGTGTTCCCGCGTTGGCTGTTACGACAACGCGACGCTTGCCATTTTCTCGGCTGATCTGGTTGGCACCACTGGCCAGCTTCACATCGGCCAGTTCGGCCAGCGGTACGAAGTTTCCACCAGGCAGTGCGATCGGCAGGCGCTCCAGGGCGCTGGTGCTAGTGCGCAGATGCTCGGGGAGCCGCACCACTACATCAAAACGCGCATCGCCCTCGAATATCTGGCCCACTGACCTGCCGCCGACGGCCGTGGCGATCGTCTGCTGCAGACTGGCTTGCGGGATCCCGAACCGGGCCAGCGCCTCCAGCCGAGGGGAAATCGTCAGCGTTGGCAACCCGCCGATGGGCTCGGCTTTAACGCCTTCCGCTCCGGGCACAGTCCGGATCAGCGCCGCGGCCTTCTGTGAATACTTCTCCAGCGTCTCGAAGTCATCGCCGTAGATCTTCACCGCCAAGGCAGCGCGAACACCGGCGATAAGCTCATTGAAGCGCATCTCGATCGGCTGACTGAACTCATAGAGCATGCCCGGTACCGTCGCCAGCGTGGCATCGATCTCGGTCAGTAGCTGCGCTTTGCTCTTGTCTGGATCCGGCCACTCCGACCGCGGCTTCAGGATGAAGAACGTATCCGTTTCACTTGGCGACATCGGATCCGTGGCCGCGTCGTTGGTGCCAGTCCTCGAATAGACCAACTTGAGCTCCGGATGCTTCTGGAGCGCTGCGTGCAGTCCTTCCTGCATGGAGACGGCCTGTTCCAGACCGATTCCCGGGATTCGCGCCACGAGAATCACGATATCGCCCTCATCCAGTTGCGGGATGAACTCCGTGCCCATCCGGGTCGTGAGGAAGCCGCATCCGACCACGAGCATCAATGCTGCCAAGGCGATCGGAATGCGTCTGCGCATAGCAAAAGTGAATACAGGTGCGTAGAGCCGCCGCGCCCCACGAACGATCCAATTGTCCTTCTCTTCGATCTTACCGCGCAGAAACAGTGCCACCGCAGCCGGGACGAAGGTCAGCGACAGGATCAGCGCAGCAACCAGTGCCAGGATGACGGCCAACGCCATCGGGCGGAACATCTTGCCTTCCACGCCTGTGAGGGCGAGTAGCGGCAGATTTACCAGTATTACCACCAGCACACTGATGAGACTTGGAGTGAATACTTCCCGAGCTCCCGCGAATGTCTCATGCAACCGCTCTTCCACCGAAAGCAGACGCCCCAGGTGATTCTGCCGCTCCGCCAGGCGCCGGATGCAGTTCTCCACGATGATGACGGCACCATCCACGATCAACCCGAAATCCAGGGCACCCAGGCTCATCAGGTTGGCGCTGACTTTCGTCTGCACCATGCTCGTCATTAGCATGAGCATGGAAAGCGGAATGACCATGGCAGTGAGCAACGCCGCCCGCACATTGCCCAGCATCAACAGCAGAACCACAAGGACGAGGATCGCTCCTTCCAGCAGGTTCTTCTGGACGGTTGCGATGGTGCGGTTCACCAGATTCGTGCGGTTGTAAACCGTCGTCGCGTGGACACCCGGCGGCAGGCTCTTGCTGATCTCTGCGAGCCGCTGACTGACCGCAAGGCTCACCACGCGGCTGTTCTCGCCAACCCGCATGTATGCCGTGCTCAGTACCGTCTGCTTTGTGCCGAGCACTGCAGCGCCAGTGCGCAGCGGCCGCCCCTGCGCCACGTCAGCTACGTCGCCGATGCGAACCGGAACGCCGTCGCGGGTGGCCACTACGACATTACGCAGGTCCGGGATGCCCGCGAGTTGCCCGGGCACACGTACCAGGTTTTGTTCCCCGTTCGTCTCGATGTAGCCGGCACCCACATTCCCATTGTTGACCTCGAGAGCCTCCTCGATATCGTTGAGGGTCAAGCCGTAGGACAGCAATCGCGCGGGGTCCGGAAGGACGTGGAACTGTTTGGCATAGCCGCCGATGCTGTCCACCTCCGATACTCCGGGAACCTGACGCAACTGTGGCCGGATGGTCCAGTCTTGGATGGTGCGCAGGTCAGTGGCGTCGTACGGGGTGCCATCGGGCTTGCGGGCATCTGGCTCCGCCTCCAGCACGTACATCAGGATTTCGCCCAGACCCGTGGCGGCTGGGCCCATCTCCAGATCCACACCTGCAGGAAGGTTTTCGCGTACCCCTTGCAGGCGTTCATTGACGAGCTGCCGGGCGAAATAGAGATCCGTGCCGTCCTCGAAGACCGCCGTGACCTGCGCCAGCCCGTACTTGGAGATGGAACGAAACTCTTTGAGCCCAGGGATACCGCCCATCTCGGATTCGATCGGGTAGGTAATCCGGCTCTCGGTCTCTAGCGGCGTGTAGCCCGCCGCCTTGGCGTTGATCTGCACCTGAACGGTGGTGATGTCCAGTACGGCATCGATCGGAAGGCGCGGGTAGCTCCAGATACCCAGCGCACCGATGGCAGCCACCAGGACGATGACGATCCATCGCCGGGCGATGGACGTGCGAAGCAGTGCATCAATCATGGTGGAGTTCCTATTCTTCTTCTGCTTCGCTCTTGCGCAGCTCTGCCTTGATCACATAGCTGTTGTCGGCGGCATAGACATCGCCGGCTTTCAGGCCCTGCAGTACCTCCGTTTTCTCGCCATCAGTCTTGCCCAGCACCACAGCATGGGCCGAAAAGCGGCCTTCGGCCTGAACGAACACCACAGGCCGGTCCTCGATCATCTGGATCGCGCTGGATTTGATTGCGGTTGCCGCAGCATGTTCGGCCAACGTTATCTCACCGGTGACATACAGCCCCGGGGCCCAATGGTTGTCCGGGTTCGGAATCTCAACACGGGCCGTCAGAGCCTGGTTGCTGTTGCCGAAGGGTCCAACGTAGGTCACCTTTCCGCGCGTGGCGTATTCGGCTACCGGGGATTTCACCAGCGCCTCCTGGCCCTTGCGGACCTTCGCTGCGTCTCGGGCAAAAAGCGAGAGCTCCACCCACACCGTGGACAGATCGACCACCACGAACAGCGGCTTGTCCGTCGTCTGCTCCCCCGCATTGGCATTCTTTACAGAGATGACACCCGAGATCGGGGACAGTACCGAGTAGGTCTGCAGGCTCTCGTTGCTCTCCACGGTGGCCAGGACATCACCCTGACGCACCTCGTCGCCGATCTTTCGAGCCACGGCACGAATCGCCCCCGGGTAACGTGCTGCGACCTCCCTGACACGCTCCGCGTTTGTGCTCACCACGCCATACAAGGGCAGCACTTCGCGGATCCTGGCCGGACCGACCGTGGCAAGGCCAATTCCCGCTGCCTTGAGCTGTTCAGGGGTCAGCGCGATTGCGGATTCCGGTGCAGCCTCTTCGGCCTCCTCGGCCTCGGCTTTTGACTCGGGTGTTGCGCGACCACAGCCGGACAGCGCCAACGCACCAAGAATGATGAAGATCAGGGGATTGAGTTTCATAGTCGGTTCTCGCAAATTCAGATCAGGGGCTGGCGAGCGGCGCATTGGTCAGGCGCTCGATCTCGGCAATCAGAAGTTGGGCCTGGGTGGCAGCGTCGATGCGACTGCTCTGCGCGTCGAGGAACTCGCGCTGCGCATCAACCAGTTCGAGGTAGCTGTAACGGCCGCGCTCGAAGGCGTATTGGGTTTCCTGCAACGCCTCCTCCATCCGCGGGATCACGGTGGCCTGCAGGACGGACACTGCCGCTTCTGCCTCCCGCAGGTCGCTGTACAACGCAAACAATTCCGCCCGGGCCCGCACCATGGCCGCTTCGCGTGCCACTCCGATGGCGTCCCGGCGCGCAGCGGCCTCAGCGATCACGCCGTCAGCACGACGCCCCGAGAACAATGGCATTGAAAATGAGGCTACCAGCGCGAAGTCCTTCGATTCCTGAAGTCGACGCACACCACCACTCAGCGTGATATCACTGCGCTTCTGGGTCGCTGCCAGTCGCAGATCCGCCTCCCGCAGGCGCTCCTCGGTGGCGAATCGCAGGAAGTCGGGAGTGCTCTGAAGGCGTTCCAGAAGGGCCGGAAAGTCGTCCACGGTTTGCAGCAGGTACAGATTGCCGCTGATCTGGCCGAACGGGCGCCCTTCCAGGATTGCCCCGTCCTCCCCCCAACTTGCCGCCAGCGAGCGCCGGGCTGCATTGAGTCTGGCGCGCAGGTTGCGAACATCCAGACGACTGCGCTCCAAGGCAACAACCGCGCGATCCTCTTCCACATGCGGGGCGCGTGCAGCCTGTACTCTCAATCGTGCGGCATCGAACGTTCCCTGCGCCAGCACTGTGGCCCTCTCCGCCAAAGCCAACTTCTCCTGCAATTCGGCTACCGCGACGTAACGCCGGGTAACCTCGGCAAGAATGTCCAGCTGTGCCGCCTGTCGGGCGGTTGTAATCGTGTCGATGCTGGCGTTGACTGAGGCGATTCTGGCTCCACGCTTATCTCCCAGCTCGATAACCTGCGAGAGCGCCAGAGTCGCTTCTGCAGCCGAAATATCGTTGTAGGTGCCTGTCCCCAGCATGTTCTCCACATCGGCGGAGATCTCGATCGGCGGACGAAGAGCAGCCGTGTCCCGGCGCGCTTCTTCCGCACGCAACGTGAATGCGAACTCCTTGAGATCGGGGTTTCTCGAGAGGGCAGCTCGAACGGCGTCCTGCAAGCTTAAAGATGGCGCAGAGCTAGCCTCCGCACCCAGCGCGGGGACTGCTGGTACACAGACTACGAGGCATGCGACAACAGCACGCCAGAAATGCGAATACATGGATGACTCCCATCGACACGACCAGCGCGCGGCCGCACCGCACGCCTCAAGGCATCAAGCGAATGGTCGGGGAATCAGCGTGGAGGGCCGCGCATGGGCGGCCACAGGAAATGGGATTTGGAGTCGGGAATCAGACTCGAAGGAAAAGCACTCCACCGGACACGAACCAGCGGCAGCAACAGAACCAGAAAAGCACCCAGCAGAGCCAGAGGGAGCAGATTGACGCCGCTCTTGAAAAGGGCACTCATGAGATCAAGGTCCAAATCGTCATGCGCCGCGTCGAAGGCCGCCCCCACGTGGTGGATCTCGCCGTCATCTCCATGGACCGACATCAGCGGCTCGGTTCCGTCGAAGCAAAAATGAAGATGATCTGCCAGCGTCCTGAAGGACAGCAGTGCGACGCACAGCAGCAGAACTGCTGCCAACTTACTGCGTTTTGCGGAACCCATGGCGCGCAGGGTAACAGAACACCTGATCCAGGTTCGACCTCGAATGGATGACCAAATCCACGTTTTTTAGACGGTGCACGGCGCGGAGCAGTCCCTGGAGCCGATTTCCCAAGACGAGCGACCGAGTTCCACAAGTCATCCTTTCCCGCCGTAGTGGTGATATACGGATGTACTGCCATCGGGCGCCACCAGGTGCACATCGTACGGCTGGGCCGCCTGCCCTTCTATTTCCATGCCAGGTGCCCCGATGGGCATACCGGGCACCGTCAACCCCTTAGCCTTTGGGCGCTCCTCCAGGAGCCGCGCAATGTCGGCGGCGGGAACGTGTCCCTCAAGAAAGTACCCGCCCACCTCGGCCGTATGACACGAGCCCATTCCGTACGGCACCCCGACGCGCTCCTTGACTGGTCCGAGGTTGCTTACATCGTGTACTACCACGCGGAATCCATTCTTCTTGAGATGTTCAACCCACTCGTGACAGCAGCCGCAAGTCTCATTCTTGTGCACGACGACCAACCGCGGATCAGCTGCCATCGCCGCGGCGTCGGCCGCGTCCATGGCATCCGCTGCCTGTGCTGACATCGCCCCAGTCGATGCGACTTGTTGGCGAGCGGGATCCGGCGCCGGGGAGCAGCCGGCGACCCCCACGACCAGGAAGACGAGGAGCAGGCGTGCAGTCATTCTCACGTAAGCCACTCCGCGTTCTACGGCAGTACCTTGATCTTCGTAATCGTGCCGTCCATGCCCTTGGCGGTGAACTCGAAATTCACCTTCTGCCCCACAATGATGCCACGGGCGAGTTCCGGGCTGATGTGGAACGGCATGGTCATGGCAGGCCACTTGAGTGCCGGCACAGGCTCATGGGACAGCGTGACTGTGCCGCCCTTCGCATCGATGGCCTTGATGA
>Ga0164241_10000544_pt1 | contig 65549 bp, 62 predicted proteins | sample OricomyardsoilBY_FD_108780 | JGI IMG/M metagenome (GOLD analysis project Ga0164241, IMG submission 108780) | Backyard soil microbial communities from Emeryville, California, USA - Original compost - Back yard soil (BY) | ecosystem: Environmental > Terrestrial > Soil > Unclassified | place: USA...
AAGCTCGAGGTGATCGGCGACGAGCGCACGCTCCTGCCCGACGCGCCCGAGCTGCTGGCCGCCGCCGAGCAGCTCGTCGACGAGGGCTTCGTCGTCCTGCCGTACACCAACGACGACCCGATCCTCGCCCAGCGCCTCGAGGCTGCCGGTTGCGCCGCGGTGATGCCGCTCGGCTCGCCGATCGGCAGCGGCATGGGGATCCGCAACCCGTACAACATCGCCCTGATCCGGGAGCGCACGGAGCTGCCGGTGATCCTCGACGCCGGGATCGGCACGGCGTCCGACGCCGCGTTCGCGATGGAGCTCGGCTGCGACGGCGTGCTCGCCGCGAGCGCGATCTCCCGTGCGCACGACCCGATCGCGATGGCCCGCGCGATCCGCGCGGGCGTCGAGGGCGGCCGGCTCGCCCATGGCGCCGGCCGGATCCCGCGGCGCCGCTACGCGGAGGCCTCCACGCAGGACGAAGGCCTCCCGGACTTCGAATGAGCACCGACCCGCTGGACGGCTTCCTCGCGGCGTGGAGCAGCGGCGACCGGGGCGCGTTCGCCGCGGTGTGCGCACCCGACGTCCACTACGAGGACCCGCTGTGCCGCGAGCCGCTCGACTCGCCGGAGGCGATCGGCGCGCACGCCGAGCGGCTGTGGAGCGGGTTCCCCGACGCGCGCCTCGAGGCGACCGGCGAGCGCCTCACCGACGGACGCTTCGTCGCCGCGCCGTGCAAGCTGCTCGGCACGCACCGCAACGCGCTGGAGGGCATCCCGGCGACGCGCCGCTTCGTGGTCGTGCACGTCGTGTTCTACGCGGAGCTGGACCCGCCGCGCGAGAGGCTGTGGCGCGTGCGCGCCTTCTTCGACCTCTACGACGCGGCGATCCAGCTGGGCGTGCTCCCCGCGCGGGGTACGCGCAGCGAGCGCGCCCTGCTGCTGCTCCGGGGCTTCGGCTTCCGCTCGAAGCCCTAGGACGTGACGGTGATCGAGTAGCCCTTCATCTGCGGGTGGAAGGTGCACTCGTAGGTGATCTTGCCGGCCTTCGTCGGCGTGAACGAGAACGTCTTGCCGCCCTCGATCGCGTCGGACTCGATCTTCTCGCCGGAGTCCGAGACCACGTTGTGGGCGGCGCCGTCCTCGTTCGTCCAGGTGATCTTCTCGCCGACCTTGACGGTGATGTCCTTGGGGTCGAACGCGAAGTCCTTGATCGTGACCGCGTCGGCGCCGCCGCCGGCCGGCGCCGCCGTGGTGTCGGCGGGGGCCGCGGTCGTCTCGGCCGGGGCGGCGGCGTCGGACGACGACGAGTCGGAGTCGTTGGAGGAGCCGCAGCCCGCGGCGGTCAGCGCGAGGGCGGCGATCAGGAGCAGCAGTGCACGTCTCATGCTCCTTCCGACGCCGCCCCGCGCGGCTTCCTTCCCGCCGGGTTCGGCTCAGGCGTCGGTCGCGAGGCCGTCGCCGCGGGGCGAGTCCTCGGCGAGATGGTCGGGCGTGGGCGCTCCCGCACCGTCGGCGGCGCCGTCGGCCAGCCCGTCGCCGCGCGGCGCGCCGTCGGCCAGCGTGTCGGGATCGGGCGCCGCGCCCGCGCCGGTGCCGGCGTCCTCGGCGAGCTCGTCGCCGCGGACACCGTGAGGATCGTGATCTTCGGTCATGCGGCCGGGTCTTCCCGGAACGCCGGGTCCTGACGCAGGTCGACGAGGACGGGCGCGTGGTCGGAGAGCGCGCCGCGGTCGGGGGTCGCGACGCGGCCCGCCGGGACGAGCCCGCGCGCGAGGACGTGGTCGACGCCGTGGCCGCCGGCGGGGGTGAGCGCGGACGCGATCGGCTCGCGCACGTTGAGGTCGCCGCCGAGGACGAGCGGCGCGTCGCCGGCCCACCCGAGCGCGACGCGGGCGGCCTCGGCGATGTCGGCCTGCGCCTGCTCCTCGGACCACACCTGCGCGTGGAGGTTGGCGATCCAGATGCCGGGCGTGCCGAGCGCGACCGCGTGCACCACGCGACGCTCCGGCCGGCGGCGCAGGACGTGCACGCGGTGCTCGGCGATTCGCGCGTCGCCGCGGACGAGGATCGCGTTGGAGCCGCCGCCGTTGGATTTGATGAGGTCGGGGCGGCGGTCGGCCACGAGGCGCCGCAGCGGCAGCAGCGCGTTGCGCGACGTGAGCGCCGTGCGGTGCTGCGCGCCCGCCGCGCTGGCCAGCGCGGGCGGCCACCACGGCGGGACCTCCTGGAGCAGCGCGACGTCCCACTCCCAGCCGGCGAGCGCGGCCGCGAACTCGTCGCGGAGCGAGCGGTGCTCCTCCGGGACGGCGCGGCCGTGGAAGAGGTTCCAGGTGAGGACGAGCATGGACGCGTACTCTTCCCGACTTGCCCAGGCACTTCCTCACCGGCGCAGAGCTGACCCCGGCCGAGCTGCACGCGCTGCTCGCGCGGGCCGCGGAGCTGAAGGCGGCGCCGCGCTCCTCGAAGGCGCTGCACGAGAAGATCGTCGCGCTCGTCTTCGAGCAGCCGTCCACGCGCACGCGCACGTCGTTCGAGGCGGGGATCGTCGAGCTCGGTGGCCACCCGATGGTGCTGCGGGCCGGCGAGCTGCAGATCTCGCGCGGCGAGTCGATCAAGGACACCGCGCTCGTGCTGTCGCGCCACGTCGACGCGATCGGGATCCGCACGGTGCCGCACGCGGTCGTCGAGGAGCTCGCCGCCGAGGCGGGCGTGCCGGTCTTCAACATGCTCACCGGGGACCACCACCCGGTCCAGGCGCTCGCCGACCTGCAGACGCTGGCCGAGACCTTCGGCCGGCTCGAGGGCCTGAAGCTCGCGTACGTCGGCGACGGCAACAACGTCGCGCGCTCGCTGGCGATCCTCGGCGGGATGGCCGGCGTCGAGGTCGCGATCGCGTCGCCCGAGGAGTTCGAGCTCGAGGGCGAGACGTACGGCGCGACGCTGCACCGCGACCCGGCCGAGGCGGTCGCGGGCGCGCACGCGGTCTACACCGACGTCTGGCTGAGCATGGGCGACAGCGAGGAGTCCGCCGCGGTGCGCCGCGCCGCGCTCGAGCCCTACCGGCTCGACGACGCGCTCCTCGATCGCGCGGCCGACGGCGCGATCGCGCTCCACGACCTTCCCGCGCACCCCGGCGAGGAGATCACCGCCGAGGTCATGTACGGCCCGCGCCAGCGGATCTGGGATCAGGCGGAGAACCGCCGCCACGCGCAGAAGGCGCTCCTCGAGCTGCTACTGGGCACCGAAGCCGCCGACGCGCGCTAGCCTCGCGCTCATGCCGCAGCCCAAGAAGACCTCGTCGCGGACCTCCGCGAAGCCGCGCGCGTCCGCCGCGAAGGCGGCGAAGCCGGCCGCGAAGAAGGCTCCGGCGAAGAAGAAGCCGGCCGCCGCCGCGAAGCCCGCCGCGACGGTGAAGCCCCGCGCGGCCGCGAAGCCCACCGCCGCCGCGAAGAAGCCGCGCGCGGCGGCTGCGAAGCCCGCCGCCGCGAAGCCCGCGGCGTCGCCGCTCGAGCCGCTCGGCCTCGCCGCCCTGCGCGACTCGCTCGCCCGCGGCATCGTCCTCACGCGCGACCTCCTCTCCGAGACGCTCGACGACGCCGTCAAGCGCGGCCGCATGACCCGCGAGGACGCCGAGGACCTGACGGCGACGCTCGTCGGGATCGGCCGCCGCCAGACGCAGGACCTGATCGCCGACGTCGAGCAGCTCCTCGGCCGCGGCCGCAGCCGCGCGTCGGTGAGCACCGACAAGATCGTCCGCAAGGTCGACAAGGCGCGGCGCGCGGCGGGCATCGGCCCCGCGTTCCCGATCCTCGGCTACGACGACCTCAACGCCAAGCAGATCGCGGAGCGCGTCACCGACCTGACCCCGGCCGAGCTGCGCAAGGTCCGCGACCACGAGCGCCGCAACGCGAGCCGCAAGTCGGTCCTGGCGGCGATCGAACGTGCCCTCGGCTGAGGCCACCCCAGCCGCTCGCCCGGAGCGCGGCGCCGAGGTCGACCTGACGGTCGACTCGTTCGCGCACGGCGGCAACGGCGTCGCGCGCACCGAGGGCGGCTACGTGATCTTCGTCAGCGGCGCGGTGCCGGGCGACCGCGTGCGCGCGCTGATCACCAAGCGCAAGAAGGCCTACGCCGAGGCGCGCACCGTCGAGGTGCTCGAGCCGTCGCCCGACCGGATCGCGCCCGTCGCCGACCATCCCGGCGCGCCGTGGCAGGTGCTGCCCTACGAGACGCAGCTGAAGATCAAGGCCGAGCAGGTCGAGGACGCGCTGCGGCGGATCGGCAAGCTCGACGACTTCACGCTCGAGCCGATCGTGCCCGCGACCGAGCAGTGGCGCTACCGCAACAAGGTCGAGTTCTCGTTCGGCGAGATCGACGGGCGCCTCGTGTGCGGCTTCCACGCGGCCGGCAGCTGGGAGACGATCGTCGACCTCGACGACTGCATGCTCGTGTCCGAGCAGGTCAACGCCGCGCGCCGCGCGGTGCTCGCGTTCTGCCGCGACCAGGGCCTCGGCGCCTGGAACCGCGCGACCCACGAGGGCTTCCTGCGCAACCTCGTGATCCGCGAGGGCCGGCGCACGGGCGAGCTGCAGGTCCGGATCGTCACGAGCCCCGGCGTGCTCGACGGCGAGGCGCTGACCGCGGCGATGCCCGGCGACGGCGGCGTCTTCTGGACGCAGGCCGCGGGCATGGGGGAGACGACCCAGGGCGGGCTCACCGAGCACATCTCCGGGCCGCCCGGGCTCGACGAGGAGCTCGGCGACATGCGCTTCGCGATCTCCCCGGAGGCGTTCTTCCAGACCAACACCGAGATGGCCGAGCAGCTCTACGGCATCGCCGCCGAGTACGCGCAGCTGCGCGGCTGGGAGCGGGTCTACGACCTGTTCAGCGGCATCGGGACGATCGGGCTGTCGCTTGCGCCGCGCGCGGGCGAGGTGTTCGGGGTCGAGGTGATCGAGGAGGCGGTCTCCGACGCGATCGCCAACGCGAAGCGCAACGAGATCCGCAACGCGCAGTTCTTCGCCGGCGACGTGCGGCTGGCGATGCGCGAGCTGGTCGAGCGCGCCGGCCGTCCCGACGTCCTCGTCGTCGACCCGCCGCGCTCCGGCCTGTCGCAGAAGATCGTGCGCCGCGTGATCGAGGCCGCGCCGAAGCGGATCGTCTACGTGTCGTGCAACCCGACGACGCTCGCGCCGAACGCGGCGCAGCTCGCGGAGGCCGGGTTCACGCTCAAGCGGGTGCGCCCGGTGGACATGTTCCCCCAGACCCCGCACGTCGAGTGCGTCGCGCTGCTGGAACGCTGACGCTCGCGGTCGCCGCGCTGCTCGCGGCGGCACCGGCGTTCGGCGAGGACGTCTGTCCGAGCGTCGGGTGCAAGGCCGACGTGTCGGTCTCCGGCCACGCCGAGCCGACGCCGATCCGAGTCGGCGAGAACAGCGAGTTCAAGTTCACGGTCGCCAACAACGGGCCGCAGACGTCCTACGGCGCGATGCTGCACACGACGATCCCGTCGGGCCTGCGGGTGACGTCGGTCCAGAGCTACGGCAAGTACGAGTGCTCGGCCGACGGGGCCGGCAAGATCGATTGCGCGATCGGCGACCTCGTGAACGAGCAGCTCGCCGTGGTGCTCGTGAAGGTCAGGGGCCTGAAGGTCGGCAAGTACGTCGTCGGCGCGACGGTCAACGAGGACAGCCCGTCGGATCCGAACGGCGGCAACAGCCAGGTCAGCGCGACGATGCAGGTGCTCGCGCCCTCCGGCGGCGTGGCCACGATCAGCGCCGCCGACCCGCAGCGGATCCTCAAGACCGGCGGCGTGACGCTCACGTTCCGGCCGAAGGTCAGCGGCGACTTCAAGGTCACCGGCGAGGTGGCGACCGCGAGCGGGATGGTCAAGCTCGCGACCGTCGAGCTCGGCGGCTCGAAGGCCGGCAGCGCGCGCAAGGTCTTCCTCGGGACGTCGAGCAGCGCGCTCTCCCGGATCCGCGCGGGGCTCAAGGGCGGTAAGCGGTTGCGGGTCATCCTCCGCGCGCAGATGGGCGGCGAGACCATCCGCACGGAGATCCACGTCCGCGCCTGAGCACGCCGCGGCCGTAGGCTGAGGCGCATGCGTGCCGCAACCGTCCGTGACGGCGAGATCGTCGTCGAGGAGCACCCCGATCCCGTCCCCGGCGCCGGCGAGGTCCTCGTCCGCGTGCGCGGCGCCGGCCTCAACGGCGCCGACATGCTGCAGAGGAAGGGCTTCTACCCGGCGCCGCCCGGCTCGCCGCCGGACATCCCGGGCCTCGAGCTCGCCGGCGAGCTCGCCGGCCTCGGCCCCGGCGCGACCCGGTTCGCCGAGGGCGACCGCGTGATGGCGATCGTCGGCGGAGGCGGGCAGGCCGAGCTGGCCGTCGTCCACGAGCGCCAGCTGATGCCGGTCCCCGACCGCGTCGAGCTCGTCGCGGCGGGCGGGATCCCCGAGGTCTTCACGACGGCGCACGACGCGATCTTCACCCAGTCCGGCCTTCTCGCCGGCGAGCGCCTGCTCGTCCACGGCGCGGCCGGCGGCGTCGGCACCGCCGCGGTCCAGCTCGGCCGCGCGGCCGGCGCGCACGTCACCGCCACGGTCCGCAACGCCGACCACCGCGACGCGGTCGCCGACCTCGGCGCCCACGCGGTCCTCGATCCCGAGGGCTTCGCCGAGCACGGTCCGTTCGACGTGATCCTCGAGCTCGTCGGCGCGCCCAACTGGCCCGCGAACCTCGAGGCCCTGAACACCGGCGGCCGGATCGTGATCATCGGCGTGGGCGGCGGCAACAAGGCCGAGATCAGCTTCCTCGCCCTGATGGCCAAGCGCGGCACGATCCGCGCCTCGACCCTCCGCGCCCGCCCGCTCGAGGAGAAGGCCCTCACCGCCCGCGCGATGGAGCGCTCCGTCCTCCCGCACTTCGCCTCCGGCGCGCTGAAGGTCCCGATCGCCGCGACCCACTCCCTGGCCGAGGCCCCCGACGCCTACGCGCGCTTCGCCGCCGGCGGCAAGCTCGGCAAGGTCATCCTCGAGGTCTGAGGGCCGCTACACCTGCCGCCGAGCCCGCTCGAGGCTCGTGACGTCGATCTCGTCCTGAGGACGCCCCGCGGCGACCTTCATCGCGATGAGGTCGTCGACGCCGGCGAAGAGGAAGTCCCCGGCGTTGGCGACGTGACGTTCGACGGCGGCGGCGCGGAGGCTCTCGTACCCGCGGGTCCCGGGGACCTCCTGCATGACGTCGAGTCGCCCGAGTCGGGTGCGGAGCACCCAGTTGCCACCGAACGCCAGGCCCTCTTCGTCGGGTTCGATCCCGAGCTCGGCCGGATCGAAGTCCTCCGAGAGCATGAGCTCCGCGTCGAGGTCGCGGAGCGCCTCCGCCAGCCGGCGCAGGTTCGCGGTGTCCGGACTGGGGACGATGTCGATGTCCTTGGTGCCGCGGACCACGCCGTGCGCCGAGAGCGCGAAGCCTCCGATGATCACGAACTCGACGTCGTGCTCGGCGAGGACGGAGAGAAGCGGCTCGATCTGCAGGACGTTCATCGCGACATGCCGGTCAGGGTGCGGCTGAGCGAGGAGGTCTGCGCGATGCGGTCGGTCGCCGACAGCTCCTCGAAGTCGGCGCGGAGCTCGGCATCCGATCGGTTGTCACGCGGCCCCGGCACGGCCGTGAGCTCGAGCCGCTCACCCATCGCGAGCAGCAGGCGCACGAGGGTGCCGACCGACGGCGAGATCTCGTCGGCTTCGATTCGGCTGATCTGCTTCTGCGTGGTCGACGCGCGCCGGGCGAGCGCGGCCTGGGAGAGCCCGTGCCGGGCTCGTGCTTCTCTGATCAGCGTGCCTGGCGAGATCATCGTCCGCTCATTCTACGTCATATATGACGTCGTGCCTACTCCGGCGCCTTCATCAGGCCCGCGAGGCGGTCGAGGTTCGGGAGCCAGTAGCCGACCGCCACGAGCGGGAGCGCCGGGATCGCGCGGTCGGTGACGACCGAGAGGACGATCGTCGCGAGGAGGCCGCAGACCATGCCGGCGGCGGTCGCGCGGGGGCGCAGGCCGAGGCGGTGCGCCCAGGTCGCGAAGCAGGCGATGAAGATCGCGTCGGGAAGGCCGAGGCGGGCGATCGCGTCGCCTCCGCCGCCCAGGGCGGGAAGGTCGAAGGTCAGCTCGGCGGCGCCGCGCGTGTCGCCCTGGGCGAGGCTGGAGCTCGGCCCGCTCGCGACGCTCCAGGCGTCGACGAGCGCGACGAACAGCGGGATCGCGAGGCCCACCGCCGGGCCGGCGTAGTGCGCTAGCACGCGGCCCATGAGGATCCCGAACGCGCCGGCCACCAGCGCCTCGGGCACGACCGCCTCGACCCCGAGTCCGGCGGCGTCCATTGCGCCCAGCACGAGGCCGGCACCGAGCAGCACGAGGCCGACGGGGGCGAGCGCGTCGCCGGCCGCCCACACGAGCGACAGGGCGATCGCGGCGATCGCCAGCATCCCGGCCGCGCCCGCGACCACGAGCGCCGCGTCGCCGTCACCGAGGTCCGGCAGCGCGCCGGCGCACAGGAAGTACGCCAGCCCGAGCGCCGCCGCCCCTAGTAGGGCGGCAGGTCCGCGTACCACTCGCCGAGGACCTTGAAGGCGGACCAGAACTCGCGCTTGGCCGCCTCCTCGTCGAGGGAGTCGTCGATGCTCTCGACGACGAGCGCGTCGATCGACGGCGTGAGCTGCTGCACGACGCCGCGCTCGCCGGTGATCGGCCGCGCGAGGGGGAGGCTGAGCTCGTTGACGACGCCCAGCGCGTCGTCGCCCATGATCACGATCATCCGCGGCTGGACGATCGCGATCTCCTCGACCACGCGGGAGACGCACGCGGGGTCGGCGAGCGAGGGGTCCGTGACCGGACACTTCACGCAGAGCGTCCCGTAGACGGCCAGCGGGTCGATCCCGAGGCGCCGCAGCGACTTCATCAGCGCGGTGCCGGCGCGGCCGTAGAAGGCGACGCCCTCCTCGACCTCCGACATCCGCGGCGCGTACTTGATCAGGAGGATGTCCGCCTGCGGGTGCCCCGACCCCAGGACCGGCGAGCGGTGGCCACGCGGGCACAGCTCACAGGCCTGGAGCTCGCGGGTCAGGGCGTTGAGCTCCCTGATGGCGCGCTCGAGGTACTTCTCGCGGATCTCGTCATCGGTGGCGGGCATGCGTGCCGAAGGTTTCGACGGCGGACGCTCCCCTCCCTCGCCCTGCATCAGGCCTTGCGCGAGGCCCTGCGCACCCGGCGCTGCTTGCGGCGCGACCGCGCGGCCGCCGGGGTGGCCTTCGTCTCGAGGAACTTCAGGGCCTGGACGTAGAGCAGGGAGGACGGCTTCGTGACGATGTCGGCCTCGCGCAAGGACTCGAGGAACTCCTCCGGCCCGTCGAAGTCGCGCATCTTGATCCGGACCGATCCGAGGCCCTGCGCGACGTGGGAGTCCGACCCGGCGCCCGCGACGATCCGGTACTTGCGGGCGAACCGCTCGGCCTCCTCGTTGAACGAGCCGATCGCGACGCGCGGGTTGTAGACCTCGATCGCGTCGATGTCGTCGAGGATCGTCAGCAGGTGCTCGTAGTCGGGGACCGAGTGCATCCGGTCGAACGGGTGCGGCACGTAGACGAGCCCGCCCTGGCGCTTGATCTCGGCCACCGTCTCCTCGAGCGTCAGCCCGCGCGGGATCTTCTCGGTGAGGAACAGCCCGATGACCTCGCCCTGCTCGGCGGTCTTGACCTCCTCGGCCACGATCACCTTGACGCCGTACTGCGCGGCCTTCGCGGCGGCGTCGAGCGCACCCGAGATCTCGTTGTGGTCGGTGACCGCGATCGCGCCCAGTCCCTGGTCGCGCGCGGTCGCCAGCAGCACCTCGACCGGCGTCGCGCAGTCGTTGGAGTGGTCGGTGTGCATGTGCAGGTCGACGTCGATCAGCGGCCGCCGCGCGAGCCGCCGGCGCGCCGCCGGGTTGCCGGTCGTCGGGTGCCGCCGCGCGACGACGCCGCGGTAGACGCCCTCGAGGTCGTCGGTCAGGCGGTCCCAGTGCAGCGTGGCCCGCAGCGCCTCGCCCTCGTCGCGCAGCCGCCCGCGCAGCTCGGGGTCGCGGATCAGCCGCGCGAGCTGGCCGGCGAGCGTGTCGGCGTCGTCGGGCTCGAAGAGCAGCCCGCGCTCGCCGTCGGCCAGCACCTCCTCGTAGACCGCCAGCCGCGAGGCGACCGGCACCGCGCCCGCGGCGACCGCGCGCAGCAGGAACCCGGGCGCGGGGAGGGCGCCGTCGCTGCCGAGGACGACCACGTCGGCGTCGGCGAGCGCCTGGCCCTCGCCCGCGGCGTCCTCCTCGACGAACGCGATCCGCTCGCGCAGCTCCGTGCGCAGCGGCGTCGTCGACGACGGGCCGCGGCCGGTGATCACGGTCGCGCGCCAGTCGAGGTCGGGGTCGAGGCGCCGCAGCGCGCGGAGGAAGAGCCGCAGCGCGGCGCGCTCCTCGACGTCGGAGAAGACGATGTGCAGCGGGCCGCTGCTGTCGTCGGACGGCCGCTCCGGCGGCTCGACCGCGGGCGTGACCACGCGGTAGTCGCCGGGGAAGAAGCGCTCCATCAGCCGCGCGGTCGCGCCGAAGCTGGCGACCCGCGCGTCGAGGCGCCCGAACACGAGCTGCACGAGCTTGCGCGCGACCTGCGTCGCGACCGCCCGCTCGGTCGGCGCGTGGAACGTCCCGACGTTCAGCGCCGGGGACGTCCGCAGCGCCGCGCTGGCGACGCTCGGCGCCCACGGGTCGTGCACGTGGACGACGTCGAAGTCGACGACCTCGAACAGCTCCTCGATCGCCCGGCTCACGTCGACGGGGACCGCCCGCCCGCGCCCGGTGGTGATGCTCGAGACCTGCTCGCCCACGGCGAGGACCGGCACGTGCTCGCCGGCGAAGATCCGCCGCGGCTCGTCGCGCGCGGCACGCAGCAGCTTGCCGGTCTCGCGCACGGCCGCTGCCGACGCCGACGGCGCGACGATCACGACGCGGTGCCCGCGGCCCGCGAGCCGGTCGGCCACCCGCGCGATCGCGCGGTTGACCTCGTGCTCGGCCTCCCAGGCGTACGGCGTGACGTGGGCGATGGTCAGGCGCTCGGCGGCCACGGCCCGCATGGTACGGCCCCGAACGCGAACGGCCCGCCGGGAGGCGGGCCGTTGCGCACAGCGATGGTGGGCGGAGCGCTTACGCCTTGGGGGCGGCGGCGCGCTTGCGCGCCGGAGCGGTGCGGCCCTTGGGCTTGCTGCCCGGGCCGGTCTTGCCCTTGTACTTGGTGATGAACTTGTCCGTCTCGAGGCGGGCGAGCTCGTCGGGCCGCTGGTTGTGCGGCGACTTCATGAGGTACGAGCTCGGGCCGTCGAGCTGGCCGCCGACCCCGTGGTTCAGGGCGAGCTTGCAGCAGCGGACCGCGTCGATGACGATGCCGGCCGAGTTCGGGGAGTCCCAGACCTCGAGCTTCATCTCCAGGTTGAGCGGCACGTCGCCGAAGGCCTGGCCCTCGACGCGGATGTGCGCCCACTTGCGGTCGGTCAGCCACGGCACGTAGTCCGAGGGGCCGATGTAGACGTCGTCATCGGGCAGCGTGTGGCCCATGATCGACGTCACCGCGTTGGTCTTCGAGATCTTCTTGGACTCCAGCCGCTCGCGCTCGAGCATGTTGTAGAAGTCCATGTTGCCGCCGACGTTCAGCTGCGACGTGCGCAGCATCTTGACGCCGCGCTCGTGGAACAGGCGGGCGAGCGTGCGGTGCACGATCGTCGCGCCGACCTGGGACTTGATGTCGTCGCCGACGATCGGGAGCCCGGCCTTCTTGAAGCGCTTGTCCCAGTAGTCCTCGCGGGCGATGAACACCGGGATGCAGTTGACGAAGCCGCAGCCGGCCTCGATGACCTGCTCGACGTACCACTTGGTCGCGTCCTCGGACCCGACCGGCAGGTAGGAGACGACGACGTCGGTGTGCGTCTCCTTCAGGATCGAGACGATGTCGGCGGTCTCGCCGGGCGCCTTCTCGATCTTCTGCTTGAGGTACTTGCCGAGGCCGTCGTGGGTCATGCCGCGGTAGACGGGCACGCCGAGCTTCGACGGGACCTTGGCGAACTTCATCGTGTTGTTCGGGTCGGCCCAGATGGCCTGCCCGAGGTCCTTGCCGACCTTCTTCTTGTTGATGTCGAAGGCGCACGTGAACTCGATGTCGTTCACGTGGTAGCCGCCGAGATCGACGTGCATGAGCCCTGGGACGGGCTCCTTGGGATCGGCGTTCTTGTAGTACTCCACGCCTTGCACGAAGGCGGAAGCGCAGTTGCCGACGCCGATGATGGCGACGCGGACCTTGTCCTTCTGGTAGCGGGCGGCGCCGTTCTTGCTGGCGCCGTTGACGGCCACGCCGTTGCCGTTGGTACTCAAAGCTCTCGTTGCTCCTTGTCGAAACTGATCGAACGTATGTACCCGGGACCCGTCCTGCGGTTACCGGTCGTTCACACTGCGGTGAGCGCCGCGCGCACGTGGAAGATGCGCTGCAGCGTGGTGATCACGCCCAGGACCGCGAGGACGTACACGGCCGGAGCGAGCAGCTCGAAGTCACCAAGTGAAGCACCTTTGGCGAAGATCAAGCCGATGGACAGGATGACGACGCGCACCGCACGGTTGCCGATCCCGACCTTGCACTCGACGCCGAGGGCCTCCGCGCGAGCACGCGTGTAGGAGACCATCAGCGACGCGAGCACGGCCAGCACGGTGGCGCCGGCGGCGAACTCCATGTGCCGGTGCGCGAAGTACGCGCCGACCGCGGTCAGGACCACGCCCTCCTCGATCCGGTCGAGGGTCGAGTCCAGGAACGCCCCGAACTGCGTGCCCTTGCCGCTCATCCGCGAGTAGCGCCCGTCGAGCGTGTCGCAGATCGAGCCGACGACGAACGCGATGCCGCCGATGAAGAAGAAGCGCTGCCAGACGAGCACCGCGGCGACCACGTTGAGCGCGAAGCCCGTCAGCGAGATGGCGTTGGGCGTCAGGCGCGACTCGATGAGCGCGTCGCGCATCTGCGCGCGGCGCTCGCCCGGGTTCGTGCGGGCCATCAGGTCGCTCGTGCCCGCGCGGCCGGGCTGAACGCCCAGACGGACGGCCTCGCGCGGGCCAGCCAGAGGGCGGCGTAGGCGGAGATCCCGGCGGTGCAGGCGCCGAAGAACGCGTCGGCCAGGAAGTGGTTGCCGGTGGCGACGATCACGAAGACGACGAGCACCGGGTAGCAGCGCCAGAAGTAGCGCCCGGCGCGGTTCTTGACGAGCCGCGACAGCGGGATGCCGATCATCAGCGCGAAGCAGACGTGCATCGAGGGCACGGCCGCGTACGGGTTGAACAGCGCGTTGACGGCGGTGTTCTCGTGGTCGACGCCGACGAAGTTCGAGACCGCGTCGACGAAGCCCCACTCCGGCAGGAAGCGCGGCGGAGCGGTGGGGAACACCGTGTAGCCGACGAGGGCGATGCCCATCGCGACCATGAACATGTTCCGCACGAAGTAGAAGCTGCGGTTGTGGAACAGGTACAGGTAGGCGAGCGAGCCGACCGTGACCGAGGTCTGCGCGTTGATGTACAGCCAGCTGGCGCCGTCGATGATCGGGTGCCAGCTCATCGCCCAGCTCTGCACCGCGGGCTCGATGAAGATGTTCAGCGTCCGCTCGATCCCGATCAGGTCGCGGGCGTGCTGGAACGCCGTCGCGGTGACTCCGGGGTCGTCGGCGATACCGCGCACGAGGCGGTAACCGTTGTAGGCCAGGAAGAAGAGCAGCACCTGCCGCGCCACGTCGAGAGGACCGTGGGGGAGAAGCCGCGCCTGGAGTGCTCGGACGCGCGCAGCCATGGCGAACGGCCGATGTTACCGCCGGACGCGCCGATCGTGGCGCATCGCCTAACGCTTCTTCATGTGGTGCAGCGCGGTCCGCGCGAGACGATCCGCCCGGGGGCGAACCGCATCCCGACCGTCACGGGCCCGCTCGCGCGCACCCGCGTCCACCCGCCGGCCGCGCGCTCGACGCAGCCCTGGCCGCGGATCACGGCCCAGTACGGGGAGAAGCGGATCCGCACGAGGCCGGCGCCCGGCGCGTCGAAGCCGTCGGGCCGCAGGGCGGTGACGCCGATCGGGACGGCGTCGCGGACGGCGTACAACCGCCAGTGCTCGGAGCGCCAGACCTCCTGGAGGAAGGGCTGGCCGGAGCCGACGAGGTGCGCCTCGGTGATCGCGCTCGGGTCCATGTGCGCGTCGGGGAGCGCGACCCAGCGGATCGCGTTCTCGCGCAGCCACGCGTCGTAGCGCGCCGGGGTCAGCTTGCCCTTGTAGAAGACGTCGTTGACCTTGCGGTCGTACTGGCGCTCCCAGCCGCGCGCGAGCGGCACCGCGCTCGCGACGTGCGCGGCCTCCCAGTGGCGGCCGGTGAACGGCACCTCGACGCGCCCCGGGGTCGGCGCGGCCGCCTCGCGGCGCGCGAGCTCGGCGACGACCGGCGCGAAGTACGAGGCGTGCGTGGCCGGGTCGGTCTCGGACTCGATCCAGTCGCGGGCCGGCGGGTACAGGCCCCACCAGACCATCGGCAGCGCGAGCAGCCAGAAGAGCCGCCGGCGCCGCGGCCAGAGCACGAGGAACCCGAGCGGGCCGCTGAGCAGCGCCCCGAGGCGCACCGCGTTGCCGCCGATCGGGCTCGGGATCGCGAACGCGGCGACGAGCAGCAGCGCGTAGAGGGCGATGCCGGTGCGGAAGCGCCCGGCGGGCGCGAGCCAGTAGGCGACGCCGCAGGCGGCGAGGCACGGCCAGAACGCGCTCGGCACGAACGGCTCGCTGCCGCCGGCTGGGAACGCGGCGACGAGCAGCGCCACGACGGCGATCGCGGCGGCGGCGACGCTCAGCGGCGCGCGCGGGTGGGCGCGGGCGGCCAGCCCGGTGAGCGGCGGCCCCGGCGGCGTGTCCTCGTCGCGCGGCGACCACCACCAGGCGACGCCCGCGAGCGCGAGGAACATCGCCGCGACCGGGCTCGCCAACGCCGTCAGCGCGGCGAGCAGTCCCGCCGCGATCGCGTGCCCGCGGCTCGCGGCGACGATCGCCCAGATGGCGAACGCGCACCCGAGCGTGAACGGCATCCGGCCGCTGACGACCGACGCGCACATGACCGCGGCGAACCACACCGACGCGCCGCGGCCGGCGGGTCGGTCGCCGACGAGCTGCGCGAAGCCGCCGGTCGCGACGACGGCGGCGATCACGCCGAGCAGCCGCAGCCCGAACGCCGCCGCGAGCGGCGGGTACAGGACGCTGTAGCCGAGCAGGTGGTGGCCCGAGTACCAGTTGTTGTCCCACAGCAGGAAGCCGCCGCGGTGGTACAGGCCGGCGCGGTAGGTCTGCGCCGCGAGGTCGGAGGTCAGGGGGCCCGCGAGCAGGTACAGCCCGCCGAGGATCGCGGCGACGAGCAGCGCGGGGACGCTCGCGGCGGTGCGCCACGTGCGGATCGCGGGGCGGCCTTCGAGGGTGGTGGCCGCGTTCAGGGTCCTACCCCTCGCGCGTGAGGAAGTCGGTGACGTCGGTCAGCACGGCGGGCTCGTCGAGCCACGGCCAGTGCCCGGCGCCGGGATAGGTGCGCAGGTCGACCTCGCCGCCGAGCACGGCCGCGTAGCCGTGGGCGAAGCGCGAGTCGATGAACGGGTCGGCCTCGCCCCAGGCGATCAGCGCCGGGCAGCGCAGCTCGCCGAGCCGCGCGCCCACGCGCGCGAGCGCGTCCTCGGGAGCGCTGCGGTAGAGGCGCAGGATCGCGCGCTGGGTGCCCTCGTCGAAGTGCGCGAGGACCTCGTCGACGTAGGCGGCCGGCAGCCCTAGGCGGCGCGCGGTGAAGCCGTTGGTGAACCCCATCGCGAGCTCGCCGACGACGCGCCGGCGCCACTGGCGCGCGGTGAAGTGCCAGCGGTAGCCGGGCAGGAACGGGACCGAGTCGAGGATCGCGACCCGCTCGATCCGCGCCGGCTCGTCGATCGCCGCGAGCAGGCCGACGACGCCCCAGTCGTGCACGCACAGGCGCACGTGCTCCCAGCCGAGGTGGTCGAGGAAGTCGCCGACGAACCGGCCCAGCGCCTCGAACCCGAAGTCCGCGTCGCCGCGCTTGCCGCTGAGGCCGAAGCCGGGGAGGTCGACCGCCACGCCGCCGGTCCGCGCGAGGAACGGCTGCCACATCTCGCCGCTGTGCGGGACCCCGTGCACGTAGAGGATCGGAGCGTCTCCGTCCTGGAGCCAGTGCACGAGCTGATCGCCGAGCTGGACGGTGGGCATCGCGGGCGGACCATACTTCGACCGCCGTGCCGCCCGCCCCGCCCGTCGACGCCACCACCCGCGCCCGAGTCGCCCGCGTCCGCGCGCGGCTGGCCGAGGTCTACGGCGTGCCCACGCTGCCGCCGCACCACGATCCGATCGCCGAGCTCGTGCTCACGGTGCTGTCGCAGTCGACGAGCGACCGCAACCGCGACGTCGCCTACCTGCGCCTCCGTGAGCGCCTCCCGACGTGGGAGGACGTCCGCGCCGCGCGTGTCGACGTCGTCGAGGAGGCGATCCGCCCGGGCGGCATCTCGCGCGTCAAGTCCGCCCGGATCCGCGACATCCTCGCCGCGCTGCCGACGGAGGCGGAGGTGGCGGCGCGCGTCGCGGGGGAGGAGAGGGGCGCCGCCACCTCGCCCGCCGTGCGGGGGGAGGGCTCGCCCACCGCGCCGACGCTCGACCACCTGCCGGATCTCCCGCTCGCCGAGGCGCGCGACCTGCTCACCGCGCTCCCCGGCGTCGGGCGCAAGACCGCGGCGTGCGTGCTCCTGTTCAGCTTCGGCCTGCGCGACGTCCCGGTCGACACCCACGTGGGGCGCGTGTTCGCGCGGCTGGGCCTGCTCCCGCCCAAGGGCACCGCCGACGCGATCCACGACCGGATGCTCGCCCTCACCCCGCGCGGCGCCGAGCTCGAGCTGCACGTCAACGTGCTCCGCCACGGCCGCCGCACCTGCCACGCCCAGCGCCCGCGCTGCTCGGCGTGCGCGCTGCGCCGGATGTGCCCGCAGCTCGGCGTCGACGCGCCGGCCTGATGGGGGACGCCGTGCAAGATCTGCTATAACAAGACGCAGATTTTTCGCACCGAAAGCGTTCAAGGGAGCACACCACCACATGGCAAAGACCATCGGCATCGACCTCGGCACGACGAACTCGTGCATGGCCGTCCTCGAGGGCGGCGAGCCGACGGTGATCGAGAACTCCGAGGGTGGCCGCACCACCCCGTCGGTCGTCGCGTTCGCGCAGTCCGGTGAGCGTCTCGTGGGCACCGTCGCCAAGCGGCAGGCCGTCACGAACCCGCAGAACACCGTCTTCTCCGTCAAGCGCTTCATGGGCCGCAAGGAGGCCGAGGTGCGCGAGGAGGAGTCGATGGTGCCGTACAAGGTCGTCAGCGGCCCCAACGGCGACGCGCGGATCGACGCGGGCGGCAAGGAGTCCAGCCCGCCGGAGATCAGCGCGATGATCCTCGCGAAGCTCAAGGCCGACGCCGAGGCCTACCTCGGCGAGCCGGTCGACAGCGCGGTCATCACCGTCCCCGCGTACTTCAACGACGATCAGCGCCAGGCGACCAAGGACGCCGGCAAGATCGCCGGCCTCGACGTCAAGCGGATCATCAACGAGCCGACCGCCGCGTCGCTCGCCTACGGCCTCGACAAGGAGACCGACCAGACGATCCTCGTCTTCGACCTCGGCGGCGGCACGTTCGACGTGTCGGTGCTCGAGATCGGCGACGGCGTCTTCGAGGTCAAGTCGACCGCGGGCGACAACCACCTCGGCGGCGACAACTTCGACAAGGCCGTCGTCGACTGGCTGGCCGGCGAGTTCAAGCGCGACCAGGCGATCGACCTGACGCAGGACCCGATGGCCCTGCAGCGCCTCTACGAGGCCGCCGAGAAGGCGAAGATCGAGCTGTCGACGGCGCAGGAGTCGCAGATCAACCTGCCGTTCATCACCGCCGACGGCTCCGGCCCGAAGCACCTCGACGTGCGCCTCACGCGGGCGAAGTTCAACGAGCTCGTCGCCGACCTCGTCGACCGCGTGGTCGCCCCGGTCCGCCAGGCGCTCAACGACGCCAAGGACAAGGGCGCCGCGAACATCGACCACGTGGTCCTCGTCGGCGGCATGACCCGCATGCCCGCCGTCCAGGAGAAGGTCAAGGACCTCACCGGCAAGGAGCCGCACCGCGGCGTCAACCCGGACGAGGTCGTGGCCGTCGGCGCCGCGATCCAGGCCGGCGTGCTGGCCGGCGACGTCAAGGACGTCCTGCTGCTCGACGTCACCCCGCTCACCCTCGGCATCGAGACCAAGGGCGGCGTGATGACCAAGCTGATCGAGCGCAACACCACGATCCCGACCCGCAAGTCGGAGATCTTCTCGACGGCCGAGGACAACCAGCCGTCGGTCGAGATCCACGTCCTGCAGGGCGAGCGCGAGATGGCGACCTACAACAAGTCGCTCGGCAAGTTCCAGCTGACCGGCATCCCGCCGGCGCCGCGCGGCATCCCGCAGGTCGAGGTCGCGTTCGACATCGACGCAAACGGCATCCTCGCCGTGTCCGCGAAGGACCTGGGCACCGGCAAGGAGCAGAAGATCGAGATCAAGGCCGGCTCGGGCCTCTCCGACGAGGAGATCAAGAACATGGTCTCCGACGCCGAGACGCACGCCGACGACGACCGCAAGGCCCGCGAGCTCGCCGAGGCGCGCAACGAGGGCGAGAACGCGGCCTACCAGGCCGAGCGCCAGCTCAAGGAGCTCGCCGAGCAGGTCGACGAGGCGTCCAAGACGGAGATCGAGGCCGCGATCAAGGAGGTCCGCGAGTCGCTGACCTCCGAGGACCCGGAGGAGATCAAGACGAAGACCGAGGCGCTGCAGACCTCGTTCCACAAGGTCTCCGAGGCGATGTACGAGCGCGCCCAGCAGGCCGCCGCCGCGTCGGAGCCGTCCGCGAACGGGGATGCCGCCGAGGGCGACGCCGCCGAGGAGGACGTCGTCGACGCCGAGGTCGTGGACGAGGGCAAGTAGGTGAGCGAGCAGCACGAGCACGACGCGCCGCCGGAGGAGGTGGCCACCCCCGACGCGGAGGTGGCCACCGAGCCCGCGGCCGCGGTCGAGGCTCCCGAGCCGGCCGTCGAGGCCGAGCCCGCCGCCGAGCCGGAGACCGACTGGCACGACCTCGCGCTGCGCAAGGCGGCGGAGGTCGAGAACCTGCGCAAGCAGTCCGCGCAGCGCGTGCAGAAGGCGACCCGCGACGGCATGCGCCGCGTCGCGGTCGAGCTGTTGCCCGCGCTCGACGACTTCGAGCGCGCGCTCTCGCACGCCGAGGCCGAGGAGGCTGACGACGAGCATCAGCTGACGAAGGGCATCCGCCTCGTCCAGGACCAGCTCCTCGCGGCGCTGCGCCGCGCCGGCATCGAGACGTTCTCGCCCAAGGGCGAGACGTTCGACCCGCACCTCCACGAGGCGATCGCGACCGCACCCGTCGAGGGCGCGCAGAGCGGCACCGTCGTCGAGGTCTACCAGGCCGGCTACCGGCTCGGGGAGGACGTCCTCCGCGCCGCCAAGGTCGTCGTGGCCGCGTAAGCGCGATGCCGGAGAAGGACCTCTACAAGATCCTCGGCGTCGAGCGCAAGGCGACCCCCGAGGAGATCAAGAAGGCCTACCGCAAGCTCGCGCGGCAGTGGCATCCGGACAAGAACCCGGACGACGCCACCGCCGAGACGCGCTTCAAGGAGATCGGCGCGGCGTACGACGTCCTCTCCGACCCGGAGAAGCGCAAGGCGTACGACCGCGGCGGCCTCGGGGCGTTCTTCGGGCAGGGTCAGCAGGGCGGCGCCGGGGGATTCCCCGGCGGCTTCGACACGAGCGCGTTCGGCGACATCCTGTCCAACCTCTTCGGCGGCGGCCAGCCCGGCGGCGCCGGGCGGCCGGGCGGCGGGCCCCGCAAGCCGCGGGCCGAACGCGGGCGCGACCTCGAGGTCGACGTCTCGCTGTCGTTCGACCAGGCGATCGCCGGCGGCGAGATCCCGCTCTCGGTCCCGATGTCGCAGCTGTGCGCGACGTGCCACGGCACGGGTGCGAAGCCCGGCACCGCGCCGCGCACGTGCCCGCGCTGCCAGGGCCGCGGCGTCGAGGTCCAGGGCCAGGGCGTCTTCTCGATCTCGCAGCCGTGCAGCCTCTGCCACGGCCGCGGCACGGTGATCGAGGACGCGTGCCCGACGTGCTCGGGCACCGGCGCGACGCGGACCGTCAAGAAGTACCGCGTGAACATCCCCGCGGGCGTCCGCGAGGGCTCGAAGGTGCGGCTCGCCGGCAAGGGCGAGCCCGGCCGCAACGGCGGCCCGAACGGAGACCTCTACGTCGTCACCCACGTGAGCCCGTCGCCGGTCTTCGCGCGCAAGGGCGACAACGTCGAGGTCGAGGTCCCGCTCACGATCCCCGAGGCGATCCGCGGCGCCGAGGTCGAGGTCCCGACGCTCGACGGCCGCAAGCGCCTGCGCGTCCCGGCCGGGACCAAGCACGGCACCGTCCAGCGGCTGCGCGGCGAGGGTCCGCCCAAGCTCGGGCGCAAGGACCGCGGCGACATCCACTACCGGTTCGTGATCGACGTCCCGGCGTCGCTCTCGCAGGAGCAGTCCGAGGCCGTCGACAAGCTGTCCGAGGTCATGAACGGCAACCCGCGCGCGAAGCTCTTCGCCGCATCGGCGGACCGCGGAGGCGACGGCTGATGCCGCCGCGGCGGACGCGCACGACGACGACGCGGATCGAGGTCTCCTCCGATCGCGGCGTCTTCATGATCTCCGTCGCCGCCGAGCTCGCGGAGATGCACCCGCAGACGCTGCGCATGTACGAGGCGCGCGGCCTGATCGAGCCGAAGCGCTCGCCGAAGGGCACGCGCCTGTACTCGCAGGAGGACGTCGAGCTCCTGCGCCGGATCCAGGAGATGACCAACGAGCTCGGCCTGAACCTCGCCGGGGTCGAGAAGGTCCTCGAGCTCGAGGAGCAGCTCGACCGCGCGCAGCGCAAGGTCGACGGGCTCGAGCGCCGCGCCGCCCAGCTGCAGGCCGAGATCCGCCAGCTCGAGGCGCTCCGCGAGCGCGTCCGGGCCGAGATCGTCCACGTCCCGAAGCCGACGGGCGACATCGTCCGCGCGCAGGACGCGCGCTCGCCGTTCCGGATCCCCGTGCGGCGCGACGACTCCGACGCGCCGCCGCACCGCTAGCTAGCGGTTCCCCTTCGTCGTGCCGTCCTCGCCGCCGGCGAGCTCCTCGGCCGCCTTGCGGGTCGGGCTCCCCTTGGGGATGTCGTGGGGGCTGATCTCGTCGTGCGCCTCGGGCGTGTCGCCGAGGTCGGTCTCGTCGTCGGGCGTCGCGGGGCCGAGCGGCTCGTCGGACTCCTTGTCGTGGGGCGGGGCGTCGTGCTCGTTGTCCATGCCCCGGGCCTACCCGGGTTCAGGACTTCTTGTGCGCCGTGCAGGTCCGGTAGGTCCGCTTGAGGTGGAGCGTCTTGCCGTTGGACATCGTGAGCGTCACGTCGACGACGAAGGTCCCCTTCGGCAGGCCCTTGAGGCTCACCGACGGCGTGACCTTCTTGCCCTTGAGCGTGGTCTTCTTCTTGCCGACCTTGATGACCGCGGCGGTGAACGTCACGCCCTTGGGGCGCTTGATGTGCAACGTGATCGTGCGCTTGCTGAGGCAGCTCTTCGCGGCGGGCAGGGCGATGACGTCGGCGGCCTTCGGCGCGGTCGCCTTCGGGACGGCGGGGGTCGTCTTCGCGCCGCCGCCCGTGGCGGTCGTCGTTCCGCCGCCGGTCGCGCCGCCGCCGGTGGTGGCGGTCGAGCCGCCGCCGGAGCCGGTGCCCGTGGAGCCGCCGCCGTTCGAGCCCCCGCCTCCGCCCGAGCCGTTGTCGCCGCCGTTCGAGCCCCCGCCGGGATCTCCGCCGCCGGGATCTCCGCCGCCGGGGTCGTCTCCGCCCGGGTCGCCCCCGCCGGGGTCGCCGCCCGGCACCGCGACCGCCGCGCTGTCCGCCGACCCGGAGCCGTACGCGTTCGTCCCCGTCACGCGGCACACGAGCTGGTGGCCCGCGTCGGCGGAGCCCACCGCGTAGGTCGACGTGGCGATGCCGGTCGGCGTGCCGTCGCGCAGCCAGGCCGTCGCGAACGTCGCCGCGCCGCGGCCGAGCCAGTCGCCCTGCGCGCACGTCAGGCTCGAGCCGGCGGCCGGCGTGCCGGTGATCGCCGGCGGCGTCGTCGCCTCCGGGAGCGCCGGGAACATCGCGATGCCGGCGCGCAGCCCGGTCGCGAGCTCGCTGAAGCCGCCGCCGAGGAACAGCGAGCCGTCGGCGTCGACGGTGAACGACTGCGGGGACAGCCCGCCGTCGGAGGTCGTCGGGTTCCAGGATCCGATCGCGCCGCTGCCGACGTCGAACGCCGCGAGGCCGCCGCGCTCCTGCCCGGCGATGTGGAAGAAGTTGCCGGCCACGTAGACGGTCCCGCCCGACACGGCGACCGCCTGCACGAAGGTCTGGTCGGGCTCGGGGTCCCACGCGGTCGCGGTGCCGGTCGCCGTGCTCACCGCGCCGACGTACTTGCGCGTTGCCCCGCCGAGCTGGCCGAAGCTGCCGGCGGCGAAGAGCGTCGACCCGCCGGCGCTCAGGGCGATCGAGTAGATGTCGCCGTTCGCGCCGGGGTTCCAGGCCGTCGCCGCCGACCCGGTGCCGCTCGACAGGTCGAACGCGGCGAGCTTGTTGCGCGTCGTCGCGCCGTTGGCGAGCGTGGTGAACGAGCCGCCGGCGTACAGCGTCGAGCCCCGCTTGGCGAAGCCGGCGATCACGTTGTTCGGGCTCGGGTCCCAGGCGTTCGGCGTGTCCGGCGTGCCGCCGGCGAGGTCGAACGCCGCGGCGTTCTTGCGCGCCACCGCGTTCAGCGTCGTGAACCCGCCGCTGACGTAGAGCGTCGTGCCGTCGAGGAGCATCGTGGTGACGCCCGCGCCGACGCTCGTCGCCGGGTACCACGAGGTCACCGACCCGTCGGCGGGGGAGACCGCGGCGAGCGCGGTGCGCGTCGTCGCGCCGATCCGGCTGAACGAGCCGCCGAGGTAGATCGGGCCCGCGGCGGTCCCGGCGATCGCGCGGACCGTCGTGGCGAAGGAGTTGCCCGCGTTCGGGTCCCACGTCAGGTCGAGGTCGCCGGTGGCGGCGTCCAGGCGCGCGAGCCCGTGGCGCACCTGCGGCTCGAGCAGCATCCGGTAGCCGCCCGCGTAGACGTGGTCGGCGCTCGCGCTCACCGCCGTTACCGTGCTGCCGGGCGACGGGTTCCAGGACTCGGGCGCGCCCGTGCCGGTGAGCGGCACCGACGCCAGTCCGGTGCGCGTCAGCCCGCCGACCGTCTCGAAGCTGCCGCCCAGGTAGAGGTGGCTGCCGGCGACCGCGAGCCCGAAGACCACGCCGTCGGCGCTCGGGTTCCACGTCGTGTCGAGGGCGCCGGTCGTCGCGTCGACCGACGCGACGCCGTTGCGCGTCTGGCCGCCGACGGTCGAGAAGAACCCGCCGATGTAGACGTGCGAGCCGCTGACCGCGACAGAGCTCACGGTGGTGCTGATCGACGTGATCGACGGCGCGAACGACGTGATCGCCCCGGTGCCGACGTCGAACGCGGCGGCCGACGTGCGGGTCACCGCGGAGGCGGTGTCGAAGTGGCCGACCGCGTAGAGGGTGCTCCCCGAAACGGCCAGCGCGTTGACGGCCGTCTGGTTCGGGTTCGTCACGAACGACAGGCCCGCGTTCCAGCCGGTGTCGACGACGCCGGTCGTGGGGTCGAGCTTGACGACGCCGCGCTGGGCGACGCTGTTGACGGTGTTCCACTGCCCGCCGGCGAAGACCGCGCCGCCGGCGACGACGAGCGCCGAGGGGTAGCCGCCCGACGGCGCCGGCGCCCAGGTCCGCGCCGCGCCGGTGGTCGCGTCGAGCGCGGCCAGGAACTGCCGCGACTGCCCCGCGATCGTCGTGAAGCGGCCACCGATGTAGAGCGTCGACCCTGACAGCGCGAGCGCCGTCACCTGGTCGTTCGGCTCGGGCGCGAACGCCGGGTCGACGCTGCCGTCGGCCAGGAGATGGACGAGGTTGCGCCGCGCGCTCGACCCCACGAACGTGAACAGGCCGCCGACGTACTGGCCGCCCGCGCCGTCGGAGATCGCGACGCTGACGATCGTCGAGGGCCCGCGCCCGCCGATCGCCGGCGACCGGCTCGGCTCGTAGGCGCCGTCGGCGGTGGCGAACGACGCGGCGTTGCCCGCCGGACGGCCGATGGCGTTGAACGAGCCGCCGAGGTAGACGTAGCCGCCGAGGTGCTGGCTCGTGTAGACGGTCCCGTCGGCCGCCCAGGACGGCAGCGGGGCGGGCGAGACGACCGCGTGCGCGGGGGCGGCGAGCACGAGGGTCGCGAGGACCGCGCAGGCCAGGAGGGCGGCGCGGCAAGGTGGGGAAGAGACAGGCGACGGCATCCGTTCCGTGGGCTCCTGACGCCTCAGGGAGCGCGTCGAGTGTCTCACGAATGACACAGCATTTCCAGACGAACTCGCCGCGAAGTCGCGGGATCCCATCGGTCTTGACAGAAAATCTCAGTCAGCTACACTGAGATTCACATGCAAGCCGACCGTTTCACGATCAAGTCTCAGGAGGCGCTCCGCGCCGCGATCGACCTCGCCGCGGGCCGCGGCCACGCGCAGGTCACCCCGGAGCACCTGCTGTCCGTGCTGCTCGAGCAGGCCGACGGCCTCGTGGTACCCGTCCTGCGCAAGCTCGGCGTCACGATCGAGCCGCTGCGGGCCGACGTCAACGCCGCGCTCGACGCCCAGCCGACGCTCGCGGAGGCCGCCGAGCCGACGACCTCGCCGGAGCTGCTGCAGGTCCTGCGCGCCGCCGAGAAGGCGATGCGCGACCTCAAGGACGAGTACATCTCGACCGAGCACCTGCTGCTGGCGCTGGCCGACCGCCTCGACGCGCTCAAGCGCGCGGGCGCCGACCCGAAGGCGCTGGCCGAGGCGATCGCCGAGGTCCGCGGCTCGCACCGCGTCACCGACCAGTCGCCCGAGGACAAGATCCAGGCGCTGGAGAAGTTCGGCCGCGACCTGACCGAGGCCGCCGAGGACGGCAAGCTCGATCCCGTCATCGGCCGCGACGACGAGATCCGCCGCGTCATCCAGGTGCTCTCGCGCCGCACGAAGAACAACCCCGTCCTGATCGGCGAGCCCGGCGTCGGCAAGACCGCGATCGTCGAGGGCCTCGCCCAGCGGATCGTCTCCGGCGACGTGCCGGAGTCGCTGCGCGACCGCCGCGTGATCGCGCTCGACATCGGCGCGCTGCTCGCCGGCTCGAAGTACCGCGGCGAGTTCGAGGAGCGCCTGAAGGCCGTCCTCAAAGAGGTCGCCGACGCCGGCGGCCACGTGATCCTGTTCCTCGACGAGCTGCACACGATCGTCGGCGCGGGCGCCGCCGAGGGCGCCGTCGACGCCGCGAACCTGCTCAAGCCGATGCTTGCCCGCGGCGAGCTGCGGGCCGTCGGCGCGACCACGCTCGACGAGTACCGCAAGCACATCGAGAAGGACGCCGCGCTCGAGCGGCGCTTCCAGCCGGTGACCGTCGGCGAGCCGTCCGTCGAGGACGCGATCGCGATCCTCCGCGGCCTGAAGGAGCGGTACGAGGTCCATCACGGCGTGCGCATCCGCGACGACGCCCTGATCGCCGCGGCGACGCTCTCGCACCGCTACATCGCCGACCGCTTCCTGCCCGACAAGGCGATCGACCTGGTCGACGAGTCGGCGTCCAAGCTGCGGATCGAGATCGACTCCCTGCCGACCGAGATCGACGAGGTCGACCGCCGCGTGCTCCAGCTCGAGATCGAGCTGACCTCGCTGGCCAAGGAGAAGGACGACGCGTCGGTCGCGCGCCGCGAGGCGATCGAGCGCGACCTCGCCGAGCTGCGCGAGCAGAGCTCCGGGATGAAGGCGGAGTGGCAGGCCGAGAAGGAGGCGATCCAGGGCGTCCAGCAGGTCAAGGAGCGCCTCGAGGCCGCGCACCGCGAGCTCGAGAAGGCCGAGCGCTCCGCCGACCTCGAGTCGGCCGCGCGCCTGCGCCACGGGGAGATCCCCGAGCTGACCCGCAGGCTCGCCGAGGCCGAGGCCCGCGAGGACGTGGCCGGTCCGCCGGCGACCAAGTACCTCCAGGAGGAGGTCACGGCCGAGGACATCGCCGAGGTCGTCGCGCGCTGGACCGGGATCCCGGTCAGCCGCCTGATGGAGGGCGAGGTCGAGAAGCTGATCCACATGGAGGATCGCCTGCACCAGCGGGTGATCGGCCAGGCCGACGCGGTCTCCGCCGTGAGCGCCGCGCTGCGCCGCTCGCGCGCCGGCCTCTCCGACCCCGACCGCCCGATCGGCACGTTCCTGTTCCTCGGGCCCACCGGCGTCGGCAAGACCGAGCTCGCCCGCGCGCTCGCCGAGTTCATGTTCGACTCGTCCGACGCGATGGTCCGGATCGACATGTCCGAGTACATGGAGAAGCACGCGGTGTCGCGCCTCGTCGGCGCGCCTCCCGGCTACGTCGGCTACGACGAGGGCGGCCAGCTGACCGAGGCGGTCCGCCGCCGGCCGTACTCCGTAGTGCTGCTCGACGAGATCGAGAAGGCGCACCCGGACGTGTTCAACGTCCTCCTGCAGGTGATGGACGACGGTCGCCTGACCGACAGCCAGGGCCGCACGGTCGACTTCAAGAACGCCGTGCTGATCATGACCTCGAACATCCCCGGGGGAAGGGTCGGCGCCGAGTCGCACTTCAAGCCCGAGTTCATCAACCGGCTCGACGACATCATCGAGTTCCACTCGCTCGACCGCTCCCAGATCGGGGCGATCGTCGACCTCCAGGTCGAGCTCGTCCTCGCACGGGTGCGTGAGCGCGGGATCGAGGTCGTCCTCTCCGACGACGCCCGCACGCTGCTCGGCAACCTCGGCTACGACCCCACCTACGGCGCCCGACCGCTCAAGCGCGTCATCCAGAAGCATCTGGTCGACAAGCTCGCCCTGAAGATCCTCGAGGGGGAGCTGCGGGAGGGCGACGTCGTCGAGGTCGGCACGGCTGACGGCGAGCTGACGTTCGCGAAGGCGGGCGCGCCGGTGGCCCCGATCCGGTAGAACGGTCACATGCCGACTTACATCATGCTGACGACCCTCAACTCCGAGGGCGTTCAGACGGTCAAGAACAACCCGTCGCGCATCCGCGAGGTCAACCAGGAGATCGAGCAGCTGGGTGCGACGGTCAAGGCGCAGTGGTCGACGCTCGGCCGCTTCGACTTCGTCAACGTCGTCGAGGCGCCCGACGAGGCCACGATCGCGCGCGTCTCGCTCGAGCTCGGCTCGCGCGGCACGGGCCGCTACGAGACGCTCGTCGCGATCCCCATCGACGACTTCATCGCCTCGCTGTGAGGGCGTCTCGACGCCCCTCGCGGCGTCGCTACGGCCGGGTCTGTGCGGGTGCACTATCCCCGTCCGTGCTCCTGGCGAGGAACGCCGAGCCACTGCTCACAGCTGAGGCGATCGGCGGCGGATGAAGGTCCTCGTCGTCGGGAGCGGCGGTCGTGAGCACGCGATCGTGCGCGCGCTGGGGCGCTCGCCCCAGCGCCCGGAGGTCGTGTGCGCGCCCGGCAACGCCGGGATCGCGCGGGACGTGCGGGTCGCCGACGTCGCGGCCGACGACGTCGCCGGGCTCGTCGCGCTGGCCCGCGCCGAGGGCGCCGACCTCGTGGTCGTCGGGCCGGAGGCGCCGCTCGTCGCCGGGCTCGTCGACGCGCTGACCGAGGCGGGCATCCCGGCCTTCGGGCCGAGCGCGGCGGCCGCGCGGCTCGAGGGCTCGAAGGCGTTCGCCAAGGAGGTCATGGAGGCGGCCGGCGTCCCGACCGCCGCCTGGGACCGCGTGCGCACGGTCGACGAGGGGCTCGTCGCGATCGACCACCGCTACCCGGCGGTCATCAAGTGCGATGGGCTCGCGGCCGGCAAGGGCGTCGTGATCGCCGCCGACGAGGCGCAGGCGCGCGAGGCGCTGACCGACATGCTCGAGCGCAAGGTCTTCGGCGAGGCCGACGTGATCGTCGAGGAGCACCTCGTGGGGGAGGAGCTGTCGCTGCTCGCCCTGTGCGACGGCGTCCGGGCGCTGCCGATGGACGGCGCGCAGGACTACAAGCGGATCTTCGACGGAGACGAGGGGCCGAACACCGGCGGGATGGGCTCGTACTCGCCGGTCCCGGGCGTCGACGCGGAGGCGGTCGCGCTGATCTCGGCCACCGTCCACCAGCCGGTCGTCGACGAGCTCGCGCGCCGTGGCATCCCGTTCCACGGCGTGCTCTACGCGGGTCTGATGCTGACCGAGGACGGGCCGAAGGTCATCGAGTTCAACGCCCGCTTCGGCGATCCGGAGACGCAGGCGCTGTTGCCGCGGCTGAAGTCCGACCTGCTCGACCTGATGGCGCGTGCCGCGAACCCGGGCGGGCTCGAGGGCGCGACGCTGGACTGGGACGACCGCTGGGCGGTGAGCGTGGTGCTCGCCAGCGCCGGCTACCCGGCCGGTGCGTCGAAGGGCGACGCGATCGCCGGGCTCGGCGCCGCCGGCGCCGGCGCCGCGGAGGTCACCCACGCGGGCACCGCGGCGCGCGGAGACGACATCGTGACCGCGGGCGGGCGTGTCCTGAACGTGACGGCGCTGGGCGCCGGGCCGGCCGACGCCCGCGATGCCGCCTATGCTGCCGCCGACCTGATCACCTTCGACGGCCGCCAGATGCGCACGGACATCGCGCTGCGGGCGGTGGAGCGAGTGGCATGACCGATACGACCGATACCGCCTCCGGCCCCATGACCGAGACCCAGACCGCCGACCTCGACTCCCTCACCGCGGACTCCCCGCGCGTCGGGATCATCATGGGCTCGAAGTCCGACATGGACGAGATGCAGAAGGCCGGTGACATCCTCGAGGAGGCCGGCGTCCTCTACGAGATCCGCGTCATGTCCGCCCACCGCGACCCCGAGACCGTCGCCGACTACTGCAAGAACGCGCGGATGCGCGGCCTCCGCGTGATCATCGCGGGCGCCGGCCTCTCCGCCGCGCTCCCCGGCGTCGCCGCCGCCCACACCGACCTCCCGGTCGTCGGCGTCCCGCTCTCCTCGCGCCTCTCCGCGGCCGGCGGCCTCGACTCGATCCTCTCCGTCGTCCAGATGCCCCCGGGCGTCCCCGTCGCGGCCGTCGGCCTCGACAACCCCCGCAACGCCGCCCACCTGGCCCTGCGGATCCTCAACGCGTAGGGGGTGGCGGCGCAGACGCCGCTGATTGGGAGATACTCCCCGCGCAATGACCCCGAACGCGCTCGACCTCGACCGCGAGCGCAGCCTCGGCCAGCTGCTCGATGCGACCTTTCGGGTCTTCCTGCGGCACTCTGGGGTCTTCTTCAGCGTCACGCTGCTCGCGACGATCCCGCTCATCCTCGTGGTCGACGGGATCTGGGGCGGACAGCTGCGCGACGGCGGTGCCGCGGACCCGAGCACCGCCGCGTCGCTCACGTCGAGCCTGCTCTCGTACTTCGTCGTTCCGGCGCTGGTCACCGGGCTGCACGTCCGGATCGTCCAGGCGCTCGGCCGCGGTGAGGAGCCGACCGTTCCCGGAGCGGTGCGGTCGGCCCTCGGGGTGCTGCCGGCCGCGGTCGCGGTCGTCGTGCTCTACACGCTCGCCGTGGCGGTTGGCTTCGTCCTGCTGCTCGTCCCCGGGATCTACCTGGCCGTGCGGCTCTACTTCGGCGTCCAGGCCGCGATCGTCGACGGCGCCCGCGGTCCCGATGCCCTCCACCGCAGCGCCGCGCTCACCGACCAGCGGTGGTGGACCACCGCCCGTCGGCTCGTCCTCTCGGGGATCCTCATCGGGATCTTCACGACGCTCCCGTACTGGATCATCCAGAGGAGCGTCGACGCCGGCTGGCTCCGCGTCTCCGGCCAGCTGGTCGTCTCCACGATCTCCCTGTCGCTCAGCGCCCTCTTCGGCACGCTGCTCTTCTTCGGTCTACGAGTGGTGAAGTACTCGGATAAGATCGCATGATGAACCTTCTCCGCGCGATGCCCGTCCTCGTCCTCGTCCTGCTGGTCGCCGCCGCGCCGGCCGGGGCGGCGAAGCGGCCGAAGGCGGCCTTCTACTCGGTCGCGCAGACCCACGGCAGCGAGGTGCTCGAGTTCCACGGCGATCCCGCCGCGGGCTGCGCGGCGCACGGGACGTGCGGCACGAGCGGGACGGTCGCCTACACGTTCGCGCGCGACGCCAAGCGCGCGGACGAGGGCTACGCGCTGCTCTCGTCCGTCGCCGGCTCGGCGTACGGCTTGGGGAGCCTCGCGGTCAGCGGTCAGCTCACCGCGACCGTGAAGACGGCGGGCGCCGCCGACTGCCTCGACACCGCGACCCGCACCCAGGAGCAGCTGTCGTTCCTGGGGACGACGGACGGCAAGGTGCGGATCTCGGTCGGGGCGCCGGCCGTCGACGACGCGCCGGAGGGGACGGCGCTGCTCAGCCCGTTCGCCACGCGCTGCGCGGGGCCGCTGTGGGCGGACCTCGCACGGGCGCTGCCGAGCGCGAAGGTCTCCCGCGCGCAGCTCGCCAAGCCGCGCGTCGCGCTGAAGATCGCCGGCGACATGCCGTTCAGCGCCGGCGGGTTCGCGGGCCACGTCGTCGCCGACGTCCGGGTCACGCTGGTGCGCCGCTCCTGCGTCGGCGAGCTCAAGACGGTCTGCGACTCGCTCGACTCCCTGAGCACGGTCGGCACCGGCTGACGGCCGTCCTCCCGGGATAGGGTGCAGGGCGTGATCGCTCGCTACACCCGTCCCGAGATCGGCGCGGTCTGGACCGACCAGGCGCGCATGGAGGCCTGGCGCCGCGTGGAGGTCGCCGCCGCGGAGGAGATCGAGGGGCCGACGGAGGCCGACCTCGAGAAGATCCGCGCCGCGACGTTCACCGTCGAGGCCGTCCAGGAGCGCGAGCGGATCACCGACCACGACGTCGCCGCGTTCGTGGACGTGCTCGCGGGCAGCGCGGGGGAGGCGGGGCGCTGGATCCACTTCGGGCTCACGAGCTCCGACGTGCTCGACACCGCGCTCGGACTCCAGATCCGCGCCGCGGGCGACATCGTCCTGCGGGGCGCGCGCGAGCTGACGCAGGCGCTCGTCGAGCAGGCGCGCGCGCACGTCGACACCCTGTGCGTCGGCCGCACCCACGGCGTCCACGCCGAGCCCACGACCTTCGGCATCAAGCTCGCCGGCTTCGCCTTCGAGGCGCACCGCAACGCCGAGCGCCTCGAGCGCGCGTTCGCGCAGGCGAGCTACGGCGCGCTCAGCGGCGCGGTCGGCACGTACGCGTCGCTCGGCCCGGAGTTCGAGGAGCGCGTGCTCGCGCGCGTCGGCCTGAAGAGCGAGCCGGTCTCCACGCAGGTCGTCCCGCGCGACCGCCACGCCGACCTCCTGCAGGCGATCGCGCTCGCCGGCGCCGGCCTCGAGCGCCTCGCGACCGAGATCCGCCACCTCCAGCGCACCGAGGTCCGCGAGGTCGAGGAGCCGTTCCGCTCCGGCCAGCAGAAGGGCTCGTCGGCGATGCCGCACAAGCGCAACCCGATCACCACCGAACGGATCACCGGCCTGGCCCGGGTCCTGCGCGGGCACGCCAACGCCGCGGTCGAGAACGTCGCCCTCTGGCACGAGCGCGACATCTCCCACTCCGGCGCCGAGCGCGTGATCCTCCCGGACGCCACGATCCTCCTCGACTACATGCAGTCGCTCGGCGTCCGCGTCGTCAAGGGCATGGTCGTCCACGCCGACCGGATGCTCGCCAACCTCGAGCTCACCCACGGCGCGCTGTTCAGCCAGCGCGTGCTGCTCGCCCTGGTATCCAACCCCGCCCACCCCATGCAGCGCGACGACGCCTACCGGATCGTCCAGGAATCCGCCCAGGAGGCGTGGGACACCGGCGTCCCGCTGCGCGAGCTGCTCGAGCGCCAGCAGCTCGGCCTGGACCTCGACGTCGTCTTCGACACGACCGCCTACACGAAGCACGCGGCGGCGATCGTCGGCCGGCTGGACGCGATCGCCCAGCCGGCCTAGGACGGATCCGACCGCCGGCTCAGCCGATGGTGTAGCCGCCGACCCGGCTCGCGTCGCCGTTGCCGTCGAACGCCACCGTGGCGCGCCCCTTGATGTCGGCGGCGAGCACGAGGTGGAAGTAGCGCGTGCCCTTCGCCAGCGCGCGGAGCTTGCCGAACGAGCGCCCCGACGTGGAGCTCTCGCGGTAGGTCAGCCCGTAGCGCCCGACCCACGCGGCGTGGATCCGGCCCGCCGGGTCCTGCGCGACGTTGCCGAAGATCGGGTAGCCGGACTCGCTCACCGTGACGGCCTTGCCGAACCCGGTGCCCGCGGCCGTCAGGCGCCGCACGACGTAGCGCGCGTGGCTCTCTCCGACCTTGTAGAAGACGTCCGGTCCCTTCGGCCCGCTGGTCACCTGCGTGTCGTCGCCGGTGGCGAGCTTCGCCGGCGTGCCCCAGGCGCCGGGCGCGTTCGGGTCGCCCGCGAGCTTCGCCCAGTAGACGGAGTTGCGGTCGTTGAACGCGGCGATCGTCGACGTCGCGCCGACGCCGATGCCGCCGCTGAGCGCGAGGATCGGCGTGATCGTGTTCGTCGGCCCCGTGAAGCCGGTGATCGGCGAGGCGGCGACGCCGGTCCCGCCGGCGGAGATGCCGAACGCCAGGAACACGTCGCCGGGCGCGAACGCGGCGCCCACATCGGGCGTCTGCGTCCCGCCGATCCAGGCGCCCGCGTCGAACGCGCCGCCCCCGTCGCTGGACAGGAAGCGGATGACCTGCGTGCCGTGCGACTGGCCGTCGGGCCCGTCGAGGCTCGAGCAGCAGCGGCTCGTCACGACGACGACGCGCCCGCCGCCGGGCAGGTAGACCCGCGGGCCGGCGAAGTCGCGATCGCCCATCGCCGGGGCGAAGGTCCGCTCGGTGCCGGCCGCGCACGCCTTGCCGCTGCGCAGGACCTTGCAGTAGTGGGTCGTCGAGGTCTTGGTCGCGTCGTCGACGGTGTCCCACACGATGTGGGTCGTGCCGCCGCCGTCGACCGCGACGGACGGCGAGTTGCCGGCGGCGCTGACCGTGAACGAGCGTGCGGACGCGGGTGTGGCGAAGAGAAGTGCTGCGAGCAGTGCTGCCGGTAGGGCGATGTTCCGGGACATCAACGCCTCCATGGTCGATGGTGTTGTCCCACGTCCTGCCCGGCGCCCGCCGTTATGACACCCCTGCGCGCTAGCATCGCCCGAGTGACCGCTGTCGCCGACCTTCCGCTCCTCGTCTCGGGGAAGGTCCGGGAGATGTACGACCTGGGCGACCGTCTGCTCATGGTCGCGTCCGACCGGATCTCGACCTACGACGCCGTCCATCCCAACCCGATCCCGGACAAGGGCAAGGTCCTCACCGGGATCTCCGCGTTCTGGTTCGCGCGGACGGGACACATCGTCCCGAACCACGCCGTCTCGGCCACCGAGGGCGTCCCGGACGAGGTCCGTGGCCGCGCGCTCGTCGCCCGCAAGCTGAAGATGCTGCCGGTCGAGTGCGTCGTGCGCGGCTACATCACGGGCTCGGGCTGGAAGGACTACCAGACCTCCGGCACGGTCAGCGGGATCGAGCTGCCGCCGGGGCTGCAGGAGTCCGAGCGCCTCCCGACGCCGATCTTCACGCCCTCCACGAAGGCGGAGGAGGGCCACGACGAGACGATCTCGTTCGACCAGGCCGCCGAGACGATCGGCGACCCCGACCTGATGCGCCGCCTGCGCGACGTCTCGATCGAGCTCTACTCGTTCGCCGCCGAGCACGCTCGCGAGAACGGGCTGATCCTCGCCGACACCAAGTTCGAGTTCGGCCTCGACGACGACGGCGTGCTGACCGTCGGCGACGAGGTCCTGACGCCCGACTCCTCGCGCTACTGGCCGCTCGACGGCTACGCCGCCGGCCGCGGGCAGCCGAGCTACGACAAGCAGTTCGTCCGCGACTGGGCGTCCTCGACCGGCTGGGACAAGAACCCGCCGGCGCCCGAGGTCCCCGCCGAGATCGTGGACAAGACCCGTGCGCTCTACATCGAGGCGTACGAGCGCGTCACGGGCGAGCCGTTCGCCGCCTGGATCGATCGGACCGCACCATGAGAGCCCGTGTCCTCGTCCGGCCCAAGGCCGGCATCCTCGACCCGCAGGGCATCGCGGTGGAGCGCGCGCTCCCCGCGCTCGGCTTCGGCGGCGTCTCGAACGTCCACGTCGGGCGGCTGATCGAGCTCGACGTCGAGGACACGTCGCAACTCGACGACATGTGCCGACGACTGCTCGCCAACCCGCTCATCGAGGACTACGAGATCCTCGAAGCTCCTTCCCACGCGCCGGCGTGAAGTTCGGCGTCGTCCAGTTCCCGGGGTCCTGCGACGACGAGGACGCCCTGCACGCCTGCGCGCGCGTCGGCGACGCCGAGCTCCTCTGGCACGGTGAGCGCGACCTCCGCGGCGTCGATGTCGTCGTCGTGCCCGGCGGCTTCTCCTACGGCGACTACCTGCGCGTCGGCGCGATCGCCCGCTTCTCGCCGCTGATGGAGGCGGTCATCGAGTTCGCCGAGGGCGGCGGCCCGACGCTCGGGATCTGCAACGGCTTCCAGGTGCTGTGCGAGGCCGGCCTGCTCCCGGGCGCGCTGCTGCCCAACGCCGGCGTGCGCTTCCTCTGCCGCCAGGTCGACTGCGAGGTCGTCAACACCGACACCCCGTTCACGCGCGGCCTCAAGCGCGAGGAGATCCTCTCGATGCCGGTCAAGCACACGACCGGCCGCTACTACGCGCCGGCCGAGGAGCTCGCGGTGATGGAGCAGCACGGCCAGGTCGTGCTCCGCTACGCCGGCGCGAACCCCAACGGCTCGAGCAACGACATCGCCGGCGTCAGCAACCGCGACGGCAACGTCTTCGGCCTGATGCCGCACCTCGAGCACGCGGTCGACCCGATCCACCACTCCGAGGACGGCCTCAAGCTGCTCGTCTCGGCGGCCGGGATGGTCACCGGTGTCTGAGATCGCCTTGACGCCGACCCCCAACCCACCCGGGGTCGAGCAGGCCGTCGCGCTCGGCCTGACCCGCGACGAGTACGCGCTCGTCACCGAGAAGATGGGCCGCGAGCCCAACGAGGTCGAGCTCGCGATGTTCAGCCTCCTGTGGAGCGAGCACTGCTCCTACAAGCACTCCAAGAAGCTCCTGCGCACGCTGCCGACCGTGGGCCCGCGCGTGGTCATGGGCCCGGGCGAGAACGCGGGCGCCGTCGACATCGGCGACGGCTGGACGATCGCCTTCAAGGTCGAGTCGCACAACCACCCGAGCGCGGTCGAGCCGTTCCAGGGCGCGGCCACCGGAGTCGGCGGGATCCTGCGCGACATCTTCGCGATCGGCGCGCGGCCGATCGCCGTGCTCGACTCGCTGCGCTTCGGCGAGCCCGACTCCGAGCGCACGCGCTACCTGCTCGACCGCGCGGTCGCCGGCATCGGCCACTACGGCAACTCGGTCGGCGTCGCGAACATCGGCGGCGAGGTCTACTTCGAGGCGCCGTACGAGACGAACTGCCTCGTCAACGCGATGGCGCTCGGGCTCGCGCGCCGCGACGACATGATCCGCAGCGCCGCCGCCGGCCTCGGCAACGTCGTGATCCTGTTCGGCGCGTCGACCGGCCGCGACGGCATCGGCGGCGCCTCCGTGCTCGCCAGCGCCGAGCTCGGCGACGAGGACGAGAGCAAGCGCCCGACCGTCCAGGTCGGCGACCCGTTCGCCGAGAACAAGCTGATCCGCTGCTCGCTCGAGCTGCTCGAGAAGGGGCTGCTCGTCTCGCTGCAGGACCTCGGCGCCGCCGGCCTCACGTCGAGCGCGTCGGAGATGGCGAGCGCGGGCGCGGTCGGGATCGACCTCGACGTCGGCAAGGTCCCGCTGCGCGAGGCCGACATGGCGCCGTTCGAGATCATGGTCTCCGAGTCGCAGGAGCGGATGCTCTGCGTCGCCACGCCCGAGCGCGTCGCCGAGGTGCTGGCGGTCTGCGCGAAGTGGGAGGTCCACGGCACCGCGATCGGCGAGGTCACCGACACGCGCACGATGCGGATCCTGCGCGACGGCGAGATCGTCGGCGAGGTGCCGGTCGAGGCGCTGGTCGACGACTGCCCGCTCTACGACCTCGCGCCCGAGAAGCCGAGCGCCCCGCTCTACCCGGCGCCGCGCGCGACGATCGCCGCGGACCTTCCGGTCCGCGACACGCTCCTGGCGCTGCTCGCCTCCCCGAACGTCGCCTCGCGCCGCCCGCTCTTCGAGCAGTACGACTGCCTCGTCGGCGGCCGCACCGCGCGGCGCCCGGAGGAGTCCGACGCCGCCGTCCTGGCGATGCCCACCGGCGGCGCGATCGGCGTCAGCATCGACGGCTCCGGCCGCCGCGTCGCGATCGACCCGTACCACGGCACGATCGAGGTCGTGCTCGAGTGCGCCGCGAACCTCGCGTGCGTCGGCGCCGAGCCGCTCGGCCTCACGAACTGCCTGAACTTCGGCAACCCCGAGAAGCCGCACATCGCGTGGCAGCTGACCGAGTCGATCCGCGGCCTCGGCGACGCCTGCCGCGCGCTCGGCGTCCCGGTCGTCGGCGGCAACGTCTCGCTCTACAACGAGGGCGCGGACGGCCCGATCTACCCGACGCCGGTGATCGGCATGGTCGGCGACATCCCCGACCCGCTCGGCGGCTCCCCCTCCGGCTTCGTCCGCGAGGGCGACGCGGTCGGGTTCGCCGGCTGGAACACGATGCCGTCGCTGCACGGCTCGGAGCTCGCCAAGCTCCGCGGGGAGGCGCTCCCGGACGCGCTGCCCGAGACCGACGTCGCGCACGTCACGACCGTGCTCGCGGCGATCCGCGAGGCGGTCCGCGCCGGCGACCTGAGCTCGTGCCACGACGTCGCCGAGGGCGGCTGGCTCGTGGCGATGGCCGAGGCCTGCATCCTCGGCGGGCTCGGCGCGGATCTCGGCTCCGAGTCCAGCGTCGCGCTCACCGACGAGATCCTGTTCGGGGAGCAGCCCGGCGGCTTCATCGTCTCGGGCTCGGCCGAGACGCTCGCGCGGCTCGGCGAGAAGATCCCGCTCGACGTCTTCGGCACGGTGGGCGGCGACGCCCTGGTCCTCGGCGGCGACTCGTGGTCGCTCGACGAGCTCCGCGAGGCGCACGGCGCGCTCGCCCCGCTGTTCCCGTAACGACCGCCGCGGCGGCGCCGCTACCGTCGATAGGCATGCCCTCCATCGCGGACCTCGACGTCTTCCCCCTCTGCCTCGGCGGCAACGTCTTCGGCTGGACCGCCGACCGCGAGCAGTCGTTCGCGGTGCTCGACGCCTATGCGGCGGCCGGCGGCAACTTCATCGACACGGCCGACTCATACTCGGCGTGGATCCCCGGCAACGCCGGCGGCGAGTCGGAGACGATCATCGGCGCGTGGATGGCGGCGCGCGGCAACCGCGACGAGATGATCGTCGCCACGAAGGTCGCGAAGTGGGACAAGTTCCCCGGCCTCTCGGCGGCCAACCTGCGCGCGGCGGCCGAGGGATCGCTCGAGCGCCTGCAGACGGACCGCATCGACCTGTACTACACGCACGAGGACGACCCGAGCGTGCCGATCGAGGAGACGCTGGGCGAGCTCGACAAGCTCGTCTCCGAGGGCAAGGTCCGCCGGCTGGGGGCCTCGAACTTCACCACCGCGCGGCTCGCCGAGTCGCTCGCGATCTCCGAGCGCGACGGGCTCGCCTCCTACGCCGCGGTGCAGCCGCAGTACAGCCTCGTAGAGCGCGACGAGTACGAGGGCGAGCTGCAGGACCTGATCGTCGAGCGGGGCCTGGCGTGCGCGCCGTACTTCGCGCTGGCGATGGGCTTCCTCACCGGCAAGTACCGGCCCGGCGGCGATGACGTCGACAGCCCGCGGGCGGGCGGCGCGTCGCGCTACCTGCAGAGCGGCAGGGGCGAGCGCGTCCTCGCGGCGCTCGACGAGGCCGCCGGCGCCCACGGCGTCCCGGTCGCGTCGGTGGCGCTCGCGTGGCTGCTCGCGCAGCCGGGCGTGGTCGCGCCGATCGCCAGCGCCCGGACGCCCGAGCAGCTGGCCGACCTGCTGCCGGTGGCGACGCTGCAGCTCACCGACTCCGAGCTGCAGCGCCTCACCGAGGCCGGCGCCTAGAGCGCCAGCCGGCAGGCCCAGCCGAACTTCAGGCTCGCGTTCTCGGCCGCGAGCGCCTTCTTCGACTTCCTCCACCACTTCGCCAGCGGCGCGACGACGCGCTTGCGCTTGGCGACGCTGCCGCCCGCGCCGACCTTCAGCACGTCGATCCCGCGCTGGTGGTCCAGGACGTAGATGACGTCCTTGCCGGTCGGCGCCCAGTAGGCCGCCCACACGACCGAGTCGGGCGCCATGAAGTACCCGATCTGCTTGATGTGCCGCGGGTCGCGCGTGTCGAGGATCCGCGTGCCCTGCTCGTACCAGGCGGTCGCCACGATCCCGTCCTGCTCGTCGAAGTAGTGCGACGAGCAGAAGCCGCCGTTGAGCACCAGCTTCGAGAGGCCGGTCGGGTCCTGGGCGAGGCCGGCGTTGAACTCGGTCGTCCAGTCGTCGAGGAACTTCACCGTCGCCGTGTCCTGGTCGGTGGTCTTCAGCTGCTTGACCTGCCAGGTCTGGAACGAGCCCTGGGTCTCGCAGCCGCCGCGCGTGGTGGCCGCGGTCTTGCGGTCCCAGATGTCCTCCTCGGTGACGAGCAGCTTCTCGCCGGGGCGGACGGTGTCGTCGGCGAGGTCGTCGTCCGCGCGCGAGACGAGCGCGTTCGCGTCGGGGTGCCAGGAGTTGTGGTGGATGAAGTCGTTGACGGTCGAGCCGTCCGGGCCGAGGCCGCTGTCACCGCCGCTGTTGAGCGCGTCGGGGCCGGTGCGGGCGACGACGGCCGGGGTGAGCAGGTTGTCCTCGCCGTAGTGGCCGGGCCGCGTGTCGAACGCGACCGTGCCGTTGCCGCCCACCACCCACGCGTAGCCCGCGTCGTCGACCTGGACGTCGTGCGTGCTCCAGCCGAACTCGCGCACGAGCGCGAGGTCGCCGGCCTCGACCTTGGACTCGCTCGCCTGGACCTGCACGCCGGGCAGGACGCCGCCGGTGTGGTCGTCGAGCGGGAGCTGCGCGGCCTCGTCGAGGCGCAGCACGGCGATCGACGCCGCGCCCGCGACCCACGCGTACTTGCAGTCCTGGATGCACGTCGCGGTGTGGCCGGCGCCGCCGATCTGGTTGTTGACGATCTTCTCGATCTTCGGGAACGCGGGGTCGGCGATGTCGATCACCGCGAGGTTCGAGGCGCCGAGCGTGCCGTCGCCGGAGATCAGCAGGCGGTTGCCGCCGAGCGAGACGTCCTCGTTCTCGTAGTGGGGGAGCGGCAGGTGGCTGACGAGCTTCGGGTGCTCCGCGTCGTCGACGTCGTAGACCCACAGGCCGCCGTAGTCGATCTGGGTCAGCAGGCCCGGGTCGGTCTTCGGCGAGCCCGCGGTGCCGGTGACGAACATGTACGTCCTGCCGTCGGCGTAGGTCTTGAAGTTCGCGCCGACCGAGCCGTTGATCGGGATCTGCTCGACGTGCGTGACGCCCTGCTCCTGGGCCAGCGGCGCGGTGGCGCCGGCCGGGGCGGCGGCGACCGCGACCGTGGCGATGGTGGCGCCGAGCGCCAGGAAGGTCCGGTTCATGCTCTCGCCAACGCTCAGCGCACCGGTTTCTTGCGGTACTTGCTCGGTGTCCGCGCGCCCGCGGCTAGGAGGACGCCGTCGCCGGCGCTAGAGTGCTGGGAGCTGCCATGCAGCCGACCTCTCTCCTCGATTCGCGCGACGGACCACGCGATGAGTGCGGTGTCTTCGGGATCTACGCACCGGATCACGATGTCTCGCGCCTGTCGTACTTCGCGCTGTTCGCACTGCAGCACCGGGGCCAGGAGTCCGCGGGCATCGCCGCCGCGGACAAGGGCGGCCACATCATCACCCTGCGCAACCAGGGGCTGGTCAGCCAGGTGTTCTCCGAGCACGACCTGCGGACGCTCTCCGGCGACCTCGCGATCGGCCACGTCCGCTACTCGACGACCGGGTCGAGCGCGTGGGAGAACTCCCAGCCGGTGCACCGCTCGGCGGGCGACGGCGGCAACCGCCGCGAGATCGCGCTCGCCCACAACGGCAACCTCGTCAACGCGGTCGAGCTCCACGCGGAGATGCGCGCCGCCGGCGTCGGCTTCCGCTCGACCTCGGACTCGGAGATCATCGCCGCGCTGCTGGCGACGCACGAGGCCGACGAGATCGAGACCGCGATCGCCGACGTGATGCCGCGCCTGCAGGGCGCCTACTCGACCGTCGTCATGGGCCGCGACCGGATCGTCGCGTTCCGCGACCCGCACGGCCTGCGCCCGCTCGTGCTCGGCCAGCTCGGGGACCGCTACTGCGTCGCCAGCGAGTCGTGCGCGCTGGACATCATCGGCGCGAAGCTGCTGCGCGACGTCGAGCCCGGCGAGATCGTCTCGCTCACCGACAAGGGCATCAAGACGCGGATGGGCGTCGAGGGCGCGCGCAAGGCGTTCTGCGTCTTCGAGTACATCTACTTCTCGCGGCCCGACTCGATCATGGGCGGCCAGTCGCTGCAGAAGGCGCGCGGCCGGATGGGCGAGATCCTCGCCCGCGAGGCCCCGGCCCCGACCGCGGACATGGTGATCGCGGTGCCCGACTCCGGCAACGCCGCCGCCCGCGGCTACGCCCGCGCGTCCGGGCTGCCGACCGACGACGGCTTCGTCAAGAACCGCTACGTCGCGCGGACGTTCATCCAGCCGGGCCAGGAGCTGCGCAAGCACGGCCTGCGGATGAAGTTCAACCCGCTGCCCGAGATCGTCGGCGGCAAGTCGCTCGTCGTCGTCGACGACTCGATCGTGCGCGGCAACACGACCCGCCAGATCGTCCAGATGCTCCGCGACGCGGGCGCCCGCGAGGTCCACATGCGGATCAGCGCGCCGCCGATCAAGCACCCGTGCCACTACGGCATCGACATGTCGACGCGCGAGGAGATGATCGCCCACGGGCGGACCGTCGAGGAGGTCGGCGCCGAGCTCGGCACCGACTCGCTCGCGTACATCTCGCTCGAGGGCGTCTACGAGGCCGTCGGCGGCGAGCGCGCCAACCACTGCGACGCCTGCTTCACGGGCGAGTACCCGCTGGCCAGCGGCGAGGGCGAGAGCAAGTACGCGCTCGAGCTGCCGCTCGTTCGCGCCTGATATCGGGAGTTACGCGCCGGACCCGTCGCTATGGTCGGGCGCCGGATGGATCTGCACGCTGCGCTCTCCCAGCACTTCGGGTTCCCGGCCTTCCGGCCGGGGCAGGAGGAGGCCGTGCGCGCGGCCGTCGCCGGCCGCGACGCGCTCGTCGTCATGCCGACGGGCGCCGGCAAGTCGCTCTGCTACCAGCTGCCGGGGCTCGTCCGCGAGGACCTGACGCTCGTCGTCTCGCCGCTGGTCTCGCTGATGCAGGACCAGGTCGAGGCGCTCGACCGGCTCGCACCCGGCAAGGTCGGGCTGATCAACGCGCAGCGCGACGCGGCGACGAACGCCGAGACGATGCGCGCCGTCGAGTCCGGCGAGCTGCGGATCCTCTACGTCGCGCCCGAGCGCTTCGGCGCGCCGGGGTTCCTCGACGCGGTGAAGGGGCGCGTCGGCCTGTTCGTGGTCGACGAGGCGCACTGCGTGTCGCAGTGGGGCCACGACTTCCGGCCCGACTACTTCCGGCTCGCCGACGCCGCGCGCTACCTCGGCGCCTCGTGCCTGCTCGCGTCGACGGCGACCGCGACCCCGCAGGTCGCCAAGGACATCGAGCAGCGGCTGAGCCTCGACGACCCGGTGCGCGTCACGACCGGCTTCGACCGCCCGAACCTCGCGTTCGCGGTCGCGCGCTGCGGGACGGCGGCGTCCAAGCACCGGCGGATCGCGGCGGCGTTGGCCGAGCCCGGCGCGACGCCGGCGATCGTCTACGCGGGGACGCGCGCGGGCGTCGACAAGCTCGCGTCGCGGCTGTCCGAGGACCTCGGCCGCGAGGTCATCGCCTACCACGCCGGGATCCCGCGCGAGGCGCGCGCGGCGGCGCAGCGGCGGTTCATGGGCGGCGAGGTCGATGTCGTGGTGGCGACCAACGCGTTCGGCATGGGCGTCGACAAGGCGGACGTGCGCACGGTGATCCACGAGAGCGTCCCGGGTTCGCTCGAGGCCTACTACCAGGAGGCCGGCCGCGCGGGCCGCGACGGGGCGCCGGCCAACGCGCTGCTGTTCGCCGAGAGCCGCGACAAGGGCCTGCACGTGTTCTTCATCCAGCGCGCCGAGGTCGAGGACTCGCTGATCGAGCGGGTCGCGAGCACGATCGCGATGCGCGGCGCCGACGGCATCTACAACATCGACCTGCGCGAGCTGGCGTCCGACAACGACGAGGTCGAGGGCGTCAAGGCGGTCGTCGGGCATCTCGCGCAGGCGGGCGTGATCCAGCCGGCGCCCGCGCCGACCGACCGGATCAAGGGCCGGCTGATCGCGCCGTACGACGGCCGCGCGCGGTCGCTGTGCCGGTCGCTGGCGGCGGAGGGCACGCGCACGCGGTGGAAGCAGTACCGGACGGTCTGGTCCTACGTCGAGGGCGCCGAGTGCCGCCGCGCGACGATCCTGCGCCACTTCGGCGACGACCGCGTGCTCGCCGAGCGCGAGGGGCTGTGCTGCGACGTCTGCAATCCGGAGCTGCTCGCCGCGATCCCGGATCCGAAGGGCGGCCGGGTGCGCTCGGGCGGCGACGGGCGGCCCGCGGCACTGCGGCCGCCGGGCGACATCGACGACGCGATCATCGAGGTCGTCCGCACCGCCGACCCGGCGTGCGGCCGCACCCGCGTGGTGGAGATCCTCCGCGGCGGGCGCTCGAAGAAGCTGCTGGAGAACAGCTACGACGGCCTGCCCGCCTACGGCGCGTTCGACTTCATGACGGGCTCCGAGGTCCTCGAGCGCGTCGACGGGCTGATCCAGGCGGGGCGGCTGCGGTCGACCGGTGGGGCGTACCCGAAGCTCGAGGAGGTCGTCGGCGAGCAGTCCTCGCTGCTCGAGGGCGCCGCCGCCGGGCAGCCGTCGCTGCTCGAGGGCACCGGATGAAGGTCGGCGTCCTCGCCTCCGGGACCGGCACGAACCTCCAGGCGCTCCTCGACACCGTCCACGGGCGCGAGGCCCAGGTCGTCGCCGTGGCGTCGGACAAGCCGGAGGCCCAGGCGCTCGAGCGCGCGTCCGCGCGCGGGGTGCCGACGGCGGTCTTCCCGCGCGCCGACTTCGCCGACCGCGCGGCGCGCGACGAGGCGCTCGGGGCGTGGCTGGCCGGCCAGGGCGTCGAGCTCGTCGTGCTCGCCGGCTACATGCAGTTGCTGAGCGCCGGCTTCCTGGCCCGCTTCCCGGACCGCGTCGTCAACGTCCACCCGTCGCTGCTGCCCGCGTTCCCGGGCGCGCACCCGATCGAGGACACCGTCGCCTACGGCGTGGGCGTCACCGGCGTCACCGTGCACCTCGTCGACGAGGGCGTCGACACCGGCTCGATCCTCCTGCAGGCCGCGGTCGAGGTCGCGCCCGGCGACGACCGCGACGCGGTCCACGCGCGCCTGCGCCCGCTCGAGCACCGGCTGCTGCCTGAGGCCGTCCGGCTCTTCGCGCGCGGCGCCGTGCGCCGCGACCCGGCGAACCCGCGCCGGATGCTGGTCGGCTGACGCCGCCCCGCGCGCGGCGCGGGACGGGCGCCGGCTACGACCCGTGGGCCCCGCTGGGGTCCTCGCCGCCGGCGTGGTCGTCGGTGTCCTCGAAGTCGCCGACCACGTCCTGGGCCTCGCCGAGGCGCTGGGCCTCCTTCGCGCGCTCCGCGGCGTGCTCCTTCGCCTCGTCGACGTGATCGCCGAGGCGCGCGGTGCGCTCCTCGAGCTCGTCGGCCTGCTTCTCCAGTGCGTCTGCGGGGTCTCCGTCCATGCCGGGAAGGCTTCCCGTGGGGTCCGCCCTCTATGCTCGCGGCGGTATGGCTGACCCTCTTCCCATCGAACCGGTCGAGCCGGGAGGAGCGCCCGTTCGCCGCGCTCTCCTCTCCGTCTCGGACAAGCGCGGGATCGTCGATTTCGCCCGTGGCCTCGCCGAGCTCGGCATCGACCTCGTCTCCACGGGCGGCACCGCCAAGGAGCTCCGCGACGCTGGCCTCAAGGTCGAGGCGATCGAGGACTTCACCGGCTTCCCCGAGATCATGGACGGCCGCGTCAAGACGCTGCATCCGAAGCTCTACGCGGGGCTGCTCGCCGTGCGCTCGAACCCGGAGCACCTGGAGGCGACGCGCGAGCACGACGTCCGCTTCGTCGACCTCGTGTGCGTGAACCTCTACCCGTTCGAGGCGACGGCCGGCCGCCGCGGCTCGACCGAGGCCGAGATCATCGAGAACATCGACATCGGCGGCCCGACGATGATCCGCGCGGCGGCGAAGAACCACGCCTACGCGGCGCCCGTCGTGCGGCCCGAGTCCTACGACGCGGTGCTCGAGGAGCTGCGCGCCAGCGAGGCGCGCCTCTCGCTGCCGACGCGCGAGCACCTCGCGGCCGAGGCGTTCGCGCTCACCGCGCGCTACGACACCGCGATCGCGCGCTGGTTCGCCGAGCGCGAGGGCGACTTCCCGCCGCTGCTCGTGCGCGCGTTCGAGAAGGTCACCGACCTGCCGTACGGCGAGAACCCGCACCAGCGGGCCGCCTACTACCAGCAGGTGGGCGCGCGGATGCACGTGCTCTCGCACGTCAGCCAGCTGCACGGCAAGGACCTCTCGTTCAACAACCTGCTGGACCTCGACTCGGCGCGCGCGCTGGTCAACGACTTCGAGGTCCCGGCGTGCTCGATCGTCAAGCACAACAACCCGTGCGGGGCCGCGCTCGGCTCGTCGGTCGCCGAGGCGTACGCGCGGGCCTTCGCGTGCGACCCGATGAGCGCGTTCGGCGGCATCATCGCGCTGAACCGCAACGTCGACGCGGCGCTGGCCGAGGCGCTCTCGCAGCAGTTCATCGAGGTCCTGTTCGCGCCCGGCTACGACGACGACGCGCTCGAGATCCTCACGCAGAAGCCGAACATCCGGATCCTGCGCAACGACGAGCGCCGCGTGCCGCTGACGGGCGAGCCGGAGATCCGGCAGGTCAACGGCGGGCTGCTCGTCCAGGACCGCGACAGCGGCGTCGAGGACCGCTCCTCGATGGAGGTCGTGACCAAGCGCCAGCCGACCGACCAGGAGTGGAGCGACATGCTCTTCGCCTGGCGCGTGGGCAAGCACGTGAAGTCCAACGCGATCGTGCTCGTGCACGACCTCGCCACGATCGGGATCGGCGCGGGCCAGATGAGCCGCGTCGACTCGGTGCGGCTGGCGGTCGAGAAGACGCAGGACACGGCCGCGCTGCAGGGCGCCGTGCTCGCGTCCGACGCGTTCTTCCCGTTCGCCGACGGGCCGGAGCTGGCGATCGCGGCGGGCATCACCGCCGTGATCCAGCCGGGCGGCTCGGTCCGCGACGACACCGTCATCGCGGCGGCCGACGAGGCCGGCGTCGCGATGATCGTCACCGGTCGCCGGCACTTCCGGCACTAACCCAGGGCCTCCACGGGTAGGGAAATTCGTATGCGCGTCTTCGCAGCACTCTTCGCCGTTCTCGCCCTCGGACTGGGGGCCGCCGCCTGCGGCAGCGAGGACGACACGAACTCGGGCGGCGGCGGCACCGTCGTCAACAACAGCGCGCTGACCGAGCCGGGCACGAACCCGAGCACGAACGGCAGCACGATGACCGAGACGACCGCGGTCACCCAGACCGGCTCCGACCCGGCCACGACCACGCCGGTCGCGACGACGCCGCTGACGACCTCCACCGCGCCGGCGGCGGCGACGGACCCGAGCGAGTCCGGCGGCTCCGAGGCCCCGGACGACGCGGTCGACGCCGACGACGGCAACTCGGGCAAGGGCAGCGGCGGCTCCGAGGCTCCGTAGGGTCACCGCGCGAACGCGTTGCACTCGAACGAGCGTCCAGTGCGATTAGGCGCGCGATGCGCGGGGAATCAAGCGCGTGGGGACATTGCAAGCGCCTCCACCGGCCGCGGACCTCGCCGGTGGGGGCGCTTCGTCTTTCCGCGTCCGGCGACCGTTCTCGCTCTGTGCAGGAGCTTTCCGGTCCGTCCGGTCCGGCCCGCAGACTCCCCGCCTCCGCATGGCCGCCCCGGAACCCCCTAGCCGTCGTCGTTGACCTCCCTCAGGGGCTGGCAGGAGAGCGCGCTTGCGCAGATGGCGGGGTGGAGCGAGGGGTCCTTCCTCCTCAACGCCGCACCCGGCGCCGGGAAGACCCGGCCGTCGATCGAGCTCGCCAAGCGGCTGCTGCGCGACCGCGCGATCGCCCGCGTCGCGGTCGTCTGCCCGACGAGCCCGCTGACCCGCCAGTGGGCGCAGGCGGCGGGCGCGCTGGGGCTGCACCTCGCCCCCGACGCCCCCGACCTCAAGCCGCCGCGCGACTTCCAGGGCGTCTCGGTCACCTACGCGCGCGTGGCGAGTTCGGCGGCCGCGTTCGCGCGCACGTGCACGCCGGGCACGCTCGTGATCGCCGACGAGGTCCATCATCTCGGCGACGAGCTGGCGTGGGGGGAGGCCTTCGAGGCGGCGTTCGGCCAGGCCGGCCGGCGGCTGCTCCTCTCGGGCACGCCGTTCCGCAGCGACGCCACCGCGATCCCCGGCATCCGCTACGACGACGGCGGGGTCGCCGCGCCCGACTTCACCTACGGCTACGACGACGCGGTCCGCGACGGGATCTGCCGCCCGGTGACGTTCATCCCGTTCGACGGGACGCTGCAGTGGCGCAGCGGCGACGACATCATCGAGTCCGGCTTCGGCGACATCCTCACCGGGCGCGAGGCGTCGCGGCGCTACCGGACCGCGATCTCGGTCGAGCTCGAGAACGGCCTGCCGCGGATCCTGCGCGAGGCGCACGAGCGGCTGCTGAAGGTCCGCAAGGACGGCCACCGCAACGCGGGTGGGCTCGTGATCGCGGCCGACGGCGAGCACGCCCGCAGCGTGGCCAAGGTGCTCCGCGAGATCACCGGCGAGGGGCCGACCGTGGTCGTGCACACCGACAGCCAGGCCCACGCGAAGCTCGAGACGTTTCGGCGCTCGAGCGACAAGTGGATCGTGGCGGTGAACATGGTCAGCGAGGGCGTCGACATCCCGCGGCTCCGGGTCGGCGTCTACGCGACCGCCGCGAAGACCGCGCTCGTCTTCCGCCAGATCGTCGGCCGCTTCGTGCGCGTGATCCCGGGGCGTCCGCTGGAGGCGAGCTGGATCTACCTTCCGGCCGATCCGATCCTGTCTCGCCACGCGGCCGACGTGGAGAAGGAGCTGCTCCACGTCCTGAAGGCGCCCGGCGAGGACGAGGGGCTGCTCGACGAGCCGCCCGACCGCACCGAGACCGAGCGCAGCGAGGCGCCCGACTTCGTCCCGCTCTCGGCCGACGTCGCGCCGCAGATGGCGCTGTTCGGCTCGCCGGGCGGCGGGGTCCCGGCCGCGCCCGCGATCGCGCCGACGTTCGCGCCGGCCGTCGGCGGCGAGGCGTCCGAGGACGAGGCCGCGAGCCCCGCGGTCTCCGCCTTCGAGCGGCGCAAGCGCCTGCGCGAGGACCGCCGCCGGCTCGTCGCCGACCTCGGCCGCCGGACGAGCCGCCCGCCCGCCGAGATCAACGCCTGGCTGAACCGCGAGACGAGCGTCCCGCGCGTGCAGGAGGCGACGATCGACCAGCTGCAGGCCTCGATCGACCTGCTCTTCGAAGCGCTCCGCGCCGCGCAGTCCGGCGGCCGCGCCGCCACGCGGCGCTAGTCACCGGGCGGGAATGCCCCCGGCAGGGCTCGAACCTGCGCGCTTCGGCTTAAAAGGCCGCTGCTCTACCAGCTGAGCTACAGGGGCGTGGTCCGCGCAACGTATCGATCGCGGCCACCGGCGGGGATCCCGGGCCGCATCGGTCATAGACTGACACCGGCCCTGCCCCCATGGTGTAGCGGTTAGCACGCCAGCCTTTCACGCTGGTAGCGGGGGTTCGATTCCCCCTGGGGGTACTAGATCGACTTCATGGCGCCGCCGTCGACGGCGAGCCACTGGCCGGTGATGTAGCCGGCGCGATCGGAGACCAGGAACGCAGCGGCCGCCGCCATCTCCTCGACCGTCCCGAGGCGCTGGGCGGGGATCGTCTCGGAGGCCATCACCTCGGCGCTCTCGCGGCCGCCGCTGAGCTCGAAGATGCGGTCGGTGGCGATCCGGCCGGGGAGGAGGCTGTTGAGCGTGACGTTGTCGGCGGCGACCTCGCTGGAGATCGTCTTGAACGCGGCGACCGTCGCGGCGCGGTGCGCGTTGGAGAGCATCAGGTACGGGATCGGCTCGACGATCGTCGTCGAGACGACGTTGAGCACGCGGCCCCACGAGCGCCGGCGCATCGCCGGCACGACGCGCTCGACGAGCGCCATCGGCCCGAGGACGAGCGAGCCGTAGGCGGCCTCCCACTGCTCGCGCGTGAAGCCGAGCGGGTCGGGCCCGGCGGGCGGGCCGCCGGTGTTGCAGACGAGGACGTCGATCGGGCCGAGCTTCGCCTCGACGTCGCGCAGCAGGCGCGGGGCGGCGTCGAGGTCGGTGCTGTCCCACGTGAACGGCTCGGCGCCGAGCTCGCTCGCGGTCGCCTCGATCCGCTCGCGCGAGCTCGACGAGACCGCCACGCGCGCGCCCTCCGCGACCAGCTCGGCCGCGATCGCGCGGCCGATGCCCTTCGACGCGCCGGTGACGAGCGCGACCCTGCCGGTGAGCCCCAGGTCCATGCCGTCCAGCGTTGCACAGAACCGCGCGCCCCCGGTGCGCGCTAGCTTCCTCTCCCGCGGGCGGTTAGCTCAGCTGGTCAGAGCGCCTGCCTTACAAGCAGGAGGTCCCCGGTTCGAACCCGGGACCGCCCATCGCGCGGAGGGGTTGTGGATGCTGGGGTCTCGCGGTCTCGCAGGCGCAAACCCAGCAACCAGAACCGACGCGGGTACCATCGGCGGGTACCAAAGGTGCAGCCGACGGCCCGCTGGATCGCGCGCACTTCGGACGTGCAGGTGGGCTTGCCGCGGTTGTTCAGAGCGGCGGCGAGCGTAGGATCGACGGAATGGCGCCGTCCACGCTCGCCTACGTGACACCCGCCGTACTTCGCTGGGCACGGGAGTCGACCGGCTACTCGGTCTCGGAGGCGGCCACGAAGATCGGCGTGCGGTCCTGGCAACTGGAGGCAGCCGAGGAGGGGGTCGATCTCCTCACGCTGCGTCAGGCGGAGAAGGCGGCGGCTGCCTATGAGCGACCCCTCGCGGCGCTGTATCTGCCGTCCCCGCCCCCCGAGGAGCCTCAGGAGGCGCAGTTCCGGCGGCTGCCGGGAGCGCCGAGTCCTCCATGGCCGGTCGAGATGCAGCTCCTCGCGCGTCGCGTGCGCGAGCGTCAGGAAGCAGCCGGGGACCTGTACGAGCTGCTTGAGGAGGAGCCTTTGTGGCCAGAGGTGGCACGACAGATCGTCGCAACGCCGGAGGCATCGATGGCGAGCGTCGTACGCGGCCTGCTCGAACTGTCTCGCGAGGAGCAAGAGCACTGGGGGTCAACCCCGAGCGTCGACCTCTACGCACCCCTGCGCGCGTGGGTCGACGCGCTGGAAGGGCTCGGCGTCCTGGTGATGCAGGACGGCTCGATGCCGCTGGAGCAGATGCGCGGGTTCGCTTCGCAGCATCCCACCGTGCCGGCGGTAGTCATCAACAGCACCGATGACCCTCGCGCTCGGGCATTCAGTGCAATTCACGAACTCGGGCACTTGATCCTCGCGGCACGCGGCCAAGCTCCCGGGCCGCGAACGGAGCAGTGGTGCAATGAGTTCGCCGCTGAGGTGATCGTTCCAACCGACTGGCTTCGCGAGATCGTCGAGCGTGCCGCGGGCTTGGGTGCTGAGGAGGTGGTCGCGCGCGTCGCGCGCACATTCAGCGTCACCCCTCTCGCGGCGGCCATCCGCGTTCGGAGGAGCGGCGCGCTGCCGGAGGACGAAGTCGAGGCTGTGGTGGAGAAGCTGCGCAGCAGCAGCCGGTCGGAGGCGGACCGGCCTGGCGGCGGCAACTACTACCGGAACGTCATCGGGCACCTCGGACCCGCGTTCATCCGGCTCGTCTTCGCCGCACTGGATGGGCAGGCGGTCACCTACCCGACGGCCTCGTCGCTGCTCGGGAACGTGAAGGTGAACAACTTCGACACGCTGCGCGAGCATCTCGCTCGACGCACGGACTCGTAGCCCGTGCTGGTCTTCGACACCAGCGCGTACATCAACGGTCAGCGAGACCACCTCCCGCCGACGACGTTCCCGAGCGTGTGGGCGCTGGTGGGTGCCGCGATCAGCGACGGTCGCATTCTGGTGCCGCGCGAGGTCTACCGTGAACTCACGACCAAGGACGACACACTCGCGTCCTGGATCAAGGCATTCGCGAGTTCGGTCGCCGAGCCCACGGAGGATGTTCAGCGCCGCGTCGGCGAGATCATGGGCCACTTCCCGCAGCCTGGCGTCAGGAACGCCGCCGACCCGTTCATCCTCGCTGAGGCTCAGGTCAGGGACTTCACCGTGGTCACGTACGAGGGGCGGAGCTTCAGCGGAGTGCCGACGGCCCGCTGGGCGCGGTCCATGCCCGGCGTCTGCGCTCACTTCGAAATTCCGTGCTGCACGCTCCCAGAGGCACTGGCGATGTTGGGAGCGTCGATCTGAGCCGAGGCGCCCTCGGATCAGTCAGGCGCGGAAGGCTGTCTCAACACCCACGGTCGGCTGTCGAGCTTCGGTCGAAGCCGTTGAGCGACCTCCTGAGCCTCCGCGAGCGGTCGCTCTGAAACCTCACCCCATCGGGTTCCCCCTCCATCGATCGTCCCGGCGACGTGAACATGCATATGCCCGATCGCTTGGTGCGCCGGGGCGCCGTTGTTCTGCCAAACGGCGATGCCCGGCCGGCAGTACTCCGAATCGATCGCTTGAGCGACATCGCGGACGGCCATCATCACCTCGGCGACTTCATTGTCGCTTAGGTCCAGGACGGTCTCACAGTGGCGAATGGGAACCACGAGGAGATGGGGTTCACCACGAACCTCCTGAGTCACGAGCACAGCCACAAGTGCACCACGGACGGCGATGGCGTACTCACGCTCTCCCGACAAGTACGCGCAAAACGCGCACGGCCCATCGCTTTCCGGCATCTGGATGCAGGTTGCGCCCGTCATGACATCTCAAGCGAATCCAGGAACGCTTGTAGTTCGAGCCGGTCAAGACGTTCGTAGACCTCGGGCTGCACGACGATGCGAAGTTCGTCGCAGATCTTCTCGTGCCGGGACGTCAGCATGAAAGAGAAGGCGATGAAGCGGATCGCGTCTTGCGCCGGAAGGATTTGTGCGATCCGGGCTTGTCCGCCCCCGATCACGGGCACTGCGATCGATTGGCCATTGCAGTGGCGAGATACGGCCGCCCAAAGGCACAACAGGCTCCGCCACACGCGATCGGACGTCCCCCGCGCCTCATTCTGGGCATTCATCTCTGTGTAGGCGAGAAAGAAGAGCTTCCGACTTGCCTGCACCATCGTCGCGACGGTCCCAATCGCGTATTGCTGGGTCTTGCCTGCCTTTGCGATGTGGCCCGTCGGGACCTCGGCAACGAGTGCCGCCTCGAGCGCCTGGTCGAGAAGCTCGACATCTCCGCCGTAGAGCCGCTGTAGCGCCTGTCCTTGAAGGCTCTGAGGGCTGATCACGTTCGGCACCTTGGTGTCGAAGGTGTCGCACGTACCGATCACGATGTGGCCGGATTCCGCGAGCAGGTCGCCCTTGACGATGCGGATCGCCGTGTTCGGTGCCGAGTAGCTGTGCTCGATCGGACGAGGCCACGCCTTGGTAAGTCCGTATATGACCGCCACAAGGCCGATCGCCGCAGCGACGGGCAACCCGTGCCCGTCGAACGCGTCGGTGAATAGCGCGTCGACGAGGCCGGCTAGCGCGCCGAGTAGGCCGACGGCAGCCAGGGTCTCCTTTGCCAGTTGGCCGAGGAACCGCCTCGAGCGTAGGTCCGAGCGAATCGATCGCATTACAGGTCTAGGCCACGGTAGATCTGCGGCTCGTAGTAATGAGGCCCGCTCTTCTTGCTTGTGGCGAAGGTCGGCGCGTAGTTGTCGAGCGCGAACCGAATGATCGCTGCCTGAAACGACACGGAAAGCGTGTAGTAGTCGGCATCAAGAAGGGGCTTGGGGATGAAGTTCCTGTCGACGTCCCGATCGCCGTCGAGATTCGCGACGACGATGGGCAGATGGAACTCGATAGCGAGGCTCACCTCGTGAGCTAGGAACGACCTTCCGTCGCCTCCCTTCGCCTTGGCTGTCGTGCTGCCAAGAAGCACGATCTGCTTGGCGTTCTTCATCCGCTCGCGGAGGTTGCGCTTGATGGTCTCGGGGCGACTGGTGTCTCGCGACACGTAGAGATCGTGAGCATCAAAGAAGCTGAAGTCGATCTTCTTGTTCTCGCGCCATGCTTCCATCATTCGGTAGTAGCGAATGTCTTCGCTCGCGAAGGCGACGTATGTCTTGTTGCGGTAGCTCACCCGCGTCCTCGCTTGTAGCCGGGACTCAACGCGATAGGCGAACGCTATCCGACTGTTAGGACTCCGCTGACCGTGTCGCTCTCGACTGATGTCGAGTCCGGACACATCAATGGCTAGCCACTGGTGTGGTCGCGCTTGGCGGCGCGCATCTCCTCGATCGTGGCGTTGAGGTCGCGACGGAGGAACCGGCGATGGCGCCCGAGCTTGATGGAGGGCAGGAGCCCTCGTCGGGCGTAGTCCTCGATCGTGGATCTCCGACGACGTGACCGAGGCGAGCGGCCGGTGGCCGAAGCGCTTCATGATCCGCGCCGCCGGTGGCTTGCCGCGCTTGCGCGACGGGGTCCCCACCGGGGCCAGCATGTAGCGGTAGTCGCCGACCGTCGAAGGCTTGCAGCCCTTCACGTGCTCCAGGTGGTGCAGCCACTTCTCGGCGGCGTCGGCGAAGGTCGCCTCGGCGCTCGGGTCGGGCAGCTCGGCGAGCTTCTCCTTGTGCGCGTCGACCTCAGCGGCCAGGGCGACGAACGCGGCGCGCTCGTCGAGCACGCCTTCGGGAACGCGCCCGCGGCGGCGTGCCCAGCCGGAACCGTTGCGCTCGACCCACGCCGGGCCGAGTCGGCGCTTGACCTGGCGCCCGGAGCTGTCTCGCCACTTGCCGAAGTAGACCGGGCCGTTGGCTCGCTCGACGATCAGGAGGCTTCCTACGCCCTGCCTCATGTCAACCACTCTACCGGCCTAGAGCAACGGTGCGGGTACCACATGGGTACCGAACCAACCTGATCCAGCCTCCGCTTGCCGGGCTAGAGTTCGCAAACACCCCGGTATTTCCTGGGCTCGGGTTTTTGGGGTGGTCCTTACAAGCAGGAGGTCCACGGTTCGAGCCCGTGACCGCCCATCCGGCGACGAATCGATCCCGTCGGTCTTACCGCAGCGCATCCGCTCGACGGCGTATCGTCTCGAGCTTGACGTTCTCGCGGTCGGCTCGCCAAGGCTCTCTGCTCGCGCTGATGCTCGCAGGGCTCATAGCGGCGCCTGTGCACGCCGCCGTCTTCACGGTTACGACGGCGAGCGACTCGGGCGCGGGATCGTTGCGGGAGGCGCTCGCGGCCGCGGCCGCCTCGTCGTCGGCGAGCGACCAGATCGACTTCTCCTTCGCGCTCGACGGCCAGACGATCACGTTGGCGACGCCGCTCACCGCGGACCTGTCGAGCAGCGGCGCGCTGACGATCGATCCGGCCGCGAACGGCGTCTTCGGCCTGGCGATCAGCGGCGGTGGCACGAGTGCGCTCCTGGATCTCCAAGGCGGCGACGCCACGATCGCGGGGCTCACGTTGCGCGACGGCGCGGGCGTGGGCGGCGCGGCGGGTGCCAGCGGCGGTGGCGGTGGTGGAGGCGACGGGGCGATCGCCGTCCGGAGCGCGGCGTCGCTGACGCTGCTGGAGGACACCGTGCGTGACAACCGTGGCGGCGACGGCGGTGCCGGTGGAGACAACGCCACCCTCACCGCCAGTGGCGCGGGCGGCGGTGGCGGCGGTGGCGGGGCGATCCTGAACGCCGGAACCCTCGTCATCGACTCGAGCACGCTGACCGGGAACGCCGGCGGCTCGGGCGGCGTCGGTGGCCACGGGTTGTCGAACACGCATCCCGGCGGGGGCGGTGGCAGCGGGGCAGGCGCGGTGACGAACCTGACGGGCGCCACGCTGACGATCCGCTCAAGCACGCTGGTCGCGAACGACGGCGGCGACGGCGGCGACGGCGGCGACACCGCCGGCCGCGTCGATGGCGGAGGCGCAGGCGGTGCCGCGGGCGCGGCGGTGCTCAGCGCCTCGGGGTCCACGTTGCTGATCTCGAACGTGACCTTCGCGGCGAACGTGAGCGGCGCAGGCGGCAGCGGCGGTGACACCGGGGCGAGCTCCGGAGGGCCGATCGCCGGCGGCGGTGGTGGCGGCGGCGCCGCGGGCGGCGGCGGTGGTGGCGGCGGCATCAGCGGCTCCGCGCCCGGCGGCGCGGGGCCCGGTGGGCACGGCGGCGCCGGCACGACCGGTAACGGCGGCGCGGGCGTGAGCGCCGGTGGCGGTGGCGGCGCGCGCTTCGGAGGCGGCGCGGGTGGCCCGGGCGACGGCGGTGGCGGCGGCGGACAGCCCGGCGCGTCGGGCGGTGGGCTCGCCGGGGCCGGTGGATCGTCGGCGGGCGGTGGTGGTGGCGGCGGCATCGGCGGCGGTGGCGGGGGAAGCCAGACCGGCACCTCCAACCCCGGCGGTGGAGGCTTCGGCGGTGCCGGAGCGAGCACCGCCGTGTCCGCGGGAGCGGGCTCGAACGGGGGAGGGGGCGGCGGCGCCAGCCAGCCCGTCGTCTTCGGCGGCGCGGGCAGCGTCGGCGGTGGCGACGTCGCGCTCAGCGGCGCGGTCACCGTCCAGAGCACGATCTTGGCGGGCGCCCTCGCACCCGGCGGAGCGACGCTCGCCGGTGACTGTCGCGGCACGATCGACGCCGGCTCGGCCAACCTCGTCCAGACGACGTCGGGCTGCACGCGGCCGAGTGGCGACGTCCTGAACGGCGACCCGCTGTTCGCCGCCGCGGGCCTGGCCGACAACGGCGGGCCGACCGAGACGATCGACCTGCAGGCGGGCAGCCCGGCGATCAACGCCGGGGGCAACCCCCTGGCGTCGCCGTTCGACCAGCGGGGTGCCGGCTTCGCGCGGATCGTCGGCGCGAGACCCGACATCGGCGCGATCGAGTACGCGATCGAGGTCCGCCTGACCGCTTCGCTGACGCCCGCCGACGATCCTGGCCGGTTCGACCTGATCGTGGGCTCGACCACGGTGGCGAGCGGTGTGGGCGACGGCGGCAGCGGCGCCACGGGCGTCGGCCTGGGCGACAGCGTCACCGTCTCGGTGGTCGCGTCCCCGTCGTCGCCCACGCCGCTCAGCGACTACACGACGACGATCGACTGCGGCGCCGGCGCGCAGAGCGGGACCAGCCTGACGCTGTCCACCCTGGCCGCCGACACGACGTGCACGGCGAGCCTGCAGCGCAAAGCCGCGCCCTCCGCTGCGTCCACCCCGACGCAGACGACCACCAGCACCACGACCCCGCCGTCCTCGACGCTCTCGCCGGCTCTCCCGGTCGACGGCGCGATCATCGCTGGGCTCGATCGCGTCACGGGGATCTCGGTCGGTGCCGCCAGCGTGGCGTTCACGCAACATCCTGTCGCGGCCGGCCGCCTGACCTGGACGCTAGACCTGAGCTTCTACGTGCCCAAGAAGCGCGCTCGCGCCGCTGCGGTCCACAAGCCGATCCGGCTCGCGTCGGGGGCGAGGACGGCCACCGGACCGGGCGACGTCAGGGCCACGCTGCGTCTGAGCGCGTCGGCGCGCAGGCACCTCAAGCGCCATCCGCACGGCCGGCTCGTGCTGCGCACGGCCTTCCGGCTGGCCAACGGCCGCGTGCTGCGGACGACCAAGACGCTCAGGCGCTGAGCGTCTTTGTCGTCCGCCGTCGGCTCCGGCACACGCCACGCGTAGGCTCGTGTCGTGCCCGTCGGCGTCGTCATCCCCGTCCACGGCTGGGCTCCGTACCTCGCGGAGGCGCTGGACTCCGTGCTCGCGGAGGCGCCGGCGGCGGTCGTGGTCGTCGACGACGGGTCGGCGGAGCCGGTCGCGCTGCATCCGTCGTTCGCGGGGCGCGTGGCGCTGGTGCGGCGGGAGGAGCAGGGCGGCGCGGGGGCGGCGCGCGACTCGGGGGTCGCGGCGCTCCCGGAGGACGTCGACCTGATCGCGTTCTGCGACGCCGACGACGCATGGGAGCCGGGGTCGCTGGCGGTGCGGGTGCGGGCGCTCGCGGATGCCGGCGCGGAGGTCGCGGGCTGCTTCGGACGGGCGCGGATCGTCGGGCCCGACGGGCGCGAGACGGGGGAGCGCTGGCCGGAGCCGCAGGCCGGGCCGCTCGATCCGGTCGCGCTGTACGAGGCCAACCCGATCCCGACGTCGAGCGTCGTGCTGCGGCGCTCCTCCTACGCGGGCTTCGACCCGCGCTTCCGGCTTGCCGAGGACTGGGACCTGTGGCTGCGCTCGGGGCCGCTGGTCTGCGTTCCCGACGCGGTCGTGCGCTACCGGCGCCACCCGGGCGGCGTGACGGCCGACGTGGGGGAGACCGCGCGCGCGACGGCCGCGGTGCACGAGGAGCACCGGGGGCGCGTGCCGGCGACGGTGGCCGAGCGGGTCGTGGCCGCGGATCGCGCGGCGCTCGCGGCTGGGCTCGTGCGTGAGCGCCGCTACGCCGAGGCGCGGCGGCGGCTTCCCCGGGGAGCACGTCGTGCCGCGCTCGCGGTTCCCGGGCTGCGCGCGCTCGCCGGGCGTCGCGACCCCTACCGGCCGCGCTAGGGCCGGTGGCGGCCTGGGCCGAAGCTGCGGTTCGGCAGCCTCCGGCCCAGCTCGACCGCCCAGACGGCCGGCCCGTCGAGGAGGCCGGTGATCGCGCCGTCGCGGTCCCCGCGCGCGAGCGCCCGCGTACCCGCGACGGCGCGGCGCGCGCTCCACAGCGCGAGGCCCGGCCACGAGCGCGCGGGGAACGAGCCGGGGTGCTCGCGGTCCAGCCACGCCGCGCCGGCGCCATGGCGGAAGCGCTGCGCCAGCATCCGCGGGACGGTCGTGCGGTTGCGGTGGGTCACCGCGGCGCCGGGCCGGCGCTCGAGCTCCCACCCGGCGGCGGCGAGGCGGAAGCAGAGGTCCGCGTCGCCGCCGGAGCGCAGCTCGTCGCGGAACCCGCCGGCGGCCTCGAAAGCCGCGCGCCGGACCGCGCAGTTCGCGGTCTGCGCGAACGCCCAGCGGCCGTGGCCGAGCGTCACCTCCTGGCTCATCGACGACTTCAGCCAGGCGTAGCGCAGCGCGACCGGTCCGCGCTCGCCGGAGGGCGGCGGCTGGTCGACGACCGCGCCGGCGAGGATCGCGGTGCGCGCGCCGGGCTCGGGGTCGAAGAGGCGGTCGAGGAGGTCGGCGGCGGGCTCGACGTCGCCGTCGACGAACAGCAGCCACGGCGCCGCGCCGCGCCGCGCCGCCGCGTTGCGCGCGTGGTAGGAGCCGCGCCGTCCCGCGGCTTCGACGACGCGGACCCGGTCCTTCCCGAGCTCGGTCCCGCCGGCGACGCCGCGGTTGTCGGCGACCGTGATCGTGTCGCCCGGCCGGGTCGTCAGCGTCGCGAGCCGCAGCACGAGCGCGCGCAGCGCGGGCGCCGTCCCGGCGAACGGCACGACGACGTCGACGGGCGGGCGGGCGTCCGCCACCCGGTCAGGCCGCCGCGCGCAGGCGCACCGGCAGCCCGTCCTTCGGGCCGATGGTGGGCGACTGGCGGATGCGCAGCCGGTAGTCCGGCGGCACGTCGAGGCGGAAGTCGCGCAGGATCCGGCCCGCGAGCACGCGGATCTCCTGCTGGCCGAAGCGCATCCCGATGCAGGTCCGCGAGCCGGCGCCGAACGGCACGTACGCGCCCTTCGGGATCTTCTCGTGCTCGCCCGGGGCGAACCGCTCCGGCCTGAACGTGGTCGGCTCGTCCCAGACGTCGGGCAGCCGGTGGCTCGCCCACGAGACGTAGTTGACGTAGGCGGCGGCCGGGCACGTGTGGCCGTTGAACTCGAAGCTGTCGATGGCGCGGCGCGGGCCGATCCAGGCGGGCGGGTAGAGCCGCAGCGTCTCGTCGAGGCAGAGCTCGAGGTCGGCGGGGTCGTTCGCGGCGCGGTCGGCCCACTCGGCGCCATTCGCGGCGCGCGAGAGCTCGTAGAAGAGGAACGTGATCGTCGACGTCGTCGTGTCGTGCCCGGCGAACAGCAGCGTCATGACCTCGTCGCGGAGGTGCGTCTTGGAGAGCCGCTGGCCGTCCTCGTCCTCGGCGTCGAGCAGCAGCGAGAGGATGTCCATCCCGCGCTCGCCGCTCTTGCGGCGCCGGTCGATCTCGGAGTAGATGAGCGCGTCGAGCGCCGCGCGCGCCTTGCGCATCTGCGCCCACGGCGTCCGCGGGCCGCGGGCGATCTGGAGGATGTACTCGCGCGACCAGAACGACAGCGCCCGCTCGAACTGCTCGGCGGCGTCGTGCGTGCCGGCCGCGATGCTGGGGTCGAACCCGAACAGCGCCCGCATCGCGATCCGCAGCGCCAGCGCGCGCGTCCAGTGGTAGAGGTCGAGCTCGTCGCCGGCGCGCCAGCCGCCGATCGCGGCCTCCGCCTCCTCGACCATCGTCTCCGTCGCCGCCGTGATCCGCTCGCGGTGGAACGCCGGCAGCATGATCTTGCGCGAGCGCCGGTGGAACTCCCCGTCGATCGTCAGCAGCCCGTCGCCGAGGAGCGGGATCAGGTCGCCGAAGTGGCCGTCGCGCCAGCTGAAGTTCCGCGCGTGCGAGACCAGCATGTAGTGGTTCGCCTCGGGCCCCAGCATGAACACGGTCTTGCCGTGGAAGAGTCGCAGCGTGAAGATCGGGCCGTACCGCTCGTACGCCGGGAGCAGGACTCCGAGCGGGTCGTGCAGCACCTGCCGCGTCCGCTTGATGTTGAAGTCGGTCTCGCCGGGCGGGAACGGAACCGTCGCCGCGCGCTCGCCACGGAGGTCCTGGAAGAGGCGGAGCGCGGGATTGGAGCTGACCGGCTGCGGTCCGGCGAGCGACATGGCGTCACGATACCGAGGCCCGGCGCATCGGCCCGGGAACCGAGTCTCAGGCCGATGCTGCTTTACTGTCTGGCCGCGCCCGGGGGCGTAGCTCAGTTGGTTAGAGCGCCGGCCTGTCACGCCGGAGGTCGCGGGTTCGAGTCCCGTCGCTCCCGTCGCATCCACCCCGGAGGTCCACGCGGACCCCGGGGTGTTCTTTTTCCGCTGCAGCAGGCGGTCGGCCTCGTCCAAGAGAGGGTCGGTGAGCGGCCTCAGGCCCGTAGCGCGGCGAATGCTGTCACGGGCGACAGCAGCAGGGCGGTCATGCGCGCGCTCGCCGGATCAGCCTTCTCGGCAGTCGGCCTCAGCGATAGCAACTGATATCATCGTCTCATGCCCGATGTCCTGATCCGCGACGTCCCGGCGCACGACCTTGCGCTCATCGATGCGCACGCTGCGCGGGCCGGCCTCTCTCGAACCGAGTTTCTGCGCCGCCGTCTGCGCCAAGAAGCTGCTCGGTCGATGAGCCCGGTGAGTGCTGCCGATCTCCAGCGCTTCGCCGACCGATTCTCGGACCTCGGCGATCCCGACGTCATGCGTGGCGCCTGGTCGTGACACCGTCCCGGGAGGCGGTCGGGTGGCTGATCGACAAGTCGGCCCTTGTGCGACTGGGCCTCAGCAGGGAGAGCGCATCGTGGGCCGACCGGATCGAGCGCGGCCTGGTGCGCATCACGACGGTCACGCTGCTGGAGATCGGGTACTCGGCCCGCAGCGCACGCGATCTCCGGGTGGGGCTGAGCGAACCGCCGGTCGGCGCAATGCCAGTCGAGTACGTCACTCCCGCCGCGGAGGATCGGGCCGTCGAGGTCCAGGCTCTGCTTGCCGAGCGCGGTCACCATCGGGCTCCATCCGTACCCGACCTGCTGATCGCCGCGACGGCCGAGATGGCCGGCCTCGCCGTCCTTCACGAGGACATGGACTTCGAGCTGATCGCCGAACTGACCGGCCAGCCCACGCAGCAGCTCGGCGCCTGATCTCCTCTGATCTCGATGAGGTGACAATCGCGGGAGCGACCCCGTCGCTCCCGTCGCAAGAAGCGCCCGCGAACGCGGGCGCTTCGTCGTTGGGGAGTCGACGGTTGCGGTGCTCCGGCAGGAGTCGCAACTTCCGCGCGGGGAGGCCGTTGCACCGGGCGTGTCCTCTCGGGTCATCTACCGCGCTCTGCTTGTCGCGACGGCGGTCTTCGTCGCCGCGGCTCCCGTCGCCGCGCAGCCGCCGGGAATCGTCGTCGGCGGTCCAGTGGGCATGGAGAACAACGCCGCCGGCACCCCGTCCCTCTGCTCGCGGCCCGGGGGTGGCGTGCTCGTCACATGGGTCCAGGGAACGCACGTCCTGCTCCGTGCGCTCGACTTCCGCGGCAACCCCGTGGGGTCGCCGGTCGTCGTGGCGCAGGAGCGCGCGAACGCTCTCGCCCTCGCACCGTCCGTCGGCTGCTCGCCATCGAGCCGACGTGCGGCCGTGGCGTGGCTTGCCCGCGAGCCAGGGAAGCCGCGGGCGACCATCGTCGCCCGAGTCCGCGCGCTGCAAGCCGACACGCTGCAACTGGACCGCGAGCGGCGCACCTTCGGGAGGCCGGGCGCGCTCCGCGGCCCTTCACGGTTCTCCGGCGACTACGGGACGGCGGCCACGATCGTGGGTGACCGGCCGGTCGTGGCGTTCACCACGGCCCGCCCGGGAGCGAACGGCACGGCCCGTGTCTTCCTCCTGCGCGAGGAGCGGACCGAGATGATCGTCCGCGCGACGATCCCGCGCCACGGCCATCTCATCTCGTCCACCGAAGGCTTGCGTCCAGCGCTCGCGCCGGACGGGACGGGCGGCATCGTCGCCGTGTGGCCTACGGGGCCGGGGAACGACTCCGGGTTGGCTGGGGCGCACTGGCGGCCGGGGATGGCCGGGCCGGTCGGCGGGCGTTCGGTCGACGTCAACACGCCCGCGGTGCGGCGATCGCTCAACGCGCCACACGGCCCGATGTGGCGCGGGTCTCCGGTGCTTCTTGGCGGCCGCGGCGGTGTTCTGCTGGCGTTCGCCGTCCACGGCACGATCCTCGACCCCACCGTCGAAGGGGACTACGACGGCTTTGCGGTGTTCGCGGGGCGACTCGATCCGACGCGCGGCGCGCTGGTGGGAAGCCCCCACCGGCTGAGCACGCCACCCGGCGCAGACGGCGGGGAGTTGGTTCCCGGGTCCCTGACGATGGCCGACTTCACCTGCGCTCGCTCCCCGACCTCGCCGGTGTTGACCTCGACCTCCGACGGACCCCTGCTCGCGTTCGACCTATGGCCGTACGTCGAGGCTACGTCGGTCGGGTCTTGACTCGCATCCACCCCGGAGGTCCCTGCGGACCCCGGGGTGCTCCCCCGTCCGCGTCGTCCCGGCGAGGGAGCCGCACCGTGACGCAGAGCCCCCCGGTGGCCCGGGGGGCGAGGGTGAGGGTCCCGTCGTGGGCCTGGGCGATGCTCTTGACGATCGCCAGCCCGAGGCCGACGCCCGCGTGGTCGGTGCGGATCCGCTCGCTGCCGCGGCGAAACGGCTCGACGAGCGTGGAGGTCAACTGCGCGGTGAGCTTCTTGCCCGTGTTCTCGACGGTGAGCACCACGCTCTCGGCGTGAACGCCGGTCGTGACCCACACGGTGCCCTGCTCGGGCAGGTTGTGGACGATCGCGTTGTGCACGAGGTTCGTGGTCAGCTGCAGCAGGAGCGCGTGGGAGCCGGCGGTGGGGGCCGGGTCGCCCGTGGTCTCGATGGTGAGGCCGCGCTCTTCCGCGAGGGGGAGCAGCGTCTCGGTGGTCTCCTCCGCGAGGAGCGACAGGTCGACGTGCTCTCGCGAGAAGGACCGCTGGTCGGCGCGGCTGAGCAGGAGCAACGCCTCGGTGAGGTCGATCGCCCGGGTGTTGACGGCATGGAGGCGTTCGACGAGCTCGCCGTTGTCGCGGTCCGGATCGTTGCGAGCCACGTCGAGGAGCGTCTGCGTGACCGCGAGCGGGGTGCGCAGCTCGTGGGAGGCGTTGGCCGCGAATCGCTGCTGCTCGGCGACCTGGGCTTCGAGCCGCGCGAGCATGGTGTCGAAGGCGTCGGCGAGCTCGCGGAACTCGTCTCGTCGTCCTTCCAGCCGGATCCGGTGGGACAGCGATCCGGTCGCGGCCATGCCGGTGGCGTCGGTGATCCGCGTCAGCGGAGCGAGCATCTGACCGGCGAGGAGCCACCCTCCCAGGAGACCGAACACCAGCAGGCACGCCAGCGCGATGGCCGCCTTCGGAGTGAAGGCGTCGAGGAGGTCGGAGCGGGTGGGGCTGAAGCCGCCGGGAACGAAGCCGAGGGGCCCTCTCCGGACCTCCTCGTGGTCGGGCACGTAGCGCAGGAGGAACACCCACACGACCGCGAGCAGCAGGGCACCCGCGACCATCAGGAAGCCGGCGTAGCTGAGGGTGAGCTTGAGGCGGACGCTCAGCCCGGGCGCTCTATCCACGGCCTTGTCCCCCGGCCCCGGTGTCGATGCGGTACCCGGCGCCGGGCACGGTGGCGACGATCCAGGGTTCGCCGAGGCGCTTGCGCAGCCCCGAGACCGTGATGCGCACGGCGTTGGTGAACGGGTCGGCGTTCTCGTCCCAGGCCTGCCGCAGGAGCTCTTCGGCGCTGACGACGCCGCCCTCGGCGGAGACGAGGACCTCGAGCACGGCGAACTGCTTCCGTGTGAGCGGGACGTAGCGGCCGTCGCGGTAGACCTCGCGGCGGAACGGATCCAGGAGCAGGCCGGCGATCTCGCGTACGGGTGGCCTGTGGTGGGCGCGCCTGCGGTCGAGCGCGCGGAGGCGGAGGACGAGCTCCTGGAGCTCGAACGGCTTCGTGAGGTAGTCGTCGGCACCGAGCTCGAACCCGGTGGTCTTGTCGTCGAGCCGGTCGGCGGCGGTGAGCATGAGGATCGGCATGCCGCTGCCGTCGGCGACGATGCGCTTGGCGATCTCGTCCCCGGAGGGTCCGGGGACGTCCCGGTCGAGGACGGCGATGTCGTAGGCGTTGACGCTCAGCAGCTCCAGAGCGGTGTCGCCGTCACCGGCGATGTCCGCCGCGATCGCCTCTAGGCGCAGGCCATCGCGGATGGCCTCCGCCATGTAGGGCTCGTCCTCGACGATCAGCACACGGATGCTCCGATACTACGGGCCGGGGCGTATCGCGGGCGTATCGAAAACCCCATACGTGCCGGCAACACCGCGCTGCCTTCAATGGCGGCGTGATCCACAGCGAACCAGCCCGAGCGACGACCCGCCGGGTCCGGATCCGACGGACCCGCGTCGCCGGCGCGCTTGTCGTCGCGGCGATCGTCGCCGCCCTCGGCTTCCAGCTGCCGGGGTCGCCGTCCTCGCCGACGTCTGTGTCCTCGACGGCGTCCCGGTCCTCGCCCCGGACGGCCGCGGCGCCCGTCCGTGCCCTTCGCGCCGAGGAGGAGCCGTCCCGTGCGCTCGGCGAGGCTCGCGGCGAGCACCGCGATGCGCTCGGGGAGGCCGGCGGCGCCGTCCCCGGCGGGACGACGGTCTTCGACGACGCCGTCCCGGGCGTCGCCAACCTCGATGCCGATCTGCTCGGCGCCCTGCGCCGGGCCGCGACCGATGCCTCCGACGGCGGCGTCAAGCTCGTCGTCGACAGCGGCTGGCGCTCCCCGGCGTACCAGGAGCGCCTGCTCCAGGAGGCGGTCGCGAAGTACGGCTCGAGAGAGGAGGCCGCCCGCTGGGTGGCGACCCCCGAGACGTCGGCTCACGTGTCCGGCGACGCGATCGACGTCGGGCCGTCCAGCGCCGCGGCGTGGCTGTCCGAGCACGGCGCCGAGTACGGGCTGTGCCGGGTCTACGGCAACGAGCCCTGGCACTTCGAGCTGCGCCCCGAGGCCGGCGATCGCGGCTGCCCCGCCCTCTACGCCGACCCCACCCACGACCCGAGGATGCAGCGATGAGGAAGCTCTGGCCGCTGGCCGTCCTGGCCACGACCGCCCTGGTCGGCGCGGGCTGTTCGAGCGGCTCCGCCGAGAACGGGAGCACCGGCACCGGCACCACTGTCCGTGAGAAGGGGATGAAGTTCGCGGCGTGCATGCGCGACAACGGCGTCAGCGGGTTCCCGGATCCGGACCGGTCGGGCGAGTTGACCATCGACGGGGTGGCCAACGGCTCCTCGGTGGACACGAGCACCGCGGCGTTCACACAGGCCATCGGCGCGTGCGAGGACCTGCAGCCACCGGGGTTCACGGGCCGCAAGGCGACCCCCAAGGAGATGACGACGCGCCTCGCGTTCGCCCAGTGCATGCGCGACAACGGCGTGAAGGACTTCCCGGACCCCACCAGTGACGAGCCCCTCGTCGACACGAATCGAATCCCGTCTTCCTCCGGGCCCGGCGGCATGAGCGCCCTCAACGCCGCGATGCGGAAGTGCGGCGCTGTCTACGCGGGCGAGCTGGGGCTGAAGGGCCAGTGACGCGCAAGCGATGGGCGCTGGCCGGAGCGGCCGCCCTGGTCGCCGCGATCGTCATCGGCGGCGGGGTCGCCATGTCCGGTGGCGAGGAAGCGAGCTCGGCGGCTCACGAGCCGCCGGCGAACACCGTGGAGGTGACGAAGGGGACGCTCTCCTCCATGGTCTCGCTGCACGGGACCCTGACCCACCGGGCGCGATCGGACGGCTCGCCGTACTCCGCGATCAACCAGGCCCGCGGGATCTACACCCGGTTGCCCGACGAAGGCGACGAGGTCGGCTGCGGGGACGTGCTCTACCGGGTGGACGACCGCCCGGTGCTGCTGCTGTGTGGCACCATCCCGGCCTACCGCGACCTGGAGGTGGGCGACAAGGGCAACGACGTCCGTCAGCTCAACCGGAACCTGCACGAGCGCGGCGGCACGTTCACCTCGAAGACGGAGGGCGCGCTCGAGAAGCTCCAGCGCGACAAGGG
>Ga0164241_10000545_pt1 | contig 65510 bp, 58 predicted proteins | sample OricomyardsoilBY_FD_108780 | JGI IMG/M metagenome (GOLD analysis project Ga0164241, IMG submission 108780) | Backyard soil microbial communities from Emeryville, California, USA - Original compost - Back yard soil (BY) | ecosystem: Environmental > Terrestrial > Soil > Unclassified | place: USA...
GAGCGTCGAGTCGATGTTCTGGGGTGGCACGGAGATCAGGGTGTCCCGCCGGATGAGCCGGTCGAAGTCGACGTCGATCGGGCCGGTGCGCACGGCGCCGGTGGGCGTGCGAAAGGTGACCCCGGCCGCCTCCATGATCCGGATCAGCTCCTGGGCGACGATGCCGTAGGCCACGGTGGTCGGATGGACGCCGTCGAGCGAGAACAGGCCACCCTTCGCGCGTCCCCCCTGGCCATCGGCGGTCAGGAACTGGGTGTCCAGTTCGGGTTGCACGGCGGCCAAGGCAGGCGGCAGCGGATACGGTCCGGTCCACCAGCTGGGTTGGGCGTCCGAGCGCTCCAGGTATCGGCGGTAGGCGAGACGGTCGAGCACCCCGGCAATGTCGCACAGGTACCAGTTGCGCCCGGCGGTACGCGCCGCCCGGACCGCGTCCTCGATATGCATGTTGTACAGGTCGATCGCGTAGTCGATGGCACAGGCCTCGCCGGCCGTGAGGTGCTTGTCGCTCTCCGGGTCGAAGCGATCGTCGGTCACCCAGGGACGGGCGTAGTACGGGAAGTAGGCCGAGCGTGGCGGCCGGGTGAACACGCCGCGCGTCGCCGGTGGAATGGTGACGTGCGGAATGGTGCACAGGATCACGTTTCTCGCGTCGATCCGTTCGACCCGGTCGACCAGGTCGTCGTATTCGAGCCGGAAATGGGCGGGATCCCAGACGGTGTAGTGGACCTTCTGTGCCGGGTCGCGGAACCCGTCGTCCTGGCTCCAGGCCAGCTCCAGCCGCAGGACGCTGCCGAGCACGTTGTTCGCGCCCAGCCAGACCACGAGGGTGTCGATTCCGCCGTCGTCGCCCAGCTTCTCGGCGACGTCGAACAGGGTCAGCTCCTCTGTTGCCGGGTCACCGTGCGGGTACACCCGCAGCGCCGCCCGGCTCGGCGCGTTGTCCACGAGGGGGATCAGCAGATTGTTGGTCGGGTCGGCCGCGAATTGCTGGCATGAGGCGAACGTATTGTGCAGCCCGTCGTACAGGTCCCAGGCGAAGACGGCCAAGGCGTGGTTGAAGCCCCGGACGTTCGGCACCACCGCGCCGGGGCCGCGCTCCCAGTACTCCTCCACATCGTTCATCAGGCCGCGCGCCCGAAATGCGGCCAGCGGTACCTCCAGTGGGCTGAAGGTCGGCCCGAATCGTAGTTCCAACTCGCGCAGGAGGTACTCGATGTTGAGCGGGAGTCCGCCCAGGCCCGGGTATCTGGGAAAGCGGAACCGGTCGAACCAGCCGAGTTCGTAGGCGATGATCGCGCCGTAGGACAGGTCGGTGTTGTAGATCGCCGCGCTCTGGAAGCCGTGGGTCAGCGAGTCCCCGATGGTGACGATCCGGTGCGCGTAGCCCGCGTCCGGTCCGGGCTCCACCGCGATACCCATGGTCGGGTCGTCGACCGGTGCCCGGGGCTCTTGGCCGGACATCGCCACGACCTCGGCCGGGGCATTCGACGGTAGCGGGGGAGTGACTGGGGCCATCGTGGATCTCCCAAAGGCGCGCGTCTCGCCGTCCGGACATTCCGGACAACGCTCCGACACATCGTTCTCGCCCGACGATGCAGCGTCAATCGCCGGGTGCGCCCGCGCCGGCCCGGTGCGTGCCATCGCCACTCGGGCGGCCGATCACCGGCCGATTACCCGGTGGGCGGCGGCAGACTGTGCCCGGCCAGCCAGGCCTTCGCCCGGGTCCGGGACGCCCGGGACAGCCAGGCGTCCTGGATCAGTTCGGTGAGTTCGGTCAGGGTGATCAGGCGCAGGTGCGAGGCCCGGATCAGCACGGATGGGTGGCCGTCGAAGTGCGGCGTACTGAAATACGGCGGACCGGACTGCAGCAGTGCCTGCTTGTCCTGCTCGCCGTCCACCCAGAACACGATGACGTCGTCGTACTTCACTCCGGTGCCGGGATCGACCGCATCCGGACGCGGGTTCCGGAAGAACACGAAGCTCTTGCCGCCCACCTGGTACACCGGATTGTCCTGGGTGCCCGGGTAGATCGTCACGTGCGGCATGGCGGCGGCGATGCCGTGCACGTCCTCGACGCGGGCGGGTCGGTCGGCCATGGGTCCAGTGTCCCGGCCGGCGCGGGCTCGTGTGCGGTCCAAGTGTGCCGGCCGACGGGTCGGAGGCAACGGGGAGCCGGCCATCTTCGATACGAAGCTGCTGCTCGATCCGTTGGTGGGCGAGAGCCGACGAGCGGAGCGTCCGCAGGTGATTCGGTGTTATTGTCTCATTCGGCGTTCGCGGAATGTGGTCCTCGTTCGAGATGCCGCACTCCAACGGGAGGATTGATGGAGGAGCGGCGGCTACTCACGATCATGTTCGGTGACATGGTCGGGTCGACGGCGCTCAGCGAGGCGATCGGCGCCGACTCGATGCACGAGTTGCTCAAGCTCTACCAGCGGGCCTGCACGCAGGCGGTGATCGACAACGATGGGGTCGTATCCAGCTGGATGGGCGATGGGTTCATGGCCCACTTCGGATATCCGCCCCGGCACGAGGACGCCGCGGTGCGCGCCGTTGAAGCCGGACTCGCCGTGGTGTCCGCGGTCAGGGCGCTCCAGCCGGAGGTGAGCAAGCGATTCGGCGTCAAGGTGGCCATTCGGGTCGGCATCCACAGCGGAATTGTCGTGGTCAGCGGGGCGCCGGGTCGGGAGGATGATCCGAACGCGGTCTTCTTCAGCGGGGAGACGACGAATATCGCGGCGCGCGTCGAGTCATCGGCGATGCCGAACAGTGTTTCCATCAGCCAAGCGACCGGGGATCTCGTTCAGGGCTACTTCGACTTCGAGGAGTTGGGGCCGCAGCAGCTTCGTGGGCTGGCCCGGAAGATCACCACCTTCCGGGTTCGTGCGAGAACCTCGGCGACCTCACGCTACTTCGCCCGTAGCGGTCAGCTGACGCCACTGGTGGGACGCACCGGTGAGCTGGGCGACCTCCTCGACTTCGTCGGCCGCACTTCCGATGGGTCGATCCATTTCTTCGGCCTCAGCGGTGACGCTGGGATGGGTAAGACCAGACTTCTCGACGAGCTCGTGCACCGGGCGGGACCCGGCCTTGACATTCTCTACAGCGCCTGCTCGCCGCGTGACACGACGTCGCCGCTGCATCCGTTCGCGAGCCTGATTCGCGGGCTCAGCGAGCCGGCTGATCATTCGTCCGATGTCGCGTTCAAGTCATTCGAATTGCAGATCGGGCCGGATATACCGGGGCGGATCGCAATGGCTCGTCTGGCGGCGTTGGCGGGTATCGAGCCGCCGGCCGAGCTGCTTCCGCCGGAAGCCACACCGGAACGGGTCCTGCAGGAAACCTCAGACGCCGTTCGCGCATGGCTGCACCGAAGAGGCGAACGGGGCCGTGCCGTCCTGCTCGTCGACGACGTGCAATGGCTTGATCCCACGAGTCGCGACCTGCTCGCCCACCTCGCCGAGCGGCCGGCGGCCTTGGGGGTCGTGCTGGCCTACCGGCCGGACCCCGGCACCGAATGGATAGCCACGCTGTGCCGCCGGAGCCTTGAGCTGGAACCACTCAGCCAACCCGACTGCGTCGATCTGATCCGTAGGGTCGTTGATGACGAGGACCGGCACCTGGCCGAGGCGGCCGCGCGATCCGACGGGGTGCCACTTTTCGCCGAGGAACTCGGCCGTGCACTGGGTAGCGGGGAGCTGCACCAGTTCGGCTCGTTCCCCAGCTCGCTGCACGACTTGGTGGTGTCGCGACTCGACCGCATTCCCCAGGCGAAGACGCTGGCCCAGGTCGGCGCCTCGATCGGCCGTGAGTTCGGGCTCGACCTGCTGGCGCATACTACCGGGCTCCCGGCGGGCACGATCCTCGACCAGGCTCAGCTCCTCGAGTCCGCCCGGATCTGGGAGCGGACTCAGTCGCACAACGAGGTGGCCTTCAGCTTTCGTCATGCTCTGCTGCAAGATGCCGCCTACGACTCACAGATCAGGGAACGTAAGCAGTACGTGCACGGACGGCTTGCGGACGTACTGGTCGAGCGGGGTGAGAACACGACGGCGAGCGGCCTGGCCGCGGTCGCTCATCACCTCGAGAACGCGGGCCCGTCGAGGTTGCCGGCCGCGGCGAGCGGGTGGGCGGCCGCAGGCTACGCCACCGCGAACGAGGGTGCCCATGTCGAGGCGATCGCCCAATTCGGCCGCGGACTCCGGCTGCTGATCAATTTCGAGGACCCGGCCGTCGCCGCGCCGCTCGAACTCCAGCTGCAGCTCGGCCTCGGCTCCAGTCTCGCGACCACCGCCGGGTTCGGCCATGAGTTGGTCCAGGCGGCCTTCGCGCGGGCCGGCGAGTTGTGCAAGGCCATGGGCGATCCACCGGAGCTGTATCCGGCGATGTGGGGCTTGTGGGGATTCCACCTCGTGCGCGGCGAATACGCGGACGCCGAGGAGCTGGCCCGGACTTGCGCTCGTATCGCCGCGTCCGCCGACGACCCGGCGCTGCAAATCGAGAGCGCTGTCGGACTCGGGCTCACCGCCTTCTACCGAGGTCGGCTTCAGGAAGCCATACATCTGCTGACGTCGGCCGTCGACCGTTACCGGGCAACCCCCGCCATCACGCCCTACCAGCGGTTCCAGCATCCCGCGGTTGCGGGGCTGTCACACCTTGCGCTCGCGCACTGGCTGGTGGGTGATGCGGAACGGGCGCGCAATGCGGGCGTCGCGGCGACCGATCTGGCGGAATCATGCGAGCAGCACCTCAGGTGGTTCGCCCGCGAATACGCCCACACGTTCCGGGCCGCACTCGGGGCCTACAGCGGTGACGCATCATCGTGCATGCAACATGCTCAGCGGGCGATCGATGTGTGCAACGAGTACGGGTCACAGATGTTCCTGGCGGCGCGGAGATCTACAAGGGCTACGGCCAGGTCGGCCTCGGTGCCGTTGATGAGGGCTTGGCCCGGATCGAAGCGGCAAGTGAGAACTACCTCCGCACCGGAGCGACGCTCTTCCGCCCGTATCACCTGACCCTGCTCGGGCGAGCGAGATCGGTCGGCGGCGACCATGAAGGCGCGCTCGACGCACTCGACGCGGCGGCGGAACTCGCGGATCGGAACGGGGAACTCGTGCACCTGCCGATGATCCTCAGCGAGCGGGCGAGAATCCTTCGCACCCGGGCCGGGAATGATGCACCCGCCGGTGTCGATGACCGCCGTGCGCTGGTCGTGGCCGACGAACTCGGGATCGATCGGCGCACTCTCGGCCTTGCCCAGGAATCCCTCACGGGTCCTGCTGCAACGGATGGCGCCGCACTCCTACACGGTGTGTCGGCGACGTAGGCATCTCGAACGGTTGACGCACGGAGAGGACAGCGGCATGGAAGAGTCCACCGCATCGCGGGGGTGGTCGTCGTGGTCCGACTGGATGGGCGATGCGATGGCACTCACGCAGCGCACGTCCGAGATCGTCGGGCGGATCCAGTCCGACTGGGAGGATCTGTCCCGTCGGGACAGCCCCTGGACGACGGATACGATCATGAACGAGGTGGTCAACTCCTGGGAGCGATTCACCCCGGTCCTCGGCGAATTGATCCAGCACTGGGTCGAAGGGGCGTCCCAGGCGCTTCGCGACACGTGGCCCGACGTCGGGTCCGATCTCGCCGGCTGGAGCCGCGGTCTCGACGGCACGCCGGCTGGTCAGGCGACGACGCCCTACGCGGAGGTGGGCCGCGATGCGGCCGACCGGATGGTGCGTGGCGACTTCCAGTCGGCCGATGCGGTGGAGACCTTCGCCGTGCTCGGCGGCATGTGGGCGAAGGACATGTGGCGGCTGATCGCCCAGGGTCGCGCCGGAGGGCGGGCTCCGGATCCCGGCGGCCCCACAGAAGGGCCCGGTCCGGCCGCGGCTGACCAATGAGCCAGAAGACCCACTCGGTCGCCGATCTCTCATTACGGGGTGTGGCGAACCGCCAGCTTTTCGCCGTCGGGCTGAAAGACCACGAGGGGGATCGGGCGGGAGGTGCGGACTTGGTAGGACTGGAAGTGCCGGTAGGCCGCGACGAAGCGCGGCCACATTTCGGCGCGCTCGTCCTCACCCGCCGGTCGCCCAGTTCGCCGCTGCCGCCAGTTGCCGACGCTCACCTCGACGTGGGGGTCGGCGAGCAGGTTGAGGTACCACTGCGGCGCGATGCTCATGCCGCCGTTCGAGGCGACGGCGACCATGTCCTCGTCGCGCCACAGGAACAGCAACGGAACGGTGCGCAGCCGACCCGTCGACCGACCGCGGGTGGTCAGCAGGCAGATCGGTGCGCCACCGGGCACCGTGCCGCCGACTCGACCATCGGACAGCCGGAAGGCGACGATGTTCATTCCCGCCATCACCTGCACCGTCATCCTGGCGAGCCGTTCCTGAAATGGCGTCATCGGCTGGCGGCGATGCTCGTCCATCATCGGATCCTAACAGTGGATTCATCCGTCCACGGAAGAGAGGATGCATCATGGTCATGTCGAGTCGCTCGGTACTCTGGACAATGACGCAGGAGCGGCCTTCCATGCCCTCGGACGACATTTGCCGGGAACTAGGCCAGAAGTTGCGAAAGAAGCTTCGCAAGAAGCCACGATACGACGAATTTAAGCAGGCACTCGGTGTTGTCAAGCCCAGGACTCTGTTCGAGTACTACCCTCGGGATCTGTTCATGCCGTCCATCCAGGATGGATCGGAGGATCCCCTTCTTACAGCGCTGGACAATCTCACGTGGGTGGACCCACGGCAACGGTCGGGAGGTTCGCCGGTTCAGCAGTGGATCGACCCGGTGTTCGTGGAAGCGGCCCTGTCCGAATTGTCCCGGCGCGACAGGGACCGTTTCATTCGCCTGCAAGGCAGCGGAATATTCGACCGTTTGGTGACCAAGGAATTCCTGACCGAACCCGGGCGGGCGAAGCTGCAAATGCAACCCGACCCCGACCTGGGTCTGACCGTGCCTCCGGACTTCTGCGACGATGGAAAGAACGGGCTCGATCTCGGTCTGGGTGACGAATTCAAGAACGCCCGGAAGGTGTGCTACGGAATCTTCAGGGCACAGTTCCCCGCGTTGGCCGTGGATGCGACGTACCCCGGGAATTGGCACGATCGGTGCCCGGAGTTCTGGCTCCGCAGCGACGTGCTGGCAACGGCCGAGCGGCAGTCGAATGGATGCGACTATCAAGCGGGGTTGCTCGAAGAGATGGTGAGTTTGCCCAATTTCCGAGAGCCGTTCGGGCCGGTCCTGCTGAATTTCGTGCGGACGACCGCGGTCGACAGGACCTGGTCTTATTTGACCTACCAGCTCTCCAACCAGGACAGAATGAAGGTGAACCAGGGCTGGTACATCGTGCTCCGGCGTCCTGGCAGTGTAAACGCGGCGATCATGCTGAAGGTGGTCGAGTTCTACGGCGACAACGAGTGGCTGGACTCGGTGTGCGAGACCGGACTCATGGACGGGGCTCGCCAGCTTGTCGGCGTCGACCGACGTTACGGCGGTTTCCAAGGCAGTTCGGCGCCGGCCCCCGGGCCGGCCAGCGGGACGAAGGCCAGGCAGGACGGGCCGGAGCGGATTCTCACCGGCGTCCTCGGCGACTACTTCGAAGGATGTCGTGACCGGTGGGACGAATTCGGCCGAAACGGAGTCGATCAGGTCAAGCAAGGTCTCGCGGAGTTCGAGTCGAACCCGTTACGTTTCGGCTGGGTCGACAACGTGTTCAAGGTTGTCGATCATTCGACTTCGCTTCTGTCGGGTTCGACCAGCAGCTGGGTGAATGTGGTCCAACAGCGGCTTCCGGAAATGGTGGACCGGGCAAGAGAGGCGGCCGCCGCACGCGCGAGCATGGCGGCCGGCAGCACAGGCAGCGCCGGCACGGCAGCTGCCCAGGTCGGCACGGCAGCCGGCAGCGCGAGCACACCTGTCGATCCGGCGCTGACGGCCGCGTCCGCCATCGCGGCGGGTTGGCGGACGGCGCTGGGCATCTACAAGGTCGGCTACGATCTCTCGCGCGCAGTGATACAGAACTTCGGGCCGGGTATCGGCACGGGCGGCACGACGATCATCGAGGGACTCGACGAACTCGTGCGAACCGGCCGCTTGGTGGATTTCCTCCGGAGGTACGGCGTCACGGAGGTCGGGGTGGCGATGCGGAAGTTGTACAACACGGCTCCCCGGGCGCGGAGCGTGGCTGAGTTCGACGCCGACCTCGACAGCGTCATCCGGATTTACGCCCCTTGGCCCTCTACCCCCAAGAAGCGCAAGTCCTTCGTGAAGGAACGGATGGCCTTCGCCCAGGCGGTGTGGGAAGCGGGCTCGGCATCCAGTGTCCGCACGGCGGGTCCGTGAGAGTCCTGGTCCTCGGCGGGGGAATGGCAGGGCTCACCGCGGCCCACCGGTTGGCCCCGCACGGTCGGATCACCGTGGTGCAGCGCGGCTGGCGGCTGGGTGGAAAGGCGGCCAGCCACCGGACGGCGGACGGTCGAATCGAGGAGCACGGCCTGCATGTGTGGCTCGGTTACTACGACAACGCGTTCCGGCTGATGCGCGAGATCTACGAGCATCTCGACCGGGAGCAGACCGATCCGGAATGCCCGGTGCGTACCTGGCGGGACGCCTTCCTGCCGTCGGACGAGGTCGTCGTGTTCGACCGGCACCGGGGAGAGTGGATGCCCTGGGCCGCGCAATTCCGACGCAACGCGCAGATCCCCGGCCTGGCGGGCGGCGAACCGACGCTCGATGATCTGGTCCGTCGCGGGCTGGGATTGGTGGCTGACCTGTCGGCCTCCATCGGATGGCGGCGGCGACCGGCCGACGTCCCACGGGTCGTGCACCTGCGGGCCCGACCGCCTGGGGCCACCCGGATCTCGACGCCCGCGGACCGCCTGCGTGATCTGGACGATCTGGTCCGCCGCGCGGGAATCTTCACCCTGATCGCCGCCACCCAGGCGAGCAACGCGCTGGCGAAGGTGAGCCCGACGATCGGCCTACCCGCGGTCGAGCCGATCATCGGGGCCGTCGATGACGCTCGACGAGAACTCGGCCGACGCCTGCGAGCCGACCGTTCCACCCGGCGGCTGTGGCAGGTCGCCGACCTGGTCACCTCCGCCATCGTCGGCATCTACACCGATCGGCTGCTCGACCCGGCCCGCGGCTACGCGGCGATCAACCACCTCGACTTCCGGGAGTGGTTGACAAGCCATGGTGCGGAGGCGGCAACGGTGGACTCCGGCCTGGTCCGTGGCATGTACGACCTGGTCTTCGGCTACCGCAATGGTGATCATGAACGGCCGGCCTTCGAGGCGGGGACCGGCCTGCAGCTGGCCGCGCGCATGTTCTTCGACTACAAGGGCTCGCTGTTCTGGAAGATGCGCGCGGGCATGGGCGACATCGTCGTTGCGCCGCTCTACCAGTCCCTGGACCACAGGGGCGTGGACTTCCGGTTCTTCCACCGCCTGCGGGGTCTGCGGCTCGACGACGCCGGCCGGCGGATCGACGCGGTCGAACTCGGCCGTCAGGCGCGGCCCCGGCCTGGGTGCGACCGGTATCGGCCGCTGATCCGGATGCACGGGCTGCCCTGCTTCCCGGACCACCCGCTGGAGGCACAGCTCGATGGGCCGATCGGGACGCGCGAACTCGAGGCGCATCCCTGGCCACCACCGGCCGGACCCGATCTCGATCCGGAGGAGATCGTCACCCTGCGGCACGGCCGCGATTTCGACAAGGTTGTCCTCGCCGTCTCGCTCGGCATGGTGCCCCATGTCGCGGCCGAGCTGATCGAGGCCGATTCGCGGTGGGAAGCCATGGTGGCCAACGTGTCCACGGTCGGCACTCGATCGCTGCAGGTGTGGACGGCGATCGACGAGGACGCGATGGGCTGGCCGCATTCGGGAGCGACATCGGCGGGCTTCGTGCCCCCTTTCGACACCTACGCGTCGATGTCACACCTGCTCCACGCCGAGGGTCGTCGACCGGGAGGCCCGGCGGCCGTGTCCTATTTCTGCTCGGCTCTCCCCGACGCCGAGGCGAACGGAGGACCCGCCGCGACAACGTTGACCCAGACCGGGCGTAGCTTCCTCGAACGCGGCACCGAACACATCTGGCCGCGAATGCGGACGCCCGACGGACAGTTCCGGTGGCCCGAGGTTCTCGGCACCTATGCCCGGGCCAACGTCGACCCATCGGATCGATACGTCCAGTCGTTGCCGGGATCGAGTAGGCACCGGATCGCCGCCGACGAGTCAGGCTTCGACAACCTCGCCCTCGCGGGCGACTGGACGGACTCGGGACTCAACGCAGGCTGCATCGAGGCAGCGGTGATCAGCGGGCTGCAGGCGGCGAATACGATCCTCGGCCAGGAGATCAGCGCCGGGGTCCTCGGCGGATGGGTACCCCTACGCGGATCGGGGCGTCGCGCGGAATGACCGGCACCAGGAGCGAGGGCGAGCAGCGCCGACGGGCAAGGAACGATCGTTCGCGAGCCACCTTCGGCCCATTCGATCCGCTGACCACCATCAGCGAACTCCAGGCCGAGGGGATCCGCAGAGCGAGCGACATCGCCGGCCGGCTGATCGACATGCTCGACTCCGGGGGTTCGCGCACTCACGCGACGGACCCGGGGCGCAACGGCGACGGCCGGGTGAACGTCGGTGACCTGCGGGGCGCGATGGCCAGGCTCATCGATCTCTACGGTGACGTGCTCCAGCGGACCTTCGACTCGTACGCCGACCTGCTGGAGCAGCGCGCCCGGATGGGGGCCCACCTCGACGGCGGACCCGACGGCCCGGTCCGGATCGAGATCGACTCAACCGCCGGCAATCTCGTGGGCGCTGGCGAGCTGTGGCTGAGCAACGGCACCGAGACGACCACGGGCAGCATGCGGCTGATTCCCAGCACTCTCGTCGGCGTCGACGGGTGCATCGCTCCCGCCGCGATAGTCTTGGCTCCGGCCGTGGTCGATTCCCTCGCCGCAGGCGCCACCGTCCGGGTCACCGTGTCGATCGAGATCGATCCGGGGGCGCTCCCCGGCTATTACCACGGGTACGTCCTGGTACCCGAGCTACCGGGTGAGGCGTTGCCGCTGACGCTTTCGGTCGGGAAGCCGAATCAGGAGGGCGGCGCGCCGTGACGGGTCCCGGTATTTCGCAGCGGGACGTCGAGGACGTGCTGACGGGCTATGGTGATCTCGTCCGCGAGCTGATCGCCCGAGTCGTGCGCAGACCATCGGGCAACCCGTGGCTCGACGATCTCGTTGCCGACTATCCGCAACGCCCGGGCAAGGCGCTTCGGCCGGCGATCATGTTCGCGGCTTGCCAAGCTCTCGGCGGCACGGCGGAGGACTGCGTGACGGCCGCGGTCAGCATCGAGCTACTGCACAACGCGTTCCTCGTGCACGACGACGTCGAGGACGACAGCGAGCTTCGACGCGGTTCGCCGACACTGCACCGGCTTCACGGAATGCCGCTGGCCGTGAACGCCGGGGACGGACTCGCGCTCCTGGCTCTCGAACCCATGGTGCACGACGCACGGCTCAGTCATCGTCTGGTCCGGCTGTTGAGCGAGGAGTTCGTCACCATGGCTCATCGCACCATCGACGGGCAGGCCACCGAACTCGGCTGGCGACAGGACGCCCGCCTGAGCGTGACTCCGGACGACTACCTCGAGATGATCGGACGCAAGAGCTGCTGGTACACGACGATCTACCCGCTCCGGGCCGGCGCCATCATCGCGACCCGTTCGAACTCCAGGCTCGGGGAGCTCAGCCGGTTCGGTTACCTGCTCGGCGCGGCCTTTCAGATCCGGGACGACCTGCTCGATCTGCTCGGTTCGGTGGAGCAATTCGGCAAGCAACCCTACGGTGATCTTCGCGAGGGCAAGCGGACCCTGATGCTGATCCACCTCCTGCGCTCCGCGCCGCCGTCCGACCGTGCCTGGCTGGTCGACTACCTGTCCAGACCCAGGGCCGACCGAACCGATGCCGAGGTATCGACGCTGCTCGGAATGATGAATTCGGCCGGAAGCATCGAATTCGCCATCGAGTACGGCCGCGGGATCGGCGCTGCCGCCTACGAGGCGTTCGAGGCGGCATTTCGCTCGGTTCCGGCCTCGTCGCACCGAGCTTTCCTCGGCGGGCTGGTCGGCTACATGCTCGAACGAAATGTGTGATTCGGCGAGCCGACAGTTGCCGAGGCGGTCGGATGCCCTCTCACATCCCCGCCCGCCGCTCTAGCGCAGTCTGATCGTGGAGCAGGATCATGTGCCCGTCGATGCTAATGAATCCCCGCCCCGCGAACGACTGGAGGATGCGGTTCACCGCCGGCCGGGAGGCACCGACCATCTGGGCCAGATCGGTCTGACTCAGCCGCAGATCCAGGATCGTCGTGCCGTCCTCCCACCGGCCGTGTTCGTCGGACAGCCGCAACAGCAGCTTGGCCATGCGCCCGCCGAGGTCCAGGAAGACCAGGTCGGCGGTCTGCTCGGTGAGCCGGCGCAGCAGCGCGCCGATCGACTTGAGCATCGCCTCCAGCAGGGCGGTGTGCTCTCGCATCAGGTGCAGCAGGGGGGCCCGCTGGATCATCAGTACCGCAGTGTCCTCGGCGGCCACCACCGACGCAGACCGGGGGCCCTCGTCGATCAGCGCGAGTTCACCGAGCACCTCCGGCGGACCGAGCGCGGCCAGGACGATCTGGTCACCGGCCTCGGAATGCACGACGACCTTGACCAGGCCGCTGGCCACCACTACCAGACGATCACCGGGATCGCCCTGGTACCACAGGTACTGATCGCGACGGTAGACCCGCTGAACGCAGGCCGAGGCCAACGAGTCGAGCAGGTCGCGGTGCAGTCCGCCGAACAGGCTGGTCCGACCGAGTACATCGATGACCCGGTCGCGATCCATTCGACCTCCGCTGCGCAGACCGTGCGTGAACTGACACGGTGCCACACAAGCCGGGCCGGCGTCTCGACCGGGGTCTCGTCCTTCCCCTGTGGCCGACGGCCGCCGGGGGCTGCGTCAGGCGGCCAGCGCGAACGCCTCCCCACGGCGTTCCGAATGTGCCCGCATCCGGGCCAGGCAGCGGGCCCGGGTGGGGCCGATGCTGCCCAGCGGGATGTGCAGCGTCCGGCTGATCTCGGCGTAGGAGGGCCGCGGGTCGGCCATCAGCATCCGCATGAGCAGGCGTTGGCTCGTGCTCAGCACGTCGAAGAGCTCTTCCAGCTCCCCACGCAGGTCCGCCGTGTAGATGCCCGCGCCCGGCTCGGTGTCGTCGACGCCCTCCAGCCGTGGGTCGGTCGTCGGATCCGCCGGCGCATAGCGACCGTCCGTCCGCAGCACCCGGTAGGCCTCGTTGCGGGTGGTGGTCACGATCCAGGCGGGCAGAGCCCTGGGCTCGCGGATCTGTCCGAGGTGGGTGACCAGCAGGCTCCACACCATCTGGCTCACGTCCTCGATGGAGGCGAGCGGGAGCCGGAACTTCGCCGCGGTGGCGACGACCAGGGGGTTGTACCGCCGGTACAACGCCCGCCAGGCGCCCTGGTGACCGCGCGTCGCCGCCTGGACCGTGCGGACCAGGTCCATACGTTCCGGTGCGTCGTCGATGATTGCATCCATTGCGGCCGTCGGGCTCGGCCGGGCTTGCGGTGTCACGTCCATCGGATCTCCGGTGAATTCGCGGGGAGGATCGTCCGACGACGCCTGGGAGCATCGCCGGTGAATCGAATTCAGTTGGCGGGCAGTACCACCGCCGGTTCGGCGCCATCGATGCGGTCGGCGCCGGCCGCACCGACGTGAACCCCCACCGAAAGTGGTGGGCGCAGCGCGGGCGGCATGCCCGTCGCCAACCGTCGGTAATCAGGTTCCGTCACCCGGTCTGGTCAGAATCGGAAACCGAACACCTGATAAACGGACAATACGACCATCCAGTGACGAAGAGTGAATGCCGCGGGACAGCGCAGCTGTGCTCTCGGTGACAGGTCGAGCACTACGTGCCGGGGGTCGGCTGAGCAACGGTTGCTGGCCAGTACAGGAACCGCCGAGTCGACGCACATCTCGCGTCGCTGGTCGGTGCCGGCGACACCGTGCTGACCAGCGACGAGCCGGACATCAGGCAGTTGTTCGAGGTCAAGGGTCCACGTGGCACGATCGGTTGGGTGACCAGCACGACGGAGGAGCAGCGGTTGCGCGACCTGGCCCGGTTGCGCGGCGTCCGCGACCGGATCGACCGGGAGTACGCCCAGTCGCTGGACGTGCAGGCGCTGGCCCGGGGTGCCAACATGTCGGCGGGTCACCTGAGCCGCCAGTTCAAGCAGGCCTACGGCGAGTCCCCCTACAGCTACCTGATGACCCGGCGGATCGAGCGGGCGATGGCCCTGCTGCGCCGCGGCGACCTGAGCGTCACCGATGTCTGCTTCACGGTGGGCTGCTCCTCGCTGGGCACCTTCAGCACCCGGTTCACCGAGCTCGTCGGTGAATCGCCCAGCGCCTACCGGGCCCGGCACGCCACCCCGACACCGGAGATGCCCTCGTGCATCACCAAGCAGGTCACCAGACCGATCAGGAATCGAGAAGCACCGCCGGCGGCTACGGAACTAGCGTGAGCGGCATGGAAATCATCATTCACTACGCGTTCCTGCCACAGACCGACCCGGATGCCGCCCTGGCGTTCTACCGCGACACGCTCGGCTTCGAGCTGCGCAACGACGTCGGCTACAACGGGATGCGCTGGCTCACCGTCGGCCCGCCCAACCAGCCGGACACCGCCATCGTGCTGCACCCGCCGGCCGCCGATCCCGGTATCACCGAAGACGAGCGACGGACCATCCTGGAGCTGATCGCCAAGGGCAGCTACGGCGCCATCACCCTGGCCACCAAGGACCTCGACGGGCTTTTCTACAAGCTTCAGGCCGGCGGCGCCGATGTGGTCCAAGAGCCGATGGACCAACCGTGGGGCGTGCGGGACTGCGCCTTCCGCGACCCGTCCGGGAACATGCTCCGAATCAACCAACTCGGCTGAGTCGCGGACGCGATGTGCGCCGACCCCCGCTCGCCGATCTGGCGTCGACGGGACACCGAGCGCAGGCTCGCCGACGACGTCGACGTCTGGGTGGCCAGCGCGTCCCCCGACGGCACGCCGTACCTGGTCCCGCTGTCGTTCGACTGGGACGGCGAGGCGCTGCTCATGGCCACCCGGACCGACAGCCCGACCGGTCGCAACCTGGCCGGGACGGGCCGGGTCCGGCTGGGCCTTGGCCGCACCCGGGACGTCACGATCATCGACGGTGACGTCCGGACGTTGCACCTCGACGAACTGCCGGCCGAGCGGGGTGACCGGTTCGCCGCGCGCACCGGATTCGACCCGCGAACGCAGGAAGCCCCGTACCGATGGTTCCGGGTCATCCCGTGCCGGATCCAGGCCTGGCGGGAGGCGGACGAGCTGCCGGGCCGGGTGCTGATGCGCGCCGGCCGCTGGCTCGTCGGACCGTCGGAGTCGACTGTCGGACCGATCGGGTAGACAGGACAGTTGGCTGGGTCCACCTCACGGATGGAGACACGATGAGCACGGCGACGAACACCGACACCCGGCTGTCCGGGCATACGGCCGACAGCCACGACCGGATCCGCGTGCACGGGGCTCGGGTCAACAACCTCAAGGACATCAGTGTCGAGATCCCCAAGCGGCGGCTGACCGTGTTCACCGGGGTGTCCGGGTCGGGCAAGAGCTCGCTGGTGTTCGGCACGATCGCCGCGGAGTCGCAGCGGCTGATCAACGAGACCTACAGCGCCTTTGTCCAAGGGTTCATGCCGACGCTGGCGCGCCCGGACGTCGACGTCCTGGACGGGCTGACCACGGCGATCATCGTCGACCAGGAGCGGATGGGCGCCAACCCCCGCTCGACGGTCGGCACCGCGACCGACGCCAACGCGATGCTGCGGATCCTGTTCAGCCGGCTCGGCAAGCCGCACATCGGTTCTGCCCAGGCGTTCTCGTTCAACGTGGCCTCCATCAGCGGGGCCGGCGCGGTGACCGTCTCGAAGGCCGGCGCCACCACCCGCGAGCGCCGGGAGTTCAGCATCACCGGCGGCATGTGCCCACGCTGCGAGGGCATGGGACGGGTCAACGACTTCGACCTCACGGCCCTGTACGACGACAGCAAGTCGATCAATGACGGCGCACTGACAATTCCCGGCTACTCGATGGACGGCTGGTACGGCCGGATCTACCGCAGCTGCGGGTTTTTCGACCCGGACAAGCCGATCAGGCGGTTCACCAAACGAGAACTGCACGACCTGCTGTACAAGGAGCCGACGAGGATCAAGGTCGAGGGGATCAACGTCACCTTCGAGGGATTGATCCCCAAGATCCAGAAGTCCTTCCTGGCCAAGGATGTCGAGGCGATGCAACCGCACATCCGGGCGTTCGTGGAGCGGGCGATCACCTTCCAGACCTGTCCGGAATGTGGCGGTACCCGGCTGAACGAGGGTGCCCGGTCGTCGAAGATCAAGGGGATCAACATCGCCGACGCCTGCCGGATGCAGATCTCCGACCTGGCGACCTGGGTGCGGGAGTTGGCGGATCCCTCGGTGGCGCCGCTGCTCGGGGCGCTGGGCGAAACCCTGGACTCATTCGTCGAGATCGGTTTGGGCTACCTGTCTCTCGAGCGGCCGTCGGGCACGCTGTCCGGCGGTGAGGCGCAGCGAACCAAGATGATCCGGCACCTCGGGTCGTCGCTGACCGACGTCACCTATGTGTTCGACGAGCCCACCATCGGCCTGCATCCGCATGACATCGCGCGGATGAACGAGTTGCTGCTGCAGTTGCGGGACAAGGGCAACACCGTGCTGGTGGTGGAGCACAAGCCGGAGGCGATCGCGATCGGCGACCACGTCATCGACCTCGGTCCGGGTGCCGGGTCCGGCGGGGGAGAGGTGGTGTTCGAGGGCACCGTGGCCGGGCTGCGCGCGTCCGGCACGCTGACCGGGCGGCACCTGGACGACCGGGCGACGCTCAAGCCGAGGGTTCGGAAATCGTCGGGGGCGCTGGAAGTGCGCGGCGCCGACACCAACAACCTGCGGAACGTGAACGTCGACATCCCGCTGGGCGTGCTCGTCGTCGTCACCGGGGTCGCCGGTTCGGGCAAGAGTTCGCTGATCCACGGCTCGCTGTCCAAGCGGGAGGGAGTGGTGACGGTCGACCAGGGGGCGATCAAGGGTTCCCGGCGCAGCAACCCGGCCACCTACACCGGCCTGCTCGAACCGATCCGCAAGGCGTTCGCCAAGGCAAACGGGGTCAAGCCGGCCCTGTTCAGCGCCAACTCGGAGGGAGCCTGCCCCAACTGCAACGGCGCCGGCGTCATCTACATGGACCTGGCCATGATGGCCGGGGTGTCCACGCCGTGCGAGGTGTGCGAGGGCAAGCGGTTCCAGGCAGAGGTGCTGGAGTACAAGTTCGGTGGCGCGGACATCAGCGAGGTGCTGACCATGTCCGTTGCCCGGGCCGAGGAGTTCTTCGGCGCGGGCGAGGCCCGACTACCGGCGGCGCACAGGATCCTGTCGGCGTTGGCCGACGTCGGGCTCGGCTATCTCACGCTGGGCCAGCCGCTGACCACGCTGTCCGGCGGCGAGCGGCAGCGGATCAAGCTGGCCACGCACATGGGGGAGAAGGGTGGCGTCTACATCCTCGACGAGCCGACCACCGGCCTGCACCTGGCGGACGTGGAGAACCTGCTCGACCTGCTGGACCGGCTCGTCGACGCCGGCAAGTCGGTGATCGTCATCGAGCACCATCAGGCCGTGATGGCGCACGCCGACTGGATCATCGATCTGGGTCCCGGCGCCGGCCACGACGGCGGCAAGGTCGTCTTCGAGGGCACACCGGACGACCTCGTCGCCGACCGCGCCACGCTGACCGGCCGGCATCTGGCCGAGTACGTGGGGGCTTGACGACCCCCGCACCGTCCCACCCATCGGTGGCGTCATCCGCACGTCACCCCAGAGAGGAGCAAACCATGAGCCCCACCATCCAGAGCGTCGTCGTCCCGGCATCCGGTCTCGACGCGGCCAAGGCCATCTACACCGCGCTGTACGGAGCGCCGCACACCGACACCCCGTACTACGTCGGGTTCAACGTCAACGGGTTCGAGGTGAGTCTGGCTCCGGGCGAGGAGACGGGCGGACCGGTGTTCTACACCGACGTCGAGGACCTGGACGCCACCCGGGCATCCCTGCTGGAAGCCGGGGCGACCGAACGCAGCGCCCCGCGCCAGGTCGCGCCGGGGGCCAGGGTGTGCGTGCTCGCCGACCCCAACGGCAACCCGTTCGGCCTGCGCGGCAAGTAAGGACGCGCCAGATCATCCTGGGTGAGCCAGGAGGGCACAGCAATTCGGCTCCTTCGTCGCCGAATTCGCCCGTGCCCTCCTTTAGTGTCGATTGGCGGTCTCGCAAGCTCGGCCGACCATGCGGCATCGAAACCGGTGTGCGGCAGATGATCCGGGCGAGACCGCTGGATATCGAGCAGTTGGTTCTGCCGTCGGGCACCGTCGGCACGGTGCCCCACCATGGACGAAACGCTCCGGATCAAGGCCTTCCTGGCGGTGCGCCGGAATCAGGTCCGCGACTACCTCGACATCGCCGCGCTCGCCGACGTGACGGGCACGGCCCGGGCAGCGGATGTCCTCGGCCGGATCGACGAGCACTACCCGGACCGGCGTGGTGACGGCGACGCGGCGTCGGCGCAGGTTGCCCGGCAGCTCAGCGATCCGCGCCCGGCGGATTCCCGAGTGATCGGGCAACTCCCGCGGTACAAGAAGTTGGCGGCGGTCTGGCACGACTGGGCTGCGGTCGTCGCGGCGTGCCGGCAGATCGCGGACCGGATGCTGGACGAGGGGGTGTGACGAGGGTGCCGCTGAGATTCCGCAACATCGACGCGTCACCGGATGACCCGGTGGAGACCTGGCCGCAGGAGGGCATTGAGGCGGCGCTGGAGCGGGGCAGCCTGTCTGACTGGCGTCGCATCCATCGCGCGGTGGAACACGCCCCCTGGGGACCGGTGGCGCGATCCCTGGAACAGGTGCTCACGTACTGCCGCCCGTACGGGGTGGCCGGCCATGCTCGTGCGGATCGAGGCCACCGGTCGGCCAGGTGACACGGCCGCCGGACCGCACATTGATTGACCGGGGAGCACAATCACCGGACTATTAAGCTCTTGAGACTCGTAGTCCGTGGGAGGTCCGGTGGAGATCCGGCAGCTGGAGGCGTTCGTCGCCGTCGCCGAGGAGTTGCACTTCGGGCGGGCTGCCACCCGGCTGCGACAGGCGCAGTCGCCGCTGAGTCAGACCATCCGCAAGCTGGAGCGCGAGCTCGGGGTGACCCTGTTCGACCGCAGCACGCGCAGCGTCGCGCTGACCCCGTCCGGTCGGGCACTGCTGCCGCACGCCCACCGCGTCTTCGAGGAACTCGAACTGGGCCGGCAGGCCACCCGGGCCGTGTCCGGCGCCGTGTACGGCACCGTCAACCTGGGCTTCTCCGGCGCGCTGAACCACCGCAGCCTGCCGCCGTTGACCCGGGCGGTCCGCCGCCGATACCCGCAGGTCACGCTGAACCTGGTGGCCGGAATGCTGACCCGGGACGGGATCACCCAGATCGAAAGAGGTTCACTGGACCTGTGTTTCGTCGCGCTCCCGCTTGACCCGTCGCCGATCGTGCGCAGCCGGCTGATCGCCCGGGAGCCGCTCGGTGCCGCGCTGCCGATCGACCATCCGCGGGCCGGGGACCCCTCGGTGGACCTGGCCGACCTGGCCGACGACGACTTCATCACCACCCCGGCCGCGTCCGGCTCCGGCCTGCGCGAGGCCGGAGTGCGGGCCTGCATCGATGCCGGCTTCCGTCCGCGTGTGGTGCAGGAGATCACCGATCCGTTCATGATCCTCACGCTGGTCGCGGCCGGTGTCGGGGTGGCGCTGATCTCCGACGGGGTCGCCCAGATCATGCCGTCGGGGTCGGTGTTCGTACCGCTGCGGGGCGCGCCGACCTACCTGGACCACGCCATCGCCTGGGCGGCGAACAATCCCTCGACGGTGCTGCCGGCGGTGCTCGCCGTCGCCGACGAGGTGATGCCGACGCCCGGCTGAGATCGCTACCCGCAGCTGACCGAAGGAAGATTGAGCGTGGTGGGCGCCTGCTCGATACGACGCGGTCCACGCCGGATTAGGTGATCAGGACACTAGGTGTTTGACGTATTCAGTGTTGGACATGACATACTCGCGCTGCCAACCTTGATGCATGCCACCGATTGACGACGATGTCACGCCCATCCACCAGCCAGCAGACCACTGGGACGAGCAGGTCGACCTGTTGGTCCTCGGCACCGGAGCGGGGGGCCTGTCAGCGGCGGTGACCGGCGCGAACGAGCGCATGTCGGTGCTCGTGCTGGAGAAGACCGAGTTCCTCGGCGGGACGACCGCCTACTCGGCGGGAACCTGCTGGATCCCGAACAACCACTTCCAGCGGGCGGCCGGCGTCATGAACGACGTTCAGGTGGCCGGCGGCTACCTGGACCGGCTGATCGGGGACAAGGCGCCGTCCGAGCTGCGCGAGTCGTACCTGCGCAACGGCAGCGAGGCCATCGACTACCTCGACGGCATCGGCGTCAGGTTCTGGCACTCCAATACCGTCGTCGACTACCACCCCGAGGTCGAGGGCGCGAGCCTCGGCGGCCGCGCACTGGAGCCGCAGACCTTCGACGGCCGCAAGCTCGGCAAGGAGAATTTCGGCCGGGTCCGCCCGCCGGTCCCCGAGTTCGCCCTGTTCGGCGGCACCATGATGGTTCGCCGGGCCGAGGTCAACCAGCTGCTCACCCTATTGGACGGATCGCCCAGGGCCGCTCCGCTCGCGGTGAGGCTCGGCGCCCGATGGGCCAGGGACCGGCTGCGCTACCCCCGCGGTACACGGCTGGCCATGGGAAATGCGCTGGTCGCCAACCTGTTCCATCAGCTCCTGCGGCGCGACGGCCGGGTATGGTTCACCACCACCGCGGTCCGCCTGCTCACCGACGACAACGGCCGGGTGGTCGGCGCCGTCGTCGCCAAGCAGGGTCGTGAGCTGCGGGTCCGGGTCCGGCGCGGCGTCGTGCTGGCCGGCGGTGGATTCTCCGCCGGCGCGCAGTGGCGCAGCAGGTACCTGCCCAGCCCCACCCCGCAGTACACGCGGGCGGGCGAGGGCTCGACCGGCGACACCCTGTCCCTGGCCCAGGAAGTCGGCGGCGCGCTGAGCGCACCGCAGGACGACAACGCGTTCTGGTTCCCCAGCTCGATCCGGCGGCGCAAGGACGGCACAACCGCCATGTTCCCGCACATCTGGGACCGCTCCAAGCCGGGCATCGTCGCGGTCGACGCGGACGGTCGGCGCTTCGTCGACGAGTCGGTGTCCTACCACCGGTTCGTCCGCGCCATGTACGCGTCGGGCACCGTGCCGGCCTGGCTGATCATCGACTCCCGTTCGCTGAGCCGGTACGGCCTGGGCATGATCCGGCCCAGGCTGCCCAAGGCGTACCTGCGCAAGTACCTGCGGTCGGGCTACCTGCACAGCGGGCCGACCATTCGCGAACTGGCGGCGAAGATCGGCGTCGACGCCGACGGTCTCGAGCGGACCATCGCCGCCAACAACCGCAGCGCGCGCACCGGAGTGGACGAGGAGTTCGGCAAGGGCATCAGCCCGTTCGGTCTGCAGTACGGCGACCCGAAGCATCGGCCCAACCCGAGCATCGGGCCGATCGAGGCCGCGCCTTTCTACGCCATGGCGCTGGTGCCGACTCCGCTGGGTACCTCGCTCGGCCTGCGCACCAACGGTGATGCCCAGGTGCTGAACGCCACCGGCACCCCGATCGACGGGCTGTATGCCTGTGGCAATGACGCCGCCTCGATGAGCGCCGCCGAGTACCCCGGTGCCGGCTGCCAGGTCGGCGGCGGCTTGACCTTCGGCTACGTCGCAGCCCGGCATGCCGCCCAGACCGGCGCAGCCACCACCACCTTCGAAGCCCAGACCGTGGAGATCTCATGAACCCCTACCCGACCCTGTCCGGCGAGACCCTGGTCGTGCCGATCGTCGGCGACCCGATCGCCCAGGTGAAATCGCCCGACGGCATCACCCGCGCCTTCGCCACCCGCGGCACCAATGCCGTCGTCGTGCCGCTGCAGATCGCCGGCGACCACCTGGACGCCCTGATCGACGGATTGACCCCATCGGCCAGCATCGGCGGCATCGTCGTGACGGTGCCGCACAAGTTTGGCATGGCGCCGCACTGCGCCACCGTCACCGACCGGGCCGCCTTCCTCGGCTCGGTCAACACGGCCCGCCGCAACGCGGACGGCACCTGGCACGGCGACCAGAACGACGGCGCCGCCTACGTGTCCGCGATCAAGGCCAACGGTGGCGACCCGGCCGACCGTCGGGTGCTGCAGGTCGGCGCCGGCGGCGCCGGATCGGCGATCGCCCTGGAACTGCTGGAGCAGGGGGCATCCGAGTTGGCCCTGCACGACGCCGACCCGGCCCGCCGGGACGGGCTGGTCGCCCGGTTGCGGGACCGGTTCGGGGATCGCGTCGTCGTTGGGTCGGCCGACCCGACAGGGTTCGATCTGATCGCACACGCCACCCCGATGGGCATGCGGCCGGACGATCCGTACCCGATCGATGTCGCGAAGCTCAAGCCGGACACCTTCGTCGCCGACGTGGTCACCAAACCGGCGGTGCCGCCGCTCATCGAGGCGGCCCGCGCAATCGGTTGCGCCACTTCGACCGGCGCCGACATGTTCGCCGCCGTCACCGTTCTCATCGTCGATTTCCTGCTGGCCGACGGCCCGCTGAAGGGGGAGTGAAAGTCATGAAGTTGACCGTTGACGTGGCCGTGATCGGCAGCGGAGCGGCGGGCCTGGTCGCCGCCTGCCGGGCGGCCGACGGCGGGCACTCCGTCGTCGTGCTGGAGAAGGCGGACCTGCTGGGCGGCACCTCGGCCGTCTCCGGCGGCGTCGCCTGGATGCCCAACCACCACCTGATGGGCCAGGAGTTCCCCGATTCCGCCGGGGCGGCGCTGGCCTATCTGACCACGGCGACCGCCGGAAAGGTGCCCGCGCAGACGCTGCGCTGGTACATCGAGACGGCGGGGGAGGCGGTGCGGTGGCTCGACGAGAGGACCCGGGTCCGGCTCGCCGCGCTGCCCCGGCCCGACTACCACACCGACTGGGCGGGCGCGGCCCGCGGCCGCGGGCTGGACGTCCAGCCGTTCGACGGCACCGAGTTTCCCGGTCTGACCGCCCGGATCCGGCCGCCGACATACTTCCCGTCGATCACCATGACCGAGCGGGACGCTATGGCGGCCACCGGGTTCGACACCGAGCTGATCGCCCGCCGGGACGCCGAGGGCACCCGGACCATGGGCGGCGCCCTGGTCGCGTCGCTGGTCGTCTCGGCCGAGGAGCGGGGCGTGACGATCCTGGCCGGCTTCGGCGTCGACGACCTGCGGCGGGACGGGGACGGCTGGGTGCTGACGTCGGAGGCCGGGACGGTCACTGCCCGCGCGGTGGTGCTGGCCTCTGGCGGTTTCGAGTGGAATCAGCGGTTGCAGGAGGCGTTCCTGCCGAACCCGGTCACCCCGATCAGTGCGCCGAGCAACACCGGCGACGGGCTGGAGCTGGGGCTGGCGGTCGGGGGGAGCGTCACCACCATGCGGGCGGTGTGGGGTGTGCCGGTGCTGCAGAACCCCGAGCATGTTTACGACGGCCGACCGTCCGGACGGATGGCGAACGTCGAGCTGACCCTGCCCGGGTCGATCATGGTGAACGCGTCCGGGCAGCGGTTCGTCAACGAGGCGGTCAACTATCACGACCTGAACAAGGTGTTCCGGACAATCGACTCGAACACGGGGGAGCACGCCAACATTCCGGCCTGGCTGGTGGTGGACAGCGGATACATCTCCCGATACTCGATCGGCGGCGCCCCGGTCGGCGAGGTGCCGGCCTGGGCGGTCAGCGGGGCCACGGTCGAGGAGCTGGCGGAGGCGCTGGGCATCGACGCGTCCGCGCTGGCGCAGACGGTCGTCGAGTTCAACAAGTACGCAGCCGACGGGCAGGACCCGCTGTTCCATCGGGGCGCCACCGAGGCCGACCGGTATCTGGGCGACCCGCGGCAACCGCACCCGTGCCTGGCGCCGCTGGCCGAGGGGCCATTCCATGCCATCCCGATTTGGCCCGGCACCCTAGGCACCTGCGGCGGCCTGGTCACCGACCTGGACGGCCGGCTGCTGGACCGCCGCGGCAACGCCGTCGACAACGTGTTCGCCGCCGGCAACGTGGCCGCGACGGTGTTCGCCGACGCCTACCCGGGCGGCGGGGCCACGCTTGGCTCGGCGATCACCCGGGCGTTTGCGGTTGGTCGCATGCTTGCCGAAACTCTTTGATCAACAACGACTTCCGAAAGGACCCCAACCCTCATGGCACTGCACGCAGTCAACTACCGGTACGCGGACGAGCCGGCCCGGCTGGACGAGCATCGGCCGAAGCACAAGGACTACCTGGCGTCGCTGTTCGATCAGGGCCGGATCGTGATCAGCGGCCCGCTGACCACCGGCGGCCCGGGCGCGCTGTTGATCCTGGACGCCGACGATGCCGATCAGGTGGCCGAATGGCTGGACGGTGACCCGTTCTGGGAGCTCGGGTTGATCGCCGATCGGCAGATCCGCGGATGGGCGCCGTTCTTCGGGGCGGGCAGGCTGGAGCCCAAAGCCGGTCGGTGACCCGGCGACCGTCGGTGACCCCGCGACCGCCGGCACGATGCCGAACTGTCGCGACCTTGTCAAGTCCCGACATTCGGTGCCTTGATGCCCCTGGCCAGGGGCCAGTGTGATGGTGCCTGCACGCACATCGACAGGGGGATCTCATGTTGCGTCTTCACACCACCACCCGCCGCCATCCGGTCGAGCCGAGGATGGGCGGTCGTCCCGGCGAACCCGGCCTCAAGCGCCGCTGGCGGCGACTGAGCAGGCTGGCGGTCGTGCTGACCGTCATCGTCGGGGCGACGGTGATCGTCGCGCCCGCCGCATCGGCCTACCCGTCGTGGTACCACCCGAACGGCTGCACCTCGCCGGGCTTCCTGAGCAGCTGGAACAACAAATTCAGGTCGGCGTGCGATCGGCACGACGTCTGCTACGACTGGGAACTCAACTGGGCCGGCGAGACCGGCCGGGCGATCTGCGACGGCCGGTTCCTCACCGCGATGAACGCGACGTGCAGCGGCTGGGACCTGGCCTGCCGCGGCATGGCCGCCACCTACTACACGGCGGTGCGAACGTTCGGCGCACCCTTCTTCAACAACCCCTGGCTCAACTGATCAGGTCGGTCGCGTCGTACGCCGCGCTGCCGGCAATGTCGAGATTGGCAAGCAAACTCGGGGATCCGCTTGGCGTCCGCCGCAAGACATTCGTGTGCCTTGGCGCGCTGTCGAGGGCCTCGCCAGATCGTCGTGTGATCGACACCAATCAGATCATCTGACTCACTCACCCGCACCGCGGCTCGCCTCCACGGGAGTTCGTGATGTTGCTGCTGGCCACGCCGATCTTCGCTCATCTTGGCGCGTGCAGGACGGAGGACTCCGTCCTCGGCCTGTCCACGGGAGTGTGCGGAGGGAGCGGAATAGCTATCGCGGTGCCGGGGTGAGTCACGGGACGAGCGTGAAATGGCCACCCGCGAAGGGGCGCAAGACAGTGAAATGGCGGCGGTCGAGGGTGGCGATCGTGCTGGTGTCGTTCCGGGCGGCCAGCAGGACATTTGATGCATCGGCGACGCCGATCTCCTGGTCGCGGTACTTCTCGATGATCGGCAGCAGCTCGGTGAGGTCGTCGGTGCAGAATGCGGCGAGGTCCCAAGCTCCGCTGGAGAGTTCGCGGAGGGTCGCGATCTCGGCGTCCACGCCGAGTCGGGTCACCACGAGGTAGTCGAGTTCCGCGACGACAAACGGTGAGACGACCAGCGGCTCGGACGAGCCCTCCAGCACGGACGTGATGGCATCATGATCCGGTTCGTCACGATCGAAGAACGCCAACAGCGCGCTCGTGTCGACGATCATCGTTCGCCGAAGCCGGCGAGGTGCCGATCCGCGTCACGCGCGATGGGGGAGCCGCTGGCGAACAGTCCGCCCCGCGGCTTCTGACGGCGGCGTCCGACGGTCGACCGCAGTGATTCCCGAATGACTTCGGCCTCGGACGTCCCCCGTTGACGCGCAACGCGAACGATTGCCTCCTTGAGGTCGTCGGGGAGATAGATCGTAGTCTTCACCATGGGTGTATGGTACCACCGGTGGTACCACCTCGATGAACCTACGGTTCTGTGGCACGAGCGGCCACGGCCGCCTGCACCTCACCGACATGACCGACGCCGCGGCGCCGTCTGTCGGGATGACCGGGGCCGCCGGAGCAACACCGTCCACATCGTGGCCCGCACCTGCGAACCAGGCCCGCAAACAATGGGTCGCCGGCTGAACAGGCAATTGAAGGAACGTCGGACAGCGGAGTCCACCGGTGGCGCTATGGCCGAGGAACCACGTCGAAGCTGCGCGGCGACCGTCTACCCGTCACGTGGACCACGTCGGTAATCGCGCAGGTTGAGGCTTTGCGATCGATCGCTGGAGCGATCCGGTCGAGTGATCTTCGGATTTCGCGTCCAGGTTTGTGCAACCAAGGGACCCCGTCCATCCGTCCAGAATCAATGCGTACGACAACAAGGCTCCACCTAGGATTCCTGCCGCTGGGTATGGCAGTTGTCGCGTTGCTCACGGCATGTACTGCTTCGAACATACCCGCGGGATCGAGCGGAGCACCAATTGCGGACATTTGCAGTCCGCCGTCACCCACGGCCCCCAGTGTCGCCCTGGATAGCGTTGAGCCAGAGCAGCTGATCCTCTGCGATGTTTCCATCCAGACCGTGCAACCTGGGCCGCCGCCGTCGCCAGGTGCTCCCGACTCTGCACGAAGGTATCGCACTGCACCGTTGTCGACGTCCCAACGCGCGACACTTCTAGCGCTCCTGCAGTCGCCGGCTGAGCTCGATAATCCAAGCGTCGATTGCCCGGCTCGAGAAGCGTATGTCGCACCGATCTATCTTCAGCTGGCTGACGGACGCATCGTTACACCCAAGGTTCCCACCGATTCCTGCGGGCAACCGCCGGATGAGCTTATTCAGCTCCTGCATTCGCTCCAGTTCAGCGAAGTTGGCGGTCCGTGAAAGACCGGGCGTCCCAGGCGTCACAGGGACCGAACATCTCTGGCGATCCTGGATCGACGCCGTCATCAATGACTCCCGCGCCACGAAGCAAGGGAGCAGTGCGGGTAGTAGCGGGTCAGGCGTAGCTGTCGATCCGATCGAAAGCACTGCCTGGCCGCCGATAAGGTACATTATGTCAAGTCACGTGGTGAGCATTGCTGCAACGCATGCGTTGATCCCGCTCGCTGCTTTCGTCGCGCCTGACTGACCTTCGGGTCAGCGGCAAGGAACACATCCTGTTCAAGGTCGCCGAGGCGTCGCTGGCCGCACCTGACGGGCTCGTGCGGCAGGTGGTGTTTCCGGCCGTGGCCGGTGGCGAGGCGACACTGCGGGATCTGGTGCGAGAGTTCAAGACCGAGCAATGCTTGAAACCTGTGGATGGGCCGGTGCGAGCGTCGTGACGGCTCTGAGCAGTGACGGTGTGCTGGCCCGAGCGGCACGACAGCTCGACCACGGCGACGTCGCACTGTTCGGTCACGGGCACATCTTCCCGTGTGCTCGCCGCGGGGATCTAGAGCTGCAGGTGGAGGCGGAGTGCATCGTCGAGTTGCCTCATGACGTCCGCTGGGAGGTGGCCGAGGACCGCTCCAAGCCGCTCGACTGCGATGGAGCGGATCTGCTCGGCCTGGGCCTTGGAGTCGTGCCGAAGGCCGGTCGCCGCTGCGGGTAGCAGCGCCTGGAAGGGAAAGATGCGATCGGTGTTGCTGGTGACCGGGACGATGCTGACAACGCCGCGGCCAAGTCGCGCGGCGGTCAAGTTGGCGCGGTCGTTGCTGACGATCACCGCAGGACGTCGTTTGCTGGCTTCGCTTCCGCGTGCCGGATCCAAGTCGACGAGGCGGATTTCACCCCGCAGCATCGGCGATCCCATCAGCTGAGGTCGTGTTCCACGCAGCCTGATCGCCGGACGCTTCCCACTCGTTCCACGCTGCTTCGTAGTCCCGCTCGAGTTCGGGCAGGCGCAGCATGCGGACAGCATGGTGCAACGCAGCGGATCTCGAGGGCAGGCCGGCGGTGCGAGCGAACTCGTCCAAGATGGCTACGTCCTCGTCAGGTAGGCTCACACTGAGCTTCATACCAATATGCTACCGGAGTAATACCGCCGCGTGCGCACGCGGTTCATCCCAGCCGAGCGCGCCGGCCGTCAACGAACCCCTGAGCGGAGCAGCCGACCGGACTCAGCAGCTCCGCTTGCGTCCTGCTCGATGACAACGTCTCGCTACCAACTCGGGTCCCCGGGCGCTGCTGCTCGTGTACTCCATGGCGCTGACCAGCGACGATGGTGATCGCCGGCCCTGGGCGATCCCCGATCTCGGGCTCAGATGTGGTGAGCACCATCAGAAGTCGGATGACCTTCCCCGACAAGCCCGGTAGACCGAGATGCCTCAGGATGCGCGTGGGTCGTCACGGTCGGCAGGGCGCCGGTGTCGACGACGCCGGCGGCCAGGTCGCGCAACTTGCGGTTGGTGTGCTGGCTGATCCGGACCAGGGCCTGATACGAACGGGTGGCGTCGAGCCCGTAGCGAGCCATCGTGATGCCGATGGCGGTGGCGATCGTCCGGTTGGTGGCCAGCGCCCGGCGCAGGTTGCCGGCGGTGGCCTCGGCGGCGTCGATCGCGTTCTCGCGGATCTGGTGGAGCGTGTGGTGGGCGCGGATCCTGGCGAGCAGTTCGGCGGCGTCGAACGGCTTGCGCACGTAGTCGTCGGCGCCGGCGGCCATTGCCTCGACCGCGGCGTCGGAGCCGGCCCGTGCGGTCAGCACCAGGATGGGGATGCGTTCCAGGTTGGGGTCGTGCCGCAGCATGGTGACCAGGTCCAAGCCGCTCTGCCCGGGCAGCATCACGTCGGTGACGATCACATCCGGGACCAGCGGCGACCCGTCGGCGGCGGGGTCCAGCGCGGTGATCGCCTCCTCGGCGTCCACGGTCCATCGCACGGCCCAGCCATCGCGTCCGAGCAATCCGGCCACGTACCGGCCGAGGTCCGGGTCGTCCTCGACCAGCAGCAACGTGCCGCTCTGCCCGGGTCGGCGCTCGTCGGTGTCGGCGCCGCGGGTCGCCGGCTCCGAGTGATCAATTCGGGCGCGGGGCGCGCCCCCCGACCCGGTGATCGGAGGTCCGGCTACGGTCTCTTCCGCGGCTGCGGCCGATGGTGGCAGGGATACGGTGAAGACGCTTCCGTGTCCGGGATCGCTGGTCACCGTGACCCGACCGCCGTGTGCCTGGACGAGGTCCTTGACGAGGGTGAGCCCGAGGCCGATGCCGGGACGACTCGTGTCCAGCTGGTGGAACCGGTCGAAGACGTGGTCGAGGTCCGCGGGGTCGATCCCGACGCCGGTGTCGGTGACGGTCAGGATCATCTGTTCAGCGTCGCGGCTCAGGACCACCGTGATGCCGCCCCGATCGGTGTACTTGACGGCGTTACCGAGCAGGTTGGTGACGATGGTGGTCCACATCGCCGGATCGATGTCGGCAACCAGGGGCTCGGTGGGGACCTTGACCGTCAGCGTCAGACCCTTCGCCGCGGCGGTCGCCGCGAACCCTTCGGTGATCTCGGCGGTCGCCGCGCCGATGTCGATCGATTGCCGGTCGAGGTCGAGCGTGCGGTCGTCGGCGCGGGCCACCTGCAGCAGTGTGTCGACCATGCGTTCCAGGCGGTGCGCGGCCCGCACGGCCGCCTCGATCGCCGCGCGAGCGTGCTGGGGCAGCGGCTCGACGTCGGTGAGCAGTTCCTGCAGCGGGGGCAGCAGCAACGTCAACGGACTGCGCAGTTCGTGGCTGACCTGCTGCAGGAACTCCGACTTGGCCTGGTCGAGGTCGGCCATCGCCTGCAGCCTGGACCGCTCCAGCTGATAGGCGATGGCGTCGCTGAGGATGATGCCGAATTGCCGTCCGGCGAGTTCGGCGAACTCCATGAAGCCCTCGTCCACCGGGGTGTACGGATTCACCCCGATGACCAGCACCCCGTACGGCCGTGACTGACCGGTGACCAGAATCGGCAGCAGCACCGCCTGATCGGCCAGCAGTGGACCCACCGGCCCGGGCAGCAGCGCGGCCCCGAACGCTTCGCGGAGCCCGTCGACGACCCGCACCCGCCCATCGGCCAGGACCTCGAACAGCTCGGTCACCGGCGGCACCGGCAACCAGCCGTGATCGGCGGCCACCCCGGCATCGAATCCGTAGCCCTCCGCCAGACTCGGCCGATCCCGCGCGTCGCGGAGGAACACCGCGGCGACGGGAACGCTGCGCCGGTTCCCGGACAACACGGTGACCGCGCGTCGGCAAGCCGCCCGGACAGCGTCCGAGGGGTCCCGGCCGTCGCCGGTGACCGACACCGCACCCAACGCGCGCAGCACCCGCAGCCGCCGCTCGTACAGGATGTGCTCGGTGGTCTCCGTGATCGCGTTGAAAAGACCCGCCGGTTCTCCGTTCTCGTCCCGGATGATGCTCTGGGAATAGGTGAAGTAGGCCTCCTCCGGATACCCGTGCCGGTCCATGATCAATCCCTGGTCCGTACGAGTCACCGCCCCACCGGCACGCAGCAACTCCTGCACCGTCGAGGTGTCCCGGGGGAACAGGTCCGGCCACACCTGCCAGGCCGGCCGGCCCAGCGCCCAGGGATGCTTGTCCGCACCGAGCAGCGGGATGTAGGCCTCGTTGTAGACCACCAGCAGGTCCGGTCCCCAGGCGAGCTGCAGCGGGAACTCGGACTCCAGGCACGTGTCCACCAACACCCGCAGGGCCACCGGCCAGGATTCGCGTGGTCCGAGCCCTGTTGTCGACCAGTCGTCCACGACGGCCATGCGGCACTCCTTCTCCGGCCCACCCGACGATGCATGTGCATGTCGACGGCCACCGCACCAGCGCGGGGCGCGGGACGCCCCGAGGAACAGTTTACGACCGAGCCGCGAGGGATGCGGCGCCACCGCGCGCCTGCTGCGGCTGCCCGTCCTGAGCGCCTACGGGGTCGCCCGCCTGACCAGCTGCTCGGGTTCGCCACGAGTTCGTACCTGTGCACAGTGCGTACGGTCGGAGGGCCGGAGGGTCGGCCCTCTCCCCTCTCGCTATGCCGGTGACCCCGAAGAAGCCCCCTCGATCAATTGCGCGTCTCATAACAAACAGCGCCAAGATTGACGGCCAGGCCGGCACGCCCAATGGGTGTCTTCCGCCGCCCCGCGAGCCGAGACCCGTGATCCAGCAGACAGCTTCGACAACCACCTGCATCGACCGATGCGGTTTGTGCGGGCCCTGCGCCGGGTACTTCTTCGTCGGGATCCCGGACAGTCCCGAACTCTCACGGGGCCGACCGGAACCCGGTTGCCTGCGATGGCCCCCCGATGCCCGGGTGTGCCATCGCGACGCCAGGCGACCGAGAGCCCGTCACGACGGCCGGCCGAACCGGGCCGGTCGTGACGTGGAGCATCGTCCTTCGCACAGCTTCCCTGCGGGGTCAGCGCGGTGCTGGTCGGGGAGATTCACGAGATGGGTGCAGATCGGTCGTGCGTAGTCCAGGTCGGAAGTCTGTTCGGACGTGCGTGTGGCTCTGACAATCTTTGCCCGACACGAACTGTCTATCTTGGCATCCCGATTTGTCGGTGAAGGACTACGTCTTGGTGACGGCTCACTCGGAACCGTCACGATCCAGGTCGATGTGGGCGACCGGCTGAAGGTGTGTCGATGCCGCGGGGAACCCGACAACCCCGCCTGTGACGGCGCTCCCGTCAAGCTGATCGATCGGCGGGGAGATGTCCGACATCGACCGGTCGATCAGCTCGCGTGGTCGGACCCCAACCGGTCGATCGGCCGCCGGCCTCGTCGAGGCGGTGCCCGTCGACCTGGTCGTCTGGTCGCGTCGGGGTGCTCGGTCGGTAGTCTGCTGGTTCGAGGTAGCCAGCGTTGGGGCGGCTGTCAGCGCATCCCGGGTGAAGCAGTCCGGAGGCCTTCGCCAGCAGGAACCCGGCGGCGCCCTGGACCGCGGGGTGATCCGCGACGCGCTGCATGACGGTGTTGATCTGGTCGTAGCGTGCTCGACCAGCCCTGGCTCCCAGGATGTATCCGACCGCGAAACCGGCAAGGACGCGGAACATGGAGTGCCTCCCTCCGGCCGATGTCACCGCAGCGATCGGGTCCGGCCACGGGCCAGGAATCCGGTCACGACACCGACCACCAGCAGTACGACGGCCACGATCAGCAGCCATTTCAACGCAGTGAAGACCAGACCGCCGAGGCCGAGCAGGATGGCCAGTACGATCAAGACGACGGCGAGCACCATGATCGCCACTTCCCTTCAGATCGGTTGCTGCGTTTGGTACCCGGGTCGCACCGAATGCAAACGACTCGGTGACTCTGGGGCTTGTGCGGTAAGAACCTCGTTCTCGCGGTTCCCGGAGCTACGGTTGTGCTGCGGAACGGGACACGCATTGGTGGGCGCCTCGCCCCACCCCTCGGTCGGCCACGTCGACCGGCACCTGAGTGGAAGGCGAGACGCCGCTCTGGGACCCGATCGTTGGATCGGTGCCCCGATCGTGGGGATCGGTGTCCGAGCCATTGGGTTCCCGGCATCCGGCCCGGTCAAACCATCCCGACCCGGGCCTGGAGGACGCCGGCCAGGAGACCCCAGGTCGGTGACAGACCACGCGGTCGGGCGGTCGTTGACGAAGACCAGCGTCGTTGACGAAGACCAGCGTCGTTGCCGGGCCGGCGGTCGGCCCCGGTCACCGAGACGGGCCGGCCCGCGTGTCCGTACTGACCTTCGGGTACCGGGCCCAGAAAAAGCAGTACACGCCGAAGCAGATCAACCCGGCCGCCATCGCCGTGAGCAGGGCGCCGCCGAGCGGCAGATCGTGCACGGTCCGCAGGGCGTCGTCGAGGCCGCCGGCCCGCTCGGCGTCGTAGGTGATGCCGGCCCAGCCGAAAAGGGCACCCACCAGCAGGTAGGCGACACCCTTCACGACGTATCCGAACTGCCCGATTCGCACGGTGATCCGTCCAACGCCACCGGCCAGATCATCGGTGAATTTCCGCTTGATCCCCCGACGGATGAGCCGCGCGCCCAGCGCGACGATCACGGCCGCGATGGCGATGACCAGTAGCCGTCCGACCGACAACGACATCAGGCGGGCGGACCAACTCTCCTCGGAGTTGCCGGACCCCGCATCGCCCCGGACGGTGGCGTAGGCGGCGATTGCGATGACAGCGTACGAGACCGCCCGGCCCACCGAGCCCAGCCGTTTCCGGATGCGCTTGATCCCGGTGGGCTGGTCCCGATGCCCCCAGATCGCCTCGACCACCTGCCACACCGACAACGTCAGCAGCCCGACGACGGTGATCCAGAGCAATCCGGCTCCGAACGGTTGCCCGGCCATCTCGGCCAGCGCGCCCTTCTGGGAGGCCTCCTGGCTCTCGTCCCGACCGCTCCAGGCGATCTGCAGGGCAATCCACCCGATCAGGATGTGCACGACACCGTAGGCCACGAGTCCGACCGTCAGCAGCGCCCGGAACGGACCACTGGTGATCGTCCGCTTTCCGGCGTCCTCCGCGACGTCGGACGAGTACGCGGCGGAACCACCGACCCGGCCGCCGGGATCGGTTCGATGCGTCCGGCTCTCGGCATTCGTCATGGCCGTCTCCTCCGGTTCGCCCCGAGACGTCCTCGTCGTTCGGGCGGCATCGGCGTCAATCCATGAGCGCTCCATCGTGTATCCATCACCAGAGACAGGTACCCCAGAGGGCGGTGCTCAACCAACTGGCCGGTCCCCGCGGGGAGCTCCGGCAAGCGCTGCGCGTACGAAGGCTGTCCAGCAAGGTGACACTCCATCATCAGCCGGTCGTTGGCGGCTGTCCCTGCGGGCCACTTGCAGGGCCTCAGGGCCTTCGGCCGGTCTCAGGGCGCGGCGACGACATCCAACGCTGCCCGATCCACCCGGCGGTGGAAACGCATCCCCACCAGGCCCCCGATGATCGCGCCGATCAGCGCAACCAGGGCCGCCGCCAGGATACCCAGCCCGGTCGCGAGGCCCAGCGCGCTGTTGACGAATGCAGGGATGTCCAGTCCCGCAACCACGTCGGACGTCGGCCGGGCCACCGCTGCCAGAATCACGATGACACCCGTCGTGACAACTCCCCACAGCCACACGACGAGGCCCTGTTTCGCTCCGTTGAAGCGGGCCATGCGCCCGGCGACGTAGCCCCCCGCCGAATAGGAGACGAAAAGGATCACCAGTAACACGATGCCGCCGACGAGGCCGAGGGTGCGCGCCCGGTCGGTGCCCGGCTGCGACGCCGAGGCCTGGTCGACCCAGCCCAGACCCACTCCAGCCGCGGTGAGCAGGACGATCAGAATCACCGCGAGCCCGGTGGCGGTGAGCCAGCCGAAGAACGCGGAGCCGACTTTGATGCCGCCGAACCGTTCCCGCTGCCGGATCTGGACCGTTCGGCGGTCCGGCGCCGTCTGTGCCGGTGCGCCCGTCCCCGGCGCCGTGACCGGCCGCGGGTCCGATCCCGACCGCCTGCCGTCTTCAACGTCGACGGGTGCCGGCGGGCCCTCGGCGGTATCCGCGCTCGGCATGCTCGGATGCGCGACCGGTCGGGTGGACTGTGCTTGCCGACCAGGCATCGGCGTCTGACCCCGCGCTGGGTCTTCCAGGCGCGCGCTGCGCGGCGGGTCGGCGTCGGTTCTCCTGGCAGCTGGATCGAGGGGACTGCTCATGGAAACCTCCTGATTGCGGGTGGATCTCGTCCCTGTTGCTGTCCGACCCCCCATCTCGGTTTGCGCCGAGAGGGGCGATGTTCGGTCCTGATTTCGCCGGCGGGCCTTGGGCGTAGTACCCGATCGGGACTGGTCCCGAACATCCCGACCTGCAATCCGCTGGTTGGTGGGCCCCTGAAATGGGCACGAGGTTCAGGGACAACGAAACGACGAAGGAGAACGCATGATCACCAAGGAGCAGGCTCGTCAGCTGCCAGGCCAGGAGCTGTTGGACCGTGACGGCGACCGAATCGGCGAGATCAGTCGGGTGTTCGTCGACGACACGACCGCGGAACCGAGTTGGGTCACCGTCAAGACCGGCTGGTTCGGGCTCAGCGAGTCCTTTGTGCCGTTGACCGGGGTGCAGACCATGGGCCGTGATCTCCGGGCCGCGTATGACAGCGCCACAATCAAGGAGGCGCCGCGGTTCCCCAAGGACGAACCGTTGACCCAACGGGACCAGGAGGCGTTGGGCAGCCACTACGGCTTGTCGCAAGCGGTGACAACCGATCGGGTTCCGGATGGTCGGTATCGCGGGACGGAGGGTCCGGTTGACGCCGGCGCGGCGGTTCCCGACGTCTCCGCGATCCAGGCACGAGACGCCGCACGGCCGTCGAACTCTGTATCGGATCGGTCTCGGCACGGACGGCTGGGCCGGTTCGAAGGTCCCTTCGATCGCCCCGAAGGAAGTCCCGGAATCGCCGAGGCGCGCGTGTGCCCGCACTGCGGTGCCTACGTCGCGGCCGATCTGCTCGACCGGCACGAGGACTTTCACATGACCGTCGGGCACCCCGCCGGCGACTACGCACGCCACGATGTCTCGGTCACCGGGCAGACCTGAACCGGACGTCCGTCCGGATCGGGATCTGGAACAGTTCGCCCGCCGAGGACTCCGGTGCCTCTACTTCGACTTCGGTGCGCCGCCGAATGCGTGGGCGATCCTTCGGCCGCAACCGACACGATTGGGCGCGGTCCCGCTCGCGTGATGGTTCGGTCATGAAGAGACGGGGCGCGTCGATCGCCCGGGCGTTCGACACGTCCAGGTCCGGCCGGTTCAACAGCGAGCCGGCCGGACCGCCTTCCGGTGCGAAGCCGTTTGATCGCCGCGGTTCACCGGCGGACGACGTCATTCGCGTCGCTCCTGCAAGCCGTTGGTTCTCCGCGGCGATCTGCACATCGATGAATGGAACAAGCGAGCCCCCCGACGAGCAGTCGGTCAACGGCTGGTCCGCAACTGACGAGAGCCACATCATCGTCCCATCTCCGGCCGGCGCGATGCGGGTCAATCCGCGGGCGGCCATGCCCCTGGCCCGGCGGGCCACCGCCGTATGCGATTGCGCACCGCCACGGTCACCGCGAGGACAACGACGACCATGCCATAGAGGCAGAAGATCGCACCCAGCGAGGGGATTCCTTGGGCTGCCGCCATTCCGAGGACCATCATGAGCGCGCCCACCACCATGGCATGGCAGGCCAAAGTCATCCGAAGTCGTCGTCGATCCTGGGTGGGCGCTGCGTCCAACTGGTCGGCCAGGACGGGGTCCTGTCGGCGCAGTTCCTGTTCGATCAGCTCGAGTTCGTGTCGTTCGTCGTCTGTCAATGACATGCTTCGCCTCTTCACGTGCAAGCCCTGATCGGTGGCGGGTGCCGCCGGCCTCTCCGCAACGATCTCCTGTTGTCGCAACACCATTCGGCCGCTGTCGGGCGAATCCACCGGCCAGGCCGCAGGCTTCTCGAAGAAGCCAGGTCGCTCGGGTCCGGACCGGGGTTCGATCCTGGGTGCCCTCCAGTGCCCACATGGTCGGGATGACTGGAAGGTTCCCCTTCGTCGGCCACCGCACACAATTCCGGGGGCGCATTGACCGTGCCCGTGTTGGCGTCCGCATGAGATGCACTACGCGGGAGCTGGCTCGAGAGCGGTTTGCCGCCGACTCTGCCGGATTTACCGCCGTCGTAGCCTGGTATACCGCCGTCGTACGAAGAGTAACCGGGCTCCATGACGTCCCAGCCGGAGCGATGTCGTAATCAACCAATCCGCGCGGGAACGGGCCGATCCTGCTATCCGACCGGCGGACGAATGTCGATCACCGTGTCCCCGCGGGAGGCGCCAAAAGGGGTCCCCCGGGTCGTTGAACCCAAATGACTGATTCGAAGGGGTCAGTGGTCGCGATCGGTCCGCAGTGGCGCGACTGCGGAGATTCGGGCCACGAGCGACCGGATGTTCCGCGCGGGCGGTCCGGGTTGCTGAAATGTGCCGGTTTGTGCGGAGTTGCGGAACATTGGGTCGCTGGGGGCGACCGGATGTTCCGTGCGGCGGTCCACGCCGCCGACATGTGCCGCTGGGATGCGGTCCGGCTCGCTGACCCGCCGGTTTGCGCCAGCGGACAGCATCAGCCTTGGTCACCTCGTCAACATGGGACCTTGGAATCGATCGTCTAGTAGGCCAACTGACTGCGCAGCCGTCCCAGAACGGATCGGAGCATCCTCGAGACCTGCATCTGGCTCACCCCGATCCTTTCCGCGATCTCCTTCTGACTCATCTCGCGGACGAACCGCAAGCCCAGCAGGTGCCGATCACGCGGTGGCAGCCGCCGGATCGCGGCGCCGAGCGACAGGACGTCGTCGACCATGTTCAGGGATCGGGTCGATGCCTCGCAACGGATGCCGGCGGCCAGCGACCCGAACGGGGTGTCCGCCGAAACCGGCTGGCAGATGCGTGAGGCCTGGCGCTGTCGCCTCAGCCGGGACACACTGGTGCCCGCGGCTGCGGCGATCTCCTGCTCCGTGGGCTCCCGACCCAGGGCCTGGGCCAACTCCTGACAGGCAGCCCGGTGAGCCACCAGGTCCTCCTGCAAGGGACGCGGCATCCGGATCGGACGGCAGTGGTCGCGGAAGTACCGTTTGATCTCGCCCTCGATCGTGGGACCGGCGAACTGCACCAGCGTGGGGTTCAGCTGCGGGCGCCATCGTCGGATGGCCTTCCAAAGCGCCAATCTGGCCAGTTGCTGCAGGTCGTCCCCTTCGACCCCCCGGCCCCGGTAACGGCGCGCGATCCGATCGGCCAGCGGCCGGAACTGCTCGGCGACGGCGACTTCGCACTGACGCTGAGCGAAAGCGTCGCCGGACCGGCGCGCTGCCGCCAGCAACTCAAGCGCGCCCTGTACGGGGAATCCGCCTGAGGTCGGACAATCAGCCACGTCAACATCGGATGGGGAAACTTGAACCACGGCAGCCATGACGACCTTCTAGAGCAGTCATTTCGGCTGGCACATGGTTGGACCAGATACCTCCATAGTGCATCGGATCGACCGAGACCGCAACCCATCGGCGTGACTCACGTCAACCCGCCCGCGACACGATGTCGACGACGCTCCCCGTCCGGTTGGCCAGATGAGTGCGCCTCAACCGTGGCACTGCCCGCCTTCCGATCAGCACCGCATGCGTCCAGGGGGCTGCGAAATTGGGTTCCCAGCGGATGCCCCGCCCGGGGGTGCGGATCTCCGGACCGCAGAGCGTTCGGCGCGCCGGGCGTGGACACTTGACGGGTGGATGGATCAGCGAACCGGGGCGACGAGGCCCGCGAGGAACGCCACGAAACACCTCTCGAGCAACTCGACCGCAACTGGGCCGAACTCATGCAGGAGTTGCGGGTGGCGCAGACCGGTGTCCAGCTGCTCACCGGCTTCCTGCTCACCCTGCCGTTCCAGTCCCGGTTCACCGACCTGAGCGACCTCGAGCGGGCGACATACCTGGTCACCATGGCCTCCGCGGTGCTCTCCACCGCCTTCTTGATCGCGCCGGTCAGCCTGCATCGCATGTTGTTTCGGCGGCACGCCCGGCGCGCCACCGTGCATGTCGGACATTATCTGGCGCTGATCGGCATGCTGCTGCTCGCCATCGCCATCGTCGGTGTGGTGCTGCTGATCTTCTCGGTGGTGCTGGACGCCCCGGCCGGCGCGGTGGCCGCGATCGTCATCGGCGCGGTGTTGCTCCTGCTGTGGCTCGTCCTTCCGCTCCGGGTTCGCGCCACCCAATCCGACCCGGCCGACGAGGAGCACGTAAGCCCACCCCCGCAGGCACCGTCTGGATGAGGAATCCGAGGCCCACCCCGAGGAGGCATTGCGTCTACCCTCAGCCGCACTGTGGCCCGAGAGGGCGCGGCAAACGGACGACCGCGAGAACCGGTGAACCGGCGTCGGCCGCAACAATTGTCGTGTGCTCCGGGATCGATCGGCATCGACGACGACAGGGCTGGCTGGTGGGCGCCTCGCCCCACCCCTCGGATGGCCTTCGACCGACACTGGGTGGAAGGCGAGGCGCTGCTGGGCCCGGTCGCGGGTCGTGCCCGCCTTGCTGTTTCCCGGGTAGTGAGAGGGTCAAACACCCGACCCGGGACGCGATGTGGTCGACCCTCCGGTCCCCAACGGCGATCCAGGCTTCCGGGGCATGGCGATTGCCCCGGCCCGAGGCACCACCGGCCGCGGGGTTCAGTGGTGCCGAAGGGCTTCGATGAGCTCGTCCTTGGACATCGTCGAACGGCCGTCGATGTCGAGTTCGGATGCCCGCTTTCGCAGATCGTCGACGGTCCAGTCGTCGTAGCTGGGCGACGCGCCGCCGCGACGGCCGACCTCACCGCGGGACGTGTTCGCCGCCGCGTTCGCGATACGCGCCGACTTTTCCTTCGAATTCCCCTCGTCGCGGAGCTTCTCGTACAGCTCCTTGTCCTTGACGCTGGGCCCGGGGTCTCGGTGCGGCATGGGACATCTCCTCATATGTTGTTCGTCGACCGCCGTCAGAAGCTGAAAATCAATGCGAAGATCAGTACCAATATCGCCGGCCGGCGATCGCCCGGCCGCTGGCGCCGATGATCATCAGCACCACACCCACCGCAACGAGCACCAGGCCGATCGTCCACAACACCGGGACCGAGAACAGGAAACCCAGGATCAGCAGAACGATGCCGAGAATGATCATGTCAATCCTCCACAGACGGGCCGCTCCGATGGCGGCGATGACGCAATTCCGTGTTCAGTACCCGCTTCTGGACAATCGAATCGCGAACCCGTCAACCCCTCCGGCCGTCCGGGACGGATCGCGCGACCGTGACTGATCCCGGTCACACCACCGGATCGGACGGTCGCGAGGACCTGGCACACCCGCCCATGGTGACGTCGGTCACGTCGGGGCACAGACCGCGCGGACGTTCTGTTTCGGCCCGGTTGGAAGCGGCGGCCGCGGGTACTCAGACCGGGGTCAATCCCAGCGGAAGGACCGATCATGTCCGCGGAGTCCATCGGTAAGACAGTGACCAGTTTGATCCCAGCGCGGCTGGATCGCTTGCGATGGTCGCCGTTCCATACCCGCCTGGTGGCGGCGCTGGGGGTCGCGTGGGTCCTGGACGGCCTGGAGATCACGGTCGCCAGCGCGATCGCCGATACCCTCACCCAACCCACGACCCTCGGGCTGACGTCGGCCGCGGTCGGGCTGATCGCGAGCGTGTACCTGGCCGGCGAGGTCGTGGGCGCATTGTTCTTCGGACGGCTCTCGGATCGATTGGGCCGGCGCAAACTGTTCATGATCACGCTGGGCATCTACCTGGGCGGCTCGGGGTTGACCGCTCTCACGCTCGGCTCGGGACCGGGTTGGATCGCCTTCCTGTACGCCACCAGATTCATCGCCGGGATGGGCATCGGCGGGGAATACGCGGCGATCAACTCGGCCATCGACGAGCTGATCCCGGCCAGGTATCGCGGCCGCATCGACGTCGCGATCAACGGAACATACTGGTTCGGCGCGATCCTGGGCACGCTGGGCACCCTGATCCTGCTGAACGTTCTCGACCCCAGCCTCGGATGGCGGCTCGGATTCCTCATCGGACCGGTGCTCGGACTGTTCATCCTGGTGCTGCGCCGGCATCTCCCGGAAAGCCCACGATGGCAGATCATGCACGGCCGCAAGGACGACGGGGAGTCCTCGATCGCCTTCATCGAACAGCAGGTTCGGGATACCGGCGGGGAATTGGCCGACGTCGACGATTCGAAGGCAATTCAACTGCGCCCGGAACGCAGTCACGGGTATGTCGCGCTGCTGCGGGTACTGTTCAAGACCTACCCCAAACGGTCCGTCCTGGGTGCCACCCTGATGATCACCCAGTCGTTCCTGTACAACGCCATCTTCTTCACCTACACCCTGGTCCTGGGCAAGTTCTACGGGGTGCCCTCCGCCGCCGCGCCCTGGTATCTCATCGCCTTCGCGGTCGGCAACTTCCTCGGGCCGCTGGTCCTCGGCCGTCTCTTCGACACACTCGGGCGTCGCGTGATGATCGCCGGGACCTACATGCTGTCCGGGGTGCTGCTCGCGATCAGCGGCTGGATGTTCCACGCCGGAATGTTCACCGCCGTGACGCAAACCGCCGCCTGGTGCGTGATCTTCTTCTTCGCCTCGGCGGGCGCCAGCGCCGCATATCTCACCGTCAGCGAGATCTTCCCGCTCGAAGTGCGGGCCATGGCCATCGCCGTGTTCTTCGCCATCGCCCAGAGCTTCGGGGCTCTGGGTCCCGTCCTGTACGGCGCCCTGATCGGTGACGGCAGCAACCCGACCGCCCTTCTGTACGGCTACCTGCTCGCCGCCGCCATCATGATCATCGGCGGACTGGTCGAGGTGTTCCTGGGTATTGACGCCGAGCACAAGTCCCTGGAGGAGGTCGCCAGGCCGTTGTCGTTCGCCGGACGGAGTTGAGGCCCCTCTCTGGGGGTCATCCGATGCCGGTCACTCCGCCACAGCGCCTCGGGGTGCGGGTGCTGACTTCGGATACCGCCTCCAGGGCCGGGCGAGGACTCTGACGCCAGCCCGCCCATTCCGACAGGAGTCCGTGATGCCACGCGCTGGTAGCGACCCGACGGATTCCGCACCGGCGGGTGTCGGCAGCCATCCCGATCCGGGCGGTCAGCCCTCCGACGCCCAGGGGGACGGCACGGTCGCGCAGGCGGAAGCGGTGGCTGCTGCGATCAGCACCCAGGACGCCCCGATGGGTCGGTTGGGTCCCCGGTTCAACTGGCGATCCCCGTTCTTCGTCGGGTTGGCCGCGACCGCCGGGGTCGCCGCCACCGTTGGCGTGCTCTGGATGTGCTGGCTCGCCGCCGACGTCTTCCGGCTTATCGGCGTCGCCCTGTTCCTGGCCGTCGGAATGAACCCCGCGGTGACCTTCCTGGTGAAACGGAAACTTCCCCGATGGGTTGCCCTGATCATTGTGCTGCTGGCCATCGTGGCCGCGATCGGCGGGTTCATCGCCGCCGCCGTCCCCGCCCTGGTCACCGAGGGGGAGGATCTGGTCGACTCCGCACCCCAACTGCTGCAACAGGTCCAGGACCACAACTCGTTCATCGGGCAGATCAACGACCGATTCCAGATCCAACAGAGGATCGAATCCCTGCTGTCCGATTCCGGGTCCACCATCGCCGGCGGTGTCCTCGGTGCTGGCGAGGCCATCTTCGGGGTGCTCACCGACTTTCTGATCATCATCATCCTGACGATCTACTTCCTGGCTGACATGCCCCGCATCCGCGGCCTGTTCTTCCGACTGGTCCCCCATTCCCGCCGGCCCAGGGCCATCCTGATCGGCGACGACATCATGTCCAAGGTCGGCGGCTACGTCCTGGGCAACATCCTGATCTCGATCATTGCCGGCGTGCTCACCTTCATCTGGCTGACCGTCATCGGCGTCCCCTACGCCCTGCTGCTGTCCATCCTGGTCGCCATCCTCGATGTCGTGCCCGTTGTCGGGTCCACCATCGCCGGCATCGTGGTCGCCGCCGTCGCGTTGAGCGTGTCACTGCCGATCTGCCTGGCCACCATCGGCTTCTTCATCGTCTACCGATTTCTCGAGGACTACCTGCTCGTTCCCAAGATCATCGGTAGGGTCGTCGACGTGCCCGCCCTGGTCACTGTCGTCGCCGTTCTGGTCGGTGCCGCGCTGTTGGGCATCGTCGGGGCGCTGGTTGCTCACACGCGCGGCTGGTCTGCACGGGTGCGGTGGTGGGGACGGCGGGCGGGATCACGGCCGCCGTACGCGGGATGCGCCGGTGAAGCCCAGCGGCCGGCCGCCACGGCGACGCAGGCCGCCATCGCACGCGGAATCGCAGCGGCGCAGCCCGGCCCGGGCGGTGGGCCGGGGCACTCGCGGGCGGCGGTTACGGGTCGTTCGATCCGGTCGCGGCGGTCACCACGGGTCCTCCCAGGGTGCGTAGAGGCGGACGGCGGCTTCGAACATCAACGCGTGCACGAAGGCCTGGGGCAGGTTGCCGCGGAGTTGGCGTTGGGCGATGTCGTATTCCTCGGAGTACAGGCCGGGCGAGCCGCAGGCGGCGCGGTTGCGTTCGAACCAGCGGGTGGCGGCCACGAGATCGCCCTGCTGGTGCAGGGCCAGCGCCATGGTGAACCCACACAGCAGGAACGCGCCCTCGGCGTCGCCGAGTTGGCCGGGTTGCTGGCGGAACCGGTACAGGTAGCTGTCGTCGGCCAGTTCGTGCTCCAGCGCGTGCAGGGTGGCCAGCGTGCGCGGGTCGGCCGCGCCGACGGCGCCGCGGATGGGGGGCAGCAGCAGGGCTGCGTCCAGACGTTCGTCGTCCGCGGCGCGCTGCCAGCGTCCGCTGGGATGGGTACTGGTCGCGGCGGTCTCCGCGAGGATCTTCTCGGCCAGCGCCAACCAGTCACCGCTTCTGGGCGGTGGTGCGCCGGCGGCGCTGATCGCGTGCAGGCCCGCGACGCAGATCAGCCGGCTCTCGGTCCAGTGGTGCGGGTCGAGTTCCCAGATGCCGGCCTCGCGGTCGGTCCAGCGCGTCGCGATCGCGCCGGCCGCTGCTTCGGCGGCGCGCCAGCCGTCGGCGTCCAGATGCTCGTGGCGGGCTGCGGCGGCGAGTAGCAGCAGGGATTCGCCCAGGGCGTCGAGTTGGAACTGGGCGTTCACGTGGTTGCCGACGATGTCCGTGCCCCCCGGATAGCCTGGCAGCTCGAGCGACCGCTCGTCGGGCACGTGGCCGCCGGCGGTGGTGTACGCGGGCTTGAGTCGCGGTCCGTCATCCAGCACCCGCGCGGCCACGAACCGCACCGCATCGTCCAGCAGCGGGTGCGGGCCGGCGGCCGCGACGGCCTGCCCGGCCAAGCACTGATCGCGGATCCACACATAGCGGTAGTCGTAGTTGCGGCCCTGCTCGGCGCGTTCGGGCAGGCTCATGGTGGCGGCGGCGACCATCCCGCCGCCCGAGCTGGTCAGCCCGCGCAACACCGCGTAGGAGTGCCGGGTATCCGCCCGGGCCACGGTGTCGGTGAGGTCTGGGACGCTGGAGTGCCAGGAGTGTTCGGTGGCCCGCCAAGCCTGGTCGGGATCCGGCGGACGCCCGGGCAGGGCCTGGTCGGACAGTTCCAGCACGAGGTCGTGATGGGCGCCGGTGGGCACCGTGAGCTCCATCGCCAGGGCGGCTTCGGCCCTGCCGCCGGCGGGGCGGGCCGCGCCGCCACCCGTCCAGCGCAGATGCACCGCGCCGGCCCGCGCGGTCCAGATCCCGCCCGCGCGATCCAGGTGCCCGAAGACGTGCCGGCCGTAGCCGGCGCGGGCGTCGAGCAGCACCCTGACCCGGGCGTCACCATCGACGGCCATGACGCGGCGCAGCACCACCGCGCGGTGCGGGTCGCCGGGGAAGGCCAGCGCCTCCCGGCACTCCACGATGCCGGTTTCGGTGATCCAGCGGGACCGCCAGATCAGCGAGCCGTCCTCGTAGTAACCGCCCCACACGAACCGGCGCAGCGGGCTGACCGCGTAGCTGCCGTGCCCGCCGATCAGCGAGCAGAACAGCGCATCGGAGTCCCAGCGCGGTACGCACATCCAGACGAAGTCCCCGTGCGGGCCGACCAGGACCCCCCGTTCGCCGTCGGCCAGCAACGCGTAGCTGCCCAGCACGTGCGGCGGGAATGCCCAGGTGTCGCTGTCGTGATCGGCCACGGTGTGCCTGCACTCTCAGATTCGGCGTCGTACTGCTGGTCTGCCCGCCAGGGCCTGGTCGATCAGATGCCCGGCGCCTTCCGCGGTGTCGCGTGCCCGGGACTGGGAAAGGTTGCCACTCATCGCCTACCGGCCCGGTACGAGCTCTGGGCGGATTCCCGGGCGGCGGAAACCAAGCCGGCGAAACCCGCACTGGGGTTCCCCGTGGACGAGGACGTCATGGCCTTCATCTGCTCGAATGTGACCGGCGGCGGGATCGGCGGCTCCTCCAGGTCGCTCATCGCGTCGATGATCACCGGCCGGTCGGCCGCGAAACGCCCGTTGCAGATGGATCGCGCCCGGGCCATGAACGCGGCCATCTCCTCGTGCCGGGTCTGCACGAAACGCAACCTGTCCTGGTGCCGGCGCAGTGCTCCCAGGATCCCGTTGATGCCATCGCCCGGGAACCCGTAGATGGTCCTCACACGCCACGCGATCAAGCGTTCACACAGGAAGTCGGCCGCGGTGTCGCACATCCGGATCAGTTCCCTCTCACGGTTGCGGTGCGCCGGCATCGATCGGAGCCGTGCGGCCCACATCCCCCGGCCGCGGGAGGTGTCAGAAGGACGGTGCCGCCTGCTTCGAGTGCCCGGGATCCTGCGGGTTCAACCAGGTTTCACCGTTCTGCGTCGGCCTGTGACGCACGTCTCCCCTAGCCGACCGAACAGGTTTCGGCCGCCTGCGGCACTGCCCGGCGAACGGCTGTTCCAAGGCGCGGTCGGCGGTGGCGATGGCCGACGAGGCGGGGCTGTGCACGTGGCCCGGGACGTCAGGCGACGGCCTGCTGAGCGGTAGGCTGGCGTTCACAGGACATTCTGGCCCCGGACCCCGGCCGACCTTCATGTTCTTGACGAAGGGAGCGTCGTGACGGGTCTGATACCTGCGGTGGAGGCCATGGCGGGTGGCGCGCCGCTCCCGGTGGGTCGCTTCCGCTTCGATGTGGCCACCGCCTCGTGGACGTGGTCGGACGCCATGTACCGGTTCTACGGGTTTGCGCCGGGCGAGGTGTTCCGACCAGTGAACTGATGGCCGCGCATGTGTATCCGGGGGACGGCGATGGGGCCCTGCAGGCCGTGATGTCCGCCCTGGCCGACGGGGAACCGTTCAGCTGCCGGCAGCGGATCAAGGACGCGGCCGGGCGTACAAGGACGGTCGTCGTGCTCGGTCAGGGGACGCCGGATGGGTCCGGGCGGGTGATCGAGCTCTCCGGCCATTACATGGACGTCACCGAACAATTGCGGCGTGACGTCGCCGAGGTGGCCGAACAGTCCCTCGACAACGCACTGGAGGGCCGGGCCGCAATCGAACAGGCCAAGGGCGCCTTGATGTTGGCGTACAGCGTTGACGAGGAATTGGCGTTCGATCTGCTGCGCTGGCACTCGCAGCACGCGAACATCAAGGTCCGCGAGTTGGCCCGGTCCTTGGTTGATCGGCTGGATGAACCCGGTATCGCCGGGTTGGCACCCCGCAGGCGGATCCATGCCATCCTGACCGGGATCATCGGTCCCGTCGATGTCATTCCCGCGGCTCTGGCCAGTCCCGTCACCGCCATGGCACCAAGCGAAACGCTCGTGCCGGAAGAAGCCACCCCTCCGACCGGACGGCTGCCGGACCACGCGGGTGCGGCTGCACCGCGACCCGGCACGGACGACAGGCGCTCGAGCCGATGACGATCGGCCGTCGCCCCTCATCGCGCGCGCCGAACCGGGCGCGTGCTGCCAAGCCCTGCGCGTCGTCCAGGAGTCTGAGGCGGCGACCGTGACCCGGGCACAGTCGATACTGGCCGGGCTGGTCGGCGCCGGGGTCGAGCATGCCGACGATGCCGATCTCCCCGAATTGTTGCTGGATGCATCCGTGGTGGCGTTGCCGGTAGACGGATGTGGACTGTCGCTGTTTGCCGATCAGGCGCCGCAGATGACGGTCGCGGCGACCGATGCGCGAGCCCGCCTGCTGGAAGAGCTGCAGTTCACCTTGGGCGAGGGGCCGTGCATCGACGTCTTCGGTCAGGGCAGGCCGGTGTCCCACCCCGAGCTTGCCGCGACCGGCCCGGCGCGCTGGCCCGGTTTCGCCCCAGCCGCACTCGACGCCGGGATCCGCGCCGTCTGGGCGTTCCCGCTGCAACTCGGCGCCATCCGGCTCGGTGTGCTCGACCTGTACCGGGAGACAACCGGAATGCTCGATGTGGACCAGACGTCCGAGGCTTTGGCGTTCACCGACGCGGCCACGTTGCTGCTGCTGCATCTGCAGGAACAGGCGCCGCCCGGCTCGTTGCACCCGGTTTTGGACGAGCCGTGGTCACTGCGGGCGGAGGTGCACCAGGCCACCGGCATGATCGCCGTGCAGACAGGGGTGAGTCTGCCGGCCGCGCTGCTGTTGCTGCGCGCCCACGCCTTCGCGAACGGCCGGCCGATCGGACAGGTAGCCGCCGACGTCGTCAACCGCAGATTGAGATTCGACCCGGAACGTGAGGACAATCAATGAGGCCCACCCAAGCCGGGAAGGAGTTATCCGCATGATCGGTGGTGATCGTCTCGCCCAACTGTTCGTGGAACTGGCCGACACGCTGGTCGCCGACTTCGACGTCGTCGAGTTCCTGCACACCCTCACCGACGCGAGCGTCGAGGTTCTCAACGTGCAGGCCGCCGGGCTCATGCTCGCCGACCAACGCGGCCGGCTGCGGGACACCGCGTCCACCGGCGACATCGGCTCGCTTGAGCGGTACGAACTGGATCATGGCCAGGGGCCGTGCCTGGACTGTTACGCCACCGGGTTGCCGATGACCAACATCGACCCTGCCGAGGCCGATCGGCGCTGGCCGGGCTTCACCGGGCAGGCCCGCGCCGCCGACTATCGCTCGGTCCACTCGCTGCCGCTGCGGCTGCGCGGCGAGGTCATCGGCGCCATCAATCTCTACTGTGCGTACGTGGTCCGTCTGGAACAAGCGGAACTGTCGATCGCCCGCTGAACACCCGCATCATGATCGAACAGGCGAAAGGCATCATCGCCGAACGCCACGCCTTGGACATGAACCAGGCGTTCACCGCGCTGCGCCGACACGCACGCCGCACCGGGCAACCACTCAGCATCGTCGCCGCGGCCGTCATCGATGGCACGCTGACCATCACCGCATGACGCCTTCCGGGGAGCGGCAATGTAGCTCGCATCCGTCGTCACGGAGATCGACACACGCACCGACCGGCCGCCGGGCCGACTACCGTTGCGTCACTTCCGTCACACCAGGTCTTTGACGTCTCCGGCCAGGCGCGGGAAGAAGTGACCCGCGATCTCTCTGAAGACTTCGATGATGCGTCGGGGTGGAAGGTCCGTTCCGGGGTCGTCGAGTTCGGCGGGCAGTGGCACACCCATTTCTCTGGCTTTGCTGATGATCGCGGGCGCGATGCCCTTACCCAGGGTGCTCAGGCCGCGGCCCACCACCTCGGGGTCCATCGTCCACGCGGGAACGGGACGGGCCTTCAACGCAGCCCACGTTTGCGGGTCACGGGGCGCGATGCGGGTGAAGATGTGATCGAACGTACGTGCCGAGGCGTCCCGTTTTGTGAATGCCTCCCCGAGCTTCCACTGCTTCCGAAGGGTTGCGATCAAAGAGGTGTGCCGGTATTCCTCGTTGTACACCGTCCCTGATTCGACCCAAGGGGAAACGACGATGGCCGGCACCCGATACCCGGAGCGATTGAACGTGAAGCCGAACTCGCCGGGGGGCCCGGTCGGATCCGGCGGCGCGACCGGCCCGGGAGGTACGTGATCGTAGGTGCCTCCGGGCTCGTCCCACCCGATCAGCAAGGGTGTGTTCCAGACATTCGCACCTGTGTCGGAGATTGCGGACCGGTAGGCGTTGAACACGCGTTCCAGGAATGCCTCCCCCGACAGCATCGACGACGGGCTGTCCAGGGCGATATCGACCGTGTCCGAGAACGACCGGCCGAACGCGGGGTGGTAGTCGCCGTGACCCGAGATCATGTTCGGTTCGATGAGCGAGAAGTCGGGCAGAGTGCCTGCCGCGGCGTCCTTCTCGAATTCCGCGAAGGGCACGAAATGGGTCGCCAGCCGATCCTTCAACCGGGGAAAGTGGATCACTCCGGTGAACGACACGGACATCGGCTCCATGACGTAGACCTTCCAGGACCGGCCGTGGGCCTCGAGCCGCTCGAAGAGCGTCTCGGCGTCGTTGTTGGCCAGCCACTTGCTCATCGGGCTGTTCACGACGAATCCCGACGAACTGGCAGCCGTCCAGAAGGATCGGTTCATGAAGGTCTGGGAAGGCACCTCCGAGAACCAATGGTCGAAGACCCCGAAGTCGCGGGCGATGCCGTTGAGCACCGGGAGTTGTTCGGGGGTGTAACCGGTCATGATGTGGGCGTACTCGTCATAGGTGGGCTGGCGGCCGATCTCACCGGTGAAGGTGGAAATGTAGTCGGTGACGAAGCCGTCCATCGTCGGGAGCGCACCTGCCGGCGGCACGTTCCAGGGAGCCGTCACGGCCTCACCGATCTTGAACCGGTTGTGCTCGTCGATGACATTGAAGAGCTGGGTGTTGGTGTGGAAGTATTCCTCGCCGGAGTCGGGGTTGGGCGAATCCATGTCGGTGGCAACCGTGTACGAAACGACGTCACGTCCGTCCCGATGCTCCGCCCACGTGGGGATGGGGTTGCTCAGATCCTTGCCGATGACCCCGTCGAAGTTCTTGCCGTCCTCGGGTCCGTACAGATGCCCGAGCACATTGTCCAGGGAACGATTCTCGAACAACACGACCACAATGTGATCGAGTGCGTGGGATCGATCCGGTGCGGACATCGTCTGCCTCCTCAACCCGCGTAGCACGCGGACGCGCGCCTGACTCGCGGGCAGCGATCACAGTCTCCCCGGTCATCGGCGGGGGCGCTGACCGAGATCCCGAGTGGAGCGTCACCGGGAACGGACCGGCCAGGAGGCGAATCGAGGGAGGAGTTTGCGTTCTTCCCATCGGACCGCAGCGACCGAAAGTCCTCGCTCGATCGGCAGCCCACTCCCCGTCCCACTTCAACGTATAACGCACCCCGGGGCTTGCGGCAAGCCCCAGGTGGGGGCGCAGAATCGCCCACCGTTGCAGTCTTCGAGGACGCGGGGTAAGCGCATGCCGGGATCGACGAACTTCAGGAGCGGCCAAGGCGTCGTGGTGGCGACCGCGTTCGACCTGCCGGACCGCCTGGCCGCCAAGGCCGACCCGGCGCTGATCGCGGCGGACGAGGAGCACTTCACGGCCATCGCGGACACCCTCGCCGAGTCCATCGCGGAGCTGGACGAACGGCTGGCGGTCGCCCGACGAGCACGCGGCGGCGCCGGGCAGGAGGCGATGGAACGCGACCAGGAGATCCATCGCCTCACCGCCCGCCGCCGCACCCTGCGCCGCTACGGCCTGGACCTGTGCCTGGGGCGCGTCGTCCGGGAGGGAGTCGCGGAGCCGGTCTACATCGGTCGGCTGGGCCTTCGGGACGACGCCGGCCGCCAGTTGCTGGTCGACTGGCGCTCCCCCGCCGCCGAACCCTTCTTCGGCGCCACCCACGCCAACCCGATGGGTCTGGACAGCCGCCGGCGCTACCGCTGGACCCGCGGCCGGATCACCGACTACTGGGACGAGGTGTTCACCCCGGACGGCCTGGCGCACCACGCCGCCCTGGACGACCAGTCCGCCTTCATCGCCAGCCTGGCCGGCAGCCGGACGGACCGCATGCGCGACGTCCTGGGCACCATCCAGGCCGACCAGGACGCCATCATCCGGGCCGGATCGGCCGGCGCCCTGATCGTCGACGGCGGCCCCGGAACCGGCAAGACGGTGGTCGCCCTGCACCGCTCGGCCTACCTGCTGTACGCCGACCCGCGGCTGGGTCATCGGCGTGGCGGCCTGCTGTTCGTCGGACCTCATCAGCCCTACCTGGCCTACGTGAGCGATGTCCTGCCCAGCCTCGGTGAGGAGGGCGTGCAGACCTGCACGCTGCGCGACCTCGTCGTCGAGGGGGGCGCCGCAACGACCGAGAGCGACCCGGAGGTCGCCCGGCTCAAGTCGTCGGTCGACATGGTGAAGGCGATCGAGAAGGCGGTCCGCTTCTACGAGGAACCGCCCACCCGGCCGTTGACGGTCAGCACGCCATGGGCCGAGCTCGAACTGGCCGCCGGTGACTGGGTGCAGGCGTTCGACGCGCCGGAACCCGGCACCCCGCACAACGAGGCCCGGGATCAGATCCTGGACGCGCTCGTCACGCTGCTGGCCGACTCCGCCGGCAGCGACGCGCCCACCGAACGGCTCCGAGGAGCGTTGCGGCGCAACCGCGACCTGAACGCGGCACTGAACCGGGCGTGGCCGCTGATCGAGGCGGCCGATCTGGTCGGCGACCTGTGGTCGGTGCCCGCGTACCTGCGGCTGTGCGCGTCCTGGCTGCGGCCCGATGAGGTCCGGCGGCTGCAGCGCACGCAGGCCCACGCCTGGACGGTGTCCGACCTGCCGCTGCTGGACGCGGCACGGCAGCGGCTCGGCGACCCGGAGACCTCCCGCCGGAACCGCCGCCGGGACGCGGCCGTCGCCGCCCGCCACCAGGAGATGACCAACGTCGTCGACCATCTGATCGAGACCGACGACTCCGAGATGGCCGTCATGTCCATGTTGCGCGGCCAGGACCTGCGCGACGCCTTGATCGACGAGGCCGAATTGCCCGGGGTCGATCCCGATCTGCTCGCCGGCACTTTCGCGCACATCGTCGTCGACGAGGCCCAGGAACTGACCGACGCCGAGTGGCAGATGCTGTTGCTGCGCTGCCCGTCCCGCAGCTTCACCATCGTCGGCGACCGGGCGCAGGCCCGGCACGGCTTCACCGAATCATGGACGCAGCGGCTGCAACGGGTCGGATTCGACCGGATCGCGCAGTCGTCACTGACGATCAACTACCGCACCCCCGAGGAGGTGATGACCGAGGCCGAACCGGTCATCCGGGCGGCGATTCCGGACGCCAACGTGCCGACGTCGGTGCGCCGCACCGGGATTGGCGTCCACCACGGATCGACTGCCGAGCTGGACCCGATCGTCGACGCGTGGTTGGCCGAACATCCCGACGGGATCGGTTGCGTCATCGGCGATCCCACGTTCACCGGGCGTTCCCGGGTGCGATCGTTGACGCCGGAACTGGCCAAGGGTCTCGAGTTCGACCTGGTCGTGCTGGTCGACCCGGACGCTTTCGGTCAGGGCATCGAGGGTGCGGTCGACCGGTACGTGTCGATGACCAGGGCGACCCAGCGATTGGTCATCCTGGCGAGCTCGCGATGCTGACCGACCCCTCGGCCGGCCGGCGCAGCGTCTGCCACACCACGCAGTACCGCTCGGTCAGCTTCGCCAACGTCGCCAGCTGCTCGGCGTCGGCGTCCGACTCGACGTCGAGCGCCAGCCGGATCGTGCGGAAGCCCACCGGGGCATCCTTGGCCACCGCCAAGGTGCCCCGGAAGTCGAGCTCGCCCTCGGCGCGGACACTGCCGCCGCGCACGTCGATGCCGAGCGAGATCGCGACCGCCTTCAGCGTCACCCCGGCGCACGCGACCAATGCCTCGAGCAGCATGTCGCCCGAGCACAGCCGGGTGCCGTCGCCGCCGGCGGCCCGGTGCAGCCCGGCCTCGGCCAGCGCCCGACCGGTCTGCACCGAGCACGCCACGCCGTCGCCCAGCCGCCCGCTCGCCCGCAGGGTGATCACCGCGCTGGGTGCGTCGTCGCGGTACTGCTGCTTGAGCGGGGCCTGCAGGGCCACCAGGGCCTCTTTGTCCATCCATCGACCATAGGTCGGCGGCGCCGACGGCGTCCGACAGGTCAGTCGCTCGTCGGCCGCAGGTACACCCAGCGCCCGTGCTCCCGGACGAACCGGCTGTTCTCGTGCTGCTCCCCCGGCTCGTCGTCCCGCACGTAGGGGGCGCGGAACTCCACGGTGCCGTCGTTCTGGAACGCGCTGCCACCGGCCGTCCCGACGATCTCCAGACCCGTCCAGCGCAGCCGGTGGTCGAACCGCAGACGTCGGGGCCGCTCGGCGGTGGCCCAGGTGGACAGCAGGTATGCGGCATCGCCGACGACGAACGCGCTGTACCGCGACCGCATCAGTTGCTCGGCGGTGGCCGGTGTCGCCGTTCCGTCGTGGAACCGGCCGCAACACTGCTGGTAAGCCGCGTCCAGGCCGCACGGACAGGGCGCGGACGAGCGAGCCGAAGGTTTCGCCATCGGCCGATTGTGGCAGTTGGGCATTCTTGCCCCGTCGGTCCGCGACTGCCCGACCGGGCAGACCTGCCCGACGTTCGGGCACTCCCGGCGCACCCGTCTTGCCGATGCCGAAGCACGGGTGGGAAGTTACGTGGATGCGGGTCGCGCGCGACGACGGGAAGCGGCCCGTCGAGGATGCCCACCGACCCAGGGTGCATCGCCCGGACCTCGTCGGCGGGACGGCGGCGGAGCTGGCCCGGCTGCAGCAGTCGGCCGGGAATCGAGCCGTGGCGGCCCATCTGGACAGATTGGCGGTGCAACGGCATCTGGCGCCGTCCATGCCCGAGGAGGTCGGCGAGCCGGCGGCGACGACCCCGAGCCTGGCCGGACCGACACCCGACCAGGCCCTGACGCCGGGAACCGGAACCGGGACGGGCACCGGCACCACCGGGGCGCCGGCCGCGCCGAGCCGGCAGGCGCAGATCTACACCAAGCTGAACACGACCGACACCGGGCGGTGGGCGCTGGGCGTCATCGACAAATGGAAGATCCCGGTCGACTACCACTTCGCGGGTGTCGGCTCGTTCCATCAGGGCGGCAAGATCTTCGTCAACCAGTCGCTGTCGATCGACGCGGCGGCCATGGTCACGCTGCACGAGGCGCAGCACGCGAACACCTACAAGTCCGGCACCCAGGCCGACGTCAACGCGCTGTCCCGCGCGGCCTACATCACCAAGATGATCGCCGACGAGGCCGAGGCGGTCGTTCGCCAGATCGAGGGGTCGGTGCCGATGGTCTCCCGTGGATCCAGCCTGGCCGGTTCGGGCCTCACCCAGGGTCTGATCGACCGGTACCGGACCGCGTTCTACGCCAAGCGGGACGAGCTGGAGGCGGCGGATCCGACGATGACCAGGGCCGAGATCAACCGGCGCTGCCGGATCCACACCCGCGACGTCGAGGTGACCAGCTGGTTCCATGACGGTACCTTCGTCACCTCGACGGGAGGGGCGGCGAACGTGACGTACTCCCAGCACTACGGCAATGAGTGGGATCGGATCCGCAATCCCCCGTCGCCCGCTCCCGGCGGCGCCGGATGAGCGAGTCGTCGATCCCCCTGGATGCGGTGGCCGTCGCGGTCGGCCCCGGGCTGGGGGTGGGCGTGCGCAGCGGGACCGCGGAGCTTCGCGCCGTCCCGGTGCCCGGGGTGGCGCCGACTGTCGTCTACCTGGTTCGGGACGAGCACCTGCCCCATCCGCTGCAGGCGTATGTCGGGGTCTGGCCGGCCGGCCAGGTGCGCGTGCTGAGCGACGATCAGGACGCCTGGGCGGCGCTGATGGCCGAGGTCGGTGTCCGGATCGACGACGCGGACACCGCTCTGGGGTATGTCCGGCAGTTCCTGGAGGTGACCCGAGGGTCCTCGGTGCTCGTCCGGGAGATCACCGGACCCGAGGACCTGCCGTGGCGGCCGGGCTCGCCGGACGAGGAGCGGCGCCGGGCCACGTTCCTGGCCGGGCCGCCGATCGACGGTCCGGTCGCCGAAGCCGCCGCCGACGGCTATCACCTTGAACTGACGCTCATGGTCGGACAGCGGGTGCAGCGCAACGTCTTCGACGTGACCACCGACGGGCGCGTCAGCGCGTCCTACCAGGTACTAGCAGATGACCTGCCGCTGCCGATCGTGTGGTGACCTCGCGTGGAGCTGGACCAGCCGTGCGGCCGGGTCAGCGCCAGCCCAGCCCCGGCGCCACGTGCGTCAGGATCGATTCCAGCACGTGCGCGTTGTAGTCGACGCCGAGCTGGTTGGGCACGGTGAGCAGCACCGTATCGGCCGCCGCGATCGCCTCGTCCTGGGCGAGCTGCTCGATCAGCGTGTCGGGCTCGGCCGCGTACGACCGGCCGAACACCGCCCGGAATCCGTCGATCTGGCCCACCGAATCGTCGCTGTCGCGGTCGGTGCCGAAGTAGGCCCGATCCTGCGCCGTGACCAGCGGGAAGATCGACCGGCTGACGGACACGCGGGGTTCGCGGGCGTGCCCGGCCTGGGTCCAGGCGGCTCGGAAGGTCTCGATCTGCTCGGCCTGCTGGACGTGGAACGGCTTGCCGCTCTCGTCCTCCTTGAGCGTCGAGCTCATCAGGTTCATGCCGAGGGTGGCCGCCCACTCCCCCGTCGCGTTCGAGCCCGAGCCCCACCAGATGCGGTCGCGCAGACCCGGCGACTGGGGCTCAATCGGCAGCGGACCGGGATGTGGGTTCGCGAACATCGGGCGCGGATTCGGCTCGGCGAACCGGGCGCCGTCGATCACCTTCAGATACACCTCGGTGTTGTTCCGGGCGACGTCGGCCATGCTCTGACCCTCCGGCGGCCCGTAGCCGAAGTACCGGAAGCCGTCGATCACCTGCTCCGGTGATCCCCGGCTGATCCCGAGCTGCAGCCGGCCGCCGGCGATGAGGTCGGCCGCACCGGAGTCCTCGGCCATGTACAGCGGGTTCTCGTACCGCATGTCGATCACGCCGGTGCCGATCTCGATGCGACTGGTGCGCGCGCCGATCGCCGCCAGCAGCGGGAACGGCGAGCCCAGCTGGCGGGCGAAGTGGTGCACACGGAAATAGGCACCGTCGGCGCCGAGCTCCTCCGCCGCGACCGCGAGGTCGATCGACTGGAGCAGCACGTCGCTCGCCGTCCGCGCCTGCGAGTGCGGCGACTTCGACCAGTGCCCGAAGGAAAGGAAGCCAATCTTCATCACGACTTGTTGAACGCTCAACTTTCCGTTCGTATTCCACTGCGGGCACGCGAAATGTACTTGACCGGCAGCCGCTTGGCCGAGATCAGCATGGCGCAGCCCCGCCTGCGCCATCCGCTGAACCCGGGTTGCGCATCCCGCCCCCACGTTGCGCAACTGCGGTTCACTCGATCCGGATTTCGGCCCCGCCCGCGCTCCGCAACGACGCACCCACCCCTGCGACCATGACGATGAACACCGACAACGGTTCCTGCGCCGCATGCGCACCCCGTGCCGGCCGGTTAGTGTCCCAGGGGTGCAGCGGCTCGTCTTTCTCGACTTCGACGGAACGTACGCCGACCACGGGGTGGTGCCGCCCGGGCACGTCGACGCGGTGCGGGCGGTACGTGCGGCCGGCAACGGGGTGTTCCTGTGCACCGGGCGGCCGAAGTCGATGATCCCCAGCGGGGTGCTCACCGAGTTCGACGGCTTCGTCGCGGCCGCCGGCGGGTACGTCGACATCGCCGGGCAGGTGCTGGCCGACGAGCGGTTCCCGGCCGACCTGGCCGCCCGGGTGGTCAAACTGCTGGACGGTCACGACGTTGCGTACCTGCTGGAGGCGCCGGAAGCGGTCTACGGCCCGCCGGGCGTCGACCGGCGGCTGGCCGAGCTGCTCGCCGGGCGCCTGCGCTCGACGGACAGTCCCGAACGGGAGGGGCCGCTGGACATCCTCGCCGCGCTGCGCATGTCCGACGACCTGACCGGCGCCTCGTTCGGCAAGATCACCTACTTCGAATCGCCGGTCTCCATCTCGTCGCTGGCCGAGCTGATCGGCCCGGAGGTCGGGGTGTTGCCCAGCTCGATCCCGGACATGGGTGACTCGGCCGGGGAGATCTATCTGACCTGGATCAACAAGGCCGTCGGTATGCGCAGGGTCGCCGACCATCTGGGCGTGGACCGCGCGCAGGTCGTCGGCGTCGGTGACGGGCCGAACGACCTGGAGATGCTGGAGTACGCGGGGGTCGGCGTGGCCATCGCCGGCAGCAACCCGCGGGTGCTCGCTGCGGCGGACAGGGTGGCGCCCGGGCCGCACGAGGAGGGGTTGGTCGTCGCCTTCGCCGAACTCGGGCTGGTCGGGGCCTGATCGGTTCGTACGGACCGTGCGCCGCCTCGGACGCGACCGATCCCAGGCCTACCCTCGTCCCATGCCCTACCCGACAGTGATCGACTGGCTGCTCGATGCGGACCCGGCGGTCCGCTGGCAGGTGCTGCGCGACCTGCTCGACGCGCCCGAGGCGCAGTGGCGGGCCGAACGGGCGAGGGTCGAAACGCACGGCTGGGGCGCGCGTCTGCTCGGCCATCAGGATGCCGACGGGCAGTGGGCCGGCGGCTCGTTCGTACCGGCCGGGTTCACTCCGCAGATCTGGCAGGCGGAGGGCCAGCCGTGGACGGCGACCACCTACGCGCTCACCCAACTGCGGGGGTTCGGCCTGGATCCGGCGTCCGCCCGCATGCAGCGATCGGTCGAGCTGATCGGCGCGCACTCCCGGTGGGACCACGACGGGCAGCCGTTCTGGGAAGGTGAGGTCGAGGAGTGCATCAACGGCCGGACCGTCGCCGACGGCGCGTATTTCGGCGTCGACGTCGTCCCGATCGTGCAGCGGTTGCTGGGCGAGCAGCAGCCCGACGGCGGCTGGAACTGCGAACGGGCCAACGGTTCGGTCCGGTCGTCGTTCGACACCACCATCAACGTGCTCGAAGCGCTGCTCGAGTTCGAGAGGGCGACCGGTGACGGTACGGCGGTCGGGGCCGCCCGGGCCCGCGGCGAGCGGTTCCTGCTGGACCGCAGGCTCTTCCGGCGGCTGGGCACCGGCGAGGTGGCCGACGAGGGCTTCCTCGATCTGATCTATCCGGCCCGGTGGCACTACGGGGTGCTCCGCGCGCTGGATCACTTCCGGGCCGCCTCGTTGGTCGACGGGACCGCTCCGGATCCGGCGCTGGCCGAGGCGATCGAGGTGGTCCGGTCCCGGCGGCTGCCCGACGGCCGCTGGCCGCTGGATCGGCGACTGCCCGGCCGGGTCTGGTTCGAGATGGACGACGGGCCGGGCGCGCCGTCGCGGTGGGTCACCCTGCTGGCGATGCGGGTTCTGCGGTGGTGGGACGGCTCAAGGTGACATCCGGCCGGCGGTCACCTTGAGCGTCGCGGCTTCGACGGACGCTCAGTTCACCGGTAGGATCTCCAGCGCTCGTCCGTAGTCAGGCACCCAGACGCCTTCGCCCAGGATCAGGTCGAGAGCGTCCGACGGATCCTTGCCGGTTGCCTGGCAGACGCGGGCGACCGCGCCGGCCACCTGCGGAGCGGCGAACGAGGTGCCGGACCAGATCGCCCAGGGATTCTTCTCGGTCCACGAGTCGGGCGCCGGGTCCATGACCGTTGTTTCGTCGCCGATGACGAACGGGGAGAGCACGCCGTTGCCGATCGTCGAACAGGTGATCCAGAATCCGTGGGTGGAGAACTCCGCCGGCTCACCGTTGGCGGTCAGCGCCGCGACCGAGACCACTCGGACGCCGAACGTCGGGATGGTGCAGAACGCCGCCGGCCACACCGGTCGGGTGTCGTGGTTGTTCCCGGCAGCGGCCACCAGGACGACATCCTGGTCGAGTCGACCGTCCCGCCGCCATTCCGCGAGCAGTTCGAGCGCGACAAGCGTGGCCAGGGGCGGCTGCTCCTCGGCCGTCTCGGTGCCCAGTGACAGGTTGAGGATCCGGGCTCCGTCCGACACGGCTTCGAGGATGCCGATGGCGACCTCGACGTCACTGCCGATTCCTTCGACGCCGAGCACCTTGACGACCCTGATCTGCGCATACGGGTCCACCTGCTGCACGATGCCGGCGACGAACGTGCCGTGTCCGGCGCCGTTGACGAATTGCGGTCCGCCGGCGGGCCCGTACAAAGGGTCGATGTTGCCGTTCGGCTTGCCGCCATGATCCCGGACGATGTTCGTCAGCCAGCCGTCGGTGCGGGGTTGCCCGGTGTTCTCGTCGTCGTCGACGATGCCGGTGTCGAGAACGGCCACCTGGATCGCGGACCACCCGTCGGGCAGGTCGTCGCCGGGATACACGGGAAGGTGGGGCCGATTCGACGGCTCGGGTCCCACCTCCCCGAACACCGACTTGGTGGTGTAGCCAAGGGGCTGGCACTGGTTCATCGTTGCCTGGTAGCCGTGCCGTCGCAGCAGCGCGCCGATCTCGGCCAGTTCTTCGACCTTCAGACCTTCGCGGCGCAGGCGGGTGATCCGGTCGTCGAGTTGCGTGACCGTCGTCGCCGACAGGTCGTAGTGGGCAAGCAGATCACGCATCGGAGTGCGTCGGTAGCTTCGCTCCCCGCCCTTGAAATCGCTGGTGCGGACCAGCAGTTCGTCCAGGGTGAGCAACGGGAGCTTGGTCTCGTCGATGAAGAACGAGAGCTGGGCGGCGGTCGGTGACCGCAGCCATTCCTCTCCGCGGTCGCGGCGGCCGATCAACTCCTGGTAGTACTTCGCCAAGCGTCGCCGCACGTCCTTGGCTCGACCCAGTTCGGTCGCCTGCTGAGCGGCTGCCGCCACTTCCTCCCGGGTGGCCGGCGGGTAGTCCTCGAAGATCGGGCCGAGCGGCCGTCCGGGATACCCCTTGATCACGATGATTCTCCGATCTTCCGGTTGTCTGCCGTGTCATCAGATGGTGCAGTCGTGCTCGAGATACAACTTCCGTTGCGAAAAGTCCCGCGGAGTCAAGCGGCGCCGTAGGCATTGAACGCGCACCAGTTCACAAACTCGTGCGGATCCTCTCGATCCAGCCCGCTTCGGGCGTGGAACAGGGCCTCCCCGAGGCTGTTTCCCGACCGCACCTGTCGATGTAGTTCGCTCATCAAAGCCACCGAAGCGGCGTCGGAGACGGGGACGATGCTGGCCACCAGACCTCGAGTACCTCGAGCCATCAGGGCGCTGACGAACCCGAGGACCTCGTTGCCCTCGTAGGCCGTGCCCACCGCCGAGTCGCAGGCGGCCAGCACCATCCGATGCGGTGCGATGTGTCGTGTCTCCATCTCGTGCAGGGTCAGCAAACCGTCGTGCAACTGCAACGCGGAGAAGGCCGGATTGTCCGAGCGGAGCCGCCCGTGGCACGCCAGGTGAGCCAGGTCGGCCGAGGCCAGTGCGGGCAGTACGGCATCGATGGTGCTGTCGGGTGGCATGAGCACCGTCGGTTCGTGGTGCAACTCCCGCAACCGAACGACCTCCTCGCTCGCCCCCGGCAGATCCGGACCGGCAATCAGGACGACCCGGCCCGCACCCGGTTGAGGCTGTTGGGTGCGCGGCCAGAACGACGCGGCCGGCACCACGAAGACCGGGGCGGGATGCAGCGCCGACCAGGGGACCCGGCGCAGGCCGGCCGGCGGGCTGATGACCAGCGGAGTGTCGGCCGCGAGTGCCAATGGATCGAACAGGAAGTCACGCAGCTTGAGCAGGGCGTGGTCCACACTGGCCATCGCGGCGTGGACGGCGGCCGGGGAGCGGCCCGGACGCGCCAACCGACGCAATCCGAATGCCGCCTTGTCCAGTTGGAATCGGATGTCGGAAAGCGGCCCGAGGGGTTGGACCCTGGTGCGATGCGGATCGACCACCACCGCGATGACCTGCCCGTCGAGCACTCCGAATTCGACCAGGACCCGTCCAGCCAGCGACCGGCGCAGCTCCGCAGCGGATACTTCCCGGTCGGTCCGTCGGATCCGGGTGCTTTCAGCGCTCCACGTGTGACGGCGGATCCGGTCCTCGATGTTGCGCTGCCGGGACATCAGCCGGCTCGACTCGGCGGGATCCTGGTCGCCGACCTGGATCAGATCGGCCTGGACGTTGCGCAGTTCGGCAAGCTCGTCGTCGATGCCGGGATCGTCGGCGGGTTCGACGGCCATCATCGCGGCGGCCCGGGTGTGTTCCATCCAGCGCAGCACCTGGGCGGGTGCGCCGTTGCGGAGCAGCACCTGCAGACCGAGCTGACCCAGTTCCGCTCCGTGACCGGAGGCCCGGACCCGTACCTCGAGCGACGCGAAGGCGGCCCGGTGCCGGGCGAGGTCGCGCAGTCCGTTCCGGCAGTGACGCAGTCGGTCGTGATCGGGGGCGGCCAGGGCCCGGGCCAGGTGACCCTTGAGTCGCAGCAGGACCGGCGCGCCATCGGCCAGGTCGGCGGCGCGATCCAGACTCGTTCTCGCGGCCGGGCTTCGATCGAGCGCCAGGGCGAGGCGGCCCGCCGACAGATGAGCGTCGATCGCGTCCGCGACCATCCCCAACCGGCCCAGGGTGGCCGCGGCCCGGCGCACCGTCGCGAGTGTGACCGGAGTGACGTCGCCGGACCGGAGTCGGATGTCGCCCGTGATGACGTCGGCCCGGGCCCGCCAGTCCGTACGGCGTTGGGTGGTGAACCGGTCACGGGCTTGTTCGGCGGCCCGGAGCGCGGCCGGCAGGTCGTTCAACTGGGTAGCCAGCCGGGCCACCCGCAGTAGACCCTCGCCCGCCATCAGCGCGATGCCGTGCCGGCCGAGTTCTTCCGCCGCCTCGACGGCCACGTCGTACGCCTCCGGTAGCAGGCGCAGATCGCTGAGGGCATCGACATATTCGAGGTAGTGCTCGGCCAACGGCAATCCGGCAGCCGTGTGCAGTCGGGCCGCCTCCGCGAATTCGACGAGACCCTGGGTCAGTCGGCCCTGCTGCGTGCTCACCCAGGCTCGGGTGGAGGCCAGGACCGCGGTCAGGTGCGGGCCGGCCTCGACGGCGAGTGCGCTCCCTCGATCGATGAGTCGCTGGGCGGCCTCCGGCTGGCCACGTTGCGTGAGAATGATCGAATAGTTGTTGGCGGTCTTCGTCACCAGCACCGCGGGTGTGCTGTCGTCTCGAAGAATCTGTTCGTACAGGGCGCCGGCCTGGGACAGGCGCCCAAGATTCTGGTACAAGATCGCCTGTTGAAACGCCAGTTCTGCGGTGAGGCCGCCGCCCTGGTTGAGACGCCCGGCGGCGTCCAGGTCATGTTGGGCCGGAATGAGCCGGCCCAGCTCGTGGTTGACCGCAGCCCGGGTTATCAGAACCTCACTCAACGCACCGTCGAGTCCACACCGGCGCGCTGTGCGCACGGCGTCGTCGAGCAGCACTCGAGCGTGCTCGTTGCCCAGGTGCGATCGTTCGAACCACGCCTGCGCGCGCAGGGCGTGGACCACGGCCTCGGGTGCGTCGACCGCCCGGGCCTGTTCGACCAGACGAGCCGTGCCCGGACCGTACGTCTTGGGATCCGCCACCACATCGCGATAGGCCTGCCGGGCCTGCAGCAGCAGGTCCTCGGGCCCTTGTTGCGGATGGGCCGTACCCGGACGCGGTGCTGTCGTGGGGACACGCGCCGACGGCATCACCGCCCGGTCAGCCTCGGTGATTCGCCGAACGATCGTTCAGTGCCAGGTCTCATCGGGGCGCCTCTGAATGCTGGGTGTCCGTCCGCGTCCCTGTGAAGATACCGGAGGCGGCAGTTGCCATGCCCCCTTGTCCCGGGGGTGTCCGGCACGGGACAAGGGGGCATTACTCGACCGCTGACCCTCAGCCGGCGCGGGGCCGGCGGGTCGACCGCGCCGGCCATCGCCGCCCGATGCAGCGCCCCGTACACGGCCACTCAAGGGTCGAGTGCTTGTCGTTGGCGCTTTTTCGAACGTATAGCCATGTGTACTCGTCGCGATGGTCGAGGTGTGCGCCGAACGGAGCACGTCGCTGACCGCGCGTGTCTGAGGTCCGTGCGCGGTCAGAGTGCCAACGCGGTGACCGCCCGGACGACGTCACCGCCGGCCGCCACGCCGACGAATTCGGCCAGGCACCGGTCGACGGTGAGTACGTTGCCGTAGACCAGCCCGCGGCACAGTTGCTCGGTCAGCTCGCCGCCGTGCGAGAGGAACAGCATGGTGCGAAAGGTCAGTTCGCCGGTGTCCAGGTCGAGCTGGAAGGCGCCGGTCAGCAGCCGCCAGTTCGTCCGGGCCACCAGTTCCAGTACGGCGGAACGGGTCTCGGACGGCACGGTGACCGGCAGGATCGACTCGAACGCCAGCTGACCGAACGGGTCGTACGGCCGGGCCCGGCAGTCCCAGGCCTCGTCCGTGCCGACGAACCGGGTGTCGATGCAGGGCAGGCCGTCGTACTCGCCGGGCGACACCGGCCAGCCGTCGTCGGACAGGAACGTCAGCATCTGGCGGAACATCAGGCCACCCCGCCGAGCTCGTCGGCCACCACCGCACGCAGGGCCCGGGCCTGGGAGAACCCCGGCTCCAGTTCCAGTGCTCGCTCCGACCAGGCCCGGGCGGCGCGCAGATCGCAGAGTCCGCGCCGGGCCACCCCCATGGCGAACGCGGCTGGCGCACTGTCGGGGTGCTCCTTGACCGACAGCTCCAGGAAGTCCACGGCGCGGGCGAAGCGGTCCATCGCGGAGAATGCCAATCCCAGGCACAGGGCCAGGTCGACCGGCTCCCCGATCGGGAACCAGTGGTCCCACACCCGCAGCAGCATGCGCTCGACCTCGGTGCGCATCGAGTCGGGGACGGTCGGAAGCAGGTCCAGCAGCTTGGGTAGCAGTTCGATCAGCAGCGTCGGCTCGAACCGGGACAGCCGCAGCGCGGCCAGCATCGTCTCAAGGGACGGCTCCGATCCGGCGCCGAGCAACGGGCGGAGGGTGAAGTAGTTGTCCGGGCCGGTGTCGACAAGCTGATCCCGCACCCAGGCCTCGAACTGCACCGGGTCGTCCAGCTCGCCGCGGACGAACGCGCCGACGACCAGGCTGCGGGCCGGCTCGCGCGGCAGGACCGCCAGCCCGCCCTGCTGCCGGACGTAGCGGGCGAGCAGGTCGAAGTTGACCATCAGGGAGAAGCCGCTGCCGTGCAGCACGACCGACGGCGATGGCTGGGAACACAGCTCGACCTGCGTGCAGTGACCCTTGTCGGCGACCAGCACGCAGGACGGGCCGGACGTCAACCCGGCGACGAAGTCCAGGCAACGGATCCCGCCGGCCGGCACGAGAACGTCGGTGTCGTCCAAGGTGTCCCGGTAGTAATACAGGATTGCGGCCAGCTCCGGGGGCAGGTTCGGGCAGGGCGCCGTGTCCCAGGTCAGCGCGCCGATGGCGGTCGCATCCAGGTCGCCGTCGGGCAGGGCGACCCGGCACTCCAACAGTTCGCCGCCGCGAACCGCGTACCCGTCGTGCCGCAGCGTGTCGAACACGTAGTTGGCGATCCCCACCACCGGCGCGTCCATTGACCCGGCGGCCATGGTTCGGCCCGAGACCGCCAGCTCCAGCGGCCCGGGCCGGTCGGCGTCCAATACCGCGAAGTCGATCAGTCCCGCCTCGACCAGCGGACGGTAGGACGGGTGGGCGGCCCACTGCGCAACCCGGTCGGCCGAGAAGTCGGTGACGACATAGGTGAAGTCCAGGCCGGGGGCCAGCTCTCGCAGTGCCCGCACCAGCAGGTAGGCGAAACGCCCCGAGCCACCGCCGAACTCGACGATCACCGGCGCGCCGCGGCCGCGGGCGCAGCGCAGGAACTCCGCCACCAGGCGCGCGTAGGTATTGGCGATGCGTGGGTTGCCGGTGATTCCGTGCGGGACCATCGCGGACCCCCACAACGTGTCCGCATCGCGCTGATAGAACTGCCGTTGCCGCTCCCACAGTCCCGATTCCGCCAGCCGTCGGGCCGGTCCGGCCGGCCGGCCACCCAGCATCGAGGAGATCGTCTTGCCGGCCGGCGCGGCGGTCGTCGTGGTCATTCGCTCACCCATCCCCATTCGACGGCCCGCAGGATCCCGTCCGCCAGCACATCCAGTTCGGCCCCGCCGACCGTCACGGTCAGGAACCCGCCGGCCGGGACCGGCGGCGCGCCCAGGTCGTCGGCCAGGGTCAGCGTCCACCCGGACTTGATGAGATCACCGACCACCGATGCCCCGACCGTCCGGTCGACGGTGTCCACCAGCGCGTTGTCCGGACCGAACACCGCGACGCTGACCGTCAACGACGCGACCCGCACGGCGATCGGCTCGGCGCCGACATGCCGGAGCCGGCCACCCAGCGGTGGTGCGGTCACCTCGAGTTCGACGGCGGCCACGGGACTGTCGGCCAAGTCCGCCTGCAGGTCGCGCAGCCGGTCGACGAGTCCGGTGGCTCCGGCCGGCGTGTCGTCGCCGACGACCAGGTCGACGCCGTCGGCGATGATGCGTTCGGTGGTGGCGCCCGGCCGTCGCGGCCCCCCGGCCGGCGGGGTCGGTCCCGCGACCCGGGCGGCATCCAGCGCCCGCTCCACGGCCTGACGCTCTGTCGCGGTGAGTGCCCGTCGGAACCGGCCCACTCGGTCGCCGAACGTCTGCCAGCCGAGAGCGGTGAAATCGTCGCCGATCTCGACCCCGTAGGACTGCGGGCGGGGGCCGGGTGA
>Ga0164241_10000546_pt1 | contig 65493 bp, 49 predicted proteins | sample OricomyardsoilBY_FD_108780 | JGI IMG/M metagenome (GOLD analysis project Ga0164241, IMG submission 108780) | Backyard soil microbial communities from Emeryville, California, USA - Original compost - Back yard soil (BY) | ecosystem: Environmental > Terrestrial > Soil > Unclassified | place: USA...
GGCGCGCGCGAGCACGGCTTTGGGGAAGACCGCAGGCGCGCAGCCCCCGCAGGGGGCGAGCACCTGCGAGTTGGGGCATCAGTTGCGGAGAGGGAGGGATTCCTTGCGGTGCTCGCCGCTTCGCGGCTGCGCTCCTCGGGACCTTGCTCGCGGATCCGGGCGGGGCTGCAGCTTGCTGTGAGTTGATCAACGCCGTTGGGCAGACGGTGCGAACCCTCCGCGGCGCAGCTTGCTGCGCGTCGTGATCGACCGTTGGGTCGAGAAGGTTCTCATCCCTCCAAATGAAAAACGCCCGGTTGTTTTCCAAGCCGGGCGTTTCTTTACGGTTTTGCGGAGAGGGAGGGATTCGAACCCTCGGTAGGATTTCTCCTACGTCCGCTTAGCAAGCGGGTACCTTCGGCCACTCGGTCACCTCTCCAGGTAGGTCGAGGAAGGAGCGCGAAGGTAGCCGCAGGCTGGCGCGCGTCAAGGAAAACGTCGGTGAACGCCGCCAGAACGCGTAAATCGGCCTTGCGCCCGGGGAAAGGTGCGGAAAGTTTTGTGGATTTGCGCGCCCGGGAGGGCCGCTTATGGTGCCCGCATGAAGAGAGAGGGCTGGGCGGCGGTCACGTTGGGGTTGGGGCTCGCGCTTTCGGGGTGCTTCTCGATCAGCCACGGTGACGACGATGGCGATGCCGAGCTCCGCATCGACAGCCTCACCGTGGCGCCGACCGAGGTCGCCGACGGCGAGTCGTTCGAGGTCAGCTGGAAGGTTTCGCACACCTCTCGGGCCGGCTACGTCACCGAGATGGGGTTGTTCCTGGGTACTCCCGATGACCTCGTCGACGGCGAGCGCGATTCGCGCCGGTTCTTCGACGTGGCCACGACGGCGGGCGCGCCCAATGGCGCGGACAATTCGCACATCACTTGTACGCGCACGGGGACGCGCGTCCAATGCGGCTCGACCGACGGCTCGCGCGACATCGCCGGTGTCACCGACTTCACGTTTCGAGCTTGTACGAGCTACGTGCTGAGCACGGAAGAGGTCTGCGAAACGCGCGCGGTCGCGCTCACCTTTCCGTAGACGCCCGAAGCAGCGTCAGCAGCCGCACCGCTCGAGCCTCTCCAGCAGCGAGTACGGGTCTTCTTCGAGCGCCACCATGCGGCGATGCTCGGGCCGCACGAAGCCCTGAGTAACCAGGTGGTCCAGGTAGGCGACGAGCGGCGAAAAGAAGCTGGCGGGTCCGAAGACGCCGATCGGCTTTTGGTGCAGCCCCAGCTGGGCCCACGTCCACACCTCGAAGAACTCTTCCAAGGTGCCGAGGCCGCCCGGCATCATGATGAAGGCGTCGCTGAGCCGGGCCATCATCGTCTTGCGCTCGTGCATGCTCGACACGATGTGCAGCTGCGTGAGCCCGCCGTGAGCGACCTCCCGTTCGACGAGAGATTGCGGCAGCACGCCGATGACCTTGCCCCCGGCTTCGAGCGCGCGGTCGGCAATGGCGCCCATCAAGCCCACCTTCGCCCCGCCGTACACGAGCGTGCGCTGCGTTGCCGCCAACGCCTCGCCCAGCGCTCGCGCCCCCTGCAAAAATTGTGGGTCAGTGCCCGAGTTGGCGCCACAGAACACGCAGACGGCTTGCATCACTGACTCTCCGGAGCTTTGCGCGGGGCGGGCCGCGTCATTCTATGTCTTTTGCCGCGATGCGGGCGGCGTTGTAGCCGCACATGCCGTGGACGCCGGCGCCGGGGTGGGCGTAGCTGGAGCACAGGTACAGGCGCTCGACGGGCATGCGGTAACGAAAGTAGGGGAACGCCGGGCGGAACAGCAGCTGGCGGTTCCAGGCGTTCGAGCCCCCGCCCAGATCGCCCCCGAGCAGGTTGGCGTTCATGCGCTCGAGGTCGTGGGGCGCGTGGGCCTTGCGCGCCAAGACCAGCGAGCGAAAACCGGGGGCGAGCCCTTCGATTCGCTGGACGATGGTGTCGGCAAAGCGCTCGCGCGCCGCGTCCCAACCGCCGGGCAGCTCGGAAGGAACGCGCGAGTAGACGTACAGGGTGTGCCCCGCCTCGGGAGCGCGGGTGCGATCGACGAGGCTCTGTTGGCCGATGACCAAGTACGGCCGATCGGGCAGCTTGCGCGCGCGCACCTCACGCACGAAGCGTGAGAGGTCGTCCACGCTTTCGCCCGCGTGCACGACGGCGCTCTGGCGCGCTTGGGGCACGCTCCACGGTACGGGGCCGCTGAGGGCAAAGTCGAGCTTGAAGGTGCCAAAACCTAGCGGAAATTTGCGCATTTTGCGCCGCAGGCGCCCCGGTACCCGATCTGGGCTCAGCAAATCGAGCAGCAGGCTGGGGGCGGAGGTGTCGGCCAGCACGGCGCGCGCGGCGTGAATTTCTTCGCCGCTTTCGAGCCGCACGCCCGTGGCGCGATGGCCGTGCGTCACGACGCCGGTCACGCGCGAGCCGAGCCGCAAGCGACCACCGTGGCGCTCGAGCAAGGTGACGAGCGCGTTGGTGAGGCTCTGGGCGCCGCCGCGCGGTACCGCGTAGCCGCCGGTGGAGGCCGTGAGGCCGAGCATGTAGCCGAGGCCCGCGCCGAACCAGTCGTCGGGCCCCACGTCCACGTGCAGCGCTAGCCCGGGCAGCACCCGGCGCGCGGCCTGGCTCTCGAACAGGCCGCGCGAGAGCCGGCGACCGCTCTTGGCGAACATGCCGGCCACACGCAGCAAATTCAGCGCGCCCAAGCGCCACGCGGGCGCGAGCGCCGGGAACGGGTCCATCAACGCGGCCAGCAGCTGCGGCTCGATGGAGCGGTGAAACTCGGCCAGCCTTCGCCAAGCTTGCCCGTCGGCGGCGCTGCCGAAATGCTGCTCGGCCACGTCCACGTCGCGCGCGATGCAGGCGTAGCTGCCGTCGAGGGCGGGGTGGCAGCTCTCGAGCTCGGCGTTTTGCCAAACCAGGCCGGCGCTCTCCAAATCGAGGGACCGAAAGGCGGGGCTGCTGCGCCCGAACGGGAAGAAACCGGCGCCCACGTCGTGAACGAAGCCGGGCCGCGTCCATTCTTCGCTGCCCAGGGCTCCGCCCGGCCGGCGCGCGTTGGCCTCCAGCACCAGCACGCGATGCCCGCGTTTTGCCAGTGTGCAGGCCGCGGTCAGGCCGTTGGGGCCCGAGCCAATCACTACGACATCGGGGTCGGTCAACGGGGCCGAGCCTACCCCAGCTTGCGGACTCGTCGATCCTTGGCTAACGAGCGCTGTGGCGAAAAAACGCAAAGCGAGCGCACCCCTGGCCCCCCTGACGGGCAAGCAAAAGAGCTTTCTGCGCTCGCTCGCTCACAAGCTGAAGCCGGTCGTGCAGGTCGGTCATCAAGGGGCGACCGAGGGAGTGCTGGCGGCGGTCGAGGTGGCGCTCGAGCGTCACGAGCTGATCAAGGTCAAGGTATCGGGCGAGTCCGAGGCCGACGTGATCGAGGTGGCGCCCGCGCTCGAGAAGGGAACGAGCAGCCAGGTCGCTCAGATCATTGGCCACACGGTGGTCTTGTACCGCCGCCGCGAGAAGGACCCGAAAATCGTGCTGCCGCGCGTCAAGCCGGCCAAAGCGGGCGCTTCCAAGCCGCCGCGCCACGTCTCGGGTGAGGTCGCCGCGTTGGTCGACGACGGCGACGGCGAAGCGGCGGATTTCGCCGACGATGACGACGACGATGATGACGCGGACTTCGCAGACGACGCGGACGAGCTGGAGTAGGGTGACAGACGTGGCGAAGAAACCGATCCTCGAGCGCGTCGTGCGGCAGCAGTCTTCCAGCAACTTGGCCTGGTTGGACTTGGAGATGACCGGGCTCGATCCGCAAGAAGACGTCATCTTGCAAGCGGCGCTCATCATCACCGACGCGCAGCTCAACGTGCTCGAAGAGTACGTGTGCGACGTGTGGCAGCCCGACGCGCTCTTGGCCCGGATGGTGCCGTTCGTCAAAGAGATGCACGAGACGACGGGCTTGACCGAGCGGGTACGTAAATCTCGCGTGGACCTGCTGGTGGCGGAGAGAAAGCTGCTGGAGCGCGTCGCGGGCTGGTGCACGTATCCGGCCGTTTTGTGCGGCAATACCATCGGGCAAGACAAGCGCTTCGTGGACCAGTGGATGCCCGGGCTATCGGGCTACTTGAGCTACCGCACCATCGACGTCACCTCGCTGAAGCTCTTGGCCCGGGCTTGGTACGGCGAAGAAGCCGTGTACGACAAGCCCGTCAAGGGCGAGCACGACGCGCTCGTGGACATCCGCAACTCCATCGCCGAGCTGGCTCACTACCGGGCGACGGTCTTCAAGGCCGTCTGACTCGGGCCGCGTAGCCGCTTGGCTTGGTCGAGCAGGGCCAAAAACTCGCGCCGATCTCCGTGCAGGTCTTGGCCCACGGCGCCAGCGGCCAGCGCGCGCGCCGTTTCGAGCGAGCTTTGCTTGACGTCGGCGGAGCCGCGCAACACCAGCGCCGCGTTCGCGACCGCGACGCCGAAGCGGTAGTCGTCGGACGCTTGATCGATGGGCTTGCTCTGGTCGGGCACGACGACGCTGAGCTTGGTGCTCACGTCCCCTTGCGGCGGTTTGTAGCGCACGCTCACCGTCATCAGCTCGGCGCTGCTGGCCGAAGGCGTGGGCGCGCCGGGCGCCTGGTACTTGAGCGCGTCGACCGACGCCGCGACGGGCGACGGCGCGCCATGGGGCACGATTTCGTACAAAGCGGTGACGGTATGGCCGGCCCCGATTTCTCCGGCGTCTTTCTTGTCGTCGTTGAAATCTTCTTTGGCCAGGACGCGGTTTTCGTAGCCAATCAGCTTGTAGCTGGCGACCTTGAGCGGGTTCATCTCCACTTGCAGCTTCACGTCCTTGGCGATGGTCACGAGGGTGGAGCCGGCTTCGCGCACCAGGACCTTGCGGGCTTCGGCCAGCGTGTCGATGTAGGCGTAGTTGCCGTTGCCTTTGTCGGCCAGCATCTCCATCGTCGCGTCTTTGGTGTTGCCGGTGCCGAAGCCGAGCACGGTCAAGAAGACGCCGCTCTTTCGCTTGTCTTCGATCAGCCGGGTGAGCTCGCCGTTGCTGGTGGTCCCAACGTTGAAGTCACCATCGGTCGCCAAGATGACGCGGTTGATGCCGCCCGTCTTGAATTGCTGCTGCGCCACCGCGTAAGCCAGCTGAATGCCGGCGCCGCCGTTGGTCGAGCCGCCCGCCTCCATGCTGTCCAGCGCCTTCAAGATCTTGCCGCGCTCCCGCCCCGAGGTCGCGGGCAGCACCAAGCCCGAGCTTCCCGCGTACACCGCGATGGCGATCGAATCTTGCGGGCGTAGCGACTCGGTCATCAACGCCAGGCCGCGCTTCACCAGCGGCAGCTTGTCGGGTGACATCATCGAGCCCGAGACGTCGAGCAAAAATACGAGGTTACGCGGCGGGACGTTCTCGGCCCGCATTTCCTTGCCCTTGATGCCGATGCGCACCAGCCTGTGCGCGCTGTTCCAGGGGCAGGACGTGACCTCGGTGCTTACGGCGAAGGGCGCGCTGCCGGTGGGCGGCGCGTAGTCATACGCGAAATAGTTCACCCACTCTTCGATGCGAATCGCATCTTTGGGGGGCAAGGTGCCGTCGGCCAAGAAGCGGCGTGAGTTGGAGTAAGAAGCGGTGTCCACGTCGACCGAGAACGTGCTGAGCGGTTGGCTCCGCACGGACAAGAACGGATTTTCGGTGACGTGCGCGTAGTTTTCCGTGTTCATCTCCGCGCCGCGCTCGAGGGGCGCGCTGGTGGGCGCAGGTGATGGGGCCAGCACCGCGCCGGGTGACGCGGTCCGGGCCACGTGCGCGCCTCCCAGCCGGCCCATGCCTACGCCCACGCCGCGACCGCCGCCGCCCATTCCGGTACCGCTGAGGCCCAAGCCCCCCGAGGCCGCTTTGGGCGCCGGCTTGGCGGGTGACGCGAGCGCTTCTTTCTTCTTTTCGGCGGGCGCTTCAGCGGCAGGGGGGGAACCCTCGACGACGCTCGCCGAGTCCTCCACCAGCAGCTCTCTCTGCTCGTTGCCGGCGACGCTGGGGGGCGCTGCGGGCTCGGCCTGGTCGCCGCGCCCGGCCGGAGCGGCTTGGCTGGGTGCTCGCGAGCGCTCGGCGGTGCCGACGGCGGGGGTGTGAGAGCAGCCGGCCAGCAGCGACAACGCCACCAAGCCCGCGAATGACCTACGAAAACGCGAAAAAATGCCGACCGACGGCGCCACGCTGACCATGTGAGACCTCCAAAGCTGACTGGCGATTACAGACGCCGGTCAACGCTGAAAGTTCTGTAGAACTTACAGGGAAGGTTTCGTGAGCCGGAACGTAGCGGCCGCTATTGCGTTTCGATACCGCAATGCAATTGGCAGCCGTAGGGCGGACAGCAGATCTGGAAGTCGCCGCAGTCTTTGGCCGCTGTTTGACACTGCCCTTTGACGCAAGTGGAGGTGGCGCAGCCGGCAGGCAGAGCGGCGTCTTGATTGACGATGGCGCCCTGGCAGTCGCTGTCGCTCACGCAGGTGGAGCAGCCGTACCTCGTGCAGTACTGGTACTTGCCGCAGGTGTTCACGTGCGTGCAGGTGTTCCGCACGCAAGAGTCGGTGGTGCAGTCGAGGCCGTCGCCACAGTCGGCGTCTTTCAGGCAGCCGACGCAGCCTAGCGCAGGGTCGCACCGCTGACCTTCGATCGGGCAATTGGCGTCCACGGGCTCGTGGTTGCAACCCGAAGGTCCGCACGAATCGTTGGTGCAAGCGATGTTGTCGCTGCACTCGCTGGCGTCGCAGCAGGCCGCGCAGGTGGAGGTGGAGGTGGCGCTACCCGCGCTCACGCAGCACTTGGTGCCTGCGCCGCAAGAATCGAAATGACACGAGCCGTCTTCGCACGTGGGGTTCAGCTGGCAGCCGTTGGTCGGGTGGCAGTCGCTGCTGTCCTTGCAAATGTCGGCTTTCTGGCAACCTTTCAGCGCGTTGCACACCTCGCCCGCGTTGCATTTTTTCGTAGTGGGGGTGTGGCTGCATTGACCGCCGCCGCATGCATCTTCCGTGCAGCTGACGCGATCGTCGCACTCGGCGGCGCTGCAACACGAGCCGCACGTGGCCGTCCTGCCGTCGGCGCCCGGGCAGCACTGTTGGCCCTTCGCGCACAGCGGGGCCAGGCTGCATTTGCCTTCTTTGCACGAGCCGACCGTACACGGGTCGTTGTCGGTGTCGCACTGCGCGTCGTTGCAGCAATCTTTGGCGCAGCCCGTGCCTTCACAGCACATGGTCAGCGTCGGATCGGCCGCGCCTTTGCCGCAGAAATCGTGCCGGCAGAAGTTGTCGGCGCAGATGTCGGTGGTGCAGCCGTTCTGGTCGTCGCACTCCGCGAGCGGATCGGCGTCGACCAAGATGCCGCAGGCGGCGCGCGCGCGGCAGCCGTCTTTGGCAGAACAGTACTGGGTCGCGTCGCAGGCCGAGTCCTCCGGCACGTACATGCACTGGCCGGAGAAACACGTGTTCACGGTGCAGCTCACGCCGTCGTCGCAGTCGGCGTCGTCACAGCACTCGGCGCAGTCGCCCTCACAGCACTTTTGTGCGCCCGCGCACTTGGGCGAGGTGTTGCAGGTGCCGTCGGCGTTGCACAGATCCGTCGTGCAGCTCTCTCCGTCGTCGCAGTCTTCTGGTCCGCCGCATTTCACCGCCCCCGTGCCGCTACCGGCCTCGCCGTAGTCGTTGTCGCCACCGCCAGCGGCGGCGCTGCCCGCCGCCCCGCCGTCGGTCGAGAACGCGCCGCCCGTGCAACCGCTGGTCCAGAGTCCGGGCAGAAGCAAGGACGTCAACGCCAGTAGCACGAACTTGGGCTTGAAAAAGCTCACGGGATTTCTCCTCGATTCTAAGTAAGACAGCGCCGGCCGTTACCGCGGCAAGGCACACCCGTCCAGTATAGCAGCGTCGAGGAAAGCCGGGAAATGGCGAGGTTTGTCCACCTCTTGCCCGCCCGTTCGGCGCCCTTCTCGGGCGTTGGCCAGCGCGCAAGAGGCCAATCGATTGGAGCAATCTCGCGCCTTCAGGCGATCTCGCGCCGCTCGGCCACGCCGTCGTGCGTCACCACCAAGTACGGGGAGCCGCGCCGCCCCGTGTACGTGAACGAGGCCGAATTCACGTACCCTTCGGCGGTATCTTCACAGTGCGTGTGCCCGAACACCACCAGGCGCGCGTCGGTGAGGCGCCGCACCAGCTCCGCGCCCGTGTACAGCCGCTTGACCGGCAAGCTCGAGTAGCGATCGACGCCTTTACTCACCGAGCGGTGCAGGTAGAGGGCGCCCGAGAGCGCGAGCGCGCCGCCGACCACGCCACCCGCGCCGCCCAGCAGCCAACGCGCCCCTCCGCCCGCCACGCTCAAGGTTGCCAGCACGCGGTCGGAATACAGGCGAAAAAACGTCTCTTTGAAATCTTCGTGCGTGGGACGCGGCAACGCTGCCAGCAGCTCACGCACCACGTGGGCGTCGAGACCATTGCGCTCGGCGAAGGCGGGAACGGCTCGCGTGCCGCGGGCCTTCTCCGCCGCCAGGCGCTCCGGTACCGCGGCCTCCGCGGTCAAGCGGCTCGAGACGGCCAGGTAGTGCGCGACGATCAAGGGCGCCCGGCCGCGAAAAGTCTTGATCGCGTCCAAGAGACCTTGCAGCGGCGTCGTGTGATGCGCGTGCGCGAACGTGAACGCGTCGTGCGGCGCCAGGAACCGACGCGTGAGCGAGATGCCGAGCGGCTCGGTCTCGGGCGACCAGACGGCGAGCGGATGAGCGGGCGCGTTGTCGGGATCGTGCGCGTGGCCGTGCTCGACGTGCACCACGCCACGGCGAATGAACCACGGCTCGATGGCCAGGCGAGCGTCTTCGTTCAAGCCGCACAGCTCGAGCAGCCGCTCGCGCGTTCCGCGGCTGACGACCCCGGCGTCGTGGTTGCCGCCAATGAAAGTGAGCGCGTGCCCGGCGGCCAAGTGCTGGCGCAGCGCGCCAAGCAAGCCGGGGTAGGCGGCCACGATGTCGCGCACCGAGGCGGCCGGATCGCGGCTGGGCAAGTCCAGCGAAAGGTTGAAGATATCGCCCGCCAGCACGACCTCGTGACCGGCGTGGCCCGCAATCAACCGGGCCAGGCGCTGAGCGCTGCGTTCGGAGCCGGTTTGCTCCAAGTGCACGTCGCTCGCAATAGCTAGAGGTTCGGTGGATCCGCTCATTCTCGTCACAGTCTTCGTCAAAGGCGTCCCAGTCTTTTCCCCTGATAGGTAAATGCGCAAGCGTTACCTACGGGGTGGAGCTTCCCTCCGGAGCGGTTACGTGTATGCTCCTCGCCGTTCATGCAGCGCGCTTGGCAGCGACTCGGTACGAAGGCAGGCAAGGTAGCTTCGTCGGCAGCAAACAGGCTTTGGCCGTGGCTCGAACGCTACGCCGAGGTCAACGAAGGCAAGGCCGTGCACCCCAAATGGGCGCCCGCCCCGCTGATTCGTAAGGCCGAGCGCACGTTTCCCCAGCTCGGTTGGCCACGTCAGACCGACTCGCTCTGTCCCGAGTGCACGAAGGAAGCACGGGCCCAGGTCTTGAGCGGCGCTCAAGATCTCGACGGCTTCGTCGCCAGCAACCCGGGCGAGATCCGCGCCGAAATCCTCGAGCGAGACGGGCGCATCCTGATGGTCAAAGAGTGCCCCAAGCACGGGAGCTTCGAAGACGTCATGAGCATCGACCCGGGCTTCATGGCCCGCATCGAGAATTTGTTTCCTGGCCGCGACTACTTGTCGCCCAAGACCAAGCTGCGCGATCACGGCACGTCGACCATCAAGTACGGGCGCGGCTCGGTCTTGACTGTCGATCTGACCAACCGCTGCAACATGATGTGCGATCCGTGCTTCATGGACGCCAACCAGGTCGGCTTCGTGCACGAGCTGGCTTGGGAAGAGGTGCAGCAGATCTTGGACGACAGCTTGGGCGTCAAGCCGCGCCGCCAGCTGTCGGTGCAGTTTTCGGGGGGCGAGCCGACGCTCAGCCCGCACTTCATTTCTGCCATCAAGTACGCGCGCGACGTCGGCTATTTTTGCGTGCAATGCGCGTCCAACGGCATCCGCTTCGCGCAAGATCCGGAGTTTTGCCACGAAGCCAAGCGCGCGGGGCTCCGCCTCTGCTACCTGCAGTTCGACGGCGTGACGAACGAGGCCAACAGCCACCGCAAGGTCGGCAACTTGTTCGACGTCAAGCTCCGCGCGATCGAGAATTTGGCGGCTGCCGGCATCGACGTGGTGCTGGTCGTCACCGTCGTCAACGGCATCAACAACGAGCAGGTGGGGCCGATCGTCCAGTTTGCGATCGACAACGCCGACAAGATCACCGTCGTCTCGTTCCAGCCCGTCAGCTTCACCGGCCGTGACGAAGACATTCCGCTCGAGCAGCGGGTGGCGCAGCGCTACACGCTCAGCCACCTCGCTCACGACCTTCACGATCAGCTCGGCGCGACCGAGCCGTTGCGTGACTGGTTCCCGCTCTCGGCCATGAACCCGTTCAGCGACGTGGTCGACCTGTTGCAAGGTCCCGCGGCCGAGTTCGGGGCCCTGAAATGCGGTTGCCACCCCAACTGCGGAATCGGCACCGCCCTGCTCGTGAACAAGCGCACCAAGCAAATGGTGCCGCTGGCCGAGTTCCTGAATCTCGAGCAAATCCTCAAGGATATGCAGCAGATTTCCGACGCCGGGCGCACCAAGGCGGAGACGCTCGCGGCCATCGGCCTGTCGTTGATGCGCAACTTCGACGTCACGCGGGCGCCCGAGGGCTACGGCTATGCCGAGTTCATCAAGCAGTTTTTGAGCCAAATTGGCGCGAGCGGCGGCAAAGTCGGCGCGACAGAGGGCGACGCCGGCAAGTTCGAGTGGCGCTTCCTGTTCGTCGCCGGCATGTGGTTTCAAGACCTGTTCAACTACGACTTCCGTCGCACCGAGATGTGCATCATCCCGTACGGCACGCAGCTCGGCGAAATCTCGTTCTGCGCCTACAACACCGGCGTTGGCTTCCGGCAAATCGTCGAGAAGATGAAGCACACCGCCACCGTCGCCGAGTGGTACCGCGAGCACGGCCGTCACCCCGTCTACGCCAAGAACCAGCAACTACCGTTGCCCTCCACACCCCTCACGGTAGTGACACGCCCGGCCGACGGCCGCCGCCGCCTCCCCATCGCCGCCGAATAGCCTCGCGCCTCCCCATCGCCGCCGAATAGCCTCGCGCCGCTCGGGTGCCGTTCGGGCGCCTCCCGAAAGCGCCCCGTTCCGCATCACATCCTTCTCTGAGCTCTCCGACGTGAAGCGCCCTTCCGGTCCTGAAAAGTCAGTTCGGTAGCGAACTGACTCTTGCGAAGTGAAGCGGCCTTTCGGTTCTGAAAAGTCAGTTCGGTAGCGAACTGACTTTTGCGACGTGAAGAGGCCTTCCGGTTCTGAAAGGTCAGTTCGGTAGCGAACTGACTTTTGCGACGTGAAGCGGCCTTCCGGTTCTGAAAAGTCAGTTCGGTAGCGAACTGACTCTTGCGACGTGAAGCGGCCTTCCGGTTCTGAAAAGTTAACCCACCCCTCGTCTCCAAATTCAGTCCGACCCGCTCGAGATTGTCACCGGGGGCTGCCAAATCTCAGCCTGATTCGCAGAAGCTTTCGTAGGCGGCTCTAGGCCACCCCGTGCGATCGAGACTCACGGGTACGGGGGCGCACGAGAGGGCCGCGAGTGAGCGCGAGCGAGCGCGAGCGAACAGAGCCGAGCGTGCCCTCGCGGGCGGCAGCGCGAACCCCAAATTCTCGCCTTCCATTCTTCCAAACTTCGTGTGAAAAAAATCTCGAGACTGACGACGCCGTCACGAAGCTCGCCGGCTCGCGACGGGAGCTGCCCAAAAGAGCGCGCGCGCTGGTCGACCAATGCTGGCGCCTGGCGTGAGGGAGCGGCGAAGCGAGGACTACTTGCGGAGGCTGGCGAGGCGGCGGCCGGCTTCGAGCAGGGTGTCGTCTTTTTTGGGATAGCAGAAGCGGATGCGGCGCTTGGCGTCTGCGTCGCCGGGCCGGTAGAAGCTGGACGCGGGGACGACGGCGACGCCGATTTTTTCGATTAAAAAGCGCGTGAACTCGACGTCGTCGCTGATGCCGACGTCGGGGTATTCGGCCATGACGTAGTAGGCGCCGCGCGGCGCGCTGGGGACGAAGCCGGCCTGGGTGATGAGCGGCAGGAACATGTCGCGGCGACGTTGATATTCGAGCCGGAGCTTTTCGTAGTAGCTGGCGTCGAGCTCGAGCGCGGCGACGGCGCCTTCTTGCAGGGGAGCGGGCGCGCCGACGGTCAAGAAGTCGTGCACCTTGCGGATGGCCGCCGTTAGCTCGGGCGGCGCGATGGCGTAGCCAATGCGCCAGCCGGTGATGCTGAAGGTCTTGGACAGCCCCGAGATCATCACCGTGCGTTCGCGCAGGCCGGGCAGCGCCATCGGGTAAACGTGCTCGGCGCCGTCGTACACGATGTGCTCGTAGATCTCGTCGGTGAAGAGCAGCGCGTCGAATTCTCGGCATAATTCGCCAATTTCCGTCAGCTCGGCCCGCGTGAAGACTTTGCCGGTCGGGTTGTGCGGCGTGTTGACGATGATGCCCTTGGTGCGCGGCGAAAACGCAGCGCGCAGCTCGGCCGGATCGTACGACCAATCGGGCGCGCGCAGCTTGACGTAGACCGGAGTCGCGCCGGAAAGGATCGCGTCCGGCCCGTAGTTCTCGTACCAAGGCTCGAAGACGATGACTTCTTCACCCGGATCGACGGTGGCTAGCAGCGCCGAGATCATCGCCTCCGTGGAGCCGCAGCAGACCGTGAGCTCGCGCTCCGGGTCGATACGAACACCGCTGGCCCGTTCGTGCTTCTTGGCCAACGCGTCGCGAAACGCCTTGGCGCCCCAAGTGATGGCGTACTGATTCTTGTCGGCGTCGATGGCGCGCTTGGCGGCTTCTTTCAGGGCAACGGGCGCGGGAAAATCCGGAAAGCCTTGGGCCAGGTTCACGGCCTGATGCTTCTGGGCCAGGCGCGTCATTTCGCGAATCACCGACTCGTTGAACTGCGCGGCCTTCTTGCTGATGAAATTGCGACCTGAACGCGTCATCACGCGCGACTTTAGCCCACGCTTCAGCCGATGAGCTCGCCTTTGGGGCTCTTTCGGTGATCGACGGGGCCGTCGAACGGCGGGCGCTGCATTTCGCCGACCGCCACCACGCGGGCCCCGGGAAAGCGGCGGCAAAGCTCGCTGGATAGGGCGTGAGCGCCCGAGGCAATGCACGTGAGGTGACTCGTAAAGGGCGAGAGCGTGCTCACGGCGTCGCTGGTGGGCACCACGTGCAGGGTGCGCTGGCCAGGGGGCAAGACTGCGCGGGTTGAGCAGCTGATCCAGCCGCTGCCGGCGTCGAACAGCTCGAACGCGTAAGCGGCGGCGTCGCGCTGGCGGCGCGCGACCGCGCGTTCGTCTTCATTCTTGGGGCCGGGTGGCAGCTCGGCGTCGAGGGCTCGAAGCTGCTCGGCGAGCTGCCCGGCGATGCTTCTGGCTTGGGCGTCGCTGCCGACCACGCACACCAGCCGCGGGCTCAGGCAGCCTTGCTGATCGAACAGGGCGGTGTCGAGCGCGATGCCGCGCGCGGTTTCGGGCGCCCACGCCGCCGCCGCCACGACCACCGCCCCGAAGCCCGCCCCGTGCGGATGAAACCACACGCCCGGCGGCAGCGAGCGACGCACCTCGGCCAAGGTGGCGTCACTGCCGTAGCTCCACATGCGCTCACCGGCTGCCGGCGTGAGCCGTGGCGTGAGCTCGAACAGATCGGGGACGAGGGCGAACAAGGCCTCGGCCAGCGCTGGATCGCGGCGGGAAGCGCGCACGGCGACGCTCTTGGACGAAGCGACGCCGAGCGCGATGGCGCGCAGCGCGGCTACGAATACGTTGGCCGAGAGCAGCACGTGGGCGCGCGGGGCCTCGGGGGTCGCGGCCAAGAGCGCCTGCACTTCGGCCTCGGACGGGTGCGTCTCCAAGGCGTGGCCGAGAGCGCGCTCGATGCCGGCGCTGGACAGCGCGGTCGTTGCCAGCAGTCGCGCGCGCAAAGCGCGGCCCGATGCGCGTTCGCCATCGGCTAGCTCGCGAGCGGCTTCGAGCAGCCGCTCGATTCGCGCTCGGCGCGCGGAGCCATCAGCCATTGAGCAGGGCCTCGACGGCGAGTGAGCAGCCGCGCGGGGGGGCACCGGGCGCACGCCCCAGCAGCTGGAGCCCGCCACCGACGCGACACACCAAGTCTTGCGTCACGACGCTGACGGCGCTGTCGATATTGCCCAAATCGATGAAGCGCGCCAGCCCATGCTCGCCCTCGGCGACGGGGCGCAAGCTGACTCCGTCGACCGGCGTCACACGTAACCAGGGTGGCTCGAAGTAGATGCCGGGCGCGGCGTTGGGCCGTTGCGCACCGAGCGCGCTCTCGGCGATGGTGCCTTCGTACAGTTGGCTGGTGAGCTCGGTCATGCCGTACTCGCCGACCACGCGCTCGGGCGCGAGCTGGAGGGCGTGGCTGACGCCGGCGCGCAGCTCTTCCATCGACACCTCACGGCTGCGTCCTTTGAAGCCACCGGTTTGCATGACCACGCTGCCGGGCGGGAGCGCCAAGCGCGCGCCTTGCAAATCGTCGAGCAGGCGCACGAGCGCGAAGGCGGTGCCGAGCAGCAAGAGGGGGAGCGCGCGCGCGGAAGCCTGACGGCTCGCGAGCTCCAAGCCTCGTAAATTGACGCCCTCTTCACTGAGCAGCCAGCGCGCGCTGGAGCCGCTGCTGAACGCCGTTTCGGCGCCCGCTAGCGGCTCGCCATCGAAGGCTTCCATGAAGCGCGCCATCATGTAGCCGAGCGACGACGAAGGCGGATCCGTCAGGGCGGGCGCGAGCGCGACCACCACCGCGCGCCCGGCCGGGCCGAGCAACGACCGACGACCCATGGCGAGCGAGAGGCGCTCGTACGTGTCGGTGCGGCGCATCGCGTGCGTACCGCGCTCGGCGCCGGTGGTGCCGCTGGTGAAGAATCGCACCGCGTCGAGCTCTGATGGGTGAGCGGCCACGCGCGCCAGTCGGAAGGCATCGCTCGGGACCGGCGGAATGTCGTCGAGCGTTTGCAGGCTGGCGCCTCGCGCCGCGACCAAGCGCCGAAAGCCTTCGGACGCTTCGGCCTGATACTTGGCGATCGCTACCGCCAGCGCGCTGAAGTCGTCGTCGCCCGCGCCGCTTTCGGCGAAGCGCTGCACGCGCTCGTGCAGTCGATCCGAGGTTTCGAGCCAAGCCGTTGCCACGCGCGCCTCCCAATTCTTCAGCCAAGCTGCGAGATCTGCTCGGCGAGCACCGGAACAGAGGCTAGCAGCACCGATTCGTCGATGTTCAGGGCTGGAGTCAGCACCAGCACCTCACGTTGTCCGCCGCCGGTGGACGTGACGTAACCGGCTTGGAGCAGCCTTCGCATCAGCTGGCTGGCGGCGCCGGGCCGCTCGCCCAAGTCGATACCGAGCATGAGGCCATAGCCGCGCACCTCTCGCACCTGCGCGGAGCCGGCCAGAGCCGCACGCAGCTCTTGGGCGTAGCGAGCGCCCAGGTTGGCGGCGCGCTCTGGCAGGGCTTCTTTGCGGAGCACGTCGAGGGTCGCGATGGCAGCGCTGGCGGCGAGCGGCGCCCCGGCGAACGTCGCGGTGTGTACCACCTCGGCTTCTCGACGCCAGCCGTGCATCACCGCGGAGCTGCCCAGCACCGCGCTCATCGGTAAACCGCCGCCCAGGCCTTTGCCCAAGCACACGAGATCTGGCTTCACGCCCTGGGCGGTGACGCTGAGCCAACTGCCGGCGCGCCCCAGGCCCGTCCAAATCTCATCGGCGATGAGCAACGCGCCCTGCTCGGCGGCCAAGCGGCGCAGGTCGTTCAAGAACCCGGCCGGCGGCGCAATCACACCCCCGCGCCCCAACACCGGCTCGATAAGCAGCGCGCCCACGTCGCCGACGAGCAGGCGCTGGCGGCAGGCATCCAGGCTGCGCGCCGCGCTCTCGGCGTTTGCCGGATAGGCAGCGAACGACACGTGCGGGCTCAGCTCGGCCGCGAACGGCGCGCGGTAGCTCTCGCGCAGACCGCACATCGCCAAAGGGCCGTAGCCGAGCCCGTGGTACGCGCCCGTGAACGCCAGCACGCCGGGCTTGCCGGTCGCGAGCTTGGCCGTCTTCAGCGCGGCGCTGACCGCGTCGGAGCCCGATTGCGCCAAGATGCCCTGCGCGCCCGGCTCCGGAAACAGCTTCGTCAACCGCTCGAGCAGGGCGATCTTCGCGTCGCTGGGGTACAGGTCACCCAACGCTTGCAGCAGGCGCTCCGATTGCAGACCGATGACGCGCTGAACCGCGTGATGCAAATGCCCCAGCAGCAGCGCGCCGAAGCCGCCCGCTAAATCGACGTAGCGATTGCCGTCCACGTCGGTGACGTTCGAGCCCCGCCCGCTGGCGTAGACGATGCCGCCTGGCGGGCCCGGCGGCAGAATTGGACCCATGGGCGCGGCCACGTGGGCGTGACGCACCAACCAGGTGCGCGAGCTGGGTCCGGGCGGCGGCACCCGCAACAGCGGCGGTAGGTCCTGGTGCGCGGAAGCGCTGGTGGTGGTGGCGTCCCAGCTCACGAGCACACGCGGTTCCGGCCACCCCGCTTGGCTTCGTACAGCTTCTCGTCGGCGCGCTGGATGAGGTCGGAGGCGACTTTGTCGTTTTCACCCAACAAGGCGGTGCCGATGCTGACCGTGACCGGGATGCGCTCGCCCTGGAAGACGAACGCGTGGTTCGCGACGCGCGCGCGCAGGCTCTCGGCCAGCGCGGCCGCGCCGGGCAGCGGTGTCTCGGGCAGCAAAATCACGAACTCTTCGCCGCCGTAGCGGGCGAACACCTCTTCGCGGCGAATGCGCTCTTGTACGATACGCGCAAGCTCTCGCAACACGTGATCACCGGCGAGGTGACCGTACTGGTCGTTGATGCGCTTGAAGAAGTCGATGTCGAACATCATCAAGCTGAGGTCGCGCTCGTAGCGCCGCGCGCGCATCAGCTCTTTTTCCAGGGCCTCGAACAGCGCGCGTTTGTTGTGGATCTGCGTCAGACCATCGACGATGGTCATGCGGTAGATCTCTTCGTGGTACTTGGCTTCGGCGTCGGCGCCGGACAAAAACTTGAGGATGCTGGGGCCGACCTTGATGCGGTCGCCGTTCACGAGCAGCTGCTCCCGCGCGATCTGCTCTTCGTTCACGTAGGTGCCGTTGGTCGAGCCGTCGTCGACCACGTACCAAGCGCCTGCGCGTCGCTCGAGGTGCGCGTGCCGGCGCGACACCGAGTCACCTTCGAGCACGATCTGACTTTCGGCGCCGCGCCCCACCCGCGTCGGGCTCTTGTCGAGCACGAAGCGTTTGCCGAGCAGCCCTGGCTCCGCCGTATAAATGACTACCAGGCAGTCGTTGCTGGGCGAGTCATCGGGCGGTGGTTGCTGTACCACCTGAGTAACCCGGGTTTTCTCGTCGTAGTCAGCCGTCACGTCAATCCCCGCTCATGCTCGGCGTTCGCCTCGTCCCGGCGGCAGGCCACGCCCGCGATGCTGGCGGGGATCGGCGGAGCCCAAGGCGGAAAAATCATAAACTTCCCGAACACTTCAGGGTAACCCGCCCGATTTGGGACCGTCAAGCGAAGGGCCAGCGCGGTGGAACGACGCTCGGGCGAGCGAGCCCGCGAGCCAACCGGCCCAGGGCGCGACCCCTATAGGTGGGTTTCAGCCCGGCGGGAAGCGCGCGGTCGCTCGCGAACGCCCGGCACCGCCGTTTTGGTCTCAACTATTCGTAATTAGACGTAAAAATGCCGTAGAGCGGCAGTGGAACGCCGGCCCGCTGCTCGCTGGCCAGCCACGAGGGCGGCCGGGATGGCTGCCATTGCCGGCCGCGTTGGGCCCTCGGGACGCGTGAAGGACGCCCGCGAGCGCCGCCGGCCAAGGCGCGAGAACGAGCGAGAGGGTGCTTACCCTCACGCGCGCTCGCGACGCCAACGCTTTGCGCTCTTACTGCCGCCGCCCAGCAGACCGATGTCCACCAATAGCGCGAGCACGACCACGAACCAGCCGAGCGGTGAGAGTTGCCCGGCGGCCGCGAGCGAGTTGTGGCTGTACGCGAACGCCAGCGTGGTGAGGGGCAGAAAGAAGAAGCCGAGTAGCGGCAAGAGGAAGCCGTCGTACGCGCGGTGAATGTAGTTGCCGCCCAGCAGCCACACCAAGAAGAGGGCGAAGCGCGGAAAGGAGAGGGCCAAGCAGCCCATCAGGCACGGCATACCCCCATGCTAGCTTGCGCCGCGTGGCCGATGCGAACTTGGGTTGGCGCGACGGTGGCGGCGGCTTGGTTCGCCGTTCGCCCTCGCGCTTGGCGCCGGGGTCACGCTGCGTGCCTTCGTGAACGAAGCCTTCGAGCTGCCGTCGTTCACGCCGGTGCGCACTGGATTTTTCCCTCGCAAAGGAATGTGCGTCGCGCGAGATCGATGCCGAGGCTCGCGGCATCATTCAGTCGATGCGCAAGCTGGCTCGACATGGCGTAGTGTTTTTGGTTCCGGCGCTCGCTTGGGCGTGCGGTGGCGGTAGCGAGCCCGGTAGCCCCGGCAACGACACGGCGGGCGGCTCCGCGGCCGTGGCAGGCTCTGCTCCCACCTCGAGCGCGGGCTCCGGTACCACGTCGGCGGGGGGCGCTCCGGTGACGGGCGGCAGCGCGCCCGCAACGTCGGGCGGCCCGAGCGCTGGTAGCGCGGGGGCCAGCGTTGGCAGCGGCGGCGCAAGCGCTGGCGGCGGAGCGTCGAGCGGCGGCGTGAGCGCCGGCGGCACGAGCGGCGGCAGCATCAGCGGCGGAGGCGGAAGTGGCGGCAACGGGGTGGCCGGCACGGCGGCGGGCGGCGCCTCGGCGGGCTGCGCTACCGCCGGCACCGCTGCCGATGGCAGTGGCGCGCCGCAGACCGCGCCCTCGGGCTACGGTCAGGCGACCAAGGGCGGCGGCAACGCCAGCCCCGTCAGCGTGAGCTCGATGTCGGCCATGCAATCGGCCATCGACGCTTACTCGGGCACGGGCGGGCTCGTGCTGAAGTACACCGGCAAGTTCGATTTCTCCAGCATCACGGACCCGTGCGTGCAGCACACGCTGCCGGCGCAGACGATCGAAATCAAGAACAAGAGCGACATCACCATCATGGGTGACGCTGGCTCGAGCGCCAACTTCGGCTTTCACATCGCGGCCGCTTCCAGCAACATCATCATCCGCGACATGAAGATCGGGCTCACGCCGGGCGGCGACGCCTCGGACATGATCTCCATCGAGGGCATGAGCGGCGGGATGCCCAAGAATATTTGGATCGATCACAACGAGCTGTTCAGCTCGCTGGCCACTTGCGCGGGCGCCGGCGACACCGCTTTCGACGGCATGATCGACGTCAAGAAGGGCGCCGACAACCTGACCATTTCTTACAACTACCTGCACGATCACCACAAGGTGAGCCTGAACGGCTACACCGACTCGGACGACGCGGCTCGGCACGTCACGTTTCACCACAACTTGTTCGAGCGCATTGGCTCGCGCGTGCCGCTGCAGCGCCACGGCTTGTCGCACGTGGTGAACAACTATTTCCTCGACGTCTTGACCTCTGGCATCAACGTGCGCATGGGCGGCTACGCCTTGGTCGAGGCCAACTTTTTCGAGAAGGTCGTGAACCCGGTGACGGCCCGCGATAGCGACGAGATCGGCTTCTGGGAGCTCAAGGCCAACAACCTGGCCAGCGCGGCCGACGTTGCGCCGGGCAACTGCGCCGGTATCTCGTGGACGAAGGGGGACACCGGGACCGTGAACGCCACCGATTGGAAGACCAGCAAGGCCTTCCCCGAGGCGCTCGGCTATCAGCTCACGGCGCAGCCGTTTCAATGCATCCACGATGGGCTGCGCGCAGTGGCCGGCTCCGGCAAGGGGCTCGCCACGTTGAAGTGCAAGTGAAGGCGCCTGCGCCCGACAAAAGGCTCGTGGGGCGCAGACTTACGCGGGCATCGCTCGACGGGCCCGGGTACGTGCCCTAACCTTCCCGGCGATGGGAAAAATGGCTTATGGGCTGGCCTTTGGGCTTGGGTGGGCGCTCGCGGGCTGCGGCGCCGGAACGCTGACGACGAAGGTCGTGGACACGCCGCAAGGCACGACCACCGCCTACGGCGCGCCGCGCAACCCAATGTATTCGTTCGAAGCCGAGCCCGAGCTCGACGAGCTGAGGCTGCACGTATACCGCTCGGCTCGTTGTGACTTGATCCCCACCGACGTCGTCGCGCGCAAGACCGAGACTTGGAAGGGTGATCACCTGGTAAGCTCGGTGGACCAAGGGCCCGTGCAGATCTCCAAGCCGGCCACGGCGGAGATCGCCTGCGATCAAGGCTACGCGCGTGACGTCGAGGTAACGTTGGTGGTCGGCAACGCGACGCACCTGCTGGGCACCACCGACGCCTACGGCTACGTGGGCGTGAACTTGAGCGCCGAGCTACGCGAGAAGCTGTTCGGCCCCGGTGTGCCCGCGAGCGCCATGGTGCGCGTGCGTGGCCCCAAGGGGCAAGCCGCCCAAGAGGTGGGCATGCTGTCTTTGGCTTCGTTGCGCGATTTCGAGGCCGGAACCGGCAAGATGCTCGACGAGCTGAACGCCCTGTTGGCCCGGGGCGCCGATTTGAGCAGCCCCGACATCCAAAAGACCTACGAGCTGTACGAAAAGCTGCGCGCTCTGGCCTGGTTCGATCCGCGCTTCAAGGCCGCTTCGGCGCGCTTCTGGGAGCTGTTTTTCGCGCGGAAACAAGTGGAATCGACGCAAAACCTGGCGCGCAACCTGAAGGCCCTCGACGCCGCCAAAGACCTGCTGAAGAGCGCTGGCGTCGGAGCGATTCCGCTCTTCATGCAGGTGGCCATTGGCAACCAAGCTTATGACCCGCGCGCGCTCGACTGGGCGTCGGGCGAGCTGCTCACGGCCATCCGCGCCAAGCCGCAGCTGTGCAGCAGCTTCGACTGGACCCAAATGAACACGTACGGCTTCTTGCCCGCGACGCAAGTGGCCGTGCAGTACCTGCGCTTTGCCCAAGGTGACTCGTTCTACTCGCCCATCGCCGGCCGCTGTAGCTTCATCACCCGCGGCTGAGCCGAGCGCGACGTCCCTCCCCGTTCTCGGGAGCGTTACGGCCACGCGCGAGCGATCCCCATTCAGAGACACGCCCTAGTCGACGAGCTCCCAGAGCAGCTCACGGCTTCGCTCGTCGAGGGTGGTCGGGTCTTCGATGCGAAAGACGTCGCCGGCGACGTCTTCGATCAAGAGGCCACCGTCCGGGGTTTCGCGCGGCCAAGCGTCGAGGGCGGTCTGGAAAGCGCGCCGGCCTTGCGGGGTTTCCACCTCGAAGCAGCGCAGCTCGAAATCCTCTTTTACCGAATGAACGCCCTGGATCACGAACACGAAGCCGGCCTCGGAGAGCGCTTGGGCGAGCGCTACTCGTGAGGCTGGGCTGAGATCGTTCGGATCAGAGACGAACGCCAGCTCGACGTTGTCGTCCGTCTGCAGCGAGATGTAGCGTTCGGGGAACGTCCACGGAAAGCAGCGCCGAAGCTTTACGGGCGCGGCCCGCTCCGCCAGCAGCGCCCAGAGCCGGCCGTCGCGGCGCTTTTCGAGTGAGAGGGGAGCGGGCTCGGGCTCGGCCAGCGGCGGGTTTTTTGCGGCCGAAGCCTGGGCCGCGGGCGCAGGGGCGCTCGAGCACGTCGAGCCAGGCGGGTTTGCGAATCGTCGAGTCATGGTCGTGTCTTTCGGGAAGGGTTCGAGAATTCATGCTGCCTCGTGCAGCTCTTGTTGGAGCCGGTGCAGCTTCGTGTAGACCCCGTTGGGGTTGGCCAAGAGCTCGGCGTGAGTGCCGTGCTCGACCAAGTTGCCGTCTTGAATGACCAAGAGGCGGCTGGCCTTGCGCAACGTCGACAAACGATGCGCGATCGCGAATACGGTGCGCCCGGTCACGAGGCGATCCATGGCCTCCTGGATCTTGCGCTCTGTCTCCGTGTCGACACTGCTGGTGGCCTCGTCCAAGATGAGAATTCGGGGATTTTTCAGCACTGCGCGCGCGATGGATACGCGTTGCCGCTCGCCTCCCGACAGGGTGTGCCCGCGCTCGCCCACGACCGTGTCGTAGCCGTGAGGTAAGCGCGAGATGAAGTCGTGCGCGTTGGCCACGCGCGCGGCCGCGATGACCTCGTCGAAGCTGGCGCTGGGAGCACCGTAGCGGATGTTCTCGAGCACGCTGCCTTGAAACAGGTACGGCTCCTGGAGCACGATGCCCACTTGCTCACGGTAGTGGCCACCCTCGAGCCTACGTAGATCCACTCCGTCGATCGAGATGCTCCCGCCGGTCACGTCGTAGAAGCGCGTGAGCAGGTTGATGAGCGTGGTCTTTCCGCCGCCCGAAGGGCCCACGAGGCCAATCAGCTCTCCGGGATGAACTTTGAACGACAAGTCTTTGATGACCTGGCGGATGCCGTCGTAGGCGAACGTTACCCGCTCGAACTCGACCTCTCCGCGTAGCGTCTCGATGCGCACGGGGTTGGGTTGGTCCACCACCTCGGGTTGGGTGTCGAGTACCTCGAACACCCGTTGAGCGGAGCTGGTGGCCCGGTGCATGACGCGCGCCACCTGGCCCAGGAGCTCGACCGGGTAAATGAACATGGTCGTGTACAGCAAGAACGACACGAACTTGCCGAGCGAGAGCGCAGGGCCGAACGCGGAGCTCGTACCGAGCAAGCGCGGCAGCGCCAGCACCCAAACGCACAAGATGGTCACCTCCAAAGCCAGCATCAAAGCCGGCCAAAATCCCGTCCACGAGGCGTGCACGCGGTTGAACTCGCTCACGACGTCGGCGTTGCGCTCGCTGAAGCGCCCTTGCTCGCGCGGGCCCTGATTGAAGGCCTTGACCACGCGCATGCCGGGAATCGAATCGGACAGAACGTCGGTCAAACGTGACCACTTGCGCCAGACGCGCGTGAACATGCGCTGCATGCCGTTACCGTGATAATGAATGGCTAGACACATCAGCGGCACCGGAACCGCCATCACTAGCCCCAGGCGTAGGTCGAGCGAGACGAGCACGATGGACAAGCCCAATAGCGAGACCAAAGCGAGCGATACCTCGACGACTCCGAAGGCCAGAAACTCCCAAATGCGGTCCGTGTCAGAGCTGACGCGCGTGATCAGCGAGCCGGTCTTCTTGCGCGAGAAGAAGCTCATACTCAAGAGCTGCAGATGAGCGAAGAGCTCGTCACGCAGGTCGCGAGCAACGAGCTCACCGACCACCGCCAATAGCCGCAAGCGCAGCCAGATGCACAGCTTGCTCACGGCCTGGACGACGGCGATGCCCACGACGGCCAGCCACGCGACGTGCACCACCGCCGTCGCCCTCAGCTGGCCGTCTTGCACCGGACGAATCACGTGATCGACGAGGTGCCCGGTCAGAAACGGCGGTACGAGCGCCAAGAGCGTCACCAGGCTCGCCGCCGACATGCCGCAAATGACGCGAATTTTGTAGGGTTTCAGGTAGTCGAGCAGCCGCCACACTACCGCTAGCTGGCGCGTGGAAACGAGGGCTTGCGCCTCCCGGATGGGTTGGGCAACGCTCTCCACGTACGCCTCGTCCGCGTCGCGCGTCTGCAGGGCCAGACCCTTCTCGAGCTGCTCGAGCAGGAACGCCAAGCCCTCCATGCTGCGCCGCTGGCGGTGCGTGAAGCGCAGCTCGATGAGCGGCTCGCCGTCGCCGTTGCGACTGCAAACGCGTAGGACGTGGCACGATAGCCCCGTCGTGAGGTCCACCTTGCCGACGTCGCCGTGCGGAACGCGCCTCCAGCTCCGGGTGTCGCTGCCGTCTCCGGATGCGACGACGACATGCGACCCCGACAGCACCAGCCAGCTTTGCGCGAACGAGAGCCGTTCGTCGAGATCGGCCATCGCGTAGGCCAAGATCCGAGAGGCTGCGCCTCCGTCTTCGCTAACGGCGGCGCGCAGCGTGTTTGGTAGCTGCGTCGGTTGATCGGTGTAGCGAGCGATGATGTGGCGATCGTCGAAACGTTGCTGTGTGGTCATGCTGAAGAGCCTTAAAAGCCGGCGAAAACTGGAAAAATCGCAGAAGTTGCGGCCCGCGCTGACACAGGCGGGCGCAAGGGTGAGGCTGCGCGCCTTTGGGTTCGGAGCTCTGCGACCAACGCTGGTCGCGACGCGCGAGGCGTGAAGCTCGAACGCGCTGGGCCGACTGGCTGCACGCCGACGGCGGCCACCTCGCGGAGGTGACCGTGACCGAAACCCAAGCACGAGCCGATGAAGAGCGAGGCTCCAGCGATCAACGGCAGCGCCGCTGAATCACCATCGGAACGGGGCTTAGGTGCGGGTCAACGGCGCTTGCGCCACTTACCGCTCACCATGGGTGAGGCGATGTGTGGACGGCAGAGCAGCAGCAGGTGGGCGCCGGCAATCGCGCAAGCTCCTAACGAGCTCTTGTTGGCGAAATCATCCATACGGCACCTCCCAGAGTGAGCGACGTATTTACGGTACGGCTCGTGACTTGTCAAATCTACGAACGCTGGGCGCGCTTCTTGGCCGCGGGCTTGGAGGAGGGCGCGGCTGTGCCGGGGGCGGCGCCACGGGCAGACTTGGCCTCGAGTTTCGCGGCCTTCGGCGCCGGTTTCGCGGCCGCGCGTTGGGCTTTGGGCGCGGGCTTGGGCAAGGCGCGCGCGGTGACGCGCGTGAGCTCGGCGAGCCAATCGGCGTCTTCGCAGCGGTCTCCCGAGACCAGGAAGTAGGGTTTGGCGCCTGGGTACGGCGACGCCTCGGTCACTTTACCGAGCAGCGACCGAGCGGCGTCGGTCGGTTTCATGAACAGTTGATCGTCGCAGAACAGCGCGACGAGCTTGCCGCTGCAGTAGATGCCGTACTCGCCGAACATCTTGCGCGCCGAGACGCTACCGGCCCCGGCCATCTGCTCCAGAACGAAGTCGACGTTGCGCTGCGCGGAGGTCATGCGGCAGTTTTAGCGCAGTTGTTCGGCCTTGGGTGGCCGCTCGCGCCTCGCCATCGGCTCGAGCGGCGCTGGCCGCGCCGATTCAACCAGGAAACATCGCGAAGTAAGGCTCTGCTTCGTGCAGCACGCGCGCGAAGGACGGGCGCGCTTGGAGGCGCTGCAGGTACGCCTTGGCGAGCGGCTGCCCTTCGCCCAAGGGGTGCACCAAGTTGGCGTAGTACAAGGCCGGCGCGGCCGCGCAATCGGCGATGCTGAAGGAGTCGCCGGCCGCCCAAGCGCGGTGGGTCAGCGTTTGCTCCAGGATGGCGTAGGCCTTGTCGAGCTGGGCATGCGCTTGTGCGACCCCGAACGGATCGCGCGAGCCTTCGGGGCGTAGCTTGTCGCCCACGTGCTTTTGCATGGCTTCGTGAATGTACAGATCGAAGAAGCGATCTTGCAGACGGGCCTCTAGCGCTGCCAGGGGCGTGCTTGGAATCAGCGCGCTGGGGCCCGGGTGGTGCGTGGCCAGGTATTCGATGATGATGCTCGACTCGAGCACGACGCGGCCGGTCGCGCTGTCTTGCAGCACTGGGAATTTTCCGAGCGGCGCGAGCCGGTAGAAGGCTTCGCGCTCGGCCGGGTTGCCCAAATCGACCAGGCGCGGCTCGAACGGGGTCGCGTTCTCGTACAGGGCAATCAAGGCCTTCCAGCAGTAAGAAGCGAGCGGGTGGTAGTAGAGCGAGAGTGACATCGGGTCTCCCTTGGTCAATCGGTGTAACGATTGGTGCCGTGCGGCTGTTCCATCGAGAGGATACGTCGAGCGTGTTTCGTGTAGGGGCCGTCGCCCGTTTCGCTACTCGGGCACTTCGAGGCCGATGCGACGCATCAGCCGCAGGGCGTTACCTTCGCTCACCGGGCCTTCGCGCAGCCGGTAGTCGAACGTCATTTCTTGCCCCTTCACGTCTTCTCGCAAATGCACGAGCCGGGTGTGCGTCATCAGCTCGGGCGAGAGACGGCACAGCTCCATGTCGTGGGTCGAGACCGCGCCGAGCGCGCCCCGTTCGAGCAGCTGCGCCAACATCCAGCGCGCGCCGATCTGCCGCTCGCGCGAGTTGGTGCCGTGCAAGATCTCATCGAGCAAGAAGAGAACGGGCAAAGGCTCTTCGGTGGCGTCGAGCACGGCCTTGAGCTTGTGCAGCTCCGCGTAAAAGTGGCTGACGCCCTCTTCCAAAGAATCGCGGATGCGCAAGCTGGTAGCGAGCCGCAGCCTGCCGATCTCGAAGCGCGTCGCGCACACGGGGCCGCCCGAGTAGGCCAGCGCGTACGCCACACCCAGCGAGCGGAGCAGGGTGCTCTTACCCGACATGTTGGAGCCGGTGACGAGCAACGCCGAGCTCTTGCCGGGCAGAGCGACGTCGTTGCCCACGCGGCTGCCCGCGGGAATCAGCGGATGGGCCAGATTTTCTGCCAAAAAGCGCGGCTCGTCCAGCAGCACCGGGAACGCGTAGCGCGGCTCGTCGAAGGCCAAGCCGGCCAACGATGACAAGCCCTCGAGCTCGCCCAGCACCAAGAACCAGCCGCGCGCGGCTTTGCCGAAGCGCTGCTGCCAACCTTCGAGCTTGACCGTGCAGTGTACGTCCCACAGCAAAAACAGGTTGGCGAAGGGGTAGATCAAGCCCTGGTAGCGGAGCTCGAAGTAGCTGACGGCGGCGCGCAGCTGCCCCATGGCGCGCGAGGGCGTGGCGTTACCTTGCCGCAGCTGGGCGCGCAGCTCGTGCAAGAGCTCGGCGTCGGCGGTGGACGTCTCGATGGCTTCGAGCAGCTTGTCGTAGCCGGCCAGCGCGCCTTCACGGGTGGCGACGGCGGCGAACGCGACCTGCGCGTCGGCGCGGGTTGCCAAGATGACGAGCAGCGAGAGCCCGAGCGGCCCCAGCACGTAGTGGCCGGGCAAGACGCCGAGCCAAGCCGCCACCACGATGCCCACGTTGACGGCCGCGAGCAAGCGCGCGGCCCAGATCAAGCCGGGCTTCTTCAGCAGCCGCGGCGCGCCTTCGGCCCACTCGAGCAACGGCTCCGGATCCAACGCGGCCGCGACGGTGGGACCAGATTTGCCGCGGGTCAGCGCGCTCGCCAAGGCCTCGAGGCGTTGGCGCAGCTCCAGCTCTGGCGCCAGCGCCTGGACGGCCGCTTGGCGTTTGCCGATGCGCGCGGGGTCGGGCTCGGCCAACAGGGCCTGAGCGAGCGCACTGCGACCAAAGCGCGTGTGCGCGACCGAGATGCGTTGAAACAGCGACGCGCGACCGAACAGATCCAGATCGTCGGCCAGCGTGCGGATGCGGCGCGCCACGCTCTCGCTCGTGGCCAGGCCGGCGCATTCTTCGGTCAGGTCGGCGCCGTCGTCGGCCAAGACGCGAGCGTGACCGGTCACGCGCTGCTGGGCGCGCTGGTTCACCGCCAGCAGCCGCTGGGCGTAGGCTTCTTCGCCGCTCAGCACCGCGTGGGAGCGGACGAGCCAAACGAACGCGGCGATGCCGAGCGCGCCGGTCACCATCGAAGGGGTGCCGCCGTGGGCGGCCGCGCCCCAAATCAACGAGCCAAAGGCGACCAAGAACGAGATGCCGCGCAGGTTGCCGATGCGGTTGGAACGAGCGGCGAGCGCTTCGACCTCGAGCGTGAGCTTCTGGATACGGCTCTCGTAGAGAGCGTGGCGAGGGATGTCGGTCACTGCGGAGCGTTCAGCCTGGGTTGGGAGCTAGCCAGCGGTTGATGACGGCGGCGATGCGATCGAGAGGCGAGACGGTGTCGATGACGCCCAGCTCGACGGCAGCCTTGGGCATGCCGTACACCAGGCTCGTCGCTTTGTCTTGTGCCAGCGTCGAGCCCCCACTGGCTTTGACGGCCGCCAGCCCCTTGGCGCCATCGCGCCCCATGCCCGTGAGCACCACGCCGATGGTGCGGGCGCCGAAGCACTGCGCGGCGGAAATGAGCGTCGGATCTGCCGCGGGGCGCACGCCGTGCACGGGCGGATCGGCGCGCAAGCTCACGTGGCCCGTGCGATCGAGCAAGAGGTGAGAGCCGCCCGGGGCGAGCAGCGCGCTGCCGGGGCCGGTAGGCTCGCCGTCTTGGGCTTCACGCACCGCGAAGCCTGCGGCCTCGCTCAGCTGCTCCGCCAAGGCTTGGGTGAAGCCGTCCGGCATGTGCTGCACGATGATCAACGCGGCGCGCTCGGGTAGCCGCAGCAGCGGCACCACGCGTAGCAGCGCCTGCGGGCCGCCGGTCGAGCTGGCGATGACGATCAGCCGATGCTGGCCGGCGAGCGACGAGCGGCGCGACGAGTGAGGCGACGAGTGAGGGCCCTCCGGCTCGAAGGCGGGTGGCCGCTCGCGCTCGAGCGGGCGCAGGGGCAGGGCGGACACGTTGGCGCCCGAGGCGGCCAAGAGCTTCTCGAGCAACTCGGCCTTGGCGTCGCCCAGGTGGGCGCTGACCTCGCCGGCGGGCTTGGGAACGAAATCGACCGCGCCCGCTTCCAACGCGAGCAGCGTCTCTTTGGCGCCCTGCTGCGTGTGCGCGCTCAGCATGACCACGGGCGTCGCACGCTCGGCCACGATGGCGCGCGTGGCTTCGGCGCCGTTCATGCCCGGCATGTTGAAATCCATGGTGACGACGTCGGGCCGGAGCTTGCGGCACTGCTCGATGGCTTCTGCGCCGCTGCCAGCGGTGCCCACGACCTCGAAGCGCGCGTCGCCCTCCAGCGCCCGGGTCACGACCTGCCGCATGAAGGCAGAGTCGTCCGTGACCAGGACGCGGATGCGGCTCACTTCGCGAGCTTATCGAGTTTCGCGAACTTCACCAGCACCGTCGCGCCGACCATGGGCGACTCGGGCGTGCCTACGCGCCGACGATCGACCACGTCGGCCACGCACTGCGCGGCCTCTTTGCTCAAATTGGTGCGCTTGGCGACGCTCACGCCTTCGGCCACGCCCTTGGCTCGCACCAAGAAGCGCACCGACACTTCGCCGGTCTTGCCGCTGAGCCCGCCGTTTTTCTGCACGCAGGCGCTGTACTTGTCCTTGGGTGCACCCAGCTTGCCGAGCCCCAACGTGCCTTCATCGGCCGCCACTGGTCCGACCGTGACCTCGAGCGCGGCTTCGGCGTCGGTCGACGGCGCAGGCTCGGGGTCGGCCGCGGCGTCGGGCGCTGTTTCGGGAGGGGTCGAGCCGGGTGCGGGAGCGGCGTCGGGTGCCGGCTTGCCGGACGTCACGCCGGGCGCCGCCGGCCCTGGCTTGGCCGCGGCAACGGGCGCGGGCGCGGCGCTGCGCAACGCTTTGGCTTCGTCCTCCGAGATGCAACGCACGACCATGCCCTTGCCGTTGCCGACACGACCCCAAGCGCAAGCGGGGTCGTACGGGTAACGCTTCAGTAAGGCTTCCTCGGCTTCGGCGAACGCGACCGCGCCCGTGGCGAGCGCGGCAAAACCCAATAGGATGGCGACGGGGCGTTTCATGTAGGCGAATGTATACCCGAGGGCGTGACCGGCCCAAAAATGGGCAAGGGGGGCGCGTCAGCCGCGCAAATTTACTGCGAATAGCGCGCTCGAAAGGACGCTCAATCGGGAGATTGTTGGAAGGAACCGGTTTCCTTGCTCGTATGCTGCGTGCGTAGGAGATTGATGATGGCTGAATGGCGGTGGGTTGGGTTAGGGCTCGGTTGCGCCATGGTGCTGGCCGGATGCGGCGGGGAGGAGCCCGAGGGTGGCTCGGGCGTCTCGGTCGTTGAGGCAGGGTCGGGCGGCGGGGGCGCGGGCGGCTCCCTTTCGCTCGGCGTGCTCGGCGGCGGAGGCGCGGGCGGCGCGGCCGGCAGCGGCGTTGGCGGGGGCGGAGCGTCGACGAATGCGGGAACCGCCGGAGTACCGCTGCATACTTGCCCTGCCGCCGCAGAGCCCTCGTGCCCCGCGAAGGTCATCGTGGGGACGGCCACGGCCGACGACGACGAGTTGACCGCACTCCAAGGGGTAACGCACGTTCAAGGCGATCTGCTCGTGGGGTCACCGCTCGCGCTCGACAGCCTGTCGTGTCTAGAGACGGTAGACGGCAAGCTCACGCTCGACTTCTTCGCCGACGAGCGGGAGGGCACGCTCTGGGGGCTACGGAACCTGCGCAAGGTCGGCGAGCGCATCGAGCTCAACCCCGACGAGCGGCTGCACGTCGACTGCGGTTTCTCGCGCCTCCTCAGCGTCGGTGAAGAGCTGCTCACGGGCGGGGCGCTCGACGTCACCGGGCCACTCGCGGGTCACCTCGACCTCTCGACCCTGAAGGTGGGTCAACACTTTCGCGTTCGCGACAGCGAGCTCGTCAAGGTCACGCTACCCAGCAACACGACGCTCACCCGCGGACAGCTCGGCTTTCAAGGAAACTCCATGCTGAGTGAAATCGCGGGCTTTGCCGGTAATACGCTGACAAACAGCGGCACCACGGTGGGCGGCGCCTACTCGGTGATGATCACGAACAACCCGCTGCTCTCGGAGTGCCGAGCGCGCGAGCTGGCTCAGCTGCTGCTAGACGCGGGAGCTCCGGCCGATAGCGTGACCATCATGGGCAACTTGGCCTGCCCCTAGCGGAGGCTATCTAGACCTTTTTGAAGCCCTTGAGCACGTACGCGCTGACCGGGTGGTCGATGCCTTTGAGGGTGATGCCGGTCATCTCTTCGACCTCGACGTGCGGCGCGATGCGCGCGTAGAGCTCGGCGCTGAGCAGCACACCGCCCAGGGGCGCCTTGGATTCGTGGCGCTGAGCGCGGTTCACCACGTCGCCGATGCAGGTGTAGTCGCGGCGCACGAAGCGCGAGCCGATGTCGCCGCGCACGACCGTGCCGGAGTTGAGGCCGATGCGCATCACGAGCGGTGAGTCGTCCGGGCGGCGGGCGTTGTAGTCTGTCAGCGCTTGCTGCATGGCCCAGGCGGCGCGCGCCGCGCGCAGGGTGTGCGGCTCTTCGAACTGGGGGCGGTCTTCGAACACGGCCATGATGGCGTCGCCGATGAATTTGTCGATATCGCCGCCAAATTCGCGGATTTGGATGCAGAGCGCGTCGAACGATTCGTTCAAGATGGCGACGACCTCGGCCGGCTTCATCTTGGAGCTCATGTTGGTGAAGCCAGAAATGTCGCTGAACAGCAGCGTGGCGTCGACCTCTTTGGCCCGCACGTCGGCGAGCGAGCCGCTGCGCGCCAGCGCCTCGGCGGCTTCTACCGCGCCTTCGCTGGTGTAGAGCCGTGACGCCTCTTTGTAGCGCGCGAGGCGCTTCTCGGCCAAGACGCGCTCGACGAGCGCGATGCACTTGTCGGTGCCGAACGGCTTGACCAGGTAGCTGTTCAAGCCGGCGGCGCGCATCTGGGCTTGGTCGCGCTTGGTGTCGCGGGCCGTGAGCATGACGAGCGGAATGTCGCGCGTGCGCTCGTCGCGCCGTAGCGCCACCACGAGCTCGAAGCCGGTCATGCGCGGCATGTCGTAGTCGGTGAGGATGAGCTCCGGCTTCGTCTCGAGCGCCTTCTCGAGCCCGTCTCGACCGTCGACGGCCGTGGTCACCCGAAAGCCTTGGCGCTTCAGGCAGTCGGAGACCAAATGGCGAATGGCGGCCGAGTCGTCGACGACCAACAGGCGCTCCCGCTGGCTCAGCATCTTACTGGCCAGCAGCGCCTGTAAGCGCCCCACCAGCTCCTCGGCCACGACCGGCTTGACCAGGTACTCGTCCGCGCCCAGGTCGAAGCCGCGCTCCAGATCGCTGGCTTCACCCAAAGACGAGCAAATTACTACGGGAATGTGCTGAGTTTTTGCCTCGGCTTTGACGCGGCGGCACAGCTCCCAGCCGTCCATCTTGGGCATCTCCACGTCGGTCAAGATCAAATCGAAGCGTTGCTGCTCGCACAGGGCGAGGGCTTGCTCGCCGTCCCAAGCGTCCACCACCTGGTAGCCCTCGGCTTGCAAGATGGGGCGCGTGTGGCGGTGGATGAGGTCGCTGTCGTCGACGAGCAGCACCGTGAGCGCGGCTCGCCCCGAGGATTCGACGGCTTCCAGCAGCTCGCGGCCCTGAAAGGGCACCGACAGCGCGCGCGTGAAGCCGGCGCCCAGCGCCTCGTTGCAGTCGCTCCCGTCGAGCCCCAGGTAGATGCTGCGCAGCGGCTTCAACCCCAGCTTGCGAGCCACGCCGAGCGCCTCGATACCGCTGCCGTTGGCCACCGAAGGCGCGAACAGCACGACCTCGGGCTCGTCGCCGATGAGGTTGCGGAGCGCGTCGGCGTTGGGGGCGGTGACCAGCTCGTGACCGGCCGGAGCGAGGGCGCGCGCTACGAAGTCTCGCAGCACACCCGGCGGCGTCAGCAGGCCTACTTGCATCGGCGCGCAGTATACAAGACCCGGCGCGCGGCTTGGAAATCGTGCTAACGACGCCGACGGAAAGACGATGCTCACGTTGAAGCAGCCCATCGACCGGGGTGGCGGCAAGTTGGTGCTCGAGCTCGGCGCGACGTATTTCGAGGTCACGCCGGGCCACGGCGCGCGGATCTCGTCGCTGCTTCACGATGGCGTGGAGCTTCTGTGGCTCAACGGCGCCTCGAACTACGCGGACGCTGTCGGCTCCACGTTCTGGCCGAGCCCGCAGAGTTGGCCCTGGCCGCCTCCCGCCGAGATCGACGCCCAAGCTTACGTGGCCACGGTAGAAGCGAGCGGCGTCATCACCGCGCGCGGCGCGGCCAACGCAGACACGAGCTTACAGGTCAGCAAGCGCTTCCGCGCGCTGGTGGAGCGCGAGGCCATCGAGATCGAGTACGCCATGACGAACGCTGGCCCTGCCCCAGTGAAGTGGGCACCGTGGGAGATCACGCGGATGCCCGCCCGGGGGCTCGCGTTCTGGCCGACCGGCAGCGCGCCTTTCGGGGACCAACCCATGCCGAGCCAGGCCGCCTTGGGGCACACCTGGTGTGACCCGGCCCAGACCGAAGGCGAGGGCAAGCTGTTCGCCGACGGCGCCGGCGGCTACCTGGCGTACGCCCTGGGTGACCGGCTGCTGATCAAGCAGTTTCGTGACCAGCCGGCCAGCGCCGTAGCGCCGGGCGAGGCCGAGATCGAGCTGTACGTGAACCCCGACCACAGCTACGTCGAGGTCGAGAACCAGGGCGCCTACGGCACCATTGCGCCGGGCGAGACCGTGCGCTGGCCGGTGGTGTGGTACGCGCGGAAGCTGCCGCCCGGCGTGGCGCCGAGCGTCGGCAATCCGGATTTGGTTGCATTCGTGGCCCAGACGCTAGAGTAGTGCGGCGCGCGTCGCCCTTAGCGGGGCCGCGCCCCAGCCGTCCTACTCGAAGTGGTCGCCCCCGCTCCCCGTTCCGCCGCTGCCGAAGCGGTGCTCACGTTTCTCGAAAGCGTGGGTCGCCGTTCCGAAGCGGAGTTCTATCTGCGGATGTTCCACGGGCTCCCCAAAGAGAGCTTCGCGGTCATCGTGCCGGGCGGTCCGGTGGTGCGTTCGGCGCTCGGCTCCATCGTCGAGCAGCTGCGCTTCTTGGCCGACCTGGGCTTGTTCACGACGGTCGTGCTGGGCTTGTTCGACCCCGAGTCGGCCGCGACCAGCTCCGAGCGTCTGGTGAAGCGTCTGCCCTCCGCCTCGCTCTCTCCCAGCGCGCACGAGATGTCCGAGCCGGGCGTACTCGAGGCAGTGCGCGACGAGCTGAGGAGCGAGCGCATTCCCGTCCTCCATTTCAAGAAGCTGGAGGGTGAAACGGTCGAGCAGCGCTTGGCGCAGCTCGGCGAGCTGGTGCGCCAGCTGGGCACGCGCAAGGTGGCGCTGCTACGTCGCCGCGGCGGATTTCGGCCGCTCGCGGGCAAGCGCGCCGACGCGCAGCTCAGCGTGGAGGGTGGCCGCATCTCCATCATCAACCTCACGACCGAGCGCCAGCGCATCACGCCCGGCATGCTGTCCAAGCGCGACAGCGAGCTCTTGACGGCGAGCGACGGGTTGATCCGCTTGGCCGAGCCCAACCCGCTGCTCATCAGCATCACGTCGCCGTTGAACTTGTTGAAGGAGCTGTTCACCGTCAAGGGCGCAGGCACGCTGATCAAGCGCGGCAGCGCCATCCAGCGGCACACCAGCTACGCCACGCTCGACGTGCCTCGGCTCCGGCAGCTGCTGGAGACGTCCTTCGGTAAGGAGCTGGCGCCGGGCTTCTTCGAGCTGCCGCCGCTGTCGGTGTACGTGGACGCCTCGTACCGGGGCGCGGCCATCGTGCACGACGCCTACCCGGCGCCGTACCTGAGCAAGTTTGCCGTGCAGCCCGACGCCCAAGGCGAAGGCATCGGGCGCGACATCTGGGAGGTGCTGGTGCGGCACCACGCGGAGCTCTATTGGCGGAGCCGCATCGATAATCCGATCGCCTCGTGGTACGTGAGCGTGTGTGACGGCATGGTGCGCCGCGCGGCCTGGCAGGTCTATTTTCGCGGAATTCCCGTGGAGTTGATCCCCGAGGCCGTAGCCCAAGCGGAGAGACGCGGCGCCGATTTCGCCGCGCCGGGCGAAGCCGCGTTCGCCGCGCCCGCCGCGCCACCCCCCGCGGCCGCGTTACCCGCCGCCGCCGCAGCAGCCTCGGAGGTGCCCGCGCCGGCCCCCGCGGGCGACAAGCTCGAAAAGTAGCGCTCCGCCGGGCGCCTAGCTTTGGTACCCGGAATAGCGAGCTTGGAGTAAGGTCCCGGCGCTGTGTTCTACATCTTCTTGCTCGGCGTCGCGGCGGCTGGTGGGCTCATCTATTTGTTCGTTGCAGGGTTGTTTCCGGGCTTGAAAGAGGAGCGCTTCGGAGTGCTGGAGCCTTTGCCGCCCAACCTGGGCCAGTGGCAAACGGACTCGGAGAGCGACGCCGGGCGCGCCGCCAGCGCCGATGGGCACAAGCTGGAGGTCCGCTTCTTGTTCCAAGAGGGTGGCCTACTCAGCTCGGGCAAGCTGCTACGGCAATCGCGCCTGCGCGACGCCAACACGAACGAAATCCTCAGCGTGCTCCCCGATCAGCCCATCAAGCGCAAGCGGGTTCGTCAAATCGTCCACTGAAGGCGCGTTGGCCGAGCGCTACTCGGGCGTCTTTCTCAACACCCTGCCGAGGCCGGATACGACACGCGCCACGAACCTACGGCCGCGGCGGATCGGCTACGGCCGCTCGCTCGCCGGGGCCTCTCGGCTTGTCGCTCGTCTCGTCGCGGGCCGCGGTTTTGGTGCGCTCGCGCTCTTCGCGCTCTTTCTTGCGCTTCTTTCGGCTCTGCTCGTCGTCGGGCGGGGCGCGGCCCACGTCGTAGCTCGTGACCTTGGTGGACGGCGTCGAGCCGTCCGCCTTCCAGCGGAAAGCGCGCGGAAGCATCGGACGGCCGAGCGCGTACAGCACGCTCGTCTCGTAGCTTGCCATGGGCGGGGTGGCGCCTCCGGCGCGGTGCACGAACGCCGGGTGGTGCGAGCCGCGATCCAGCTCGACCGCGTCACGACAGCCGGCGCGCTCCAGGGCGGTGCCGAGCGCGTCGCTCGAGTCGTGCTTCGTTACCGCGACGATCACGGCGCCGTCCGGCGCCAAGCACAGCGCGCCCCGCTGGCGCAGCTCGCCGCGGTCGCGAGCGCGCGGCTCGAGCGCGCCGTCTTTCAGCAAGAGCGGGAGCTGGGCCGCGTCTTCGTCGGCAGCCAGCTCGGGCGTTCCGCTCGCCACCAGCCGCAGCTCGCCGCGCGGGTTGGCGACGAGCGTCGCGTAAGCGGTGCGCAGCTGCACGGTCGGCGCGCCCGCGAACTGCAAGCCGTAGCGGGTGGAGTCGGTGGTGTGACCCAGACCCACCGCGGCCAGCACTTCGTGCGCCTCTTTTTCGTCGAGCGAGAGCTTCACGCCCTTGCTGCCCCAGGCCCCGGGCTCCTTCGAGCCCGCGCGCAGCCGCAGCGCTACGTGCCCCTTTTCGAAGCGCGAGAGTTGCACGTCGACGCTGCCGATGGCCAAATTCGCGCTAAAAATGCCGGTCATCCAGGCGGGTGGCGGCTGCGCGCCCGCGTCGGCCGCCCAATCGATGCCGGCGCGCTTGGGCGGCGCCGCGTCGCGCACCATCACGTAGAAGAAGTCTTTGGGCGCGCCGCGCACGTATTTGTCGGGCGCGATCTTCATGCCGGAGTCCGCGATGCGCAGCTCGGCCTTCTGCTTGAACGGATTGAGCACATCCATGAACACGAAGCCGGTGTGAGCCGGGTTCATGTCCAGGTGGATGCCGTAAGAACAGCCGGCTTGCCGCAAGGCTTTGCCCAGGGTGGCGCCGTCGATCTCGTCACCCCAAGCGTAGTAGAGGTGGCCCGCGGACGTGACGCAGATGGCCGAGCGGTGCGTCATCACGCTCTCGCCCTCGAGCTGCCAGCCCCACAGGTTGCGACCGGTCGGGTTGGCCACGCCGTCTTCGACCAGCGGATCGAGGTTTTGCCGGAAAGAGACGATATTTCTCGGAATTTCGAGGGTGCTTGGCCAGCTGCCGAGGCCAACCTCGCCCGTGTCGGTCACGACCACGCTGGCGCCACCCTTGACCGGCGGCAAGAGCACCCGGCGATTCACCATCATGCCGTAGGCGCCGTGCGTGGTCTTGAACGCGCCGTTGAAGGTCGCCACGATGCGCCGGTACTTAGCGGGGTCGTCGGGCAAACGCCCGTCACCGGGCGGACCCACGGTGGGCTTCGGATCCTCGAAGCCCGCCTGCATGCCCAGCTCAAGCTGCCGCATGTCGAGCGCGATCAACAAAACTTCGGAGTAGGGGCGCTTCGGATCCGGGCGGATGCTGGCGCGGTAGAAATAGGGTGGGGGCTTGTCACCGCCGGTGGGCAAGCCCTGCATCGGCTTCAAGAAGCCGTACGTTACCGGCTTCCACACGCCTTCGCCCGGCTTGGAGTCTTTCCAAATCGACGGCACGTTGGGCGGTGGCCAATTGTCGGCGGCGTCGGTAAACGCGGAAGCGTCCAGCACGCGCGCCACCACGCCCTTGTCGGCGTCGGCCTTCAGCTCGCTGCCAAACTTGCTCGCGAATAGTGAGTACGCAGCGCGCTTGACGTCGTCTTTTGCGCCGAAAACGACGTTTTCAAGCCAAGCAATGGGGCCGGGGCCCACTTCGGCCCGCGCCACGTCGACCAGCCAGGGTACGAGCGGCTTGCGGCCGTAGACTTGCGGCACCGCGCGGGCCGCGTACGGCTCGCCGCCCTCGAGCGCCGACAGCGTGCGCGACGCGACGTCGAAGCGGAGGCCGCGCCCGCTGCCGCCGAAGTCCACGGTGAGCGTCTCGGGTAACAGCGAGAGGCGCGCGTGATCGGCCGGTACGTCCAGCACGATGTCGGTGCGACCGATGCCGCGCCAGCTGCCTGTCTGCTGCAGCGACGTCAGCGCCAGCAAGGCCTGATCGACGAGCGACTCGGGGCGGTCCTGGCTGCGGATGCCGGGCAGCTCCAGCACGCTGATGCCCTGGATCTTGCCGTACGCCAGCGTGGCAAAGCTGGCGCGGTCGCCGCGCGCCTCGAGGCCCACGTCGTCGCCCTGCGGGGTATCGGTCAGGTTGCGCACGTCGCGGACTTCGATGATCTGCCCGCCCTGCGTCACGCGCACGCGGGCGCGGTAGACGTCGCGCGGCGCGTCCTCCGACCTCCGCGACAAGAACAACAGGTGCCGCCCGACGAACGTCTCTGCCCAGAAGCCCGGGCTCTCTTCCCAGGCGATGTCGTGGTCGTCGACCACGCCGCCGGTTTGGCGTCCCAGCGCCGACGCCAAGCCCAGCAAAGATTTTTCCGGCGGGTGCGGCGCGGCGCAGTGCGAGACGCAGCCTAGGCCCAGCGCCACCCCCAGCAAGGCCGCGCGGCTCTGCAAAAAACGCCGAGCATTCGGCAGCGCGCGGACGGACGGAAGCGGCACGGCCTCTTCCGCGTACCTTTGGCCGGCCATGGGCGCAAGTCTCGCGCAGAAGGCGCGGGGCAGACGCGCGGCGGAGCAGGCGGGCCTACGGGAGCCGCCGGATCCGCGGTCTTTCGGAAATACTTGTGCGTGGCAGGGTCCCTTGATAGCACCCTGCCGCGCGTGAAAAGTAACCTCGCCATTCGTCTACTGACAGCCGCAGTGGTGGTCCCGCCGCTCCTGGCGCTGCTGTTCAAGGGTCCGGCTTGGGGTTTTTTCGCGCTGGTGCTGGTCGCGACGGCGGTGGCAGCGTCCGAGCTATTTCGCATGACGCACCCGGACGACGCGGTGGCGCGCGGCATCGGAGTCGTCACGACGCTGGGCGCCGGCGCGGCGACGTACTGGTTTTCCAGCGACGCGCGCGCGCTCTTGACGATGGTGGCGGCCGTGACGCTCATCGGCCTGCTCACGCCGCTGTGGCGGCTGGGCGACATGCAGAGCGCGGCCCTCCGCACCGTAGCCGGGGTGGCCGGCCCTTTTTACGTGGGCTCGCTGCTGGCCATGCTCGCGCTGCTACGTCGAGACGGCGGAGACGACGGCGGCAAGCTGGTGTTCATGTCGTTGACGTTCTCGTGGCTGGCCGACACCGGCGGCTACTTTTTCGGCCGCTTCTTGGGCAAGACCAAGCTGTACGAAGCCGTGAGCCCGAAGAAGACGCGCGCGGGCTTCGTCGGTGCGCTGGTGGGCGCGTGCGCGGGCGCCGCCCTGGCGAGCCTCTGGTACCTGCCGAAGCTGCCGTTGTCGCACGCGCTGCTGCTCGGGCTGTTCGCGGGAGCGGTGGGCCAAATGGGCGACTTGGTCGAGTCGTTGCTCAAGCGCTCCACCGGCATCAAAGACTCGGGCGGCATCGTGCCGGGCCACGGCGGCATGTTAGACCGCATCGACGCGCTGATCGTCGTCTCGCCCATCGTTTACCTGTACTGCCAGTACAGCGGCTTGATCCACTAGGGAGGCCGTCACGGTGCTCAGGCGCTGGCTCGTCTTCGTGGTTGGCGCCTTGTACGTGCTCGGGGTCGTGTACGCGTCCCTGTCCGTGCTCAAGCCGCGTCAGCCGGCAACACTACCAAAGGCGGCCATAGCCCACCCCGCCCTGACCCAACACCTGCTGTTCGTGATCGTGGACGGGCTGCGCTACGACATTGCGACCGATGCCTCGCTGATGCCGCGCTTCAGCGAAAGCATGCAGCGGCGCCGCTCCGCCGACATCTTGGCCGGCCCCGTCAGCATGACCAGCTCCGCCGTGCAGAGCTTCGCCAGCGGGCAGCGCGGGCGGCTGGAGCAAGTAGCTCGCAACATCAACCCCGATCCTCCGCCGTTTCAGAGCTGGATGCAGAACGCGCGCGACCAGGGGCTTACCGTCGCGCTGGTCGGCGACCGCACCTGGCAGAGCTCGTACGGCGGGCACTTCGACGAAGCGCGGCTGGATCCACCGGGCGTCGCCATCGACGTCGACTACAACGCGCACACCTTGCGAGACGCTCGCGAGCTCCTGGGCCACGCGCCCAACGCCCTCGTGCTGCACTTCGTGACGCCCGACCATCAGGGCCACGCCTACGGCGTGCGCTCGGCCAAATATCGCGCTCACATCACGAATTTCGACGGCCTCTTGTTCCAGCTGCTCGACGAAGTCGGGCCCGAATGGACGGTAGTGGTGACGAGCGATCACGGCGCCAACGACGCCGGGGATCACGGCGGCGACGTGCTGATCCATCGCCGGTCGCCGATCTTCGCGTACGGGCCCGGCATTGCACCGCCGGCAGGGTCGAGCCCGCGCCTCGACCAAGTCGACCTCGCGGGCACCTTGGCGGCGCTCTTGGGCGTGCCGGCACCTTGCCATTCGCAGGGCCACCTGCTGGCCGATTGGTTGGCGCTCAGCGACGGCGAGCGCGCGGCCGTCGCTGGCCGCGACGTGGAGCGCGCGCTGCGCTTCGCGAGCAGCCTCGACCCCGATGCCGCTGCGGAGCTGTCCGTGCGCTTGGCCGCCCTGCGCCGCCGGTTCAGCGCGGAGCCCGCGCGCTTCGTGCAGGAAGCGCGCACCCTGGCGCGCGAGGTCGACGACGTGCTCACGCGCCAGCAAGGCATCACGTCGCCGCGTGCTTGGTGGTCTCTGGTCGCGATCACGCTCGGGGCCGTGTCGATTGCCTGGCTCTTGCTGGGGCCCATCTCGCCCTCCTTGGCTGCGCTGTGCCTGCTGGCGTCGGTCGTTTCGGTCGGGCTCACCGCCTGCGTAGAGCGGCTACCGGGGGCTTGGCCCAAGCTCGCGCCGGCCTTTTTGTTCGCCGTGCTGAACCTTCCGACCTTGCTGCTGCTAGCGCGAGCGGAGACCTTCGTGCGGCTGCTCAATCGGCTTCGTGGCAATGCGGCCGCGCTCGTGCCCGGGATCTTGGCCGTCACCTACCCTCGCAACCTGCAGCCGGTGGCGTTTGCGGTATCGCTGCTGGTACCGCTCGTCATCCTCGGCTCGGGCTCGCTCGAGCGGTGGGGGCTAACCGGGGCGGCCGACGCGGGGCGCGCGCGCAAGGTCGATTTGGCCTTGCTCGCCGTTTGGGCGGTGGCGCTGTTTCCTGCTGGTTGGTTCCCCGACGGCTTGCCGAGCCTGGGCGTGAGCAGTCACCCCGCGGCCCTGCTGATCGCCGACCTGGCGTTGCTGGGGCTCCTGGTCTGGGAGCTGTCGCGCCGCGCGCCTGCCTTCGCGAAGACGACCTTCGCGCTCGGGCTCCTGCTCGCGTCGTCGTTCGTGCTGCGTCGCTTCGCGCCAGTTTGGCTAGGGCGCCCGGCCCTGGTGGGGTTGCCGCTGCTGGCGGCTTGGCTGTTCTGGCGCGGTCGGACGAGCCAGGCGCTGCTGTGCGCGCTGGCTGGCTACGCTTGGGTGTCGCGCGACCTCGAGATGCCAACGGTGGCGGCGGCGCTCGGGCTCGCTTCGCTCGTCGGGCGTCGGAGCGCGGCGCTGGTCCATACCAGCCCAGGCCCGGCGCGAGCGCTCACCCTGCTGGCGTTCTGGTTCTGCCTGGCCTTCGTGTTGCGGCTGGGGTTGAGCGGCGGCGTGGACCCAACGCACTTGGACTTGGCGGCGGGCGCGTTCGGTGATCCCAGCGTCTCCGCCACCTGGATCGGCTTTGCCGTGATCTGGAAGAACCTGATCGCCTTCACGCTGCTGGGCGCCCTCATGCTGGCCAGCTTCGAGCAGCGCCTGGCCGGCAAGCTGGCTCGTGGCTTCGCGGTCATGTTCGCCTGCCGCGCCCCTCTGCTGCTGGCGATGATGCAATTTTCGCAGGGCAGCTTCTGGACGTCGATGCGCGTCATCGGCGAGCTGCCGTACGTGATGATATTTTTCGTGTCGGCCGGCGCGGTTTGGCTGACGCGCGTGGCTACTCGAGCTGCTGCGCCGATTTGAGCAAGGCGCCTGCCGCGCAAGGTACTACGAGCGCCGTACGAGCGGGGGCAGAGCCCTTCGAGCTAGCTCGAAGGCGGTGTCTGGCGGGACGCGCGTCGTGGCGGCGCGGACACGTCGCGCCCGCCCGCCAGCGCTATTTCGTGGGCAGAACCGCGCGGTTTTAGCCGCGCACGCCGGTTGCAACTCGGGCCGGCAGGACAAACCATGAAGCAGCTCGTTCGCGCGGTTCGTTGGGCCAGGGTCACCGTTACACTGTTGGCGTTTGGGGGCGCGGCGCTCACGCCGAGCTGGGCGCGCGCCGCCGCCGGGCCCGGCGCCGACAAGACGCTGTCGCCCTTTTTCGTCGTGGAAGGTGCCGACCCGAACGTCGAAGCCTTACCGCTCGAGTCGACGAAGGTCGACGTGCAGGTGACGGGCGTCATCGCCGAGGTCACGGTGACGCAAGCTTACAAGAACGCCGGCAAGAAGCCGATCAACGCGCAGTACGTCTTTCCCGCGTCCACGCGCGCGGCCGTGCATGGCATGCGCATGCAGGTACGCGACCAAATCATCGAAGCGCAGATCAAAGAAAAACAGCAGGCCGCGAAGGTCTTCGAGGCCGCCAAGCAGGCGGGCAAGAGCGCGAGCCTGCTCGAGCAAGCGCGCCCCAACGTCTTCACCATGAAGGTGGCCAACGTCATGCCCGGCGATCATCTGTTGGTGAGCCTGCGCTACAGCGAGCTGCTCGTGCCGACCAGCGGCGTGTACGAGCTCGATTACCCGACCGTGGTTGGCCCGCGCTACTCGAACCAGCCCGAGGCCTCAGCCAAAGCGCAAGACGAGCTCATCGCCAGCCCCTACACGCCCCAAGGGCGCGCGCCCAGCTACACGTTCGAGCTCGACGGCAGCGTCTCTACGCCCATCCCGCTGCAAACGCTGGAGAGCCCCTCGCACAGTATCGTGAGCCGCGTCGACAACCCCGGCCTGCGCCACTTTTCGCTGGCGCCCAGCGAGCGAGCAGGGGGCAACCGCGACTTCGTCTTGCGCTTCCGCCTGGCTGGCGACGCCATTCAATCCGGGCTTTCGCTGTTCGATTCGGGGGGTGAGAAGTTCTTCATGCTGCAGGTCGAGCCGCCGCAGCGCGTGCCCAGCGAGCTGATTCCACCTCGTGAATACGTGTTCATCGTCGACGTCTCGGGCAGCATGGTTGGCTTCCCGCTCGACACGACCAAGAAGCTGCTGCGCGAGCTGATCGGCGGCCTGCGCGAAACCGACAAATTCAACGTGCTGCTCTTCTCGGGCGCCACGGCCCTGCTGGCCGAGCGCTCCTTAGCCGCGACTCCGGCCAACATCGCGCTGGCGACGCGCTTCATCAGCGAGCAAAACGGCGGCGGGGGCACCGAGCTCTTGCCCGCCCTCGAGCAGGCCTTCGCGCTTTCGAAGAGCGAAGGCTTGTCGCGCAGCTTCCTGGTCGTGACCGACGGCTACATTGGCCAAGATCGCGGCGCCATCGAGCTGGTGCGGCGCAAGCTGTCGGACGCCAACGTCTTTGCCTTCGGTATCGGCAGCAGCGTGAACCGCTTTCTGATCGAGGGCATCGCCAAGGCCGGCGCGGGCGAGCCGTTCATCGTGACCGACCCGGGGCAAGCCAACGCCAGCGCCGAGCGGCTGCGCGAATACGTGAAGACGCCGGTCTTGACCGACGTGAAGGTGGCCTACGAGGGCTTCGACGCCTACGACATCGAGCCCAAGTCTTTGCCCGACGTGCTCGCCGAGCGCCCGATCGTGATCCAGGGCAAATACCGGGGCGACGCGCGAGGCTTCATCAATTTGAGCGGCCTGACGGGTAAGGGCGGTTATGCGCAGCGCTTCGACGTCAGCCAGATGAAGTCACGTCCCGAGCACCGCGCCCTCTCGTTCTTGTGGGCGCGCAGCCGAGTCGCGACATTGGGTGATTTCGGCTTCGCAGAGCCCTCGGTGTTGGCCAAAAACGAGATTACCGCGCTCGGCCTGAAGTATAACCTGCTCACCGACTACACCTCGTTCGTCGCCGTGGCCCGTAAGGTCGTGAACCCGGGCGGCGCGGCGCAAAACGTGGACCAGCCCCTGCCGCTCCCGGCCGGCGTTTCCAACAGCGCCATCGGCCCCAGCGCGGACGGCGCCGATGAGCCGGAGCTCTGGTTCTTGCTCGGCGCGGTCGCGCTGCTGCTCGCCTTTCGTGCGGCTCAGCCGCGCCGCTCGGAGCTCGCGCCGTGAGCAAGCGTGTTGGGTCCTTCGTCGAGCGCCACGCCTTTGCGGTCGGGGCGCTCGCGCTGGCCGGGCTGCTGAAATACCACTACAGCCACGCCTCTGCCGAGGGCCTGCGCTGGATCCTCGCCCCGACGACTTGGCTGACGTCGCTCTTCGTGTCGGGTGAGTTCGCGTTTCAAGCTGGGCAAGGCTACTTGAGCCGAGAACAGTCCGTCTTGATTTCACCGGCCTGCGCGGGCGTCAATTTCCTGATCGTGGTGCTCTTGTCGCTGGTGCTCGGGTTCTCGGGCCATTTTTCGAGCCTGCGCCAGCGGGCGCGATGGTGCGCCGCATCGCTGGTGCTGGCTTATCTGGCAACGCTGCTCGTCAACGCCTTGCGCATCGGGCTGTCCATCGGGCTTTCGCACTTGGCGACGCGCGTGACGGGCCTTACGTTTCAAAGCATCCACCGCCTGCTTGGTATTTTCATCTACCTGGCGGGCCTACTGAGCCTATGTCTGACGGTGCAAGTTTGGCTATCCAGCCGGCGCGCTTCGAGCCGCCATTGCTCCCTCGCGCCGGGCAACGCCCGCCGCTCCTTCGCACGGGGCAGGGGCGCGCTGCTGCTCCCGCTGGGCTGCTACGTCGCCGTCACGCTATTGGTTCCGTTGTTGGGTGGGGCAGCCAACAAGCCCGAATTCTGGTCACACGCGGCGCCGGTGTCGGTGTTGGTGGTTGCTGCTGCTGCGTTACTTTTTGCCGCCAGAGGTCGTACCTGGGATGATGGACGGCATGAATTCCGCTCCCCCGAGCCCCCCGAGCGAGTCGCGACGGAGCCTGGCTCCCGCGCCTGAAAAGTACGAGTTCTTTCGCGTCATTCAGGGCTATCTCGACCAAGCCGCCAAGCTGGTCGACCTGCCCGAGCACGTGCGGGCCATCTTGGCCCAGCCCAAAAACGAGATCATCGTCAACTTCCCCGTGCTGATGGACAGCGGCGAGTACCGCGTCTTCAAGGGTTATCGCATCCAGCACTCCAACCTGCTCGGCCCGTACAAAGGCGGCATGCGCTACCACGAGTCCGCCGGGCTCGACGACTTCAAGGCGTTGGCCGCGATGATGACTTGGAAGTGCGCGCTGATGGGCCTGCCGTACGGCGGCGCCAAGGGCGGCATCAAGTTCAACCCGCGCGACGTGTCGCGCAAAGAGCTCAGCCGCATCACGCGCCGCTTCTTTCACGCGCTGGGCAACAACATCGGCCCCGACTACGACATTCCTGCGCCCGACGTGGGCACCAACGCGCAGGTCATGGCCTGGGCCGTCGACACGTACATGAACACGGTCGGCCTCGTGAGCAAGCAAGACGTGCAGGGCGTCGTCACCGGTAAGCCCATCGCCAGCGGCGGCACCGTCGGTCGAGAGAAAGCCACCGGGCAAGGCCTCGTTCATTGCGTCATCCAATGGGCCAAGCGCAACCGCTTCGATTTGAAGGGGAAAAAGCTGATGGTCCAGGGCTTCGGCAATGTGGGGTCGAACGCCGCCGTGCTGCTCAGCCACCTGGGCGTCTCACTCGTGGCGGTGGGAGATCACACCGGCTACCTCACCAACCCCGAAGGGTTCAACGCGCATCGCCTCCAACAGTACGTGGCCAAGCAGGGCTCCATCGCCGGCTACGCCAACGGTACCGCCATCACTCGGGAGCAATTCTTCGGCAGCGCGGCCGATATCTTCATCCCCGCTGCGCTCGAGAATCAGATCGGCCCTGGCGAGGCGGAGGCGCTCCAGGTCTCGTTGGTGGCAGAGGGCGCCAACGGGCCCTGCTCCCCCGAGGGTGAGGCAATCTTGCGGCGGCGCAACATCGAGGTGCTGCCCGACGTGCTCGCCAACGCAGGCGGGGTGACGGTCAGCTACTACGAATGGGTGCAGAACAAGCGCAGCGAAACCTGGACGCTCGAAGAAGTGGACGAGCGCCTCGAGCGCGCCATGATCGAAGCGTACGACCGGATGGAGCAGTTTGCGGAGCTGCACAAGTGCGACTACCGCATTGCCTGCTACGGCGTCGCGCTCGAGCGCCTGAAAAAGGTGTACGAGGAACGCGAGATTTTTCCGTAATTTTAGCCGCGAGCGCTGAGCGGGGGGGAGCCGCGTACGTTGGGTCCGAAGCCGCAGCGAGAAGTGCTAGCGTGGAAGCTCAGTTGGAGAGCGACTCGAGACCGCGATGACAGCCGACTCGGACGACCAGAGGATCCGCGCGCTCGAAGACGAAGTGCGTCGGTTGACGCTCATGCTCGAGAGCGCGCCCGATTTCATCATGCGCGTCACCGTCGACGGCAAGCTCCTCTATCTGAATCGGCTCGCGCCGGGCTTCGAGATGAAAGACGTGCTCGGCACGTCGGTCGACGACTACTTGCCATCCGGCTACTGCGAGCGCGCGCACGAGGCCATACGCGCCGCGTGCGAAACGGGCAAGGTGCAAGAGTACTCCACGATGGGGCTGGCCGGCCCCGACAAGGTCGGCCACTACCTGAACCGCGTCAGCCCAGTGCTCGAGAACGGCCGAGCCACGTCTCTGGTGATGATCGCCATGGACGTCACGCCCCTCGAAGAGAGTCGCACCCTCTTGCAAGTCGCGCTCGACGCGACCGGCCTCGGCATTTGGACGTTCGAGCCCGCCTCCGGCAACGGCACGTGGGACGAGACGTCGCGCAAGATCTTCGGCGTCGTCTCCGACCAGTCTGCGCCGAACCTGAGTCGCATCGAAGCCTTGATCCACCCCGACGACCGCCAGCAAGTGAGCGCGGCGTTGGCCGAGGCCATGACTACGGGCCGCTACGGCCCCATCGAGCACCGAATTCTCTGGCCCAACGGCGAGGTGCGCTGGTCCGCCGCCTCTGGCGTCGCGGTGAAAAACCACCGCGGCGAGGTCGCGCGCATCGTAGGCAGCATGCGTGACGTCACGGAGCGGCGGGCTCTGGAAGCGCGCCTGCAAGAAGCACAGAAGCTCGAGAGTATCGGGCGGCTGGCAGGCGGCGTGGCCCACGACTTCAACAACATGCTGACGGCCATTTTGGGCAACGTCGACTTTGCCGCCAGCGTGACCTCGCTCGAAGAGGTGCGGCCGCTGTTGGCCGAAATACGCCTGACGGCCGAACGCAGCGCAGCACTGACGGCCCAGCTGCTCGCGTTCGCGCGGCGCCAGCTGGTCGAGCCCAAGGTGTTGGATCCCGGAGCGCTGCTCAGGCGCTCCGAAGGGCTGCTCAAGCGGGTGCTCGGTGAGCAGATTTCGCTCACGCTCCGCACGGACAGCCGGGGTCACGTTCGCGCCGACGAGAGCCAGCTGGAGCAAGTGGTCTTGAACCTGATCACCAACGCCCGCGACAGCATGCCCGCTGGTGGTAGCGTTCAACTGCAGACCCGCGATGTGCTGCTCGAGCCAGACGAGGCAGAGCGGTACGCCGAGCTCGTGCCCGGCCCTTACGTGGTCATCAGCGTGGTCGACAGCGGGGACGGCATTCCGGCCGAGGCCCTGCCCCGCATCTTCGAGCCGTTCTTCACGACTCGCCGGGGCGGCACCGGGCTCGGCCTGGCCACTTGTTATGGCATCGTGAAGCAGAACGGGGGCCACATTGCCGTGCACAGCGAGCCGGGGCGCGGCGCTACGTTCTCGGTCTTTCTTCCGGGCGTAGCTGCCACTCCGACCGAGGCTCCCCCGCCAAACCAGCCGGCGGCTGGCGCCATCAGCGGCGCTCACGTGCTGCTGGTCGAGGATGAAGCCGCGGTGCGGGTCATCGTGGAGCGCACGCTGGCGCGCGCCGGCTATCGGGTGGTGGTGGTCAAGAGCGCGGAAGAAGCGTTGGAGCTGCAAGAAGACGCCGGTCGCTTCGATCTGCTGGTCACCGACGTGATGATGCCGGGTATGAATGGGTGGGAGCTGGGTAAGCGCCTACGGCTGCGTTGGCCGCGGCTCCGGGTACTGTACATTTCGGGTTACACGGAGGACGCCGACGAGGAGCGGGGCGCCAGTGAGCCAGGCGCGTCCTTCCTGCAAAAGCCGTTTCTTCCGATGGACCTGCTGGCCACCATCCGCAAGTTGCTCGACGCGAAGAGCTGATAGGATGAGAGCACCATGGCGGCAGTTGACCCCGAACAGCATGAGGTCGTGTTTCACATCGCCGTCATCGGCGGCGTCGGCGAGCGCTTCGTCGAGCCGTTGAAGCTCTCCAATGGCGAGCTCGAGCTGGGCGCGGTGGCCGGCTACCGCTCGCGCTTCGTCTTCAAATTGTTCGGCGCAGATCCGTGGGCAGGCGACGGCGCCGACGGTCGCGCGCTCGAGGAGCTGGTGCCGAGCTTGGACGGCCTCGTGCTCAGCGATGACTTCGCGGCGGGTAACCACTACTCGAGCAGCTCGGTCGAGCGCCTCTCGAAGGTGCTCTCACCGCTGAAGCTGCGCGTCCCCAGCGCCGTCTTCGGCGGCCCCGCCTTGGCGGAAGAGTGGCAATCTCTGTCCGGCGCCGCCCTCGTCGCTCACGTCGATCCCGCGGCGGAAAACGCTCAAGCGGTGGTGAAAGCCCTCGTGAAGGCGCTGATGCGCTCGAATTTCCGTAGCACTCCGCCCCCGCCGGTCACGGCGTGAGCGGACTTGGCCATTCGCGGGCCCTCACCTAGAGGCTCAAGCCGCGTTGGCCATCAGCTCTTTCAGGCGGGCGATGGCGCGGGAGTGCAGCTGCGAGATGCGCGGCTCGGACACGCCGAGCTCGGCGCCCAGGTCCTTGAATTTCACGCCGCGGAAGTAGTGAGAAGAAACGATGTGGCGCTCGCGCTCGGGCAAAAGCTCGACCGCTTTGGCGAGCGTCTCTTGGGTGAACTTGGCGGCAACGGCCGACTCGCTGCTCGAAGCGTCGGCGAGGCAGCGGTTTTGCTCCCACTCGCTGACGTCGTCGATGCGCACGACGGAGGGCGGCGGCACGTAGGCGTCGGTGCCGGCGTTGGCTTCGGCGGCGGCGCGCGCCCGGCGGGGCAGCCAGTCTTGCGCGCGCAGCTCGTCCAAAATGGCGCCGCGGATGCGCACCCGAACGTACCACTCGAAGCTGTCGTCGCCGCCGTCGGGGTGGCGACGAATCGCGTCCCACAAGCCGCTCATGCCAGCCGCGATCAAGTCCTCACGCAGCACGTTGCGCGGCAACTTGCGCTGAAAGCCACCGGCAATCTTGCGGACCAGGGGCGTGAACTCCTCTAGCAGGCGCTGAGCGCGGCGCGCATCCATGCGGGCGCGCTTCTCTTTCGACATGCGCGGCGCCTTGCTGGGCACCAGCGCCGCGGGCAGAATCGACGCCGGCCGGCGCACCTGGTGCACCGCGCGCGCTTCGTGGCGGCGGGCAGGGCGGGGGGCCATGCTGGGCGCCATGCTGGGCCGAGCCTTGGCCGTCGCGCTCTTCTTGCTACCCTTGCGGGTCACGGTTTCGGCAACACTGGTGAGCTCGAGCTCGAGGTCGGTGAGTTCGGCGAATTGGGCTGAGGTTGCGTCCATGGGTGTCTCCGTTGGGGTGCGGGGCGAGCTAGTGCAGCGCCCGTGCCAGCAACCAAAGCAGCCAAATTTGCGGTGTTTCTTGAGTTAAGGCCCTCGAAAGGGGGGTCATCTGCGACCCGTCCCCTTAATTTCGGCAGGCCCTTGCCACCGCCGATGCCAACGATTTGACGAAGATACGTGTCGGACTGAGACGGGAGCCTGGAGGGTCAGCCCAGACCCATAAGATCGGTAAGTCGACATTTAGCCCTGTTAAATCAACTGGTTAAGTCGATTTTGTGGGAGGGTGCAGTCTGACCCCTCCCTTGTCTCGCATGGATACCGACATGAGATCCGTGTCTCGACGCGAGCCGCCTGGGGCAAGCCCGGGTCCCGGCGAAAGCCGGTTTTTTGGCTGTTCATCGGGCGGGGTGCGAGAGTTTGTCGGCGCGACACACGCGCCCCGACGAAAGTTTCGCGAGAGCTGCCATGGGCGAAGGAAAGAACCTGGTTGGAGTCGATATTGGCTCGGCTTCGATCAAGGTCTGCCAAGTCAAAGACACGAAGAAGGGCATCGGCCTTTTGCGCTTCGGCTACGAGCCGCTGGCGCCTTCGGTGATCGTCGACGGGCAGGTCATGGACGGCGGCGCGGTGACGGAGGCCTTGGCCCGCGTCTTTCACGACGCCAAGATCAAGCAGAAGGAGTGCGCGCTCTCCGTGTCGGGGCAGAGCGTCATCATCCGTAAAATCTCCGTGCCCATGATGACGGAGGCGGAGCTGGCCGAGCAGATCCAGTGGGAAGCCGAGCAGCACATCCCCTTCGACATCAAGGACGTGCGGGTCGACTACCAGGTGCTGCGGCGTCGCCCGGAGGCCAGCCAGATGGACTTGCTCTTGGTCGCGGCCAAGAAGGACCAAATCGAGGAGTACGCAAACCTCGCTCGGAACGCCAAGCTGAAGCCGGTCATCTGCGACATCGACGCATTCACGGTCCAGAATTTGTTCGAGTATTCGCGGGGGCTACCGCAAGATCAGACGATCGCGGTCATCAACGTGGGGGCCAGCCTCTCGAGCTTGAACATCATCGCCAACGGCGTCAGCGCGTTCACGCGCGAGATCGCCAACGGCGGCAACGTGATCACCGAAGAAATCCAGAAGCAGCTCGGTGTGCCGCACGAGCAGGCCGAGGCCTACAAGTGCGGCGGGGCGGCCAACCCCGAAGATCCCGGTCGGCCCGGCATGGTGCCGCACCAAGTCGTGCAGGTCATCGAGGCCGTGACGGACTCGATTGCCGCGGAAATCCAGCGCAGCCTCGACTTTTTCATGGCCACCAGCGGCGAGGGTGAGATCGCCAAGATTTACGTCACCGGCGGCTCGGCCAACCTGGTGTCCTTGGCGCAGTCCATCGAGCGGCGCGCGCGCGTCTCGGTCGAGACGTGGCCGCCCACCGAGCGCTTGTCGATCGAGGCCAAGGAGGTCAACCCGCAGCTCTTGCAGCAGCGGGCGGCCCAGCTGCCGGTCGCGCTCGGCTTGTCGCTGCGCAAAGAGCGCGAGGTGCGCGCGTGATCCGCATCAACTTACTGGCCCAGAAGAAGCGGGCCGATCGCTCGGACGGTAGCCAGGTTTGGCTCGCGGTCGTGATGGTGGTGGTGCTGACCGAGGTCGCCGCGCTGTTCGTGCTGCACGGCTTCAAGGCGGAAGAGCTGACCCAGCAGCAGCGCAAGAACGCCGAGCTGACCTCGCAAATCGAGCAGGCCAAGCGCAACGTCGCCAACCACAACCAGGTGAAGGCCGATCTGGCCCTGCTCCGCGCGCGCGAAGAAGCGATTCAACAGCTGCAGAGCGCGCGCTCGGGCCCCACCGCCATCTTGATGGAGCTGGCGCGCATTTTGACCCCGGGGCGCGGACCCAGCGTCGACCCCGAGCGGCTGGCGCAGCTGCGCCGCGACAACCCGCTCACCGTGTTCAACCCGAACTGGGACTCGCGGCGGCTCTGGATCACGGCTTACAACGAGGCCCAACGTAAGCTCAAGATCGACGGGACGGCGCGCGACGGCGAGGACGTCAGCGAGCTCGCGCGGCGCCTCAACCTTTCCAGCTACTTTTACGACGTGAAGCTGCTGCCGGCGACGCGCGAAAATGACTTCGTCAAGTTCTCCATCGAAACCAAGGTGAGGTACTAGTGCGGCGCCCGCGAAACAGAAACCCGGTAGCTGGCGGCGCTCGGCGTGGCACATCGCGGGAGGTGCGCTAGTGGCTCGCGGCGATTCGGTGTTGGCCAAGCTGCCTCCACTGGCAAAGGTGGGGATCGGCGCGCTGTTCGTGGTGCTGATCGGTGTCGCGTATTTCGTCGTCTTCTACGGCGATTTGGCCAGCTCCATCACGGCCGAAAAGAGCAAAGAAGCGCGCCTGCGCAGCGAGCTTTCGGCGGCGCGGCAGGCCGAGTTCTCTTACCAGAAAGATCTGGCCGAGCTGAGCGATCGGCAGCAGCGCCAGCGTGAGCTGGTCAAGATTCTGCCCACCGACACGGAGTACCCCCAGTTCTTGAGCTCGGTGCAGAACGTAGCCAACGTCTCGGGCGTGGCTCTCACGGCCTGGTCGCCGATGCCCGAGGTCCCGGAGCAGTTTTACTCGCGCGTCCCGATGAAGCTCCAGCTGAAGGGCCGCTACCATCAGATCGCCAAGTTCTTTCACGGGGTCGGTCAGCTCGATCGCGTCATCAACATGGAGAACATCTCGCTCGTCGAGCCGAAGGTGGATGGCGAAGACACCGTGGTGAAGGTAGACGCGCTGGCGACCGCGTTTCGCGCCAAGCCCGAAGGCCCGGGCGCTACCCCGGCCGACAAGCGTGGCGCCAAGGCGGGCGAGCAATGAGCCGCGCGCTTTCTCTAGTGTTGGCCGGGCTGCTCTTGGCGGGCTGTGAAGACGATCCGCCGATCGTGACGGCGGGTACCGGAGGCGCCGCCAGCACGGCGGCTGCTGCGGGCGCCCAGCCGACGGCCGCCCAAGCCGCCGTGGCGGCCAAGGAGCTACCTCCTCCCAAGTTCGACATCGTCGAGTCGGAGTTCACCGAGAGCGAACGGAGCCGTGATCCGTTCCGCTCGTTCGCGTCCGCGTTCAAGGATGAGAACAAAGGGGCGAGCAAATCGCAGCGCGAGGTCGTGCTGTCGCAGTACGGCATCGACGAGCTGAAGCTCATCGGCATCGTCACGCGCGCCGAGCCGGCCAAGGCCATGCTGGTGGATCCGCGCGGCACCGGCTACGTGGTCCAGCGCGGCCAATTCGTCGGCAAAGCCGATATCGTTCAAGCGGCCGGACGTACCGGCGCAAGCTACGAGATCAACTGGCGCGTCGATCGCATCCGCGACGGCGACATCGTGCTCATCCGCGAAGATCCAGCCAACCCCGACGTCCCCTCCGCGACGCGCGTCATCCCGCTGCGCCCCGAAGGCACCAACGTCGACGGCCAGTAGCCAGCGCTCAGCTACAGTCCCTCGAGACTGATCGCGAAAGAGCTGGCAAAAACGCCGGCTCTTCAGCACAGAAATCGCTGTCCGCGCCCGCCCGATCGCGGCACGGCCTGCTCAGCTCGAAAAAGTCAGTTCGCCACCGAACTGACTTTCTCATCGCCGCAAGGCCGTTTCGGATCGAAAAGTCAGTTCGCTACCGAACTGACTTTTTTCATCGCCGAAAGGCCGTTTCGGATCGAAAAGTCAGTTCGCTACCGAACTGACTTTTCATGGTCGAAGGGCCCTCTCACATCTCAAAAGTCAGTTCGCTGCCGAACTGACTTTTCATGGTCGAAGGGGCCTCTCACATCTCAAAAGTCAGTTCGCTACCGAACTGACTTTTGAGCGCACAAGCCACCAGCGCGACCAGCGCGACCAGCGCGACCAGCGCGACCTCGCATACGCGGGCGGCAGAGCGGTCCCCCAAATCTGGCCTTCCCTCCTTCCGATCTTCCTGTGAAAAAATCTCGAGACTCGACGGCGCCGCGACGACTCTCGCAGGCGGCGCGGCGCGGCGCGTTGGCCGGGGCGGCCCGACTTGGTCGCCCGCCGTGGCCCGCCGACGCTACGGGAGTTTCTGCAAGCGGCCTGCGGCGCGGCAGCCCCGGTGGGACCGCCTCGGCGGGAGCCAACTTTTGCGGCGGGCGCAAAAGCTCGAGCTCGAACCCCAGCAAATTTGTTCGTGTTTGGGAAAGGCCGCTACGCTGCTTGGACGCTCGCTGAATGAGGCCGAATTTGCCTGACTTTTCGAAAATCTCGCTCTTGGGAGCCCTAGTATGAGCTCGCTTTCGACTCGCCTCGGCAGGGCCTGTTCGCTGGCTTTGTCCCTCACGGCCCTCTCCAGCGTCGCTCTGGCGGCGCCGCCGTCGCGGGTGGCCACGCAGCTGGAGCTGAAGCCGGCGGCCCAGCCCGGCTCGGCTCGGCTGCGCATGACGTTCAGCGCACCGCCCACGTACACGGCCCGCTTGGAGCGGGGCGCGACGCGGCTGATCGTGGATGTGCCATCTTCCACGATCAAAGACATTCCCAGCGCCTTGCTCGACAAGGTGGGGGTGGTGGGCGGCGTGATGGTCCAATCTTTCGCGGCCAACGACAGCCGCACCACGCGCCTCTTGCTCACCTTGCTCGAGGCCTCGCACTTTTCCGTGGCGGTCGACGGCAACGACTTGGTCGTGGCGGTGGCGCCCGGCAAAGACGGCAGCATCGAGGCGATCCCGAGGGCCGCGGTCGAGGCGCAAGCGCCCGCCGTCAACGACCCGTGCAAGGTGCTGGACGTGCGCTTCCAGCACGAGGCCAACCGAGACGAGGTGGTGATCGACCTGAGCCGGCTGGGCGAGTACAAAGAGGCGTCGCGCGGCAACGGCCGGCGCACCCTGACGCTCGGCTGCAACAAGTTGAGCGACGAGCTGTCGCGCACTTTGGACGTGTCCGCCTTCGGCGGTAAGCTGAGCAGCGTCTCGAGCTACTCGCGCCCCGACGACAAAGCGGGCGTGGTCATCGACGTGGACACCCGCGCCGACGACGTGGATACGCGGGTTTCTCGCCGTGGCTCGAGCCTGGTGTGGACCTTCGTCAAGAAGGGCACGCGGGAGCCCTCCACCGTCACCGGCGTCGCCGCCGACGGCGGCAGCGCGCGCCGCACTCGCACCGTTTACGTCGAGCAGCCGGTCACCGGCGTGCAAGACGTCGTCTCCGGGTTCGAGCCGGAGGCGGTCGAGACTCGCAGCGACGGCGCCCAGGCCGGCGCCTTCGGCCCCAACGTGCTCGGCCAGGCCCAGGAGCCGCGCCGCGCCTTCTCGGGCCGTCGCATCGATCTCGACCTGAAAGACGCCGACGTGCACAACGTGCTGCGCCTGCTGGCTGATGTCGGCCAGGTGAACATCGTGACTGCCGACAACGTGACCGGCTCGGTCAGCATCCGCATGCGCAACGTGCCGTGGGATCAGGCGCTGGACATCGTGCTGCAGTCCAAGAGCCTAGGCATGGTGCGGCAGGCGAACATGATCCGCGTCGCGCCGCTCGCCGATCTCGAGAAAGAGCGAGAGATGCAGATCGCGCGGCGCCAGCAGGAAGTGAAGCTGGCGCCGATCGAGACGCGCTTGATCCCGGTCAGCTACGCGCAGGCCGCCGAGCTGCAAGAGCGCGCTCGCCCGCTGTTGTCCGAGCGCGGCTCGATCGCCGTCGACGAGCGCACGAACGTGATGATCGTGCGCGACATCGCAGGAAACCTGAATCAAATCGAAGAGTTGACTCGCTCGCTCGATACCCAGACCCCGCAGGTATTGGTCGAGGCGCGCATCGTCGAAGCCACCAGCACCTACGTGCGCGACGTCGGTATTCAGTGGGGTGGTGACGCCACCTTCTCGGCTGCCACCGGTAACCCCACCGGCCTGGCGTTTCCGAACGCCATTGGCCTGGCCGGCGGCGCCAGCGACGGCAGCACGCCCACCGCCGGCTTGAGCCCGTTCTCCAACACGGTCGCCAACCCGAACTTTGCCGTCAACTTGCCGGCCGCGGTCGGTACCGGTCGCGGCGGCGCTCTCGGTCTCACCTTCGGGTCGATCGACAACACCATCAACCTGGCCGTGCGGCTCTCCGCGGCCGAGTCGAACGGCATGCTGCGCATCTTGTCGAGCCCGCGCATCTTGACGCTCGACAACCGCGAAGCGCGCATCTCGCAAGGCACCCTGATTCCGTTCTCTCAGGTGAGCGCGCAGGGCGTGCAGACCACCTTCCAAGAAGCCAAGCTGCAGCTGCTCGTCAAACCGCACGTGACCGCCGACGGTAGCGTCGCCATGCACGTGAAGATCAACCGCGACGAGCCGGACTTCAACCAAACGTCGGCCCGCGGCGACCCCACCATCCTCAAGCGTGAAGCCGAGACCGACCTCTTGGTGCTCGACGGGCACACCGCGGTGATCGGCGGCATCTTCACCCGGAACACGGGCCGAAACCTCGATCAAGTCCCGTTCTTCGGCGACATTCCGCTGATTGGCCTGCTGTTCCAGCGCCGCCGCGCCAGCGACAGCCGCGGTGAGCTGGTCATCTTCCTCACGCCTCGTATCGTCAATCGCGCCGAAGCGCTGGGTCGTTAGGCGCGCTCCACGGCGCGTCCTAGTCCGGCGGAGGGCGTGGTAGCTTCCGCCGGCGACTTTCATGAGCGGGCGCGCCGTAAAGCTTGGGCTCTTGGCTGGGGTGGCCAGCTGCGTTTGCCTGGCCGCGCCTGCCCGCGCGTACGAGACCGAGGTCGACGCCTCGATTGCCGCGCAGTACTACACGTTGTCGAGCCCGTGGGGGGCGCCGCAGCTGCGCCGCCGGCGCTACACCGAGACGCTCGGCCTCGCGGTGTGGAACATTCAGGGGCAGGCCGACCCGCGCGGACCTCGGCTGAGCTTTCAGTCGCGCCTCCGGCTGGACGCCGACTTTGGCCAGAGCTCGGCGGAGCGCACCATCGGCGACCCGCAGTACATTCCCGGCCTGGAGCAAGCGCCGCTCGATTTGATGTACGCCTATCTGGAGGGGCAGCGTTATCTCGATGGCTATTTGAGCTTCAAGCTGGGCCGGCAGTACGTCTTCGACACCCTCGGCTTCTGGTCGTTCGACGGCGGGTTGGTCACGCTGAGCACGCCGGCCCACCTCTTGTTCGAGGCCTACGCCGGGCTCGAGCAGCGCGGCGGCGGCCTGCCCACGTTCGGCACGCGGCGCTTCGAGGCCCAGGGCGTGTACCGGGGCGATCGTAACGGCTTCGACCCCGCCTACTACCCGCTCTTCCTCGAAGAATCGAAGGTGGCGCCGGCGGCCGGCCTGGCCATCGAGGCCAGCGGCTTCGGCGTGCTGCACTCGCGGCTCAGCTACCGCAAGGTGATCAACCGCGACGAAGTGAACGTGTCGCCGTTCCTCGATTTGGGCGACGGACAATTCTTCCTCAAAGGTAACCGCACCTCGAGCGAACGGCTGGGCTACTCGCTGCGGGCCGGCTCCGCCACGATTGGCGCCTTCAATGGCTCGGTCGTCTACGACTTTTACAACCAGATTTTCAGCCAGTTTGCCCTGAGCGCGGACGCCTACCTGGGGTCCCGCGTGACGACCGGGTTGAGCTTCGACCGCTACACGCCCACGTTCGACGGCGACTCCATCTTCAATTGGTTCTCGCACTCACCGACCACCAGCGCGTTGGCCCGCGCCGACGTGCGCTTCTCGCGGCGGCTTTCGGCGTCGCTCTCCGGCGGCGTCCGCTGGTTCGAAACCGAGGGGCTGAGCCAGGAGTACGCGGCGAAGCCCGAGCCGGACCAGACCGAGCGGCTGTTCGACCTCGCGCTCGACGGCGGCGCCCGCTACGACGATGGCCGAGATAGCTTGGCCCTGCGGGGCGGGGGCGAAACTGGCAAGCGCGGGCACCGCTTGGGCGGCGACATCAGCGCGCGCCGGCGCTTCAGCGCTCGCTACGACGGCATGTGCCTACTCTCGTTGTGGGATTGGTCCGACGCGCTCCGGCCTGATCGCGACGCCACGAGCTTTGCCTACGTTTTGGGCGCCGGGGTGACACCGGGGCCCAATTTTTTCGCGCGCTCGCGCTTTGGGCTCGAGCTTTCACACGACATGAACCGCGTCGTCGGCCAGCGCTTTCGCGCGCTGCTCACGTTGGACCTGACGGTGCTGAAATGAAGAGTCGCCCCGATCTGCTGCTGCTGCTCACGCTGCTCTCGGCCTTGGTTGCTTGGTGTGGCGATACCCCGGCGCTGGCCGGTGGTAAGTCGGCCACGCCCGCGCCCAGCGGGAGCCTCTCGCGACCCAGCCTGAGCGACGCGCCGAACGCGCTGCGCCCCCCCGGCTCGCTGCCGGACGACGGCGGCCCGAGCCCGGTCGTGTTCCCCGAGCAAGCCATACCGTTGCGCTTCAGCCACCAGAAGCACGTGAAGCAGCTGGGCATGAGCTGCACCACTTGTCATGGCGCGGCCAAGACCAGCCAAACCGCCGCCGAGTCGCTCTTGCCGCCCGCCACCCGTTGCGACGGCTGCCACGGCACCAATCACCGCAACCTCTCCGCCGTCACCACCGACGAAGCGCGGCCGCTCGGGCAGTGTAGCGCTTGCCACGTCGGCTACGACCCGAAGCGACCCAACGTGGTCGCGCGCGTGCTCGTACCGAAGCCTAATTTACGCTTCAATCACCGAGCCCACGTCGTTGGCCAAGGCATGGCTTGCGCGCGCTGCCACGGCAAAGTCGAAGAGCTGGCGCTGGCCACGCGCGACCAGCTGCCACGCATGAAAGAGTGCGTGACCTGCCACCTGCTCGGCTCCAGCGAGGGACGCAGCCGGCCTCCGGCGAGCGCCGCTTCGAAGGCGAAGGCGAAGGCCGGGCGCAGCGCGGCGCGCGCCAAGGCTTCGGGCGCTTGCACGACGTGCCACTTGAGCGAGCCGAACGGCATGCTCACCACCGCGTTCAAGAGCGGAAAGCTGCTGCCGCCGCCCTGGCTGCACGACGCTGGTCACGGCGCAGATTTCATCGAGCGCCACAAACTCGTGGCCGGCGACGACAGCAAGTTCTGCGCGAGCTGCCATCAAGAGCGCTTCTGCGTCGGCTGTCACGACGGCAACGTGCGGCCGCGCCGCATTCACCCGAACGACTTTCTCAGCCAGCACCCCGTCGCGGCTCGGCAAGACAACCCGCGCTGCACCAGCTGCCACCAGCAGCAGTCGTTCTGCCTGACGTGTCACCAACGCACGGGCGTCGCCATGTCGGGGCCCATCGGAAACATGGCGGGGCGCGGGCGCTTTCATCCGCCCCAATCGATGTGGACGGACCCTCCGCGGTCCGCCTCGCACCACGCTTGGGAAGCCGAACGCAACCTGAACGCGTGCGTCAGCTGCCACCAAGAGCGCGACTGCGCCCTGTGCCACGCCACCCGCGGCGTAGGCGGGCGGGGGCCCAACATTGGTGGAGGGGCTGGCCAGGGGGTCAATCCCCACCCGGTGGGCTTCAGCGGGCGCTGCCAGCAGGCCCTGCGCCAGAACGCCCGGCCGTGCCTGACCTGCCACCTGCCAAACGACCAGGATCTGCAAAGATGTCGATGATTTGCGGTCGAAATGACAAACAACTGCCAAAGCGCTTGCCGAGTGCTTCCGCTGGCGGGTATAGCGGCTGGGGCTACGTTTGCTCATGCTTCGAGGAGGCCCTCCGTGAAGGAGCTCGTCCGCTACCTGTTCGAGAATCTGTTGTTGGACTTTCAAGGCGACGTCTCTGTCGACAAGGTGCGGGAGTTTCTCCGCGAGGACGACAGTCGCGAAGCGCGACAACTCCTCTCCAAAATCATCGAGGAGAAGGGGGTCGACGACCTTTTGATCACGCTGGCGGACGTCCTGAAGGACCACATCCGCACCGGCGTCAGCGAGCAAAACATTCGCGATCAGCTGTCGACCTACTCCGAAAGCTGAGCACCCCGCTGGCGTTACCCCTCGCGCTATTGCTCGGGGGGTGCGACATCGCCGAGCCAGAGCCGCCTAGCGGCTCGGGCCCGCCCGTACACCTCGTGGGAAGCTATCCCAGCGACGGTTGCGGCGTGGGCGCCAGCCCGGAATGCACGGTACCGACGAACGTCACGCTCACGCTGCGCTTCGATCGGTTTTTGAACCCGGCGACCGTGACTCGTCAGGCTATCCGCATGTACACGGGCGATCCCGACGTGTCGCCCGGCGTGCCGCCGTTCGAGGTTTCGTACGATCCCATCGAGCGTGTGGTCGAGTACCGCACGCCGCCTGGTTACGCGCTGGCCCCCACCACCCTCTATCGGCTCGAGCTCAACGTGGCGCAAGGGCCCGACGACGCCGGCATTCGCGCCTTCGACGGAGCGCCGCTCGCCGAGGGTGACCTGCCGCTCGAGCTCAGCTTCTTCACCGGCGACGGGCCGACGAATCTGCCGGTCCCGCCCGCGCCCAGCTGCTCCGAAATGCTGGGCACGCCTTCGTCCGTTTTCCGCGCTTGCACCGGCGCCGAATGCCATCAGCGGGGCGGCAACAGCGTTGGCGGGCGCGCGCTGCAAAACGCTCCTTACGGCCTCTGGCTCGACGATGCGCGGGGCTTCACGCTGAGCGCGGTCAACCGCGTGGCTGGCGAGACCGAGACGGCCGATCAATCCGGCGGGCGGCCCAGCGAGCGCGGCGCGCGCTTTGGCGCCCACATGGCGCTCGTGGATCCGCGCAATCCGGGCGGCAGCTACCTGATGTACAAGCTGCTGCGCAACCTCCGCAATTTCGAGCCTTGCCCGCCGGACAGCGACGCGCCGGCATGTGCGGAGGCGGCAGACCCGGCGGTCTCGTCACACGCTGCTCTGCCGCTCGGCGAAGGAGAGCAGATCACGCCTTCGGTGGCCGAGCTGACGCGCTTGCAAGAATGGTTCGTGCGCGGCGCCCCCATGCCGCGTCCGCGGGGCGACGGCCGCCCGCTGGCCATCTACCTGCAGGGCCTGCGCGCGACCGCGCGCTTCATCGCCGCCGGCGCCGACTGCGAACCTTAGTGGGCGTGGGCTGCCCTGCCGCAGCCCCTGACGATTCATCCAATCACTTGGCTGCCAATCCGCAGCCTCGTTCGCAGAAGCTTCCGGAGCGGCACCAGGCCACCGTGTTCGATCGAGCTCGGCTCATTTTCAGCCCCGGAAGGCCTCTTCACGTCGCAAAAGTCAGTTCGCTACCGAACTGATTTTTCAGAACCGGAAGGCCTCTTCACGTCGCAAGAGTCAGTTCGCTACCGAACTGACGGCCTCTTCACGTCGCAAAAGTCAGTTCGCTACCGAACTGACTTTTCAGAACCGGAAGGCCTCTTCACGTCGGAAGAGTCAGTTCGCTACCGAACTGACTTTTCAGAACCGGAAGGCCTCTTCCGCAGCAGCGAGCTCGCCGCCGATGTCTGGCTGGAGCCACTTCCTCGCATGACGTACGCCCACAGGCAGAAGCACAGTGCTGCCATCTGCGTTGACAGTATGTAGAAATACAGCCATATTGATGGGTATGGGTGGGCCCGATAAGTTGCCAACTTTGTTGCCAGTGGCCGGTCGGCCATTCCGAGCAGTGCGGTTCTTGGGCGGGGGCGCCACGAGCCGGGTGCTGCTCGCGGAGCGTGGGGCCGAAGGGCCGGGGCCGCTGGCGCCCGTCGTCGTGAAATTGGGGCGAGATCTGGGCCAGCGTCCGCGCTTCGCCGATGAGGCGGAGCGGCTTTGCCTCGTCGACTCACCCTGGGTGGCGCCGCTTTTGGATGTTGGGGCTCTGACTCAAGAGGTCAGCGTGCTCGGGGAGCGCTTCGAGCGTGGCGTGCCCTTCTTGGTCTTTCCCTGGGAGGAGGGCGAGACGCTGGCCGAGCGCGCCGTGGGGCTCGAGCCGGCGGCGCGGCGCGAGCTCGCGCTCACGGTGTCGCGAGACATTGGTACGGCGCTGGCCGACTTGCACGCCGTGGGCTCCGCCCATGGTGACATCAAGCCGCAGAACATCGTGCTCGGCCCGAGCGGCGCGCGGCTCATCGACTTTGGTTTGTCGGGCGACGCCTCCGCCGAGAGCGCCAGCGGCGGCACGCGTCGTTATCTGGCGCCCGAGGCGCTGGCCAGCGGCGTCGCCGGCGACGGCCGGCGTCGCGACTTGTTTGCGCTCGGGGTGGTGCTGGCCGAGCTGCTCTCGTCCGCTCCGATGAGCGTGGACCAGCTAGCCGAGCGGCTGCCCCCGAACGAGCCGCTCGCCGACGTGGCGCGCGCGCTCTTGCAACCGGCCCCAGGCGCGCGGCCCTCGGCGGCGTGGGTCGCCAAGCGGGCCCAAGCGGCTGGGGCCTCGGCATTTCCGGCGTCTGCAGGCCAGGGCGCGCGTGCCGTGAGCCGCGCTTACCGCTTTGCGCGGCGGCGGGAGCTGTTGGAGGCGGCCCGCGCCGGGCGAGCCGAGCTGCAAGTAGGGCCGCTGGCGCGGGCCGTGCTGTCGCCAGTGCTGGAGCTACTGGTGAAGATTCGCGCGCTCCGGGGGCAAACGCTCGCCGGCACGGCCGAGGTGCCGCCGCTCGACGCGCTGGGCCAGTCGCGCTTCTTGGTCGCTTTGGTGGGCGTTGCGGCGTCCAGTTGGCCACGCTTGCTGCTCGATGACGACCAGCTGCTCGAGCGCGCCACGCGCGCCGTGCAGCAACGCTCCCCACGAGCGCTGAGCTTCTTGGATTTCGAGGCGCAGGCCCGCGCCGAGTCGCGCGCGTTGGCACGGGACCCGCTGAGCTTGGGGCTGGCGCTCCGCGAGCCCGCCGTCGCCGACGCCACCGTCGACGCGGCCGAGGATTTCGTGCGCGAAGGTGCCGCCCCGCAGGCGCTCTTGCTCGAGCTCTTGCGCGTCTTGCGCCTGCGCGGCGAGCTGGGGCGCGCGCTGGCGCTGCTGGTGGACCAAAGCGCGCCCGAGCTGCGCATCGAACGGGCCGAATTGTTGCGGCGCGCGGGCGAGCTGCCGCGCGCGCTCGAGGTGCTCGGCACGTTGGGCGACGCTCCTCGGTCGGTGACCTCGCGGGCCGCCGCGTTGAGGGCCCGCGCCGCGCTCGACGCCGGCCAGCTGGAAGAGGCCGCGAGCTGGCTCGGGCAGGGCGACGAGACCGCGCAAATAGCCGAGTGTCAGGCGCTCTTGGCGCTACGTCGCGGTCAGCACGCCGAGGCGCGGCGCCAGGCCGAGCGCGCGCGGCTCTTGTCGGGTAGCGACGAGCAACGCGCCCGCGCGGAGTCGCTGTTCGCGATGCTCGCGCACGCTTTGGGGCAGCCCGAGGCCGCGCTCTCGGGGTTCCGCGCTTCTCGGGAATTTGCGGCTCGGGCGGGCGCCGTCTTGGAAGAGGCCACGTACGCTACCGGCGTCGCGGCCGCGGCCGCCAGCGTCGGCGACTTGGCCGAGGCGCTGGAGGCGGCCCGCCGCGCGCTGCTGCTCTTCGAGCATCTGGGCCGCGCCGCCGACGCCGCGCGAGCCATGCTCTCGATCGCCGCCGCTCACGCGGCCGCGGGGGCTGCGCTGGAGGCGCGCGAAGCGGCCGAAGAAGCTATTTCGCGCGCCAAAGCGTCGGCCGACACGCGCTGTCGCGCTTACGCGCACCTCGTTTTGTGCGATGTCGCGAGCAGCCAAGGCGAAGCCATCGAGCACGTGAAGCGCGCCCGTGGGTTCTTGGAGGCGGATCCTCACGACCAGCTGCGCTGCGCCGCGCGTTTGCTGCAACACGGCGAAGACGTCGAGCGCGTGAAGCACGACACCTTGGCGCGCCGCGACGACGCTCCCATCGACGCGCGCTTGGAGTGGTGGGGCGCGCGCGCGCTGGCCCTGATCGAGCGGCCCCAGGGCGAGCGCGGCGATGAGGTGCTGGCCGAGCTGAAGAGCCTATCGCGCACCGCGAGCCCGGTGGGCGTGAGAGGCCCGGCTTTGTTCGCCGGCGCGCGTTTGGCCGCGCAGCTGGGCGATGGCGCGACCGCGCGCCACTTCACCGAGGCGGTGGCCGACGCGGCGCGCGAGCTGCTGCGCCGCGTGCCCGACGAGCTTCGCCCGGCCGTGCTGGCCCTACCTTGGCTGGCCCGCGCGCAGGAGACGCAGGGCTCCACCCCAGGCTTTACGCCCGAGCAGCTGGCGGACGTAGAGTCGCTGGTACGCGCGCTCGGTCACCGTGAGCGCTTGCGTCCGCTGCTCGACCAGGTGCTGGACGCGCTGGTGCTCTGGACGGGCGTAGAGCGCGGCCTCTTGCTGCTACGGGCGCCCAATGGGCATCTGCGGCCGCGCGCGGCCCGCAACATCGGCAAGCACGATCTGAGCGGCGTCCAGCTCGAGCTCAGCACGTCTCTGGCGGAGCGAGCGCTGGCGGAGGGCCGACCGGTCGTGGCCGTGGACGCCGCGGGCGACCTGCCGGAGGTGCACGAAAGCGTGCACGCGCTGAAGTTGCGCAGCGTGCTGGCGGTGCCGCTCGTGGCGCGCGGCGAGCCGCTGGGCGTCGTGTACCTGGACGACCGCGTTCGCCGCGGGGCGTTCGGTACGCGCGAGCTGTCGTGGGTCAGCTTGGTGGCCACGTTGGCCGCGCTGGCCATCGCCGACGCGCGCGATCAGCTGCTGCTACGCCGCGCCGCGCGGCGGGCCGAGCGCGCGTCCCGGCGGCTGGACGCCGAGCTCTCGCACCGCGAAGCTCGGCTGGACGTAGTCGAACGCGAGCTTTCGCGCGTCAAAGGCGCGCGCGAAACGCGCTTCGCTTACGACGCCATCGTCGGCAAGAGCGAGGCCGTGCGCGGCATGCTCCAAATCGTCGATCGCGTCACCGCCACCGACGTGCCCGTGTTGTTGCTGGGCGAATCTGGTAGCGGCAAAGAGCTCGTGGCGCGTGCCATCCATCAAAACGGGGCGCGCGCCAAATCGCCGTTCGTGTCCGAGAACTGCGCCGCCATCCCCGAGTCGCTGCTGGAATCCACGTTGTTTGGGCACGTGCGCGGAGCTTTCACCGGCGCTCAGCGCTCGCGCTCGGGGCTATTCGAAGTCGCCGACCGTGGCACGCTTTTCCTCGATGAAATCGGAGAAATGAGCCTGGGTATGCAGACCAAGCTGCTGCGCGCGCTGCAGAACGGCGAAGTGCGCCCGGTCGGTTCCGAGGCGGTGCGTCACGTCGACGTGCGGGTGATCGGCGCGACGCATCGCGATCTCAACGCGCTGGTCGCGGCGGGAAAGTTCCGAGAAGATCTCTTGTACCGCCTCAACGTGATCAGCGTGCGAGTGCCGCCGCTGCGCGAGCGTTTTGGCGACGTGAGCATCTTGGTGCAGCATTTTTTGCGCATGCACGCCGGCGATCGCAAGCTCAGCGTCGAGCGCTCCGCCATGGATGCGCTGTCGGTCTTCCCTTGGCCGGGTAACGTGCGCCAGCTCGAGAACGAGGTGCGGCGCGCGCTCGTGCTCTCGGACGACGTGATTCGTCTCGAGCATCTCAACCGCGAGATCTCCCAAGCGGCGCGCCCCAACCGCGCCCAAGAGGAATTCGATCTTCGCGGCCGCGTCGACGCCCTCGAAGCGGATCTCGTCCGCGCCGCTCTTCGCCGCACCGATGGCAACCAAACGCGCGCCGCCGAGCTGCTCGGTCTCTCTCGTTTCGGCCTCCAAAAGATGATGAAACGATTGGAAATCCGCCTAGAAAGCCGCAGCGACGCCTGAGTCTCCGCTGCGCGAGGCGTCCGCTGCGCGAGGCGTCCGCTGCGCGAGGCGTCCGCTGCGCGAGGCGTCCGCTGCGCGAGGCGTCCGCTGCGCGAGGCGTCCGCTGCGTTGCGCCGCTGGTGACGCGTTCCCGGGGTCCCGTTGGCCTTGGGTTCCCGTTGGCCTTCCGCGTCAGGAATCGACCTTACGAATGTAAGGAATTTTCCTCAATGATTTCCGCTAGGCCAGAGGCTGCGCGACGGTCCTCCAATGCGTAAGCATTCCAAGCAACCGGTCTGGAATGCTTACGCGTGTCAGAGCGTCAGGCCGTCAGCATGGAGTCGCGAATTCATTGAGGAAAATAAGTTACGTTCGTAACATCGATTTGCGCGGAGAGAGCCGGCATCGCGGCGCGGTACGGGAGGGTGGCGACGCCAGGGGGCGCGAGATGGTGGGATGGCGGCGGACGCGAGATGGGGGGATGGCGGCGGGAGGGGGGCTGGGGGGAGGGCGGTGGGGCGCGAGCTGGTGGGGGGGCGGCGGGACGCGAGGTGGTGGGAGGGCGGCGGGACGCGAGACGGCGGGATGGCGGCGGGACGCGAGACGGCGGGATGGCGGCGGGACGCGAGACGGTGGGATGGCGCGGGACGCGAGA